>SL_8KL_010_SEDDRAFT_10003246_pt1 | contig 13476 bp, 8 predicted proteins | sample SodLakKL_010_SED_4_FD_11160 | JGI IMG/M metagenome (IMG submission 11160) | reverse complement strand
GGGCCTGCCCCACGTGATCGTCCGTTTCTTTACCGTGCCCAAGATGAGTGATGCCCGCCGGTCCGCCGGCTGGACGCTGTTCTTCATTGCCATTCTCTACACCACCGCGCCGGCGGTGGGCGCCATGGCCATGTGGAACACGCTCAATACAGTCATCGCGGAGCCCACGGAGATCTGGGATAACCGCGAGGCCCTCGCCGAGCCGGATGCCTGGCTGGCCGAAGAGAACCAGCCGGACTGGATGCGCCACTGGGCAGCCACTGGCCTGCTGGACACCACCGATCTCAATGATGATGGCTTCCTGCAGTACTACAACGAAGATGATCCGGAGATGGCCGCCTTTGCTGAAGAGCAGGGCTGGCAGGGTTCGGAGATGATCGTTGACCGGGACATCATCGTGCTGGCCAATCCGCAAATCGCGAATCTGCCAGCCGTGGTGGTGGCCCTGGTGGCCGCCGGTGGCATCGCGGCCGCCCTGTCGACGGCCGCCGGCCTGCTGTTGGCGATCGCCTCCGCCATCTCCCATGACCTGCTGAAGGGGGTATTCAAACCCAATATCAGCGAACGGGGAGAGATGCGGGCGGCTCGCCTCAGTATGGCGGGTGCCATTCTGTTCGCCGGTTACCTGGGTCTGAACCCACCCGGCTTCGCGGCGCAGGTGGTGGCGCTGGCGTTCGGTCTGGCGGCAGCCAGTCTGTTCCCGACGCTCCTGATGGGCATCTTCATGCGCACCATGAACAAGCAGGGCGCCATTGCCGGCATGCTCACCGGCCTGTTGGTCACGCTGGTGTACATCTTCACCTACAAGGGTTACTTCTTCTTCCCGGGCTTCCCGGGGTTCCTGACCCTGCCGGATACGGCCGAATACTGGCTGTTCGGTATCAACCCGACGGGCTTCGGTGCCATTGGCGCACTGTGTAACTTCGTGGTGGCGTACGCCGTCTCACGGGTTACTGCACCGCCGCCGAAGGACATCCAGGATCTGGTGGAAAGCATTCGCGTGCCCCGATCCTGAAGTCTGCCTTGACCACTGGCACCCGAATCGGGTGCCAGTCCCAAAAAAACCCGGTGGCCATGGCCCCGGGTTTTTTCATGGTTGGGTTGAAACGGGATCAGAGCTGATAGCGGACTTCCAGCTTTTTCTGCAACCGGCGGGCCTCACGGAACGCCTCCTTGAGGATGCGCCGATCCATGGGGTTGAGGGCGTCGGGATCAAGCCGATTGCCCATGGTCTCACCCGCTGCCGCCTGGCGCTGATGCTCACGCATCCGCAACAACTGAATGAACGCAAACGAGCGCTCGAATGCCCCGGCATCCTCCCGTGTCAGGAAGCCCGCCTCGGCGAGGCCACGCAGTCGATGGGGAGTGTTGGATTCGGCGATGCCCGCCTCAAGGGACAGCACCCGGGCCGAGTCCACAAACGGCGTGAGACCACGCACCTTGATATCCAGACGATTGACGCCATCNGCNTCCTTTTCGGTGGAGAAGTCCCGAAACATGCCCAGCGGCGGCTTGATCGCCATGCTGTTNCCCGCCATGGTCTTCAGGAAAACCCGGTTCCGGGAGGCCATTTCCACCACGCGGGTGTGCAGTGCATCCCCNGCCGTCAGATCNCCCCANACGGATCGGAAGTCAAAATAGATGGTGGACTTGAGCAGATTNTCCGGCGTNGCACTGGCAATCATCCGCCCGAAGGTTGACTCCCACTCGTCAAAACTCAGGCAGAGAGCCGGGTTGCTGGCCATGATGTTGCCGGTACACAGGCTGAATCCGCAGCGATCCAGCACTTCATTGATCTCCCGGGCCAGCGGCAGCAGCCGCTCCCGGACGCTATCCGCGGACTCACTGCCCGGGTCAAAGAGAATGGCATTGTCCTGATCGGTCACCCGGGTCTGCTCACTGCGCCCCTCACTGCCAAAGGCAATCCAGGTAAAGGACACATCCGGGTCGCCATGGTCGGCCAGGCACAACTCAATGGCGCGGGTCACGGTCCGGTCATTAAGCAGCGTGATGATGCGGGTGATCTGCTCAACACCGGCGCCGTGGGCCATCATGGTGTCGATGAGCGGCCCCACGTCATCCCGGGCCCGCACCAGCGACTCGACGTCATCGGCACTGGTGATGGCCCGTGCCAGATGAACCAGGTTGATGCGCTGGAGCGCGAAAATGTCCCGCTCGGAGATCACCCCGGCGAGGCGTCCCCGCTGATCGGCGATCACGATATGCCGAANGTGACGCCGGGCCATTTCCACCACGGCTTCAAAAGCATAGGTATCGGTGGTTAACACACAGGGGTCAGGGGTCATGACCTCGCCGATGTTCGCCCCCAGATCGACACCCTGGGCGATGACCGTCCGCAGATCGTGGAGGGTGAATATCCCCAACGGCGCACCGCGACCGTCCACCACCAGCATGCTGCCCACCTTGCGCTGATGCATCCGCTCCACCGCATCCCGAATGCTCAACTCCCGGGTGCAGGCCACGGGGTCGGTATGCATCATGCTGCCAAGGGGCGTATCCAGTGAGGAGTCCCCACCCAACGTTCCTGCCGCGTGTTGCTGGATATCCCGCTGCATCTGGTCCAGCAGGCTGCTGACCCCCCGCAGGCAGTAATCGCGGAATTCCGGGCTCTGGCCGAGCAGATACTCAAAGGCCGCAGCCGGCAGCCGCAGGCAGGTGACATCGGTGGCGGCGGTGTACACGGTGCGGGTGGCCCGCTGCCCGAGCAGCGCCGCCATGGGGAAGTTGTCACCACTGTCCAGCTCGAAGCGCTCTTCGCCGGCCTCAGTCACACCCGGGCGCTCCGCCTTGACCCGGCCCTCCACCACCAGAAAGAAATACCCGACCCGTCCATCCCCGGGTTCAAGAATGGCCTCGCCCCGGTTGAACCGACACACCTCACACTGGTCGAGAAAGTAGGACTTCAAACGACGGGTGAATCGATCGAAGGGGGACTGGGAATCCAGAAAATCGCGGGCGATTTCGGACCGACCGGTGTCGGCTTCAGCGTGGTCCATGGGTTTACTCTGGCTTTTCCTCGAGGATTTTCAGCAGATTACCTCGACAAACCCCCGCGGGAATACCCTATACTGGGAAGAAAATGAGGAGGAGGCGATGCCCCGGGCATCGAAGCATCAAAATGTATAAAAATATTCTGATCGTCGACAGCGAAGCCAACATCAGCGCCTGCTTGGGTTTTCTTCTGGCACACTCCGGTTTCAATGTTCAGACCGCCTGCAGTTTTCGGGAAGCCCTGGACAGCGTCGAGACGTGTCAGCCGGACCTGGTGCTCCTGGATACCGCGCTGCCGGACCGCAGCGGCTATGAGCTCTGCCAGGCCCTGCTGGCCCTGCCCCACTGCAGTCATCTTCCGGTGCTGATGCTGACCACCCAGGAGTTGGCCATGGAACGCCAGAAAGCGATTTCCCTTGGCGCCATGGATTTCATCGTCAAGCCTTTCAATCCCACCGAAGTCCTGGGACGGGTACAGGAGCTGGTCCGAGAGGCCGCCTGAACCATGAGGGCGTTCCGGCTGCCACGCCTGCGACGACGGTGCTGGCTGGCCATTGCCGGAGCGATCTTTCTGCAGTGGGCGATTACCCTGGGTGCGTGGGCCTGGCTGCCAACCGGGCCGCCCGTGCCAATTGCCTGGCTGGGCGTCGCCCTGGGATTGCCCACCGCCCTTCTCCTGATCATTGGCGTGGTGATCGACCGGCGTCTGGCCAAACCGCTGGTGGCCACCATCCGTGGCGCTGAAATCATGGCCGGCACCAACCCCGGTCACCGACTGGAACTGAGCGGCAGCCACTGGCTGGAGCGCCTCCCGGATACGCTGTCCACGCTGGCCGCTAGCATCGCCCGCTCGCGACGTGACCTGGAAGCCGCTGCGGCGGCATGGACCACCAAGGTTGAGGCCCGCAAAACCCGGCTGGAGACCATCCTTCGCGAAATTCGGGAAGGCGTCATGGTGTGCGACACCGAGGGCCATATTCGGCTCTACAATCGAACCACCCGCGACCTGCTCTCCACCGAACCCGCCCTCGGTCTGGGACGGCGGGTGGGTGAAGTGCTCAACGAGGGTCCGTTGCGCCATACCCTGGATCTGCTCACCAGCGAGGGCGCTGCCAGTGATGCCGAACTGGTCTGCGCCACCGCCAGTGGCGAGCGTCTTCTCCGCTGCCGGGTGGCCCGACTGATCACCGAGGATCCGGACACCTCGGGGTTTGTGATGACCCTGCAGGACGTTTCCCGGGAAACCCGGGAGTCCCTGCGTCGGGAACAGGCGCTCCGGGCGGCCGTCGAGAGCCTGCGTAACCCGCTCACCAGTCTGGGCGCTGCCACGGAGAGCCTGCGACTGGCCCATCAGCATGGGTTGCAGCAGGAGGTCGGCCAGTTCACCGACATCATCAGTGAAGAACGGGACAAATTGACGGAACGGTTTGCCCACCTGTCCCGGGAGACCTCCTCAGCCCTGACGGCGAACTGGCGCCTGGAAGATGTTCATCTTGGCAGCCTGGTCAATGGCATCCGTCAGGCCGGAGGCCCGGAAAGCCTGCCGCGCCTGCAGTGCCGCGCCGATGTCTGGTTATCGGCGGAGCCTTACCTGCTGTATCAGGTCATCGAAGCGCTGTTAATGCGGCTACGCCGCGATCTGGGGGTCACGGCGGTGGCCCTGTCGGGCCGTGAGGAAGGCAGTCTCGTGTACNTGGACATGAACTGGTCCGGCGATGTGGTCTCTGCGGATCACCTGGATGAGTGGCTGGATGCCGGGCTCGATGATGTGGGGGGCACGGTTACGCTGCGGGAGGTCTTGCAGCGCCACGACACCACCGCCTGGAGCCAACCGGATCTGTCACGGACCGGCCGGGCGTTGCTTCGACTGCCTCTGCCGGGGGCCCCCGAAAAAATGGAGTCGCAGGCCGTGGTCCCGCCCCGCCCGGAGGTTTACGACTTCGCCATGGACGAAGACACCCGTCCACTGGGCACGGCAAAGGAAACCCCCCTTCGGGATCTGGACTTCGTGGTGTTTGACTGTGAAACCACCGGCCTCGAACCCAGCCAGGGCGATGAAATCGTCTCCATCGGCGCGGTGCGAATCCATCGGGGCCAGGTGATGCACGGCGAAACCTTTGAGCTGCTGGCCAATCCCGGCCGGAGCATCCCGGCGCTGGCCAGCAGCATTCACGGCATCCACGAAGAAGATGTGGCGGAGGCGCCTCCGGTGGAAGAAGTCATCCGGCGTTTCCATGCCTTCGCCGGCGATGCCGTTCTGGTGGGGTTCAACATCGCCTTCGACATGCGTTTTCTGCGCCTGAAGCAGCGCATCTGCGGAGTCACTTTCGCCAACCCCACCCTGGACGCCCTGCTGCTGTCCATTATGCTCCACGACCACACCGGTGAGCACACCATGGAGAGCGTGGCCGCTCGGCTCGACGTCGGGGTGGGCGGTCGGCACACCGCCCTGGGCGATTCCCTCACCACCGCCGAAATTTTCATCCGACTGCTGGCGCTTCTTCCGGGGGAGTCCATCCATACCCTCGGGGACGCCGTGGCTGCCCAGGAGCGGATGATCGAATTCCGCCGCCAGCAGCGGGCCTTCTAAAAAAAAACGCCCCGCAGAGCGGGGCGCCTGGATCCGGAACCCGGCCGGATCAGTCTTCGGTGGCCTCTTCCAGCGCCTTGATGCTGAGCCGGATCCGCCCCTGGCGATCCACCTCAAGCACCTTGACGCGAACCGCCTGACCTTCGCTGAGCTCATCGGCCACCGTCTCCACCCGCCGGTTGGAAATCTGGGAGATATGCACCAGACCATCCCGGCCGGGGAGAATGTTCACGAAGGCACCGAAGTCCATCAGCTTGATGACCTTGCCCTCATACACCTGACCCACTTCGACATCGGCGGTCAGCAGCTCGATACGGCGGCGCGCCTCCTCGCCGGCGGCCTTGTCCACCGAACCGATGGTGACGGTGCCGTCGTCGGTGATATCGATGGTGGTGCCGGTCTCTTCGGTGAGCTGACGGATGGTCGCGCCACCCTTGCCAATGACATCCCGAATCTTCTCCGGGTCAATGCGCAGGGTGATGAGCCGCGGCGCATAGGCGGACATCTCTTCCCGGTGCTCGGCGATGACGTCGTTCATCCGGCCGAGAATATGCAGCCGGCCGTCACGGGCCTGAGCCAGCGCCTGCTCCATGATCTCCCGGGTGATGCCCTTGATCTTGATGTCCATCTGCAGCGCGGTGACACCGTCCTCGGAACCGGCGACCTTGAAGTCCATGTCGCCAAGGTGATCCTCGTCACCCAGGATGTCGGTTAGCACGGCGAACCGGTCGTCATCCTTGATCAGGCCCATGGCAATACCGGCCACGGGTGCCTTGATCGGCACACCGGCGTCCATCAGGGAGAGGCTGGTTCCACAGACACTGGCCATGGAACTCGATCCATTGGATTCGGTGATCTCCGAGACCACCCGCACCACGTACGGGCAGTCCTCCGGCGACGGCATCACTGCCTGAATGCCCCGCTTGGCCAGTTTGCCGTGACCGATCTCGCGCCGCTTGGGGCTGCCCATGAACCCCGTCTCGCCGACGCAGTAGGGCGGGAAGTTGTAGTGCAGCATGAAGGGCTCGCGGCGCTCACCCTCGATGGCGTCAATGATCTGCGCGTCGCGGCCGGTCCCCAGGGTGGTCACCACAATCGCCTGGGTCTCGCCTCGGGTGAAAATGGCGGAGCCATGAGTCCGCGGCAGAGTACCGACCTCAATGTCGATGGGACGCACGGTGTGCAGATCGCGGCCGTCGATGCGCGGTTCGCCGGCCAACACGCGGCCCCGCACGATGGACTTCTCGAGAGTCTTGAAGGCGTCACTCACCGCTTCGGCGCTGTAGCCCTCCCCGCTGTCGTCTTCGGCGACCAGCTCCGCCTGCACTCGCTGGCGGACGGTGCCAATGGCATCCTGACGGGCCTGCTTGTCGGCCACGCCGTAGGCCGCGGTCAGATCACTCTCCGCCAGGCTGCGCACCCGCTCCGCGAGGGTCTCGTCCGCCGGCGCCGGGGCCCAGTCCCAGCGCGGCTTACCGGTCTCGGCGGCCAGTTCACTAATGGCATTGATGGCGGTCTGCATCTGTTCGTGACCGAACAGCACGGCGTCGAGCATGGTCTGTTCCGGCAGGCGATCCGCTTCGGACTCCACCATTAGGACGGCGTCCTGCGTACCGGCCACTACCAGATCCAGCTCGGAAGTCTCGACCTGGCTGAAAGTCGGATTCAGCAGGAATTCGCCGCTGCTGTAGCCCACCCGGGCCGCACCAATGGGGCCTTCGAAGGGCACACCCGAAATGGCCAGTGCCGCCGAGGCACCCAGCATCGCCGGGATGTCGGCGTCCACTTCCGGGTTCATGGAGATCACCGTGGCAATCACCTGAACCTCGTTGGAGAAGCCCTCGGGGAACAGTGGACGGATGGGCCGGTCGATAAGCCGGGAGACCAGCGTTTCCTTTTCGGAGGGCCGACCCTCGCGCTTGAAAAACCCGCCCGGGATCTTGCCCGCCGCGTAGGTCCGTTCCTGATAGTTCACGGTCAGGGGCAGGAAGCTGCGTCCCGGCACCTCTTCGCGCTTACCGACGACGGTGACCAGCACCACGGTGTCGGACATGTTGACGAGCACGGCACCGGAGGCCTGACGTGCAATTTTTCCGGTTTCCAGGGTGACGGTCTGCTCACCATACTGGAAGGACTTTTTAACGGCGGTTGGAGTCACTGCGTTCTCACCCCTGGTCTGTTGATCGGTGGCCTTACTTGCGCAGGCCGAGTCGCTCGATGACGGACTGATAACGCTCGAGGCTCTTGCGGTGCAGGTAATCGAGGAGCTGCCGGCGCTGGTTGACCAGCTTCAGCAGCCCCCGGCGGGAATGGTGATCCTGCTTATGAGTACCGAAATGCTCGGTCAAATGCTGGATGCGGGCGGTCAGAAGGGCGATCTGCACCTCCGGTGATCCGGTATCGCCATCGGAGCGTCCGTAATCACGGACAATCTCCTGCTTCTGCTGGGCGCTGAGTGACATCAATGACTCCTGGTTAACTTGCTGATTTAACAGAATGGGGCATTCTAGCCCTCGGGGGTTCGGTGAACAAGCAATCGGCGGGGTTTGAGCCAATGATCGCCGGCCCATTCGCCCACTCCCAGAAAGCGGCCCTCCGATTCGAAGACCGCCACGATGGAATCCGTACTCGGATGGGCCGTCGCGGCAGCGTCGGGGGATGCCGTCACCTCGACCGCCTGGCCCTGCTGAAAACGCCGGGTTCGCGGGCCGTCCAGCGCTACCGAGGGGTGCTCGGATAGTGCCAGATGGATGGGCAGGAGATGCCGCTCGACGCTCTCCACCGATCCCGCCTTGGCCACCTCGGCCTCCAGCACTTCAGGACTCTGCATTGCCGGATCACGGAACGGCCCCAGTCCGGTGCGCCGCAGCGTCTCAACGTGAGCGCCGCAACCCAGCTTTTCACCGATGTCCTCCACCAGGCTGCGGATGTAGGTGCCTTTCGAGCAGCGCACTTCCAGACGGAGCTGGTCAGCGGACAGCGGTTCACCGCGCAACTCATGGATCACCACCCGACGGGGTGGCCGATCCACGGTCTGCCCGGCTCGAGCCAGTTCGTGCAGGCGTCGCCCGTCATGCTTGAGCGCCGAGAACATGGGAGGAATCTGCTGTTGCTCGCCACGGAATCCGGCAAGGATTTCCTCGAGTGCCTCGGCAGCCAAAGGTGGAACGACTCGCTCCTGGAGTGGCCTGCCATCCGCGTCGCCGCTGTCCGTCGTGACCCCGAGCCGGGCCGTGGCCACATAAGTCTTGTCGGCATCCAGCAACCAGCCACTCAGCTTGGTCGCTTCGCCGAAGCAGGCCACCAGCAGGCCGGTTGCCAGCGGATCAAGGCTACCGGTGTGCCCCGCCTTGCGCGCATCCAGCAACCGACTGACACGCCTCAACACCCGGTTGGACGTCTGCCCCGGGGGTTTGTCCAGCAACAGAATGCCGTGAACGTCGCGTCCACTCTTGCGTGCCATGGCCGGGAGGTTCAGTCCGGGTCGCGCTGACGGTCGTCGTCGTCGGACACCGCCCGGTCGATCAACTCATTCAGACGGGCGCCCTGGTTGAACACCGGATCGTAGTGGAAGTGAAGCGCCGGCACCGTGCGCAGGCGCAGGCGACGGGACAGCTGTTTGCGAAGAAAACCGGCTGCACCGTTCAATACCTCGGCCATCAGCCGGGAGTCGGCCTCCGACTGTCCCAGGCCGGTGACATAAACGTTGGCATGGGAGAAATCGCGGGTGACGTCCACTTCGGACACGGTCACCGACCTCACCCGCGGGTCGCGGACTTCATCCCGAATGAGCTCGGCGAGTTCCCGCTGTATCTGGTCAGCGACCCGGCGACTGCGTGGAAAATCATTGCCCATGACCGACTCCGGCGCTTACAGGGAGCGCTCGATGGTGACCCGCTCGTAGCACTCGATCTGATCCCCGGCCCGGACATCGTTGTAGTTGCGCACTCCGATTCCGCACTCGGTACCGGACTGAACCTCGTTGACGTCGTCCTTGAAGCGGCGAAGGGACTCCAGCTCCCCCTCAAACACCACCACATTGTCCCGCAACACGCGAATCGGGTTGCTGCGACGGACCACGCCATCCACCACCAGGCAACCGGCGATCTGCCCCAGCTTGGAGGAACGGAACACGTCACGGACCTCGGCGGTGCCGATGATGCGCTCCTGAGTCTCGGGTTCGAGCATGCCGCTGATGGCCGCCCGCAGCTGGTCGATGGCGTCGTAAATGATGCTGTAGTAATGCAGTTCGACGCCGTTTTCCTGCGCCAGGCGACGGGCCTTGGCATCGGCTCGCACATTGAAACCGATCAGCAGCGCTTCCGAGGCCAGGGCCAGGTTGACGTCGGACTCGTTAATGGCGCCCACACCGGTCGCCATCGGAGTAATCCGCACTTCGTCATTGGACAGATTGGTCAGGGACTGGGTGAGCGCTTCCACCGAGCCCTGCACATCGCCCTTGACCACCAGATTGACGGTCATGACGTCCTGGTCCTGCATGCGGAAGAACAGCTCGTCCATCTTGGCCGCCTGCTGGGCCTGAAGGCGCTTGTCGCGGCTCTTCTCGCGCCGATGGTCCGCCAGCTCTCGAGCCCGGCGCTCATCATCCACCATGAGCACGTCGTCGCCCGCCTCCGGCAGCCCCGAGAGCCCCAACACCACCACCGGCGTTGACGGACCCGCTTCCTTGATCCGATCACCCCGCTCGTCGAGCATGGCCCGCACCCGACCAAATTCGGTCCCGGAAATGATCGTGTCGCCCTGGCGCAGGATACCGTTCTGAACCAGAACCGTAGCCACCGGGCCGCGGCCCCGATCCAGGCTGGACTCCACTACGATGCCCGAGGCCGGGCATTCGCGGACCGCCTTGAGCTCGAGCAGCTCGGACTGCAACGCCACCGCTTCCAGCAGTGCGTCCACACCGTCACCCTTCAGGGCCGAGCAGTGGATGAACTGAGTATCACCGCCCCACTCCTCCGGGATGACCTCGAAGGCCGCCAATTCGTTTTTGACCCGGTCGGGATCGGCATCTTCCCGGTCCATTTTGTTCACGGCCACCACGATGGGCACGCCCGCCGCCCGGGCGTGTTTAACCGCTTCCTCGGTCTGCGGCATGACGCCATCGTCGGCCGCCACCACCAGGATGACCACATCGGTCACCTGAGCGCCCCGTGCCCGCATCGCCGTAAAGGCCTCATGGCCGGGGGTATCCAGGAAGGTAAGGTCGCCCTTCTCGGTTTGCACCCGATAGGCACCGATATGCTGGGTGATGCCACCGGCCTCACCCGCCGCCACCTTGGCCCGACGGATGTAATCCAGCAGCGTGGTCTTGCCATGGTCGACGTGACCCATAATGGTCACCACCGGAGAACGCGGTTCTTCCTTACCGGCCGGCTCGACGGCCTGCCCCAGCACCGCTTCCTCAAGGTCGTCCTCGCGCACCACCCGCGGGCGATGCCCCATCTCTTCCACCAGCAGCACGGCGGTGTCCTGGTCGATGGCCTGGTTGATGGTGGCCATGACGCCCTGCTTCATCATTTCTTTGATGAGATCCGCCGCCTTGACGCTCATGCGCTGGGCCAGGTCACCCACGGTGATGGTTTCAGGGACGTCCACGTCGCGTACGACAGGTGCCGTGGGCTTTTCGAATTCCTGCTGCAGCGCGGAACTGGCTGCGCCCGCGGCACCCCGTCGCGCCGAACGACCGCCGGCCTCGGCCCGCTTGCGTGCCTTGCCCTTGCCCCGGGCGGCCTTGCGCCGAGCCCGCTCCTCGGCCTCGCGCTCCCGCCCCCCCCCCTTGGCTTCGGCCTCGAGGCGCTTGCGCTCCTTCTCGTCCTCGATTTCTTTTTTGCGGGCCGCCTCGGATTCCGCCTTCTGGGTCTCCGCCTCGAGGTCGGCCACGGTCGCCGCCGGCTCCCCGGCGGCTTCGCTGGTGGACGCCTCCGCCGACTCATCCGCCGCCGACTCGGTCGCTGCGGTTTCAGACTCCTGAGCGACCTGGGCTGCTGCCTCGGCTTCCCGCTGGCGCTGAGCCTCGGCGGCCTCGGCCTCCGCCCGGGCGGCCTCCGCCGCCTCCAGGTCGGTTTTGAGTGCCCGCTCCAGAATCTGCGCATCCTGTTCCGCCGCTTCCGCTTCGACGACACTGCGCTTGACGTAGGTCCGCTTTTTGCGCACTTCGACATTGACGGTCTTGCCACTGCCCGCTCGGGTGCCCCGGGCCCCTCGGCGTTCTCCGCCACTGGATGGCACCCGAAGCTGGCTGTGACTGCGTCGCTTCAGCGTGATCTGCGACGGGGCGCCGTCGGCTTCATCGCCGCTCTTGCGTCCATGGGTCTGCCGGATGTGCTCCAGCAGAGCCGACTTGTCCGCCTCCGCGAACTCGGCGTCGGGATCATCCCCATCAATCCCGGCTTCACGGAGTTGCGTCATCAGTCGCTCAAGGGGGACTCCCGTGTGCTCTGCAAACTCTCTGACCGTGTTCTGCGTCATATCCATTCCTCCGTCCCGGGCACCCGGACTCAGGCCCGATCGCCTTCGTCAGCGGCAAACCAGGGCTCACGGGCCTTCATGATGAGCGCGCCGGCGCGCTCGGCATCAAGCCCCTCAACCTCCAAAAGATCATCGACGGACTGCTCGGCGAGGTCTTCCATGGTGCGAATCCCCTGGGCCGCCAACCGTCCTGCCGTCTCGGCATCCATGCCCTCCATGGTCAGAAGATCCTCCGCCGGTGCATTCTCGGCGGCTACCGCCGCCTCCCGCTCAGCAAGAACATCCCGCGCCCGCTGTCGCAGCGCGTTGACCAGGTCCTCATCAAACCCTTCGATCTCCAGCAGCTCAGCCGTGGGCACGTAGGCCACTTCTTCGACGCTGGAGAATCCTTCTTCGACCAGCAAAGCCGCCAGCTCCTCTTCGGCGTCGAGGTTGCTGATGAACATTTCAACCAGCTCGGCCGCTTCGGCTTCGCTCTTGGCCTCGGCTTCTTCAGCCGTCATCACGTTCAGTTCCCAGCCGGTCAGCTCACTGGCGAGACGGACGTTCTGCCCACCCCGGCCGATGGCCTGGGACAGCTGTTCCTCGCCCACGGCGATGTCCATGCTGTGGCGATCCTCGTCAACCACGATGGACTCGACTTCGGCCGGAGCCATGGCATTAATGACGAACTGGGCCGGGTTTTCATCCCAGAGGATAATGTCGATGCGCTCGCCGGACAGCTCGTTGGAGACGGCCTGTACCCGGGAGCCTCGCATGCCGACACAGGCACCCACCGGATCAATTCGGGTGTCCAGGGCGTTCACCGCGATCTTGGCCCGAAGCCCGGGATCCCGCGCCGCCCCCAGAATTTCCAGGAGATCCTGGCCGACCTCGGGCACCTCCAGCTTGAACAGTTCAACCAGAAAATCCGGTGCCGAACGGCTGGCAAAAAGCTGNGGGCCCCGGACCTCTTCCCGGACTTCGCGCAACCAGGCACGCAGCCGATCCCCCGGCCGCACCGCTTCGCGATTGATCATTTCCTCCCGGGGAATGTAGGCCTCNGCNTTGCTGCCCAGATCCAGATAAACGCTGCCGCGCTCCACACGCTTGACGATGCCGGTGATGAGTTCTCCGGCCCGGTCTCGGTAGGCTTCGATCACCTGGGCCCGCTCAGCCTCGCGGACTTTCTGGACAATCACCTGTTTGGCGGTCTGGGCGGCAATGCGACCAAACTCCACGGATTCCATGGGCGATTCTATGACGCTGCCGACCTCGAGCGTCGGATCACTCTCTTTTGCCGTGGTCACCGGGATTTCCTGATCGGGCCACTCGATCTCGGCGTCATCCTCAACCACGTGCCAGCGGCGGAAGGTCTCGTAGTCGCCGGTGCGTCGATCGACAGC
>SL_8KL_010_SEDDRAFT_10003245_pt1 | contig 13476 bp, 13 predicted proteins | sample SodLakKL_010_SED_4_FD_11160 | JGI IMG/M metagenome (IMG submission 11160) | reverse complement strand
ATCTCGATCTTCTTCGTGCGGCCGCTCTCGCTGCTGCTGCTCGTCGGCATCGTGGCGATCATCCTCGGGCCGATCATCCGTCCGTACCTCGATCGGTAGGACGTCCACGGGCCCGTTTTCGACGGTGTATCCGCCCCGCACCGATCACCCCGAGACGCGAACCACGAGCCGTCTGTCGACGGTCGCTTCGGGTGTGCGGAGGTGGACGTCGAACGCGACGGCGATGATCGTGGGTTGGCCGGCCCGCTCCTGAACGATCACCCCGCCGTGAGCCGTCGGTTCCGGGAACTTCCCGGCGACACCCTCCCGCCAGCGGCCCTCATCGATCCACGCATCCGCAGTCGCCGGTGCGTACCCGATCCGTGCCGCCGTGCCGTCCGCGGGGCGGGACCGTTCTACCCGTTCGAGATCGTCGCTCACCCCAACGCGAAACGCCGATGCGGCGGCTTCCGCTCCGTCGATCGCTCGCGACTCGGCCGAACCGTCACCCGACGCTTGCTCGACGGCCCGTGTGTCGATTTCGCCCGCCGCACCGTCGACCGCCCCTTCGAGTGCGCGATGAAGCTCCCGCTCCGGCTCCGCCCCGGTGGGTTCGGCATCGATGTCTCCCATGTAGCCGAGTTGGAGATACGCGAGTACCAACGGGAACAACGCGATGGCGAGCGCCGCGGCCGCGACGAGGACGAGTTGACCCCGATCGCTTTCCCGGCGTGGCCGTCGTCCCGTCATATATACCACACCTCGACGGTGAGTTCACCCGCCGGGATCATGACGGTCGCCCCGCCGGTTTCGACGCCCGATGGCGGGTCGACGCCGACGGGTCCCCACGGGGTCTCTACCCGATACAACAGGTTGTCTGGCAACAGGCGATCCAGCCGGTCATCCAGGGCATCTCGGTTCCGCTCGAACTCGCGGGAATCCTCGATATCGGCCAGCCGCGAGCCGTCGCCGTTCGACGGGCGCTCGTGGGCGAGGATCGTCGCCGTGTCCACCGCATAGGCGTCGAGCTGTGCGGTCGTCGTTCCGGCCTCCGGGAGCGCAAGCCCGAAGGTCGCCGCGACCGTCAACACGAAGACGACCCCGACGGCGGCCTCGACGAGCGACAGCGACAGCTGTCCCCGGTCGGTCACCTCAGCCATCGAGGGTCACCTCCACGACGACCGGTTCGGTCCGCTCGCGCCGGGCGGTGACCGCTACCCGGCCGTGGTCACCGCTCGCGGTGACGGTTGCGTTGCGTTCCGGTCGAAGCGCAACCTCGGTCGTCCCCTCCGGCCCGTGCGTCCCATCGACGACCACACGCCCATCCACCCGGACGGCCTCGATCGACCCGTCGGGTTCGATCTCGAGAGCCGTCGTTCCGGCGGGCACGTCGAGCTCTTCGTCCGAGCCGACCGCGACGGAACCGATCCACTCCTCGTCGCTCGCAAGCTTCGCGAGCCGCCGGACCGTCGTCCCACCGTCGGGGTCGCCCCGTTCGAGGACGACCCGCTCGCTTGCGCTGATCCGCACGGCTGCATCGTCGTCCACCGCCCCAGCGGGCCACTCGCCATCCGCCTGCACCTCCGCTAGCGCCTCGGCATCGAGGACGTTCGCACGGCGAGTGTGATCCGCGTCCCCGTCGACGAACGCATTCGCCGTTGCGACGGCGAGCGCGCGTTCATCGGCGTCGCGCTCCGCGCTGAGGACGGCCCCTTCAGCCATGGCGACCGTCATCCCCGTCACCGCCATGAGCACGATGAGCGCGACCGCGACCACGGGGAGGTTCGCCTGCCCGCGTGCCGATCCGCTTTTCGGTGCTGTTCGTCGCTTCCACCCCAGCCATCGTTCCCTCGCCACTACCCGCACGCCCCCATGACATCCGCTGTCACATCGCTTCATTCTGCGGCCTCCTCACGGTCGCCGCCGAGGGAGATGATCACGCCATCGCCCTCCGGTGCCGTTCTCACCACGATCCATCCCTCGCCTCCGGGCAGTTCGCCGCGAACCGCAACGACGTGATCGGGGAGGACCAGCGTCCGGGATCCCTCGATCGATCGATGTGGATGCCGCAGTTCGATCCGTCTCGTCCCGTCGTTCGTCGGAACGATGTGATAGGGTTCCGCGCGGAGCGTCGTCGGCAGCGAGACGCGATGTGCGGCCTCCTGCTCGATGGTCGTCGCCCCGCCCTCTGGGGGGACGGCGGCTTCGATCTCGTGGCCGGCCGCCGCGAGCGTTCGATCGCCGACCTCCGCCGCCGTCAGCGACCGATATTCGGGGATGACGCCCGCATACAGCCCGCTCGTCGCCACACCGATGAAGAGGATGATGACGGCCGCCTCAAGCGACTTGGCTATCATCGGAGTCGTCGCCCGCTCATCGCCCCGTCGATCGATACCCCGGCTAGCCATCGCGGCCCTCCATCTCGACGCGGTGGATGACGACGTGTCCCTGTCGGTCGTCCTCGAACGTCGCGACGACGCTTCGGTGGGTATCGCCGTCGAACCGGCCGGTGTAGACGGTCGCCCCCGCGTCCTCGAACGATCGCTTCCATGGGTCCGCTTCCGGCGTCTCGACCGTTACCGTCCACTCCCCGGACTCGCCGTCGACCACCCGCTCGTGGGTGACCTCGCTGACGAGCGTCCGTGTCACTGGACCCGAACCCTCACGGGTGAGTCCGTCCGTGGTCAGGTCGACCATACCGACGGTGACGACCTCCGTGGAGGCCGAAACCGGGGGATCGCTGGCGACCGACTGGCTTCCCGCGTGGTCGCGAATCACCGCCCCGCCGAGCGCAGTCACCCGGTACTCGCCGCGCTCGTAGACGATCGCATCGGTCTCACGGCTTTCGACGAGGTCGTCGTCGCGGAAGACACGGATCGTGCGGCTCTCGGTTCCGAGTGTACCCTCGGTGTAGGTCACGCGCCCGGTCGCGGTCCCCGTTGACTCCACCGGATCGATCGCCCGATCGAGGTCGTTTGCCACCCGGTCCACGTCGCCGACGGCGGCGTTGCTGTCGACGACCGTCCCGACGGTTGCGGTGAGCGCGCCGAGACTTATCATCGTTAACCCGATCAGTAACGCGACGCCGATCACGTTCGACTGCGCCCTGCGCGTCCGTCCGGCACCTCGCACGCTCCCACGGTTCATATCATTCCACCCCCGGCGAAGATCGCATAACAACACACGACAAGCAGCCCCGAATGCAACAGCGCCTCGTACGGGCCACGGGAGGCGACCCCCGCGAACCAGCCCGACGCCAGCATCGTCGCCTGGGTCACGACATAAAAGCGGAACCGTTCACGCTCCGGCTGCACCGCGTTCGGCTCCAGCGCGAACCCCGAGGTTCCGGAGAGCTCCGAAAGCTGTGCGAACCCCTCGATCACCTGCGTGTTGACCGCGACGATGATACCGATGATGAGCAACGCCGTCGTCCAGCCGACGACCGCATAGACGAGCATCGCCGATCGAAGCGCGCGCTTCTCGTGATAGAGCTGCCCGACCTCCGTCTGAAGCGTCTCGAAGACGGTGTCGGCGTCGCTCCCGGCGTTCAGCGCGCCGGTCACTAATCCAACGGTCTGTTTGGCCAACGGCGTCCCGACACGCTCGACGAACCGGTCAAGCGCGGCCGTCCGCAGGTCGACCTCGTGACCGTCCGACTCGAAAAGCGGCGTTGCCGTCGAGGCCACGGTCGAACCCCCATCCGCCCGTCGCACCCCGGCGGTGGTCAAAGAGAGGTTGAACGCCAGGTCGCTGACGTCCTCGTTCAACGCTCCGAGGTCAACCTCGGTTGCGACCGCCTCGACGGCCTCCGCGAACGGCCGTCCGAGCGAGACGTGGCCGGAGACCGCGTGGACGAAATCTTTCATCTCCCGATCCTTCGCATCGTCGAGTTTCGCCCGTCTCACCGCGACACCTCCGACGGGGATCGCGAAGGCGACGTATGCCGCCAGAACGGCGTTGACCGGATGGAGAGCCGTCGTCGCCGCCGCACCGAGGAGGAGCGCCGGCAGCAGTGCGACGCTCGCCGTGCTCGCCGGATTCCTCATCACGGACCGCAATACCGCAGCTGGCGTCCCCGGTCGTCGATACGTGAGACGCTGATCAGCCGGGCGGATCGTCTCGACGGTCACGGCGCCCGCGATCCCGACCGCAAGCACGAAGCCGGCGGCTCCGTAGACGACCAGCGTCCGCGTCTCCACCGCGCCGAACGGCGTATCCACCAGCCGTGAGAGCCCTGGTGCAAGGACGCTCATCACGGTCACGACGATCACGAGAAGCGCGGGCAGGACGAGGACGACGATGAACAGCTCCGAGAGCAGTTCCAGGTAACCCTCCGCCCGCTTCCGTGCCCGATCCTGTCGGTATCGGAGCATTCGACTCTCCATACGGAGGTAGTCGGCCAACGCGTCTTCCCCCTGGCCCGCGTGCTCGCGAAACTTCAACAGAAACGGAGCCAACAGGTCGCGTGAGGGCGTTTCCCTCGCACCTCGACGGAGCCCTTCATCGAGGCTCCCCGTGAGCCGTGTCGTGTTGCTGACCTTCCGTAAGGCGACGCCGGTCTCGCCGTAGGCGTCGCTCGCGGCCGCCTTCGCGACCATCGTTCGTGCGTCGTCTGTGCCCGCAGCGAGCGCGTTGAGGTATCGAACCGCCCCGGGAAGGGTACGCTCGATGTCCGCGCGTCGGGCGGCGGCGAGCCATCGGAGATAGAGCCCGCTCAGCCGGATCGTGAGCCGCTTTGCTGTCACGCCGGCGACCCCCGCGACTCCCGATACGATCCACAGGATCGGCACGTCGGCGAGAACCCCTGTAACATCGCCAGCGGAGGATGTCGAGAGGTGGCTGAGGCCTGCCTCGATCGCCGGTGAAAGCGCCGAGAGGAGCACAAGCGTCCCCGTCAGCACGAGGAGACAGACGACCCACGAGGCCGCATACGCTCTGGCGAGGTAGACGTCGAATCCGGTCCGGAGCCCCGTTCCAGGGTAGCGTTTCCGGTCGATCGCGTGTCGACGTTCGTCGGCGTGTCCCGCGAACAGCGCGTACAGCCCGCGATCGAGCAACGACAGCCCGTGACCGTCCCGTCCTGCGGCCGCCCCTCGCTCGCTCACGTCCGCCCCCGCTCCCGTATCGTTCGAGCCGCACGTTCGACGGTCGCGGCCTCGTCGGTTCGGAGGTCAGCGAGGAACTCGAAGAGCGCCTCGAAGTCGGTCACACCGTCGCGAACGAGGTACCGAACGTACCGGTGTTTTCGGGCGAACTCGGCCTCGACGGCCTCGAGGTCGCGATCGGTCCGATCGGCGAGCCGAGCGAACGTGTGTTGGCTCGTTCCGCCCCGTACACCGTTTTCGCTTCCACTGCACCGGGCCTGTTCGGGGTCGCCCACGAACCGAAACGTCCCGTCCGGTTCCCGCCACGCGATCGTGTTGTAGTGGATGGTCCACTCGCCTTTCTGGACCGTTCCGGCGCCGCCGCGTTTTGGGCTCCCGTTGCGTCCGCGTTTCGCCTCGGTATCGAGCGCCTCGTACTCCGTATCCGAGAGCAGTTCGACGACCTGCGTGACGTATCGTCGCCCCCCGACGTGGTTCGGGAAGACGATCACGTCGATCTCGCGCAACAGATATGCCGGCAACCCGCGTTCGATCACCCGATTGACGAGCGTTTCGACGTCCTCGGCGTGTGTCGTACCGATCACGCCATGGCCGGTGTTCAACACCTCACCGAACGTCTCGAAGCTCTCTGCGGTGTTTATCTCCGCTATCACCTCCACGTCAGGGTTGAGGTAGTTCGTCTCGGTCATCAGGTCCGCCATCGTGACGGCCTTGTAGGGGTTCTCGTGGTCGCGGGTGGTGAGCGAGATCCCCGTCTCGTGTGGAAGCTGCACCTCCCGGGAGCCCTCGTCGATCGAGATCGGGCGATCGTCGAACGGGATGAACGGCATATGGGCGTTCATCAGCGTCGTCTTCCCGACGCCGGTGGGCCCCGAAAAGAGCACGACACCGTGGTGTTCATACAGCATCCATAACAACGTCACCAGCTCGGTGGACACCGCGTCACGCTCGATGAGGTCGACCGGCGTCATGACGTCACCGGCCTGTTTGCGGATGGAGATATGCGGTCCGTCCTCGGAGATGACCGGGAGCGCGACCGCACAGCGGATCGTCTCCGTGACGCCCTCAAGGTCGAGGTTGACCTTCGCGGAGGGCCGTGACGCGTTGAGCTCCGTGCCATCGCGGGCGGCCAGCTGCGTTACGACGTTGATGAAGGCGGTCTCGTCGTCGAACGTGAGGTTCGTCGGCACCCGTCCCACCGCGGTCAGTTCGTCGGTAGATTCGATCACGTCGCGGGGGACGACCTTCACGCGTTCGCCGACGCGGTTCGCCTCGATATCCTCCAGATGGGGGTCCCGGATCGGGATCGTCAGGATACCCTCGCCGACGAGGTCGCGGAGGACGTAGTATACGAGGTCGTCGAGCCGGTCGTGTGCATACCGTGAATCGACCGGCGGAACCCCAATCCCGTGGTTTGCGAGCGTCGCCCGGGTGCGGATGTAGGTCGCCCCGAGCCACGCACGGGTGTTTCGTGCCGTGAGCTGTCGGGCGAGGAACCGTCGTGCCCGTTCCGCCACGAATGCTTCCCGGTCGGTGACGACTTCGGCCACTGTCGTCTCCCAGATCCGTGCTTTACACTCCTCGATGAGCGCCTCGTCGCCGGGGAGGAGGTCCGGTTCGAGGACGGCGTATTTGATCGAAAACTGATCGGAGCCGAGCAGCCGTTCGCGATGGACGACGACGTCGATGTCGAACCCCCCGAACGGGACGGTGTATCGGTGAAGCCGTTCACCAGTTACACGCTCGACGTATGGCGTGTCCGGGTCGAACCCGGTTTCGACGGGCGCAAACGACTCCGTGTGGACGATGAGCTCCTCGGCGTCGCCCACGTCGGCGACGGTGATCCGATCATCGAGCGCAATGGGCGTCAACGGCCCAAGCAGCCGCAGCTCGCTCAGCACGTGGTAGCCGATCCGCCGTCTCGCGTCGTCGCTGACGTCGAGGATCCGGTCGAGTGCCCGCTCGTACTTCGGCTCGAAGCCCGCCTCGGCCCGTTCGACGACGCCCGCCCGCGTCAACGGACGACGGTGGCGAACGGCCGAAAAGTGTTCCCGTACCGTCTCCACCGCCCGCTCGTCGGCGGGCGACAGCGGCGGTTCGCGTACGTCGTATGCGAACCGCCCCTCGTCGTATTCGCGGATCGTCGCGACCACCCCCGGTGCGGGAGCATACTGCGCCCGCACGTCCGGGGCATACCACGCCTCCGGATCGTCCGGCGGTACCGGTGCCGGCACCCGACCGCTCCGTTCCGTCGTTTCGTCTCCGATCCGTAACGTCGGTCCATCCGTCACGCCGATCCTCTCCGATGAAACGGGATTGCCCTGCGTTCCTATATAAGAGTTCGTTCAGCGAATATTTTAGAAAAAATAAACAAACACGGGCGGGGTCGACCCGGATACACCCGCACGCTATTTATATACGATACTCGGATGATGTTCGATCACCACCGGATGATGTTCGATCACCACCGGATGATGTTCGACTTGAGGTCGCGTGGATAGTACGTGACCATCTCGTATCCCGACTCCGTGATGACGATCGTATCGGAGTGTCGGTAGCCGGCCTCGTTCGGAAGGTAGATCCCGGGTTCGATGGAGTAGACGTGCCCGGGCTGCATCACCTCGTCGCTCCCGCGGTCGATGAAGCCGCGTTCATGTCCTTCCATCCCGAGGTTGTGGCCCGTGTGGTGCTGTGCGTACTCGATCACGCCCTGTTCGTCGAGGTAGTCGTGAACGGCCTCATCGACGTGTGCACACGGCACGCCGGGACCGCTTTCCTCGATCCCGATCGACTGTGCCTCCATCATGATCTCGAAGTAGTGTCGCTGGTCGTCGGTCGGCTCGCCGACGAACATCGTTCGCTCCAACTCGCTCATGTAGCCGCCGACGTTCGCGGTGGCGCCGGTGATCAACACGTCGCCCTCGGCCAGCCGTCGGTTCTCGGTGAGCCCATGCGGGAGCCACGTGTTCTCCCCGGAGAGGAACCCACACCGTGCCGGAAAGCCGCCGCGGAGGTGTGATTCATATTCGTCACCGAGTGCGTCGAGCATCGCCATCGACGCGTCGAGGCTCGCCCGCTTTGCGACCCATAGCTCGTGTTTTCCGGGTTCGGCGTACTCCTGGAGGTATCGGTGCGCGAGGTTCCCCCACTTCCCGGACTCCATGATCAGCGCGATCTCCTCGGCCGACTTCTCCTTGCGCCACTCGGTCACCCAGTCGACGGTCTCCACGTCGACGCCGGCGACCGTCGAGAGCGACGGGCCCGCATAGCCCCAGAACCCCGGTGCGCCGTCGCTGTCGGCTCGAACCGTCTCGACGTCGAGTTCCTCCAGCATCGCTGCGATGGTCTCCTCGGGCGTCCGTTCGGGGTGGTACGGGTAGTTCCCGCCGCCGCCCGGATAGTCGTAGTAGTGATGGACGGCATCGAGACTCGACACGGTTTCCGCACGATCGCGCTCCAATCAGGGGACGGTGACGTGTACCGAGTCGTCGGTGACCGCGAGACAGACCGGCCGTTCCGTCTGCAGGTGGTGGAACCCCGATACCCACTCGATACTCGTCGCGGAGAACAGACAGAGCGCGTCGGCCTCCTCGGCTGCCAGCGCCTCACGCACCCCGTGTATTCGTCGCTCGAACACCGAGTCGTCGAGGGATGGTTGTGCCATACCCAATAGACTCGGATCTTCCACTTCACTCTTGGTGTCCCCGCCCAGGTCTTCGCACCCACAGGCGGGACAGCGGGGGGGTTAGCCCTCCATTCCGCCGAAGGAGAGTCCCTGTTCGATGTATCGCTGAGCGAACAGGTATACGATCATCACCGGGGCCGCGAACATCAGCGCGAACGCCGAGAAGCGCGCCCAGGGGACCGTGTACTCCTGTATCAGCGCGAAGAGGCCGACCGGGAGCGTGTAGTTCTCCGGACGGAGCAACGTCTGGGCGACGATGAACTCCATCCACCCCGCGAGGAAGACGAAGATCAACACGGCCGCGAGGCCGGGTTTCGACAGCGGAATGATGATCTCCCGGACGACTTGCCACGGCGAGGCACCGTCGATGACGGCGGCCTCCTCGTAGGACGCCGGTATCGAGTCCATGAAGGTCTTCAACAACCACGTGTTGAACGGCACCGCCATCGCCGCGTAGTACACCGCGAGCGCGAGTTTGTTGTTCGTCACGCCGATGCCGACAAAGATCGCATACAGCGCGATCAACATCGCAAGCCCGAGCCCGCCCCCGACCTGTGTGAAGAGGATGTAGCCGTACAGCACCTTCTTTCGCATGAGGAACTCACGCCGTGAGAGCGCGTACGACGCCGGCACGATGACCGACATCGCGATGATCACCGTTGGGATCGCGACGGTCAACGAGTTCCACGCATACAGGGTGAAATCGGACGGGTTCTCGACGCCGTAATTGGCGGCTTCGAACAGAACGATCTCGCCGGTCACGATGCTCATACCGGTGAGCGGGATGCTGATCCGCACACTCGGGATCACGATGTCGCCGATCACCCAGACGAAGGCGGTGAGGTCCATCCCCATCCACCAGTCGCCCTCAGTTATCAACAACGTCGGGTCGAACCCCGGCGGGATCAGATTGAAGCCATCCGCGGAGTAGAGGCTCGCTCCCTCACCGGAGAGCGCGGCGAGCGCGATCCAGTAGACCGGAAACAGCAGCGCCGAGACGAGAAAGAGCGCCCCGATCGACGCACCGACCGGTGCGAGCAGCTGGAGCAGTCCGACCTTTCCACGGCGGTACAGGTCAATCTTGTATCGGCTGTTTCTCATCCAGCCGCGGATCCCCTCGGGGATCGCCTGCAGGTCGGCTTTGATCTTTCGACCGATGGAGCGGAGCAACGTCATCCGTGTGCCCCCTCCGCGAGCTTACCCTTCGTCGCGGCGATGATCATGAAGATACCGATGACGGCGACGGCGGTGAGCATGATCGCCGCACCCTCGCCGAACGCACGAAACTCGAACGCCTCCCGGTAGCCGTAAAGAAGGATGAGCTCGTTCGAGCGTGCCGGACCGCCCCGATTGAACACGAACGGAATGAGGAACTGTTGAAACGATGCGGCCGCCGTGAGGATGGATGCGAAAAGCACCGGGCGTTTGATCGCCGGCATCGTTACGTGACGGAACCGCGAGAGGAAGCCCGCGCCATCGACGCGAGCCGCCTCGTGAAGCTCCTCCGGAACGCTTTGTAGCGCGCTTACGGTGATGATCACCATGAACGGGTACGCCAGCCACATCTCCGCGATGTTGTACGAGAGAAACGTCATCCATCTGCGGGAGAACCAGGCGACCGGTTCGAAGCCGAGGCCGATGAGGATCTGATTCGCCAATCCGAACTCCGCCGACGAGAACACCCCACGCCATACCGTGATCGTGAAGATGGCGGGCAGCCCCAGCGGCAGGATAACGATGGCGCGCATCAGGCGCTTGCCACGGACCCAATGGTGGGTCAACACCAACGCGATCCCGACGCCCAACAGTACCTTCAACACGACGCTCGTCGCCACGAAGAGCCAGGTGATCCCGAACGAGCGGTAGAACTGCCCGTCGGTAAGCAGGTTCGCGTAGTTTTCGAAGCCGATGAACTCCGCCTCACCGAAGACGGTTCCCCAGAGGCCGGGGGCGTCCCGGAACATGTTCTCCAACGCCGCGTTCGTCATCGAGAGCCCGATCAGGTAGAGTAACGGGATGGCGACGAACGCCGAAAAGAAGAACAGTCCCGGCAACACGAGCGCCAGCGCGAGGTTTTCCTCGGCCCAGCGTGGAAGTTCGTAGTCGCGTGCCTGCTGTACGACGTCTGCGGTGGCCATCCGTTAGTCCCAGTTCCCGCGGATGCGGTCTTCGGCTTCCGCCATCGCATCTTCGAGGCTCATGTCGCCGGTGTAGGCGTTCATGAAGCCGTCCTCGACGGGACCCCATACCTGGTTCATCAACGGGCTGGCGGGCATCGCGAAGCCGTTCGCCGCCGATTCGGAGAAGCCCTGCACGAGGTCCGGCAGCTCGTCCTCTCCGGCGAGGTCCTCGTGGACCGGAATTATCCCCTGATCCTCGGCCAGCCGCTCCAAGATGTCGAGGTTGGTCGTGTACCAGTCGGCGAACTCGTGGGCCGCCTCGGCGCGCTCCGCGTCCTCCGTGATCGCGTCGGCGAAGTAGGCGACCTGAATCCCGGTGTAGGGGGCCGGCGTCTCGCCGTCGGGCGCGGGCAAGGTAGTGACGCTGAGATCGAAGTCGACGCCGCCGAACTCCCACGGGCCGTTGATCGCGAACGGCGCGTTCCCCTCGGAGAACACCGCCGCCTGTGCGTCGTAGTCGGGGTCATCGGGTATCAACGGCTCCAGCTCGTCGAGCACGAACCGGAAGCCGTCGAGCGTCTCCTCGTCGGTGAGTCCCAGCTCCTCGCCCTCGTCGTCGAAGTAGAACCCGCCGTACATGTGCGCGTACGCCGAGTAGAAGTACGGATCGAGCGGGTATGAGAGCCCGTACATCCCGTCCTGATCGTTGTACTCTTCGGCGACGTCGTAGAACTCGTCCCACGACTCCGGTGGCTCGTCGACGAGCTCCTCGTTATAAAACAGCCCGACGGTTTCGGCCCCTATCGGGAGGCCGTACACGCCGCCCTCGTACTCGACGGCCTCGCGACCTGCGTCGGTGAACTGATCGAGATCGATGCCGATGTCGCCCTGTCGGTCGGCAACGAACTGCGATTCGACGAAATCTCCCATCCAGTCGTGCGCCCAGAAGAACGTCTCCGGTCCTTCCCCGGCCGGAATGGCCGTCGTCAGCTGGTCCTCGAGTTCGGCGATGTCCTCGCCGGTGATCGCGTAGTCCGTCTCGCTGTTGAACGTCTCGATGGCCTCCTCGACGATGACGAGTTCGCCCTCCGAGAGGGCATACCAGAGGTCGGCTTCGCCGGCCGCATCGTCACCTCCAACGCCATCGCCGTCGTCGCTCTCCGGTTCGTCCTCCTCAACGCTCGCACAGCCAGCCACGCTCACTGCTCCTGCCGCCGCCAGTGCGCTCAGCACGCGTCTACGGTGTACCATGTGGATCTATGATTACTTTCATCTATCCGAATATATATTTTTGGGATGTATTCTTACCTCTCAAATTGAAGCGAATGCGTCAATGGGCTTGTGAAGGGCTAAAAAGCCTAAATAGGGCCAAAAATAAGGATGTATGAAATAGTGCGTCACAGTTTCACGGCGGAGGAAAAGAGTTATACTCTGACATCACCCCACACACGGCATATGGCAACCGTACGGCTTGAGAGTCTACGAAAGGAGTTCGACGCGGGGGAGGTCGTCGCCGTCGACGACGTATCGCTCACCGTTGAGGACGGCGAGTTCCTCACCGTCGTCGGCCCATCCGGCTGCGGGAAGTCGACGACGCTCCGGATGGTCGCCGGCCTCGAACGCGCGACCGACGGTCGCGTGTATATCGGCGATGACGACGTCACCGACCTGAGCGCGCGCAAACGCGACGTCGCCATGGTGTTCCAGAATTATGCGTTGTATCCGCACAAAACCGTCTTCGAGAACATGGAGTTCGGCCTCCGCATGTCGACGGACCTGAACAAAGCGGAGCGACGAGAGAAAGTCGAGTGGGCGGCGGAGATGATGGGCATTCCGGAGCTGTTGGATGATAAACCCGATCAGCTCTCGGGCGGGCAGAAACAACGCGTCGCGCTCGGCCGCGCGATCGTTCGCGAACCGGACGTGTTCCTTTTCGATGAGCCGCTCTCGAACCTCGATGCAAAATTGCGCGTCGAGATGCGCACGGAGATCCAGAAGCTCCAGGACACCCTCGACATCACGGCCATCTACGTCACCCACGATCAGGAGGAGGCGATGACGATGGGCGACCGGATGGCGATCCTGAAAGACGGCGTGCTTCAACAGGTCGGCCCGCCGAAGGACATCTATCGGAACCCCAACAACGCCTTCGTCGGCGGGTTCGTTGGGTCGCCATCGATGAACTTCGTCGACGTGGAGTCGACCACCGCCGGCGACGGCGTTCGGCTCGTCGATCCCGATGGCCCCTTCGAGACGACGCTCTCGGGTCCGCTCGCGGACGCGGTCGAATCCGGACGGGACTACACCGTCGGCGTCCGTCCGGAGGACGTCTCCGTAACGAACACCGGGATCGAGACGACCGTCGAAGTCGTCGAACCCGTCGGTGCCGACAACTACCTCTATCTCGACATTGATGACGGATTCATCGCCCGTGTCGGCGCGGCCGTCGAACCGTCGATGGGCGAGACGATCAGGGTCGGGTTCGAGGAGTCCGCGGTCCACGTCTTCGATACGGATGGCGTCTCGCTCCGCGACCGTGGCCTTCAGACAGCGACAGCCTGAGGACCTCCGATCCGAACACGGCGCA
>SL_8KL_010_SEDDRAFT_10003243_pt1 | contig 13478 bp, 12 predicted proteins | sample SodLakKL_010_SED_4_FD_11160 | JGI IMG/M metagenome (IMG submission 11160) | reverse complement strand
AACTGTCTATTTGAACCGGAGGGAATTGGAAGGAAAAGAGATCGAGAGGATCAAGGTCATAGAGGAAAAGGAGGAGGAAGTAGAAGCTAGACTGCTTGAAGAATCTAGTGGAGGAAGTAAAATACCTGTTAATTTCCAGGAAGAACTTTTGACTGTACTGAAAAGTGATCAGAAGGACGGCGAAACGTACAATGATTATGAGAACAGGATCTGGAACGCTTCTTGGGAGTTGATAAAGAGAAGAGATAACTACGAGAGTGAAGAGAACAAAGAGGGAAGTGAAGAGAGTGAAAAGGAACTAGATAGAGATGATGAAGTGGAAAAAAGTAAGGACGGCCAGATCTCGCTGAACGATTTCGGAGGAAATGTACCATGAAACTTGAAAGCATGGAGATAGAGAACATAAGGAGTTACAAGCACCAAGAGATCGAATTCGAAGACGGCGTTCTTCTTTTTCAGGGCGACATAGGTTCCGGTAAATCATCCATATTATATGCTTTGGAATTCGCACTGTTCGGGGCTACACAGCAGAATTTTTACGATAAGATATTGAGGCACGGTGAGAAGAAAGCTAGTGTCGAACTGAATTTCGAGGTAAAAGGAAAAAATTACTCGGTCTTCCGCTCGGTCAAAGAAAGGAGCAGTGATTGGGCAAAGGAGTCCTACATGGAGACCGACGGCAAGAGGATGGAACTATCATGGACCGAGATGAGAGAGCTCATCATCGACCTCTTAGGTTTAAGGGAGTCTTCGAGCGGAAAAGTAGAGACTTTCCACATGGGTATTTACACACCACAGGAAAGGATGAAAGAGATCTTGTCTATGAATGAAGAGGAAAGGTTGGGATCTATAAGAAAAGTCTTCAACCTGGAGGATTACAAACTAGCCGCAGAGAACGTCAAGATCGTCAGGAACGGTTTGAAGAACGAGATAGGTAAGCTTGAGGTCAAAGCAGAAAAGATAGGGCAGTTGAAAGAGGATATAGAAGAGAAAAAAGGAGAATTAGACGAGAAAAAAGAGGAAAGAGAAGAAGTAGAAGAAAAAATAGAATCCTGCAGAAATGAGATGAAAAAGACGATCGAAGAGAAAGAAGAGCTTGAAAAATTGGAAGAAAAGATAAAGGATCTGAAAAGTGAAAGGAAGAGAATAGAGGATAATATATCTTCTCTAGAAAAGGAACTTGAAGAGATCGAAGACAAGTTAGAGCGTATAGAAGAGGACGAGCAGAGATTGGATGAGGTTAGAAAGAAAAAGGAAGAATGTGAGAGCGTAGAGGAGAAGCTAGAAAAAGTTAGAGAAGAACTCGATAAAAGGATCAGGAAGGAGAGTAAGAAAGAAAATCTAGAACTAAGATTAGAAGCAAAAAGGAAAGAAATCAAAGATTTGAAGAAAAAAGAGAGCGAAGTTAACGAGTTGAAGGAAGATATCGAAAGACTCGAGGAAGAAGTCGAAGAATTAGAAGATCTTAAAGAAGAGAGAAATGAGCTGAGAGAAAAGATCAGTGATCTAAGAGGAGATATAAGGTCGATAGATAAAGAACTGAAGGATATAAAAGAAGAGTCAGAAGAGTTCTCCGACCTGGAAGGCGAGAAGGAATGTCCCAAATGTAAGCAGCCCTTGGAGGGAGAACATGTTGAGGAGATTTTGAAGGATCTAGAAGAAGAAAAACAAGAGCTGGAGGAAGATAAAGATAGATTGGAAAAAAAGAAAGAAGGTTTGAACGAAGAACTCAAAGGTCTGTCGAAAGACATACGAGATCTTGAAGAAAAAGACAAAGAACTCGATCATAAGGGAAAAGAGGTCGAAAGACTCGAAAAGAAATTGGATGAGATTGGAGATCTTGATGAAGATATAAAAAATTTAAAAGAAAAGATCGACGGATTAAAAGAAGAGATCGATTCTTTCAAATATAGTCAAGAGGACCTAGAAAAATTGAAGGATGAAAAGGAAGAACTGGAGAGTTTCAAAGAAGAGTACATAGAGATCAAGGAGAGGTTGAAGGATAAAGGAGAGCTAATGCGTAAAGAAGGCAAACTTAATGAAGATCTTGAGAGCTGGAAAGAAAAGAAAAAGGAAGTCATAGATAAATTGGAAGAACTCAAAGAAAGATACTCAGAAGAGAAACATGAGAAGGTAAAGAAAAGATATGAAGAGTTGATCCAGGAGAAGAGCCGTTTGGAGGAAAAGAAAACTCACCTAAGAACAGACGTAAAAAGACTGAAAGAAGAGATAGATGAGATGGAGATTGAGCTTCAGGAGAAGGAGAAAAATCGAGAGGAGGCGGAGGAACTGAAAAGCTTCAAGTCTTGGATATCTAATGAATTCAAAGAGACAATAAAGAATATAGAAGAACACCGTTTAGCTCAGATCAGATCAGAGTTCGGCCGTTTCTTTCGGATGTGGTTCGATGAGATCTTGAACGAACCGGATATAAATGCAAGATTGGATGAAAAATTCTCCCCTATGATAGCCGTGCAGGGTAGTGAAACTACAGTAGACGACCTGAGCGGGGGTGAAAGAACATCGGTCGCTCTTGCTTACCGCTTGGCGTTCAATAACATGATCAAAAAAGAGCTTGGGTTGGAAAGCAATCTTTTGGTTTTAGACGAACCCACCACCGGCTTCAGCAGGGAACAGTTGACCCGGTTGAAGGACGTGATCAAGAAGGTCTCTGCGGATCAAGTGATCATCGTCTCTCATGAGAACGAAATAGTCAATCTAGCCGACGTTGTTTTCCGCGTAGAAAAAAGAGACGGCGTTTCCACTGTAGAAAAGTCGAGGTGAGTTTATGGTGGATCAAAGACCTAGTATCTCTTTCATGCGGAGACTGTCCCTGTCCAATTCGGGAGTTTCGCAGATCACAGTTATGTCGTAATCTTTTTCTTTAAGGATCGGCGCTAACTTTCTAAAGTCGGGTTCATAGGCTTCTACGTTCAGGTGTTCTTTTTCTCCTTTATCTGTGTATTCAATAGAAGAAAAGTGTGAATGTAGATGTCCTTCATGGAAGGACTCGTACTTTTCTATCAGTTCTCTAAAGTCCTCTTCTTTTTCTAGGGCCCCGTCGAATCTAGCATGATAATGCGCGAAATCCAGCACGGGGACAGCCACATCTGTACTTTCCATCACCTTCTCGATCTCATCCAATGTTCCCCAACTTTTCTCCTTCCCCATCTGTTCGAGACCTAATTTGACGGAGAGATCTTCTTCCTCTATCATCTCGGCACATTCAACCACGCCGTTGCCTATTATCTGGGTAGCTTCCTCGCTAGCCATCCCGGAATAGTAACCTGCGTGCACAGTGATGATCCACGCTCCCATCGCATCGGCCAGTCGAGCGCTTTTAATTATACGCTCCTTGCTCTTCTCGATTGTTTCTTCCTTCTCGGAGTTGAGATTGATATAATATGGGGCATGGATGCTGAGCAAGATATCGTGTTTTTCCGCTTCCTCTCCTATCTCTTGAGCGGTGGATCTTTTCATCCTTGCACCTCTCACGAACTGCACCTCCATAGCGTTCAAACCCTCTTCCGCGAGATATTCCATGCTGTCTTTCGTGCCTTTTACACCGTGGGGTGTGCCCCCCGGACCTAAATATATCATGGATGCAGATGCCTTTCTGTGCTAAAATAATTTTTGTTGGCCGGGAATATGCGATTGACAAATCACGATAATCCTAGTATTATGAAGACCCAAAAAAATAAGTACTTCTCTAATGTATGTGTATAAGAAGAGTGAGAAAATGTATAATGAAATGAAAAAAATAGGAATCGTATTTCTAGTCAGCCTATTGATCACTGCTCTATTGGTCCCAATGCCAACTTCTGCCCAGGCCGAAAAACCGGAATGGGAAGAAGGAGACGCCTGGGCGATGGGAGCAGAAGGAGATCTACAGGAGATATTTGCGCCCGCTTTTGACATGATAGACGAAGAATTTGACCCAGAGGATGAGGAAGATCTGGACGAGATAGACTATGACTTCGAAGGAGAGGTAGGCTTCTACCAGATATACGAAGTCGTAGAGGCGAACGATGACGGATATGTTATGGAGATAGAAGCAGGCGGAGGGATCCAAGCCTCCGGAAGTTTCGAAGCCACTGGAGATATGCCGAAAGAAGGAGAATATGACATGGACGAGGATCCTGATACGGAAGAAGGGACCATGTCAGTAGAAGGAGAGCTTTTCTTCATGTTGGATGTACAAGGGACCGTTCACTTCGATGCGGATCTCGCTATCGAGGAGATTGAGATAGAGTATTCTCTTGAATTCTCTGCGGAATTCAGTGCGGAGAACGTCCCAGACCATGATTATGATTGGGAGGAAGGCACGGTGACCATAACACATGAAGACTACTCTGGAGGTGTCTCTGTTGAAGCAAGTTTAAATCTACAGATGGAGTTTGATCCAGCGTTGGATATGTTCCAATTCCCGTTCGACGAAGGAGACAGCTGGACCGCAGAATCAATGATGACTGGATCCGGTAGTTACGAGGGCGTGATGGATGTCGATTACGAGGATATGCCGGAGGAATTCCAAGAGGAGATGGAAGATTTCCAAGACGAGGTAGATCAGGAATTCCCGATAAAACTCGAAGAGATCGATACGGAAGAAGAAGAGATGAACTTCGGTGAGATCAAAGAAACGACAGAAGAAATCACGGTACCTATGAAGTGTACGGGAACAGACGAAGTAGTGCTCCATGACGGTTCTACCACCGAGGTCTATGCACTAGAATTCGGCATAGACGATGACTTCATGATGGCCCAACAGGGACCCGCGTTCCAGATGATGTACTCACCTGATGCTGGTTTCATAGTCTCACAGCAAGTAGACCTAGGTCCCGAGATGGGTGAGATGATCGGTCAGTTCATAGACATGGAAGCCATGCAGATGGAATCGATGGATGTAGAAGATGCCCGTGAGAGCAAGGAAGAAGCGCAAGAAGAAGATGACGATGACGATGATACCCCGGGATTCACTCTAGCGCTGTTGACACTCGGTGCGGTCGTAGCTGTAGTAGTGTACTATAAGAAGGAGCGGTAAAGAGTAAAACTACACAAAAACAACAAAAACCTTTTTTTATCTTTTTGATTTAAAAGCGAGTTATCTACTGTGAACAAAATGCGAACATATCTAGAAGTCGAAAGGTTGGGTAACAATATAGACGGTTTCAAACTTGAGGATATATCATTTGAGATTTGCCAGGGAGAGGTAGTACTGCTGGGAGGGGGTAATAGCTCTGGAAAGACCAGTCTTTTGGAAACGTTGTGCTTTGCAAGGAGACCGGATGAGGGCAAAATAAATTTTTTTGATAAACAAGTTTTCGATGATGATCTGAATAAAAAGGAACTGCATGATATAAAACCATATTTGGGGGTCCAATTTCAGGGCGATAGTTTATTCAATAATTTGACGGTTATAGAAACTTTCGAACTGTTCTCTAAAAATTTTGGTATGGATGATATCTCCGAAGTAGTTTTCCAGTGTCCGTTTTTGGAAGAAGTTTTGGAAAAAAGGATATCTAACCTATCAGAGGGGAAGACTCAACTCGTTAAATTCATATTGAGCATAATCCATGATCCTAGGATCGTTTTCTTGGACGAACCGGTATCGACCCTTGACGGTGAAACCCGAAGTTGGGTTTATGGAAAGATAAGAGAGATGAGGTCTGAAGGAACTTCTTTTCTGATAACATTGAACGATATGTGGAAGATCGGTGAGATCTCTAATAGACTTATAACTCTGGCTGACGGCAGAATCTACGAAGTGGTGGATAATTTTTCTGAATACTATAAGGGCTGTCTGGTTAAGATACCGATCGAAAGTAGTATAGATGACATCAAAGATGAAAATTGGGTATTGAAGGTGGTTGAAAAAGACGGATATTATGATGTGTATTCTAAACTACCTATGAAAACTATAATCGAAAGATCAGATGTCCCATATTTTGAGCTAAGAAATGTAGAGTTGAGAGATTTTTCTTCAGGGGTGAGGAGATGAAGGGAAGATTGAAGCAGACTTGGATATTCATTAAAAGTCACTTCATAAATAGAATTAGGACGAAGAAATTCCTTATCTGGGTAGTGATAACTCCTATGCTGATCATAGGATTTTTGAACCTGATAGGGGGCGAGGACGATATAACTGCCGATGTTGCCGTTCTAGATAGAGACGGATCTGCTTTGGCTATGGCTGTTCTCCAGAATGAAGATAGGTTGGAGATACATGAAGTGGAGGACCTCGATGAAGGAGTAGATCTATTAAGAGAGGGTGAAGTAGAAGCTTTTTTGGTTATACCGGAGGATTTTTCGAAGGATTTTAGAAGGATCAGATATAAGATCTTGTTCAGTATCGAGCAAGATATAGAAGATATCACGAATTACTTGGATAATCAAACTGTCTCTGAGGAGCTTAGAGAGAGTTACGAAAATGAAGGTTATCCGCTCTCTGATGATGAAAATGTTTCCATCACTGCAGAAAAAAAAGGCGAAAGATGGGACCTGTTTGATGAAAATAAAGGACATAGCTATGAAATCGAAAAAGAAAATGAAAAGTTGAACATTTACGATAATAACAGTATAGATTACGACCCTATAAGATTTGACGTGTATCATGTAAGCGGTGAGCAGGAAGAACTGATTAACACGGTGTTGAAAGGGGTCGCTGCAGACGTCAACGAGTTCATCTTGGGAGATGATTTGAAGAAACCCATTGAGTTGGTGAACCGCCCCCTACAGCTTCGTGAGAGAGAATGGTCTTTCTCTGACTTACTTCTACCAGGCGGTATAATGATCGTGATACTTCAGTCTGGTTTTTTCGCTTCAAGCGATAACGCTTCGGCTCTTACAGAAGCGATGTTAGACAAAAGATTAGGTATATCGCCACCTTCTAGGATATACTCTATCAGTGGTATGGTGATCATGGATGCGCTGTTCACCACCATCGCAGGATTGATCGCCGTAGTGGTTGGTCTGATACTGTTCGAGGTGCCAGTTTCATCGATAAATTTTCTAGGGATGATACTCATCATCTTCATATCTTCTCTGATATTTTCTTATATGGGATGTTGTATCGGTAAACTCTCCTCCGACAGGGCCTCGACTCAAGGATTAGCGTCCATGATCGTGTTCCCGCTTATTTTCTTTTCTCAAGCTTATCTGTTTTCGATGATGTTTCCAGACTACGTTATCACGATATCCCAGTGGCTCCCGATCTATCCTGCCGCGGATGTGATGAAACAATTACTGTTCTTCTCTCCCTCTTTGTCACACTTCGGTGTGAAAATAGGTCAATCTTTGGTATGGCTCCTAGCCGTTTTTCTGATCTTCCTATACTTATATAGAGATTAACAAGAAAAAGGTAATAAATCACTAGAAAGAATGTTGATTGAAAAGGAGTTCGACTGTAATGAAGGTTAAGAAGATGCAGAAAGGTTCCGCTTATAGAGGGGAATTACCGGAAGGATGTGAACATTGTTCGAGAGGGAGCAAGTTGGTATTGCTGGTCACAGGAGAATGCGATGGTGGATGTTGGTACTGTCCTCTCTCAGAAAAGAAGAAAGATAAGTCTGTTGGTTATGCGGACGAGAAGAGAGTCGAGGATGAAGATGAGATTTTACAGGAAGCGAGAGCTATAGGAGCCTCGGGTACGGGGATCACCGGTGGCGATCCCTTGAACACGGAAAAGACACTGAGATTCATCAAGTTGTTGAAAAGAGAATTTGGGGAGGACCATCACATCCATCTTTATACTCAGAGTACCGATCTTGAGCGCATAACCGAGTTTGAAAGAGTGGGCTTGGATGAGATAAGATTCCATCCTCCAGTCGGGAGATGGGATAGTATAGAGGATACGAGATATCCTTCTTTGCTTCGTGACCTTCAGGAGAAAATCGGATTATCCGTTGGTATAGAGATACCCAGTATTCCTGGTTTAAAGGATGAAACAATCCATCTTCTCGAACAACTCAGCGATCTAGTAAAATTTGTTAACATAAATGAATTGGAGTTTTCATCGACCAATACCGAAAAACTTCAGGATAGGGGTTACGAACACAGGAGCGACGTATCTTCGGCTGTTAAGGGTAGTGAAAAACTGGCCCTAGGACTTCTCGATATGAACTTCGACGTCGACCTTCATTACTGCTCTCTAGCTTTCAAGGATGGCGTGCAACTCACCAATAGGATAAAGAGGAGAGCGGAAAATGTTTCCCGAAAGAGCGACGTGGTGACTGAAGAGGGTACGCTGATAAGAGGCGTGATAGAGGCCGAAGATGCTGAGGAGCTGTGTAGGGGGCTTAAAGAGAAATACGATGTCGAGGAGGGTATTATATGGTATGATGAAGGGGCCGATCAGGTAGTGTGTTCTCTAGCCCTCCTAGAGGAGATATATCCCATGATCGAGGCGGAATGCTTCGGTGTGGAGATATATCCCACTTCCGATCGGTTGGAAGTCGAAAGATGGCCCCTAGAGTAGATACAAATCCTTTTTATGTGACCGGATGTTTGATTGAACATGGAAGAAAGAAAGGTAAAGAGCCGTTGGAACGATCTGCTTTGTTGGTATGAAGATAACGATATCAAGAGAGCTCTTGTGGCTTTTTCAGGCGGGAAAGACAGCACACTAGTTTTAGATTCCGCACTCGAAGCAGTTGAAGGAGTCAAAGCGTTCATAATAGACGATGTTATGTATCCTGACTGGGAGATAGAAGAAGCTATCTCAAGAGCTGAAGATCTCGGGGCGGAATATGAGATAATCGAGACTTCTAAGCTCTCCAATAAAGATTTGAGAGAAAATCCTGAAGATCGTTGTTATCACTGTAAAAAGGAACTTTTCGGTTCTATAGATGAAGAAGGAACCGTACTGGAAGGAACTAATGCGACCGAAGCCGAAGGACATAGGCCCGGTCTGAAAGCGGTCAAGGAGTACGGCAGGGCCCCTCTGCTCGAGACCGGTATGAGAGAAGAGGAGATAAGAGAGATATTGAGATGGAGAGGTAGAGAGGTTTGGGAGCGCCCCTCTTTTGCCTGTTTAGCCAGTAGGTTTCCAACGGGTAGTGAGCTCACTGAAGATAGTTTAGAAAGAGTAGAGAGGATAGAGGAGAAAATATTTGATTTGGATGTGCGTCAACTTCGTATTCGGGATTTTGGGGAAACGGCCCGTATCGAAGTCTGGCCGGAGGATATGAAAAAGCTGCTGGATAATAGGGATGAGATACTTCATTGGTTCGATGAAGAAGGTTATGAGAAAGTATTTTTAGACCTAAAAGGTTACAGGACAGGTTCTATTTCGGAGTGAGATATATGGATGAACTTGACAATTTACTCGAAAAGTTTAAGGACTCAAAGATCAGCAAAGATGAGTTGAAAAAAAAGATAATGGAACTCCCCTATACTGATTTTGGAGATACTAAAGTCGATACGTTTAGAGAGCTGAGAAAAGGATTGCCAGAAGCTGTTTATTGTCCTGGAAAGTCCGAGGAGCAGTTGAGGAATATAGCGGGTGAAGGAGATAGGTTTTTCACCAGGGCTAACGAAAAAGACTACGATATTGTCAAGTCGGTGAGAGATGATGTAGAATATCATGAGAAAGGGAAGATGATAGTTGTTGGAGATGTTCTTCAAGATGTCGAAGGTGAAGTAGTAATAGTGACAGGAGGTTCAACCGATGTACCGGTGGCTGAAGAGGCCGCAGTCCCTCTCGAAGAGATGGGTTTTGACGTTGAGAGGTTCTATGATGTAGGTGTTGCAGGTATTCACAGACTGCTGCCTCACGTTCAAGTTTTAAGAGAAGCCGACGCGGTGATCGTAGCCGCTGGAATGGACGGTACTCTCCCTGGCATAATAGCTGGATTGATAGGTACTCCTGTGATAGGTATACCAACCAGCGTAGGTTATGGAACCGCAAGAGAAGGTAGATCGGCTTTAGAAACCATGTTGAACAGCTGCGCCACTGGACTCGCTGTAGTTAATATCGACAACGGTTACGGAGCTGCCGCTTTCGTACACCATATGTTGAAGGATTGATAATATGGGTAAGATAGCTTATTTGGATCTGTCTTCAGGGATCAGTGGTGACATGCTTTTAGCGAGTCTTATCGATCTTGGTGGTGACGCCGGAATATTGAACGACATTATCGATGGATTTGGATTGGAAGGAGTCCACGTGGAGATCAGTGACGTAGAGAGAGGTATCGTTGGTAAAAATGTTAAGATTAAACACAGCGATCAACCCCACAGGAAAGTAGTCGAAATAATAGAGATGATTGAAAATTTAGATTTGGATAGATGGGTGAAAAGTAAGAGCATAGAAGCCTTTCGTAGACTGGGAGAAGTCGAAAGTCATATACATGAGGTCCCTTACGACGAACTCGAACTCCACGAAGTAGGGATGGTGGATTCGATGATAGATATCGTAGGAAGTTTTTCGCTCCTCGAAGATCTAGGTATAAAGAAGATATACGCTTCTACAGTATATTTTGGTTCTGGCCATACAGAATGTGATCATGGTAAGATACCCGTTCCTGTACCCGCGACGGAGAAGTTATTGAAGGACTTTGAGGTTTCTTTTACTGACAAGGAAGGAGAGCTGGTCACTCCAACAGGTGCAGTGATTTTGAAAGTTTTAGCTGAACAGGCTGCTCAACCCGATATGGAACTGCAAAAGGTGGGTGCAGGGTTTGGAGATAGGAAAATGGAAGTACCCAATGCCTTGAGAGTCTTCCTAGGCAGTCAAAGGAACTTAGATGAGCCGATACAAGAGGTAACGTTTTTCGTGGACGACATGTCTCCGGAACTGCTCGAGCACGCTCTCGAAAGGATCAGGGATGAAGCGCTAGATGTTTATACGTTGATGGGCTCTGGCAAAAAAGGGAGAGTTGGATGGGAAGTGAAAGTTCTGTGTAAAAAAGATCAAACAAAAGAAACCGTGAACACGATATTCAAGGAGACTTCTACCTTGGGTATGCGTATCCAAGAAGTTAGAAGGATGGTAGCAGACAGGAAGATAGAAGAAGTCGAAACGAGATGGGGCAAGGCTAAAGTCAAGGTCTCGTCAGGAAGAATATCACCCGAATATGAAAGCTGCAGAGAGATAGCTGATAGAGAAGATATTCCGATAATGAAAGTTTACGAATCAGTGAAGAGGGATTACGAAAAAGAAAAATAACAGCAGCGCTGTGTTTTCACCGCTAAAAGCCCGATTAATGTAGTTTGGATATCATGAAGGCTTGCGGAGCCTTCTACCGGGGTTCGAATCCCCGATCGGGCATGATCTTTGTTTTAAAAATAAGAGGTAAGGAGTTTCTTGAGGACGCGGTTCAATCTTCTGCTAGATCGTTTAAAGTCTTCTTGTTTTCGACCTTAGCTGATTCGTGTATCTTGAGCTCTTTTGCCTCGACATCCTTTATCTTACACCCTCTTCCCACGATCACTTTGTTGCCCGTAACTTTTTTAGCTTTCGTGTTCTCCAAGCTGATATCGTCTCCACTTATGCTTTCGACCTCGAGAGACCCGGACTTCCCGAAACCGAAAGAGAAGAATCCAGAACCTCCACTTTCCACCACTATGTCTCCGCCTTCTATCTTGTTTATCTTGCTTTTCCCAGAATTATTTAGCATTATCTCTTCGCCTTTGAGGATCCCTTGGATTTTTACCAGTCCGCTGAGGTCTATACTGGTACAATTAACATCGCCTTCAACACTAAAAGAACCAGAAGAGTCGATAGATTTCACGTCTACGTTATCCTCAAATTTTGAAGATCCGCTCAAGTCGAGCTTTTTACCTTCGCTCTTTCCACGTACTTTCAAAGCTCCACTCGAATCCAATTTTCCAAAGTAAGCATTTCCGTTGATTTTCGTCGCTCCAGAGACGTCCGCGTCGTCCGCTCTCAGATCACCATTGACTTTGGAAGCCCCCGCGGCCCTGAACATCTCGCAGTTGCAGCCTTCGATCTTAGATGCTCCAGAGATGCTCACTCGCTCAGTTTTTTCTCCTTTCTCCTCGGTTTTCTTCTCTTCAACTATCTCCTCTACGTCCTCGCTGATATCCTCTCTTATTTCCAGATCTTCATCATCTTCATATCTGGATACTATCTTTTTGTAGAGTTCTTCCGAGATCTCACCTTTAGCTAACCTTTCATCCAATTTTTTTAGTATCTGGTTTTTTCCGTTCATGATTTCCACCTCTTCTAGATATACTAATGCAGCTTCTATATTTATATCTATCTTGAATATAATTTTAGATAGATTGAATTTTTAGTTGGTTAAGTTCAACTTTAAAGTTGAAAAAGCTAAATAACTCCTATTTGATAAACATATGATGAAAGATTTCACTAAGAATCTGATCGGTATTTTCTCTTCCGAGACTCGATGTAAGGTCCTTGAGATGCTTCAAGAAGGATATGATCATCCTGACGAGCTTGCAGAGGAACTCGAACTTACAAGGCAGGCTGTAGATAAACATCTTGTGGAACTTCATGATTGGGGAGTGGTCGAAAGGAATGCCATCTTTCCACACGGCGGAAGGCCGAAGATCGTGTATGAGTTGACTAAAGAGGGTAAAAGATTGATGAATACTTTGGATAAACTCGCTGAAAGATATAGGCAAACGATGTTAGAGAGAGCGGAAGAAGAGATAGAACAGCTAGATATGAAGCTAGCCATGGGAGAGTTGTCCGAGAGGGTTTATAAGAAAAAGGTGAAAGAGATCGATAACAGGTGGAATTATTCGGAGTTAAAAAGCGGAGAGGATTGAGTAATCTAGTCGTTTTTTCTTTGATTATTGTCAGCCAGTAGACTTTTTCAACTATTCTGTTCAAGTATTTCACCATCGGATTGCATTTATCTATTTTTATTTTTAAGAATAATATAAATGGCCCCCTCTCTATACCTCTATCAGTGAGAAAGATGATGCAAAAAAAGAAGTTCCAAAAAACAAGGGCCGGATATCCGAGTTACGATCACGCTAATCCGTTTGCGGTGTTTGTCGGAAGGAGATAAGATCCGGACCAAAAACCTTTTTTTTTTTGAATTACCGACGATGGCTGAAAAAAAAGAAGAGTAAAGGATTTTCTCGCGATCAAGTCACTTTTTGAGAGTCAACTCTTCACCACAACACATGAATTCGCAGGTTGCACAAGTCCCCTCATCTTCACTCTCACAGCATTCTCCGCACTCACTTATGACTTTCATCTCAAAACCGCAATCTTCACACGTATATATTTGTCCTTTCTCCATATCATGGCATTCCGGCATAATATCACCATTACAGTGTAATATGAGTATTATAAATAAACCTTTTGTACTCTATGAACAGCTAACTTCTCGACCCATAGACGTCTCAATAGGATGACCTTTTCCTCCTCTTCTATACCGCCTTCATGGTCCACCACGTGGTCATATCCAAGCTTCTCCAATTTTCTAGCTGCTTTTGGACTAGCGTCACATTAGAAGTTTTTACGGAATACTACAAACTCTATAAAT
>SL_8KL_010_SEDDRAFT_10003237_pt1 | contig 13491 bp, 14 predicted proteins | sample SodLakKL_010_SED_4_FD_11160 | JGI IMG/M metagenome (IMG submission 11160) | reverse complement strand
GATTTTCTTCCTGAGGGTCTCGAAGTGACAGATAACGTGAACATGTTCGTTAATGAATTCGATTTTAGTGAAGAAACCGTATACATACTCGTAGAAGGTGATGTCACTGATCCAGAAGTATTACGGAACGTGAGAGAGGCAAGAGATGAAGCTATGCAGAGTGAGTTTGCCGTTCGGGCAAGAAGCAGCGAAACTGTATACGATATCGGAGAGGAGATGTTCGCCGACGGTACTTTTGATGAGGAAGGAGTAGAGGAAAATTGGATCAGAATAACTGAGGGGGAAGCCGATAGAGATGATGTCATAGCCGTATATGAAGTGATGATCCAGATCCGTCCTGAAGATACGAGAAGAGTCCTGAAAGAGGATAACGGAGAATTCACTGGTACTCTTTTACGGATCCCGGTAGATACTGAGGAAGAGCAAAAAGTTAAAGAGACCCAAGCGGACATGGAGAATGCTGCAGAAGTCTTCGATGAGAACGACCTAGACAGAGTCATAGTGACCGGAGGTCCGATAGTAAGCCAATCTATTTTTGAATCGATAAACGAGGGACAGATACAAACACTTGTGATAACTTTCATAATAGCTTTCTTGATCTTAGCTGGCCTTTACTTTTACCTTGGAAAAGGACCTTTACTAGGAGCGATAACCATACTGCCTTTAGTGTTCGTGATCACTTGGACCTTCGGAGCTATGTACTTCTTCGGCATACCGCTCAATCCTGTCACCGTGACTATAGCAGCCATAATCGTCGGTATAGGTATCGATTTCAGTATACATCTCACCCAAAGGTTCATCGAGGATACGGAAGAGATTCCTCATTCAGAATGTGCACTCTGTGTTTCCGCAAGTCATACAGGCAGCGCTTTGTTCGGCTCAGCAGCTACAACCATCGCAGGTTTCGGGATTCTATCCTTTGCGGTCATACCACCATTGGCGCAGTTCGGTCAGGTTAGCGCTTTGAGCATTTTCTTCGCTTTCCTCGCTGCAGTCTTTGTCTCGCCGACCTTCCTGCTGGCGTGGTACAAATTCAAATATGAAAAATAAAAAGATTGAGGAGATTTCAGTCAATTGGACAAGTGGTAGAAGTCCACCCAGAGAGTCCTCCAAGGACCACGTGGATATCCTCGAATCCGTTCCTCTTCAGTATACTGGCGGCGGTCATCGAGCGTAGACCGCTTCCACAGAAAATATAGATGGGTCTATCATCGGGTATCTCTTCTAGATTATCGGGCAGCTGGGTAAGATGTATTTCTTTTGCACCTATGATTTCGCCCTTCTTTTCGATCTCCTCCTGCGGTCTTACATCTAGGAGGAATGTTTCTCCTTCACTATCTAGAATATCACAGGCATCATGGACATTCACCGTATCTATAGATTCGCTCTCATTTCCTTTCATGTTCCAGGACAGCATGCCGCCGGCGAGACATCCATCTACATTATCATAACCCATCCTCTTTAGATAAGTATGAGCTTTTTCAGGATTGCCGGCTTCATCCACCAGTAATATCGGTTTGTCGTAGGGCAAAAACCATCCTGCAAAACTCGGTATGCCGTCTTCCCAGATCGATATAGCTTTTGGGATGTGTGATGCTCCAAAAGCGAGCTCCTTTCTAGTGTCTAGAATCACTGCGTTTTCCGATTTATTTTTGAATTCCTTAGGAGAAAGATATTTCATAGTCTTCCCGGACAATTGATGCTCAGGAAGATCAATATTCATCTCTTCCATCTTCTCAAAATATGGGGGATACTCCAACATCTTAGCGGCTTTTTCGGCGAACTCGTCTTTATTCTCGACCTGGAGTTTAGAATTTCTCTTCTTTTCTATACCCACGGTCGTTGTTTCCCGTTCTGCGATCTCAGTTCCACAGACCGACCCAGAACCATGAGCGGGACAGATTATAACGCCGTCACCAAGGGGTAAGATCTTGTTGAAGATCGAATCGTAAAGTTTGTAGGCCATCTTTTCGAGATTCTCTTCGCCATAGAAATCGACCCTACCAACATCGCCTGCAAAAAGAACGTCTCCGGTGAAGACCTTCCACGGCTCTCCGTCAGGGTCGTAAAGTATGTAGCTCATACTGCCTTGAGTGTGGCCAGGTGTGTGGATCGCTTCTAACTTCAGACGACCGACATCCCAGGTATCGTTTTCCTCTGCAGGTTTGCCGTAAGTAAAGTCTAGGTCTTTGTCAGCGTGGTAAATCTCGGCTCCTGTCCTCTTATTAATCTCATAAGAACCGATCACATAATCTTCATTTCTATGGGTTTCTAAGACTGTTTTGATGTTCATGCCGTGCTGAGAGGCGAGATCGATGTATTTCTGCACGTCTCGTCTCGGATCTATGACGACAGCTTCGTTCTGATCCCCTATTATATAGGAGTAATGGGCTATACCTTCAGATTCTATCTTTTCAAATAACATGTTCTTTCCTCCATTAGTACATCTATTATCTATTCCAAGAGTAATTTAATTTTCCCTCACGACTCAACAAAACATTAATACAATGCGATCAGTGATTATATTTGGTGGATAACATGTCTAAAGCTATAGTTTTGTTAGAAAACGGTTTTGAAGATACAGAGCTGACTTATCCGTACTACAGGTTACAGGAAGCGGGTCTCGAAGTCGATCTCGTAGCCGAAGAAGCCGATGAGATATACGAGAGCAAGAACGGCCAGAAGATAAGATCGCATAAGGCGGCGGAAGATGTAGAAGCGTCGGATTATGATCTACTCGTCATTCCAGGCGGCAAGGGACCTGACAGGATGAGGATCAAAGAATCTGTAGTAAATTTAACTCAAGATGCCGTTGATAACCATCTCGTTATCTCGTCGATTTGTCACGGCGCTCAACTACTGATAGAAACGGATCTACTAGAAGGTAAAAAAGCAACCTGTTTCTACTCCGTTAGGACAGATCTGGAGAACGCTGGTGCAGAGTTTTTGGATCAAGAGGTTGTTGTAGATGGAAATCTAGTGACCTCAAGGCATCCAGGTGACCTTCCCGCCTTTATGGAAGAGACGCTGAAACTTCTTTGAAAAACCCTTTTTTCATATATATTTACCAACATCTATATCCTGACCAGGACTTTTGTCTAATTTTTCCTGCGCCGTCTTTAGTATGACTTCCGCTACTTTCTTTGGGTCTTTACCTTTATGATCGGTCATAGGAGTGGCCGTCATTCCCGGATTTACCACATAAGCTCCTATCTCTGGAGAGATCTCTTGTGCTATCGACTGGGTAAAACCTCTCACACCAAATTTCGTAGCACAGTAAATAGATACCTCAGAACTTCCACTTTTTCCTAGCCCGCTAGCTATGTTTATTATCATACCTTTTTCTCCACTCTTCAAATAGGGAAGAGCAATCTTTGTGGTTTGTATGAGACCTTTCAAGTTGACTTCCAGTTGTTTCTCTATTTCTTCAAAACTCAATTCCTCTAACGATCCACTTTTCAAAATACCCGCATTGTTGATCAGGAGATCAATCTGTCCGAATTCTTCAAGAATCTTTTCTATAGCATCTCTTATCGATTCTTTCTCAGTTACGTCAAGTTGTACCAAGATGGCTTCTGAATTAACTCTACATCTTTCTACAATCTCCTCTCCTCTTTCTTTTCCTTGATTGTAAGTTACCACTACTTTGCTGCCCTCTTCAGAGAATTTTATCGCGGTCTCCCTTCCGATGCCTGAACTAGAACCTGTGACCAAAACCACGCTATCTTCGAGTTTCATATTTACCATATATTGTCTTAAAGATACTTTTAATTTTCCGAAAGAATATTCCCATAAAATTATATAGTCAAATTAAGAATGCCACTTTGGAGGAAAAATGAGTACTGATGAGAAAAATTATAAAGAGACCATTGATTTCTGGAACGATATATTTGAGGATGAGGGAAAAAATTTTAATCATACTGAGCCGTTCCAGATATTTGAGATCGAAGAATGTTTAGATTGGTTGGTAGATGAAAATCCTTCGATGATCGATTTTGGATGCGGAAATGGAAAGTTATTATTGAGGTCTCTAGCTATGGGGGCGAAAAGTGCGGTTGGTATTGATATAAGTCCAGAGGCCATCGATAGTGCAAAGAGATTCGCTAAAGCCAACGATGTATTATCCCAAGCCGATCTAGTGGTAGGGGAGGTAAAAGAACTCTCGAACTTCGAAAACGATGAATTCGATGCCGGTATACTTTCAAATGTTGTAGACAATCTCATACCAGAAGACTCTCTTCTATTGTTAGAAGAATTCAGCAGAATCATCAAACCAGGAGGTAAAATATTCCTTAAAATGAATGATCATATAGAGCCAAGTCAATTAGAGGAATGGAATGCCCAAAAGATAAGAGAAGATTTCTATAAAGAAGAAAGTGGACTCTATTTTTGGAACCTTGAAAACGAAAAAGTTGAAAGACTAATAGGAGAACATTTCGAAATAGAGAAAAAGGTTGAAGTAGAATTTAAGGAGCAAGATCAGACGAATAGACTTTATTATTTAAGAAACAAATGACTAAGGTGAGATCATGACTACAGAAAATCTGCCGATCTATTTTGACGGAGAACACTACGATGCATGGACGGATAGAGAGATAGATATATCCTTTTATAAAGATCAGGTAGAAAAATTTGGTGATCCAGTCCTTGAATTAGGTTGCGGGACTGGGAGGATCACAATCCCTATTGCTAAAGAAGGATACGAAATCATAGGATTAGATCTGTCAGATAGATTGCTAAAGAGAGCGTATGAAAAGACTACAAAAGAGAATTTAGACATCGAGTGGGTCAAGGGAGATATGAGAGACTTCTCTCTAGATAAAAGATTTAATCTGATCTTTATACCCTTCAACTCTATACATCATATATTGACGCTAAAAGATATGGAAAAAGTGTTGGATAATGTTAGGAAACATCTAAAGCCTGATGGAAGATTCATAGTCGAGTTCTTCAACCCAGATCTAGAGATATTGAACAGAGATCCAGCAGAAGAGCACGAAGTAACAGAATATGAAAGCCCAATGACCAACGATAAAGTAAAGATCACCGAAATCACAGACTATGAGAGAGCTAAACAATTGATGCATCTGTCCTGGTTCTATGATTCAGAATCTAATAAAAGGGAAAGAGATTGGACGATTAGGGTTTGGTTTCCAAAAGAGGTGGATGCAGTTTTAAAATATAATGGATTCGAAATCGAAAAGAAATTTGGGGATTTCGACGGGTCCCCTATGACAAATAATTCTGCCCAGCAGATAGTGGTATGCAAAAAAGGAAAATAATTAAACCCTTAAAGGAAAGTAGGGAAAAGATGTAATCAAAATTCAGAGGACTATAGATGTATGAAGAACTTATAGGCGAATTAAAAGACGGGGTCCAAAAGAGCAATTTCTTTTTGAAAAGTAAGAATTTTGAAGACGGGAGGATAAAGAATCAGGAATACTTCAATTTATACTTGAAGATCAAAGATCAAGAAAAAATGCTGATGAGGATGAGTATTTACAAAGGAAAAGAACCTTACTACCAACCATGGGTGGAGATGTTCTCTATAAAAGATTCCATAATATTCGGTAGAAAGGAGTTTCATTATTTCGGTTCGGAGGTAGAAGACGAACTGCTAGACCTTCTAACCTCAAAAATGGACGAAGGTAGTAGGATATTCATAGAATACCAACATGATAAAACTACGATGAAGCAACTGTCTTCAGGGGTACCCGCTCCTTCTTCACGATTGGGATATAAGCTCTTTAATAGAGGTTTCACTTGGTTCAAAGACTGGTACTTTTCAGAGGGTTTTCACGAAGGAAACCAAAAGCTGCAAGCAGAAAAGCCTATAGATCAAAAGCGCAGAAGAAACCATCTAGATAATATCAAAAATCAAATAAAGGATTTTCTAAAGAAACATAGAGATGAAAATATTGAAAATGAAGTTATTGAAAGATCTGAAAAGATTTTAAGCGATATAGATTTCTGATACTCATCTGACTAATTTGGCACTCACTACTTCTCCTCCACATCGAGGACACTCCTCTTTTGGTTCCTTGAGCCATCTGCGGCACTTCTCACACCGGTAACTCCATTCCCACTCCTCATCGATTTCATCCTGGGCAATGCCTTTATATTCCACATCCATGGATTTCGCAAGATTTTGTATAGAATAGTCGTCGGTAAGAATTACACCTTCGACGTAGATCGCCAAGGCTATGACCTCCATATCAGTTTCAGACAGCCTGATATCGTCTCCCGTTCTACTCGCATGTTCTTTGACTCTGTTCATCAGATTACCTGGTGGCTGCATCTCCGTAAGTCCTGCTGATTTCATCATCTCTAATTTGCGGTGCCAGCGTCCACCTTCAGTTATCTCCGAAAGTACTCCAGGAGGAACGTACATATCATCATCCATTGGGATATCTTTACCCGAGAGGATAGCCGAGGTATCGAGGACGTATTTCATCATCAACACAATTACCGGTAGTCGATAATATCATTTTCCATAAAACGAAGAATTTTAATCGTTTTAGACAATACAGCTTTATGGCCATATATGAGTTCGAAGGTAGAAGACCTGATATTTCAGAAAAAAGTTACATAGCAGAAGGTGCCACAGTCATCGGCAAAGTCACTATTGGGGACAACTGTTACATAGCTCCAGGAGCTAGAATTAAAGGCGATTATGGCACAATTAAAATAGGAGACAACTCGAATGTCCAGGAAAACTGCGTTATCCATGCTAGACCAGAAGAAAAAACTGTTATCGGGGATTGGGTCACTATAGGACATGGGGCTATAATACACGGCGGTATGATAGACGATTATGCGATTATCGGGATGGGGGCTATCGTCAGCGATGAAACGAAGATAGGAAGGTGGAGCGTAGTCGGCGAAGGAGCCGTGGTTAAAAGCGGACAGGAGGTAGATGACGAAAAAGTCGCTGTTGGAATCCCATCAAAAACGATAAAACAGATTTCCAACGAATATAAAGAGAAGTGGAAAAAGATCAAAGAAGAATATGCTTCCTTCTCACACCGTTATAAAGATAATTTAGATAGAATAGATTAATTCATTTCTTCTGCTAGCGGTTTCTCATCTTCTAAATATTCTTTATATGTGAGTACTTCACCTTCAGATACTTCAGCAGTTTTCCATATTTTCTCAGTTTTTTCTCTAAAATCTGACTCTCTAGTGATATGATGATCGTAAAGCATCGTTTCAAATTCACACTCCTCGATTATGCGTAAAGCGTTCTTTACAGAGCGATTCAAATTGAAGTTGTTCAACATATAACCCAATAAGTAAGTGGCGGGACCGTCCATGATTAAAAAATCGGGATTCTCATGAATGATCCATTCAGCATAATCCTCGATAGTAGGTCCTTGTATATCAGAGGTGTAGAGAAACTTATCTGGCCCTTTCTCAACGATCATTGCTACTACCCAACCTGTTTTCGAGTATTCTATACCGTGAAAAAGTGGTTCTGTGAACCTTATCGTTGTGCTTCCTATTTTGATAGTTTTACCATCAGCATAATGGAGATTATTCAGAGGTTCCTCAACATGTTTTTCGGTGTTCCACATCTCTGTCCTTCTAAAAAACTTCTTCCTCCACTTCTCATGAAGCTCTTCTCTCCTTTCTTCATAATCTCCTTCGTCTATCTCCTGAAGAAGAGGAAGTTCCTTCAAAGGATCAAGATACTCCTCTTCACCAGGTTCCATCTTGAATTCATCAAGATCTCTTTCACTTTCATAAGTGTCTAATAGTGCCTGCAAAAATTTTCTAGCACGCTTCCATTGGGAAGGATTTATCCATCTATTGGGATCTTTTACCCAAATCTCTTTATTGGAATATACGGAGGAAAAATCTATTCCGCTAGTGTCCTGAAGAAAATGGTGATCATAGTGGTAATGAGAGATAAATAGATGTTCAACTCCCTTTGAAGCTTTTTCTATTTTACCTCTCGCTTCGTCTAATAAAGCGTATTTTTGCTCCATCTTCATTGGAAAACTCTTTTGCATTACCGCCGCTGCAGGATCTACTATGATAGATGTGTCAGAAGTCTCGATTTTTACGCACATGCTTTTCGCACCCATGCTGTCGGACCAAATAGGACTGATATCTATCTCTTCCATGAAATCCCTCAATCTTTGAAATCTACAAATTTCAATATCTTTTCAAAACTCTCCTCATTCTCGATAAGCTTCTTCAACTCTTCTTGGCTCTTCGGTCTTTCCCTAAATATCGTCGCTGCCCTTTTTTTTCCGATCCCTGGGATCTTCTGCAGTTGACTGAAAGAAGCATCTGAAACATAGAAGGGATGATGGATACCTGTAACACTTCGTTGTCCATGGTCCGTGATAATCACGTCATAGTATTCATGTAAATCAAGGTCATATTCGACTCCGACAAGAAGAGGATACGTTCCTACCTGACGACCAAAGGTGACATTTCCATCTATCTTCTCCATGAAAACATCCGTGAGGATTGTACCAGGAGGAAGTATCTTTTTTAACATCGGATTATCGATGTTTTCTCTAACTTTTTTCTTGAACTGTTTGAAATCGTTCTTATACCTCAGTTCAAAATCATTATTTGAATGGGAAAGCACTTGACGGATGTTTATCCTTCTTAATAGTAAGTCCTCTTCCAATAATTGCTTTAAAAATCGATAGTTTTTCTCATATGTCCCTCTGGTTTCGCCTTTGAGACCTCCTAAAAAATTTAGACCTGGCAAAAGCTTAGGCATCCCATTAGCTCCTTTTTCACTACCGACTTCGTTGATTATCCGTACAGCTGTTTTGACCTGACTAGATGTCGAGTTCAGATTGTTTTTCTTAATGACTTCCTCGTCTGCAGATTCCATGCCCAGAGCGAGAACATTTCCAGGCGTGGTATATTCTACAAGCGTTTTCATTATATCTCTGCTTTTTTCAGGATGTTCGGCGATGACCGCGGGATTCGCATTGTCCACATGCAGAACTTCGATCTTAGGGCACTTTTCATTTATACCTCTAAACAATTTCTCAATCTCCTCAGGTTGAGGATTTGGTACTTCTTTCTCCCCTACACCCTCAGATTTATAGCTCACTGTACATGATTGACCGCCAAGGCGAAAATATCTAATTCCCTTTTCGTAAAGAAGTTCAAATTCTTCTATTATATCTTCTTGATCCCTGAACTGCGGTTTTCCATAAGCGGGCTCAGAGCAAAATGAGCAACCTCCGGTAAAATATCGAGGACAACCGCGATAAGCTGTCATTTCTATCAGTAGTGGGTCTGGATAAAGAGGATGTCTTTCAACAACCTTGTGACCAAATTTTAGCCAGTCTTCTATCTCTTCAGGTTCGGCCCATCTATCTTCCCCTTCACCGAACAGAGAATCATAGAAATAAGCTGCAAGGTCTTTCATAACATAGTGCTCATATCCATCCACATCTTCATATCTGGCTAAAGGGCCACCAAGAAATGCTTCACCAGGCTCCTGAGCTATCTTTTCAGCCTCTTCCACAGTCAAAGGAGTACCTCCCAAGTATTTCCCAGGTACAGTAACTCCTCCGTGCACCAATATTATATCACCTAGCGGAAGACCATTCTCCCTGTATTCATCTGCAGTTATATATTCCCAAGATAAGTCCAACTCTCTAGCTACACCAGCTAGCATTCTCGGTTCTGGAGAGAGATAAGGTGGTACACCCAATAGACCAGGCTCATCTACGTACCCATCGATGATGAGAATATCCACCTTTTCCCTTCTCTTTACAGGCTTCTGCCATCTTTCATCCATCATAATCTTTCAAAGCCCTCTTTGCCTTTTTTATCGTACCGCTAGTCGTGATGGTTTTGACCTTTCCACTACAGATCTCTATTTCATTCAATATCTCTATAGCTCTCTCTTTACCCGTATGATTGCATCTAACTATGCCTTTATCTCCTTTGAATAAGGTCAACCAAGGCTCGATCTTTTCGTATTCTTCTTTTGAAAATTCCGATCTAATAGTGTTTATCATACTTCTCCTGTCAGTCTTATCTCCTTCTATGATAAAGGAAATATACCTCTGTCTATCATCGCCTACGACCATCACTTCAAATAGCGACTCTTTTTTTATAAATTGCTCGGTCAATGACTCGAAAACATTTCATCTTTTTCAACCAACCTCAACTTTATTTATCTCCTAATCAAATGAAGAAATGATGAAAAAATTCTATTACCCTGGAAAAAAGTTCCCTAGCATTTCTATTACAGGGGAAACTTGTGCACTCTCTTGCCCTCACTGTGAAGGGAGATTTCTTGAAGGGATGACCCAGATCTCAGGTCCAAAAGAACTCTATGACTTTGCATTAGAACTAGAAAAATCCGGTGGGACTGGTTTTCTACTCAGCGGAGGATGTACTGATAAAGGGAAAGTCCCTATAGAGAGATACTCTAAAACTCTTTCTCGAATAGATGAAAATACCCAACTGACTACTACTGTTCACACCGGGCTGCCCACTGAAGACATGGTTAAAAGCCTAGTAGATGCGGAAGTAAACGCTGTGTCTTATGATATGATAGGATCCAACCGAACAATAGAGAAAGTTTATGGGCTTGACGCTACTCCAGAAGATTATAAAGATGGTTACAAGATGTTAAAAAACGCCGGTCTAAAAGTAATACCTCACATCACTGTAGGTCTCAATGAAGGTGAGCTAGATGGGGAATTCAAAGCTATAGACTTACTAGAAAATCCTCTAAAAATTGTTTTGAATTCCCTAATCCCATATGATTTTGGAAAAAGAGTGTCTAAAAAGGACTTCTTCACTGTGATGGACCATATCGATGAATCAGTAGATATCACCCTAGGATGTATGAGGGAAAGAGGGAGATATAAGATGGAGATACAGGCCTTAAAACGAGGAGCGGAAGGTATTGTTTTGCCCTCAAAAAAAACCGAAAGTTGGGCTAGAAAAAATTTTGAGATAGAAAAAATAGAAAAATGCTGCGTGGTTTAAAGGTAGATTCCTTCTCCACTGTATTTCTTTTTAATAGGATAAAAGATTACAGCCGTCTGTATAAATACTCCCATGTAAAGAAATGACAAAAGGGAAAAAGAAGTCTGCTGACTTGGGGATACTTCCATCCTAAAACTATATTGGAGAGATATATCTTCGTTAGAACTTACATGAAGGATGAATTCTTTAAACGTGCTCATATCTATAGCATCAAAAGTTTCTTTATATTCGTTAGCACTCCTATTCCTGTACACGCCCTCTCTTTTATTTTCATGTTTTTCATATAAAGTAATGTTAAGCCATGAATTACTTGTATCTCCAGTAGACTCAACTGTAAGATTTTTCAACCTTCGTAGGCCCAATATACCTCTATTATGTAATTCTATCTCAGCTTCGAAAATTCCGCTATCATCTACAGACGCTAGCTCAATAGGTTCATTCTCCACCGAAGAAAAATCATTGATGACTTCTGTCAAATATGGAGTGTAGAGAGCCCCGAATATGAGCAAAGCCACGACTGCCACACTAACCGACTTCCTCATCGAATTCCTAGCCAGCAAGTATTTTATGCTGTAACTTTTATGTCTTTTTATTCTTAAAATTCTGAAGATGAATGAAGCGATAAATATTATGAGCATCCATCCAAAGAGCATCAAAACAGAATGATATATCGGGAGGTAAAGAGGATTAAAAGAGGCTTCGTTGATATATATCAAAAAAGGAAAAAGGATGATTATTCCAAGGATCTGAGGTATCAACAATTTTCTTTTAAGATTCTTGACCCGCTCCACTTTATGAGATCCTTCTAGCTTGTTTTGGAGTTCTTTCAATCTCTTGCTGCGAGTTATTTCCCTTCGTTCACCTGACTTCCTTTCAAGTGTTTCTAATTTTTTCTTTAAATCTGAATCATTGTCCAAAGGTGAATCCTTTTTCTCCGCCATAAATTAAGTTAGTTAACTCGGATTTCCTTTATAGGAGTTTCGCTCCTAATTTTAGTATAAAAAAGGGAAGAGCAAATTCAGGGATAGTCATATTTTTTTGGATATCAAATCTCTCATTTTTTATCGAGATATTTTCTATTTCAGGTAATTCTTCGAATTGGATATCATATTCTTTGTCTGTAAGAAAGTTGGGTAGTGCATCATTTAAAGGATCAAACTTTTCTAATGAATTAAGGTCGATCTTTTTTACCATCAAAAATGAAGAGCCATGAATCGACGAAGGCAATCTTATCAGTCGTTTAGTATCTCCAGTCACTGGTTCATCTGTAGAACCGACTATTTTAGAACCGATTTCTTGCACATTTTCTTCTTTTAATATGCCTTCGATTATCTTTTCAAAAGTAGAGGCATTAACCATCCTTTTCTCTTCAGAAAAAACATCGAGAACTCCACTTTCTAAGATTTTTTTCCATTTCCCTTTTTCAAAAAGGTCCTCATAAAGTCCTGAAGCAGTCTTTGCTCCTACGCCGTGTTTCTCCTTCATATCTTCTATTACCGATTCTTTATCCATCTCATTCCATCTCTTGAGTAGGTCAGTAGTGAGTCTCCTTGTCTTCTTCCTCCATCCACCCTCGTCTTTATCGGGTAGTCTAGGGGCCTTTTTTATATTGTCTATGTCTTTGAACTCGCCTATCTTTATACTCTCATAAGGTAATATAACATCAAGATCTAACCCTACACCTGTTATATAATCCACTATCTCTCTTCTCGCCTGTTTAGATAGACTTAGAACTTTGTCATCCCTGACGTGAATGTGATATCCTCTATTACCAGAAAAGAATAGTTCCATATTTTTTTCTTCAATCCCGAAATCTTCGATCAAGAAATCATTTATCAACAACATACATTTTTCTTTAACCTTCTCCAATTGTTCGAGGTAATTCAACTGCTCACTTCCAGGGATATGATCGGCATCTAGATCAAATACCAGATCTGCGCCTAACCATTCTTTATCAGCCATTGGCGCCTCAGGGTTAGAATAATAAGCTGTAGAATAGTAAGAATGCAGTGGAGTTTTTTTCTTCAAAAACTTCTTCACTTCAGATTTTGATCTAAAAGCAACTGGACGGTGCATTCCTTCACTATTGAAATAAACGAAAGCGAATTCTCTCATAGTGAATCTATAAGGTAGATTTGGCTCTATGGTAGAGTAATAATCTCTAAGGACTCGAGAAAGAAATCGTCTGGTCTTATCACTTTTTTGCACGAGTTCAAATCAAGTTTCTAGGTAAAAGATTTTTGGAATAGAGAGTGAAAAGCTTCTGAAAACTTCAATAGGAGTTGCTGAAAGGGAAATTTTGCCTGATTTAAAGGTTAATATAGGAAAGCTGAGTTTTTACAATAGGTTTATAAACTGCTCATTCGTATTTATAAATGTTTTTTTGAGCTGATCTCAAAATCCTCACAAAAGTGAGTACTCCCCAGGCTAAAGCCTGGGGCATCCTCACTTATTGACCAGCAAAGTCTTGTAAAGAAGTTTGAGGAGTCCCTGAGGAATGATGTGGTT
>SL_8KL_010_SEDDRAFT_10003236_pt1 | contig 13492 bp, 17 predicted proteins | sample SodLakKL_010_SED_4_FD_11160 | JGI IMG/M metagenome (IMG submission 11160) | reverse complement strand
AGATAAATTATGAATCAATACCGAGAGAAGTTTATCATCGCACTAAAAAAAGGTTCCCTAGAAGATTTGAGAAAAATACCAAAGTCGGATCTTCATACTCAGGTTCTTCCGGGTTGAGGGAAGCTAACCGGGAGATGATGGTGGATAAACGGTTTTCAAGCACCATTCCCTTTTCACGGTCCGCCTTGTTGTTCTTTGAAGTGGTGGATTCCCGCTTAAAATACTCTTCCAGTGTTCCTTCGTAGCGAAAAAGTCTTTGGTTTTCAAAAACCAAGGATTTGGCACAAATTTCATTTTGCATTTTCTGATCGTGCGTAACTAACAGGATAGTTCCAAGGTAAGATCTTAGGGCTTTTTCGAGAGAGATCCGGCTGTGAATATCCAGATGATTGGTAGGTTCATCAAGAACGATTAAATCCGGATTTTGATGGATCATGGTGCCGATTTTCAATCGGGTTTTTTCCCCTTGGCTCAGAAGTTTTGTGGGCTTTTGGATTTCTTCATAGGAAAGCCCCAGGTGATCCAATAAAAGTCCGACCTTTACTCGCTCTTCTTTGGACTGCGTTGGAAAGAGATCAATGGGTTTTCTTTCCTCGGTTTCATAAAGCTCTTCCTGGGCCATAAAAGACACCGTAAGATTAGGGGAGACAAATACCTCGCCGCTATCCGGGGTTTCCCTGCCGAGAAGAATTCGTATCAAAGTGGTTTTGCCGCAGCCGTTGGGACCGAATACGCCCACTTTTTCTCCCCGTCGAATTTCTAAATCGATGCCTTCTAATATCTTTATATTCGGGTATTCCAAATGAATATTTCTTGCCTCAAGCAGGACGGACATAAAGATCACTCCTTAAATTGAAAGTTTTCCATAAATAACTTTTTATAGAATTGGGTACTATACGGTTAGATTTGCAATCTTCATCTTCCTAGTCCTCCTTAGAAATATTCTTTGTATTTTTCATGAAATAAGAAGTTGCTTAATAATCAATATATTATCATGAGCAATTTGATATTTCAAACTCTTTAGACAATTCTGGGGGGGATGAGTAATCAAATGAAAAGAGCTTGAAATTCTTAGAAATAGGGAAGGAATATAGGTAATACTGTTATATAATGAGGTTTCTGTGGTAGATAGGGTATATAGGAACATATAACTTTATCGGAGGTGTAGTTAATGGAATTTGATCCGCGGTTCGGCGTGTTTGCAGTAATTGCTTCGTTTTTTCTGGTTTTTTTAGTTATCGGAATTGTTCTTTATGTGCTGGGCTCCATAGGTCTTTATACAATGGCAAAAAATAAAAATATCGAAAACCCATGGATTGCCTGGATTCCCATTATTCAGGTGTATATCTTGGGCAGAATTATTCGCACATTGAAGATCGGTGAATTTGAAATTCCTCAGGTGGAATTAGTTCTTCCCGCCATTGCCATAGGGGGAACCATCTTTTCACCCATTCCCATGATCGGAGGGTTAATCGGCTTGGCAGCCTTTGTGATCAATATTTTTGCTCTCCACAAGCTCTACACCATCTATCGTCCCGATGAGGCGGTGCTTTTTGTGATCCTCAGTGTGGTACTTCCCTTTATGGGACCGATATTCATTTTCATTATGCGCAATGATAAACCGTTAAAAGAAGAGGATCTGAAAGGATCTGTTTGGGAAAGTTAGCACATTCCGGAAACTAAAGTTGGGTTTAAAAAAAGCAACTAAAAAGGCATAACTAATTTATTTGAAACCGTTTAGCAGCAGAAATGGATGCTATTAAACGGTTTTTTTTACGTTACAGAGTAAGGGGCTAATTCTTTTATTGAATTATTCGAATATATAATAGCGATTACTAAAACTATAATATTTTACAATTTAACACTTTGTTAAAAGTTTGATAATATAAGAATTGGCATATATATTCATTATAAATTAATACCAAGGAGGTTAGGTTATGTCTTCACGTTTACAAATTATTTTATCAGGACTTATGGTGGGAAAACTTGGAACCATATTGGTTTTATTCGGAAATCCTGTGAATATGGGGGTTTGTGTAGCCTGTTTTTACAGGGACATTGCAGGAAGTGTAGGGCTTCATCAGGCTGGAGTAGTACAGTACATCCGTCCGGAGATTATCGGATTTATTCTCGGCGCGTTTATCATTTCTAAAATGAAAGGAGAGTTTCGGGTTCGGGGAGGTTCCTCACCGATTATACGATTTCTGTTAGGATTTTTTCTAATGATCGGCGCTCTGGTATTCTTAGGATGCCCCCTACGGATGATTCTGCGACTGGCCAATGGGGATTTGAATGCTGTAACCGGCTTATTTGGTTATGTAGCGGGTATTTTCGTCGGTATTCAGTTTATTAAGCAGGGCTTTAGCTTAGGAAGAAGTGTGAAACAAAAGCCGGTAGGCGGCTATACCATGCCTCTGTTTGCCGTGGTACTGTTAGCATTGCTTCTTCTAAGACCGGCCTTTATCACCTTTAGTACGGAAGGTCCGGGGGCGGCTGCGGCTCCGATTTGGATGGCTCTTGGAGCGGGGCTGTTAATCGGTGGGGTACTGCAGCGAACCAGACTATGTACCGCCGGCGGATTTAGAGATGCTATTTTAATTAAGGATTATCATTTTATGTGGGGATTGATCGCAATATTTGTTGCCAATCTTGCAGGTAATCTGATCTTCAATTTCGAAGCTTTCAATTTAGGATTTGAAGGCCAACCCATTGCCCATACGGATCATTTATGGAATTTTATGGGAATGACCTTGGTGGGGCTTACCGCAGTGCTCCTTGGAGGATGTCCCTTACGGCAAACGATCCTCGCCAGCGAAGGGGATACCGACGCCATTATTACCGTTGTGGGACTTGTGGCGGGAGCCGCTTTTGCGCACAATTTCGGATTGGCCTCCAGCCCTGCAGGATCCACCTTTAACGGTCAGGTGGCCGTAATGATCGGACTGGCAGTAACACTGGGGATTGCAGTATTATCGACACAAACCAGTGTATCCATGGAAAGGGGAGTGAAAAGCAATGTCTAAGACTCAAGTAGATGCAAGAGGACGATCCTGTCCGGAACCGGTGATCTTGACAAAAAAGGCTTTGGATCAGTATAATGGAGAAGTGGTAGAAGTTTTAGTGGATTTGGAAGTAGCGGTGGAAAACATTAGACGCTATGCCGAGAACCATGGTTTTGCCGTGAGCATATCTGAACTTTCCGGAGAAGACTACCAACTAACGATTAAAAAGTAGGGATTTGATGGACAATAAAATTTGTATTATGACCTTTCACACAACCTATAATGCCTTGAATTTTGAAAAAGCATTAAAAAGAGAAGTAATTGAGGTAAAACTGATTCCGGTTCCCCGGGATCTCAGTTCCAGCTGCGGTTCCGCTGCCCGGTTTTATTTAAAAGATAAGGAAAAGGCCTTGGCTCTGGCAAAGGAATACAATATTGAGCTGGACGAGTTATACGAACGGGAAACTGAGGCGGAAAAGCCCAGTTTATTGGAACGTTTGCTGAAAAAGAAATGACAGGGGGATAAGAAGCATAAGGGACCGGGTTAATTGAAATCAAAAAGAAATATTTTAGGAACCACACTTAAGGAACCATATCTATGGATAGAGGATCTGTCCTAAGAGTGGTTCTTTTTTTGCTTTTGAGTAAACTGAAAAATCTTAAAGTTCCGTCTTAAGGCGGAGCGGGAATCCGACCCTATGCCCTTATACTTTGGAAGGGCTTTCCTTATACTAAGTATAGGAGCATAGGAATAGGTTCTCGATTTCGAAAACAATAAACCCTTGATGAAAAATAGGAGGAATGAAACATTAAAAATTTACTAATCAGAATGGAAGAGAAAAATGACTGGAAAGCCGTGGAATGGTTAACAAGAGAAGCCTTTTGGCGGGGGGAGGAAGTCTTTTGATGAAGCACTCCATTAAAAGAGCCAAGGAACTGGGTTATGGGGGCATTTTCTTTTTCGGGCACTCGACATATTATCCGCGATTCGGATTTAAGGAAGCGAAGAATTTTCAAGCAACTGTCTGAAATCAGTTTATTCCGGTTTATTATAAATACATACTTAAGGAGTTGATGGAGATGAAAATTCAAAAATGCAGGTGGGTAAAGGTACGTAAAAATTGAAATTCGGAGGCGGTCAAACTGATAATTAACAAACAAAATCCTTATGATGTGGAAGAGCATATTGCAGAGATTTATGACCAGGAGGAAACAACCGTAGAAGATGTGGAGTTAATCATGGAATTACTAAAATTGCATCAATGCAAAAATGTGTTGGAGCCGTTTTGCGGCACGGGAAGAATTTTGCTGCCCATTGCCAGATCGGGAGTGGCAATTACCGGAATGGACGGGGCAAAGATGATGTTGAATCGGCTGCAGGAAAAGCTAAAAGAGGAGACGGATATGGTAAAAAACAGCGTATCGGTTATTCACGCAGAGCTGATGAGTTATACCTGGCCAAGGGGTTTTGACGCCGTGATCCTGGGAGGAAACTTCTTTTTTGAATTTGCCACCCTGGAGGAACAGCAAAGGATCTTAAGAAAAGCGTATCAATCCGTAAAAAACGGAGGATTCATTTTTATCTCCTCCGACAGCATTGAAAAGGAACTGCCGGATCACTGGTGCAATGTAAATGTGGAAAATAGAGCCTTCCCTTCAGGGATCTGCGAAGACGGGATAGAACTGAAAGCCTACTCAAAACCCGTGTATGTGGATAAAGCAAATAAGATCTGGAAAGCGGAAAGGCGGTTAGAAGTCTATCAGAACAACAAACTCACCAAGGAGTATACTTGGGAAATACAAAAATACCCCATCGGTTATAGTGAAATCGTAGATATGATTAGTCGGTTGGATTTGGAAATCATTGAAACCTGGGGAGATATCAAGACTAGAAAACCCTTCAGCACCGGGGACGACAAGGCAACTTTATGGCTTAGAAAAAAATAAGATAATCCTCCGGAAATTTTCCTCCGGGAAAGTCTTCGGAGGATAGTATGTGAAATGAAGGAGAGACAAAAACCATGAAGCTCGAATTAAAACCCGTTAGATCAGAAGAAAAGGAAGTTTTAAGAAATCTCTTGGAAAAATACGACTATGAATTTTCCCAATACGACCACCGGGATGTAAACCCCATAGGACTTTATGGATATCAGTACTTAGACCATTATTGGACCGATAAAAACCGGTGGGCATATTTTATACTGGCAGAGGGACAATTGGCAGGCTTTGTAATGATTAATGATTATCCCGAGGTGGAAGGGGAAATTGACTATTCCATGGCCGAGTTTTTTGTAATGCATAAATACCGTCGTGCAGGGGTCGGCCGCTTCGCTGCCTTGGAAGTATTTGATCGATTCAGAGGAAAATGGCAGTTGAAAAGGCACCCGAAGAATCAAGACTCGGTTATGTTTTGGGACCGGATTATTGACGAGGTGACCCGAGGGGATTATCAATTGATTCAGGGACACAAGGATGCGGAGTATGACGACGGCACCTGCGGCGATGTGTTTTTCTTTGATAACCGCGGGCATAACTAGGGAGATACAGATTTATATATTGTTCGTAAAGAAATCGAAGTAGAGTTTTGAAGGGAGGAAAATATGAAAAGCAAACCGGCTTTAATGATAACTGGGACCATCATCATTATCCTTGCTGTGGTACTGATGGCTGCAAACCATCTTAGGGACATTACCCCGGAGGCGGAAGCTTTGGAGGGTGAAAGGGAGAAATTTTTACATTTAAAATGATTGAAGGTAAAGCCGTTCAAATCTATCAAGGGGAAAAATCAGAATGAAGCTATGGGCGAACCTAATTGAGAGGAAGATGGAAAATGAAAGTAAAATCCGTAAGAAAATATCCACAATTGAAGGAACGGGCAATTTCATATTTTCAAGAAAAGTGGGCTAATGACAGCAGCATGATGGTCTACGAGGACTGCATCACCCATTCAATTGCAACCAAGAGTCCTCTGCCTCACTGGTACCTACTGATGGAGGACGATCAAATCATCGGATGTGCTGGACTTATCACCAATGATTTTATCAGTCGAATGGATCTTTATCCTTGGATCTGTGCAGTCTACATTGAAGAGACGCACCGAGGTAACGCCTATGGATCCTTACTGATGGAGCAGGCTAAAAGGGATGCTAAAACCGGGGGATTTACTCATCTGTATCTTTGTACGGATCATATAGGATACTATGAAAAGTATGGATTTGAGTACATTGCTACAGGCTATCATCCCTGGGGAGAGTCTTCCCGGATTTACAGTACCGCTTTGTAATATCATTTTAGGGGTATCTAATCTAGATAAATATCATTTGGTTCTGAAAAATCCTGATCAAGTAATAATAATTTTAGCTTGAAGGTTTAAATATACTTAGAGGAGCGATAACTATGAGAGAAATTAAATATCAAAATTACTATTGGCAAAATGAAAAGGTTCGTTTACGGGCCATGGATGAACCGGACTGGGAAGGGCACTATTACAATCGGTTTGACACCGCTGCCCGGCGTCTGTTGAACTATGAAGTGGAACTTCCTCCAACCCCTCAGGAAGCGAAAAATATGATAGAGCATTTCAAAAATTTCAAAGAGGGTACGGGTCGGTTAATGTTTAGCATTGAGAACCTGGAAGGGGTTACTGTGGGAGGAATCAATTTGAACTCCATAGATGAGAAAAACGGAACCTTCAGTATCGGTATGCAAGTTGACCGGGATCATAGAGGAAAGGGCTACGGAACTGCGGCGATGGATCTTTTACTGCGGTATGCTTTTTTCGAGAGAAGGTTGAATAAATACTACGGTGCGGTGCTTGAAGGAAATATCGCATCTGCGACGATGTTAAAAAAGCTGGGTTGTCGTGAAGAAGGCAGAAGAAGTCAAATGGTTTATACCGACGGCAAATATCATGATGAGATTCTGCTTGGTTTATTGAAAGAGGATTATAGTGCAAACTTTGAAAAATAGCATCAAATTCACACTAATAGAATATGTGAAAGATCTCTATAGAAGGCTCAAGAAGGAGGACGTTTATAAGTGAAAAATCTACCGACAATTACTATGAATCGAATAAATCTCCGCCCCTTCACTATGGATGATTCGTCAGAGGTTCAAACCTTAGCCGGGGATGAATATGTTGCAAAAACAACGCTCTATATACCCCATCCTTACGAAGACGGGGAAGCTGAAAAGTGGATTAAAACCCATGAGGAAGAGTGCTGGAAAGGCCGGGCTCTGACCTTGGCGGTTGAAGATAATGAAAGCCGAAAACTGATGGGTGCCATTACCCTCGGCATGAACAAGGCCTACGACCATGGTGAAATCGCATACTGGGTCGGGAAACCCTATATGAATAAGGGGTACTGTACTGAAGCGGCAAAAGGCCTTATACAATACGGTTTCGAAGAACTGAACCTTCACAGAATTTATGCCCGGTATATGGACAACAACCCGGCATCAGGCAAGGTGATGGAAAAGCTTGGAATGAAATATGAAGGTGTATTGAGAGAGCATGTAAAAAAATGGGGTAAGTATTATGATCTCTATCACTACGGAATTCTAAGACATGAATTTAAGATAGGCACTGAAAGCGTTGTTTGGTAGAGAAAAAGAAATATTATTCAAAGGATGTATAAAGGAATCTAAGTGGATTTGGGCAAAGTTAGGGGGATTTAATAATGAAAAAATTAATGTTTTTAGCAGCACAGGAACTGCTTGAAGAAAAAGGCTTTCAAATTGTGGCATCAGGAGGAAAAAACGAGGTTTATGTGTTGGATCGGGACCGACTGGCTCATCCAAACTATGCCCAGATGTGGGGAGTTCAGAAGGTAGATGAAGAGGCGTACCTTGGAAAATCTATGGAGATCTATGAGTTTCTTGTGAAAGACCATCCGTTGCTTTTAGAGGTGGAGGGCGCTGAGCGGATTAAGGTATGGGTTATGGTTTGTGAGAATGAAATAATCGGAGGATATACATTCCCGGATTTCCACGATCCCCATTACGGAGGGGTATATTCCTTAGAAGGAAAAACCCTGGAAGAAGTAAATGAAATACGATTTCAAGCTTGGAAAAAAGACTGGGAAGAAAAATATCAACCATCAAAAAATTAAATATAAAATGGAGAGAGCTATGAAACTTATCAGCTATCGAACTTTAACTCTAAAAGACTGTGAAAGGATCAAAGAAATAGATGCCTCTCATTTTATTAGAAGAGCCTGGCGGGAAGTTGACGGGAAAAGACAGCTCGTAGAGATCAACTATCTGGACCCGGACTGGCCGGCTGGCTATGACGAGCATTATGAGTGTTTAAAACATACTATTGAAAATAAAGGTGCAGCAATTGGTGTCTTTGATCAAGAGCAAAACCGATTAATTGGGTTTATAACGGTGGAACGAAAATTCTTCGGGAAAGAGTATGACTATGTACTGCTGGATCAACTGTATATTTCCCGGGATTGCCGAGGTCAGGGAATCGGCAAAAAACTGTTTGATTTGGCAGCCGAGCAAGCAAAGGGATGGGGTGCGGATAAATTCTATATCGCTGCGGGTTCTGCAGAAGATACCGTTGCCTTTTACTTTTCCATCGGATGCAGTGAAGCGGTGGAAGTTAATCAGGAGATCTATGAAAGCGATCCGAGAGATTATCAGTTGGAATTTTACTTATTCTAAAAGGTTTCTATAAAATTACTGAAGGGTGTTTTCTGTGAAAGAGTCGAAATTAATCATAGTTGCAGGTATGAGCGGGTTGGGGGAATCCACAACCGCTCAAATTTTTCCTATCAATTATCAAAAAACAAGATTTCCCACGCATGGTACTACTCCTTTAAGGAAAATGAAGCCTTTATAGCCGTAAAGGGAAATTATGATTGGCAAATTGTTGGGAAAACATTGAAACGTTTAGAAGATAATAAATCTTAAAAGGAGGATTCCATGTTTAACTATCCCAAAGACTTATATACCGATGTACGTATTGAAGAGGTTTATGAAACTAAAATAGTCTATGAACTAGGGGAAATCCAGGAACTGAAAACCCGAAGTCACGAAGGGGGATTTATCCGAATTTATGACGGAAGGCGTTGGTACTACAGCGCCACTACGGATCTTATTAACTTACAGAAAGAAATCGATAAACTGTCAGCTTATGCTACACAAAATATAAATATTACGGAAGATCCAACGGTTGCAGGTTTTGAAGTGCATAAGGGAGACTTTTCACAGTATCAAGAAAAAGATGTAGCAAAAATCCCCACAGAAAAAAAGCAAGAGTTTCTAAGAGGTCAGACAATTACTTACTGGAAAGCTCTTTATAATGATAAAAGAGTGGTTAAGAAGTTTTACTCCAGTAAAGGCGCCGAAATTATTTATGACACTCAAGTGGCAGGGTTTGGACTGGACATGAATTTTGTAAAAGGGGAAGAACGTTTAAAGGAAACTTTCCAAAAGGCCTCTCACAGCTTTGAAGATTTACTGGATCAAGAAAAGAATTGCGGTGAATTTATTGCTAAATGCGAAGAGTTTGTAAAAAATGCTAAACCTGTAAAACCGGGGAAATATCCGGTAGTATTTGCTCCGGTGGTGGCCGGAGTATTTGCCCATGAGAGTTTCGGACACAAAAGCGAATCCGACTTTATGATTGGTGACGAAACAATGAAAAAGGAATGGGCCATCGGAAAAAAGGTGGGGGCGGATATCCTTTCCATTATAGATGACGGCGAAATGAGAGAAGGCGGATATACACCCTTTGATGATGAAGGAACAAAGGCGAAAAAAACCGAGATNATTAAGGACGGAATATTAAAAGGAAGACTGCATAGTTCCGGAACCGCCGCTTCCTTAATGGAAGGGCTTACGGGAAATGCCCGGGCTACCACTTTCGAATTCGAACCGATCGTCCGAATGACTAACACCTATATTGAAAAAGGTTCAATATCCAAAGAAGATTTAATAAGAGAGATTGAAGAAGGGATTTATGTCGATAATTTCAACCATGGATCAGGGATGTCCACCTTTACCATTGCGCCGTCATTGGCCTATTATATAAGGGATGGAAAAATTGCAGAGCCTGTAAGCGTATCCGTGGTTACGGGAAACGTGATGAAAACGCTGGAACTGATTGACGGTGTTTCCGATGAAATCGGGTTTTCCTCCTTTATTACCGGAGGATGCGGCAAGATGGAGCAGTTTCCTTTAGCTGTAGGCTTCGGAGGGCCTTATGTACGGGTTAAGGAACTGGAAGTTCATTAAGGAGGGAAGAAAATGATGAAGGAAAAATATACGAAAAGCACCCGGCAGATATCTCTAAATGTGGTACAGACCGAAATCGACTCGATTCGAAGGAAAAATGTTCAAAAAACCGGGCTTCGGGTATACAATCAGGGTTACATCGGATGCGCCGGAGCTATGGGAGCGTATGTAGAAGAGGATTTGTTCGAGAAGGCGACTAAAAGTCTTGAGGGAAAGATTCCTTATGATTTTAAGCCCACGGGAAATCTTCAGCGTTCGGAAGACTATCGTCGTAAGATCCTTGATGAAGAAAGGATGCTAGAAGAGTTTTCTGCCTTTCTTGCAGCACTTCGCAGTGATCAGCCGATGTTTACTTTTGCAAATAAAATCAACTTAACGGAAGAAGAACACCGAATCCACAATGACCAGGGTTTGGACTTGCGCTTTAAAGACCGGATACTGGAAGTGGGGCTGCTTTTCAAAGAAAAATCCTCTGTTAATGTGATGGACGGATTTGTAGGGTTCTGGGGAAGGAATTATGACCGAAAAAAAGGACTTTCGGAGGTCAATAATATCATGAATGCCTACCAAAACGAGGTGGACCTGCCGAAGAAGAAAAAACTGCCGGTGATATTTCGAACGGGAGATATGACTGCCTATATCAAGTTTTTAAAGGATCTGGACGGAAACAGTTACGGATCGAAGAGCTCTTTGTTCAGTGAAAAAATCGGAAAAGATATTTTCAGTCCCGAGTTTACTCTGTATCAAAGCCGAAACCCGGAGGAAACTTTGTTAACTCCTTTCTTTGATGTGGAGGGAACCGTTCATCCCGATGAACGGGTTTCTTTAGTGGAAAATGGAGTGCTGATGTCTCCTTTTACCGATAAACGGTCTGCGAAAAAATATGATCTCCCCTTAACCGGATCAGCCGCAGCGGAGTACGACGGAATTCCTACCATCGGCAGTCCGAAGTTAACGATTAAAGACTCGGGTAAAACCGCCAAGGAACTCTTAGAAGGGGAGACCGGGGTGTTTGTTATGGTTGCCTCGGGTGGAGACTTCACTCCCCAGGGGAACTTCGGTAGTCCGGTGCAGCTGGCCTTCCTGTTTGACGGAGAGAAGAGCATCGGAAGGCTTCCGGAGTTGAAGATTTCCTCCAATGTCTTTGATATGTACGGAAAGGATTTCATCGGGGTCAGTTCCGATACCATCGGTCCCTTAAATCATGAAAAATATCTGATGATGTATATGGAAGTATCAGAAATGTAAAAGCTTTGGATATATAAAGTTTGGAAATATTATAGTTAAAGTCATAAGTGAGTGAAAAATGCTCCCCATTGGAAAGAGCTGAAGTCATAAATTTCAGGTCCTTCTGGTGGGGAGCATTTCAACTAACACCGCATATTTTTTATTACTTCATACTTTCTTCTTCATTTTCGTCATAATGATTGAATTGCCATACAACCCCGAATTTGTCCACCACAGAGCCGTAGCATTTACTCCAGAAGGTCTTTTGGAGATCCATTTCCACTTTGCCCCCTTCTTTCATTCGGTGAAAATAGTTTTGAACTTTTTTTTCATCATCGGAAGAAACCACAAGGGTCACATTGTTTCCCAGGGTTACGGGGCTATTAGGAGTGGTATCGGAAAACATCACGATATTACCTTCGATTTCAATGCCTACATGCATGATTAGATTTTTGTGTTCCGGGGATACCTCCATACCGGAGTCCTCAGGAGCTTCTCCATAGGTCTGATATTCCGGGGGGGCCGTATCAAATACGTTGGCGTAAAACTCCACCGCCTCTCGACAATTTCCGTTGAAGAAAAAATAACTTTCAACAGCCATTTTTTCATCTCCTTTCTAGTACGTATTTACCCTGTAATGAGAATTAGAATCAATAGCCGGAAGAAAAATTTCAGGAATATAAGGGGAAGGCACCGTTGAAGGATATATTGTGGGGATCACCATCAGCGGCACCAACTTTGACTTAGATCCACCATTTACCACGGCCTCCAATTTAGCCATGGCCGACGACCCTGAGGAGACCGACCCTTCGAAAATTTTACCGGTGCAACTACCCTCAGGAGCAATCCGATCGGCGTTAAACCTAGTGGACAATCCGGATAATTATCATAGAAAAGTTCAAATTACCGGGGATCTCGCAGCCTATTTCAGTGTTCCCGGCCTTCGAAGTCCCTCTGCTTATCAGTGGGTAGATGACGACGATGATGACGATGATGATGACCCGATCACTGGAATCCTCTCACCCATGGAGGCGAAACAGATACCGATGAATGTAGAGGTCACCGTAACCGGTATCGTTACCCACGTATTTTCCAACCGGGAAGCCTATATCCAGGATGATATCGGTGGACTACAGATTAATATTCCGGGAATTGACAATGCCATCGAATCCGGCGATGAAGTGGAAATTACCGGGAAACTGGGAATTTTCCAAGGAGAACTGCAATTTGTGCCAACAAACTTAACCGATGCCATAGAGATCTTAAAAAAAGATCAAGCACTGCCCAGTGCAAAGAAAGTGTCGTTAAAGTCGGTTGCACAAACCAATAATTATATCAATGTTTCTGAAGCCATAGCCCAATACCAAGGGGAATACAAAACCATCACGGTAAAAGGGGTTATTACTAACACGTTACCAAATGATTATCGCCATTGTAATACTGGCTATCAGCACCTCAGGATTCATCAACAACGACGGTTTTTTACCCACCCGGGACGTTCAGTTTGAGCGGGCCAAAGTACTGGATATTACCTCGGAACGATTAACCGAGGATCGAAACATCGAAGGAGTTTATACCGGTTTTCAGGAGTTGGAAATTGAAATATTAACTGGAACTTTTGAAGGGGAGGCCTTGTCGGTTAATAATTCTATCGGGAGAGCCTACAACACCATTGCCAAACCGGGAATGACTCTGATTGTCAGTATTGTAGAGCATGAAGGAGAGATGCAAAGTATAGTAGTGTATGAATACGAACGAAGAAATGCGGTTTATTTACTGGTGGCACTTTTATTCTTAGTATTGCTGGCGGTAGGCAGAAAAAAAGGACTGATGTCCATTTTTTCTTTGATCTTTACCGGAGTCTTAATCCTGTTTTTCCTTGTTCCTGCTCTTATTCGAGGGGCCCATCCGGTGCTTGTCGGCGTGGTCACTTCAGTATTAGCCATTGCCGCCAATTTTTATCTATTAAACGGCTGGTCAAGAAAAACCTTCTCCGCAATTATCGGGACCTCCCTCGG
>SL_8KL_010_SEDDRAFT_10003235_pt1 | contig 13494 bp, 5 predicted proteins | sample SodLakKL_010_SED_4_FD_11160 | JGI IMG/M metagenome (IMG submission 11160) | reverse complement strand
AAGGCCATAAAGGATCATTGTGTGTCTGATTGTTTTCATCGTTCAGGTTTTTTTGTGATTAGTGGTATGTTGGTATATGAGCAGATTATGAAGTGATTATGTTGAATACCTCGTTAAGGGATTGTGACCTTAACAGGTTCGCTTGGTTGACTTTGCCGTCCATCTTCCAGCTGCAACCTGATGGCATAGGAAAGGGATGTGCCGTTGCTCAGCCGTCTATCCGTGTACACGGTTGTAGACGAATCAACTGTTGTGACAGGTACAAGCGGTGATTCGCCTGTGCTTCGCAGCAGGATGACATAATAAGGGAATGGTGACTCACAGGACCATTTTAAATTTACCTGCCGGTTTTCTACGTCAAATTCTGCAGTTAGTTCAATAGGAATGTCAGGGACCGGGCTGCCTCTCACCCTAAAGCTGAGTAACCTGCTCAGGCCTGAGGTGTTCCCCGCAAAATCTATGGCTTCGATACCGTACTGATAGGGGATAGGCGACGGAGCTGGCGAATCTGTAAATGCTATGTGTTCTTCCACTTCATCAGGATCCAGAAAATGAACCAGATCCCATAATTCTGCATCTTCTTGTTTTCTGAATATACGATATACAAAAACATCTTTGGATGGGCTTGGCGACCACCATATGTGCACATTGCCAGCATCTTGAATAGCGTTGATCACCAGTGGTGTTACAGGCGGAACAATGTCGGGACGGGTTAGTTTGAGCACATCAGAAAAATCTGAGAAATTACCCGAATAATCTTCAGCCAGTACCTTATAATAAATTTGTCTGCTGAGTGTTTCCAGGGGTATGGTATCCTGATAATAGTTTTCGCTGACTGCCCTTGGGGTAATTACTGTGAATTCATGGTCTGCCTGATTTGCATAAGCCACGCGATACCCCAGTACATCATCTTCAGGCGAATGATCCCAGAACAATTCCACAATCCCGTCAGCGTAAACAATGCCTGTCAGACCTTCCGGCACTGAAGGAGGGTCCATGTCTTCTACCAGGCCTCTGACAGAAAGGGAACTGGAGGTTTTGCCGGAATGACCTATGGAAACAATACGATAAAAACCACCATTCGTTTCATATGCTTCGGTGTCAATATATTCCCTGGCCGATGCCGGAAGCCGGGTATCATTGATTGCTGTCCAGTTACCATCCCTGTCTTCAGCTTTTTCTATATGGAAACCTGCCAGATCGGGATCTTCTTCTGACATACTCCATGTAAGACGTACCTGGGTGTCTTCGTATGTGCTCACTGAGGTGATCAAGGGAATTTCTATTGGCTTGAGATCGATGGGTGTAATCCGGACAGTGTCTGTAAACAGGGACAGATCGGAAAAGGCATTGATCCCCTGTACCCTGTAATGATAGGTTACTCCGGGTGTGATGGTGTCTGAAAACACATGATAATGCTGTAAAACACCGCTGTAAAACTCAACAAGAGGGGAATAGCTTTCCCATTCCGGATCTGGCATTGTGCTGTAATACGGATTGCTGTTTACGCGCCTGAAGGTTTGTCCGCCATCCGTGCTTCTTTCCACATAATACGCACTATATTCATCGCGCGACCAGGCCAGCTCAATACGATTTTTGTCTGCCTGCCTGATGTCGGTCTCAGATGGTGGCCAAAGCGTGTCTGGCAGTTCGCATCGCAAAATGGTCATCCCATTCTGAATGTCCATCAGATTGTTAGGGGTGGTTGCCTGGATGAGGTAACTGTATATCATGCCCTTTTCAACATCTGTGTCAGTAAAGCGCAATGCCATGGCATCAGCGACTTTCGGATTCAGCTCGGCAGCCTGCATGGCAAATGCAAAACGGGTATTCTGGAGTTCGGTTTGCTGAATAAGGTTTTCCACAAATCCGTCTTGTTCGTCGTCAATATACAGGGCAGCGAAGCCATCTCCATGTATCACTTCTGCCGCAACGGCAGCAATTGTGTCATCAGGGGTGAAGTGCTCCATCATCAATTCCAGCGACCAGGGCATGAGGGGTTCCGGCGTAAGCAGTTCTGACACATACGCACTGTCAGGGGTCACGTATCGTTTGATGATCTGGTAACCAAAATGGTTCGTTTGGATCCAGGCAGCTGCATCATTGGGAGCCCAGCGCAGAACGATGCTGTCACCGTATGAACGGGCTGTAGCATGGATGCGAACCGGCGGGTCACGTGGTTCTTCACTGATGCTTAGTTGGTTTTGCAGCATTTGTGCCCCGGACTGGTATTGTGCCAGCACGCTGCCATTGCTCCATATATTGAGGAGCATTCCTAAGATGATTATACTATGACAAGTGCGTTTCATGTGAAAGTGTTTGTTGGTCGGAATTTTTCCTGGTTGAACGTTCATATAGACAGTGGTATAGCATGTCAATAATTAAACTTCAGCGGCATGTTGAGCAATGGCATTATATTATAGTTCCAGCTGTTCGGGTCTCCGGTGAATTCGTTTGCAGACATGTTAAGGAATTCTATCCTGATTGGGCGTTCGATGAAATTTCCGGCATAACCAAATCCCGGAAGCTCTGGCATAAACGGAGGGATGCTGGTACAGGCAAGCCAGGGTTCCATTGTAGGTTCCAGGCCGTAATCGGCAGCTCCATTTCCGCTGATCCAGTGAAACCATGATAGTTGGTAGGCGGGCATACTGATAAAGACTTCTCCCTTTTGGCCAGCAATTAAGGTCATATCTGCAATGAAGTCATCGGTCATCTCGTTTCTTCCCTGTCCATCGGTCTTCAGGTACATTTCTGCCTGATCATTAAAAGCCTCAATAAATCGTCTGGCAGCCATATAATCTGAGTAGAATGCGTCTCTTGTAATCAAATAGTCAAAATACAACTTGTCCGGCTCTGCAAGTCTTAAGCTGGCATTCGGATTTGTGCTTTGCTCCCATTGAGACAGCAAATATTCCAGGTTTTGTATACTTGCACCGCCGGTATGGAAAGCGGACCGGTTCCATCCAGGGTATCGTCGATGGTAGCCCCAGTAATCGTGCGGGAAATAGGTGTCGCTTCTTATGTTCGAAGAGTTGCCATAATCAACGTCCAGCTTATTGCCAAGTGCTACACTGCTGTTGGGTCTGGGTCTCCACTGGTTCATCCCCGCGGGAGGCCCGCAATAAGAATAGACATCATATGCCCAACTATAAAAATGTGTGCGCCAGGCGCGGTCACCGGGATCTTCTATAGCAAATGGAAGCCGAAATCTGAGCAATGGCGGTATAGATGTGTGATAACCTCTTAACCTCGCTACTTCATAATTAATTCCGATAAGATCTGCTTGCTCAAAGGGCTCTGTGGCGAATTCTGATTCTGCCTGTTCTGAGCTTAGCGCGTTCGCAATCAGCAAAGGGCCGAACGCATTCACTTTATCCTGAAGTGTGGCATGCTCACTGGTGGCAAAGATGATGTTGAACAGGATCTCTATATGCTCAGACTCGAATTCATCTACCAGTACCTGCTCCCGGAAATCCAGCGTGTCTCTCAGGTATTTTTGATTGTATTCATCAATGGTTAGCGGATCGAGTATTTCTCCAAAGTTTTTAGAGGATCCATGGAGAAGGTTACCGCGCACGAATCCAGGCTGTAACAGATCCCCACCACCATATTCCTGTTCACCTTCAGCAGAATAATCGTCACCTGCAGGCTGTGTATAACCTGACGTTCCGGCTCCGAAGACAATGTTGCCCGGGGTGGTAACATGTTCATAATCTGGATCTGGGAGGAGTTCCGGAGGTATGAAGTTACTAACTTCTGCATCTTCATAGTTAATTAGCGTATGGGTTACCTCATGCCCGGTGGCGAGATTTTTCAGGATCATCCTGCGTTGTTCCCGGGCCATTTGTTCAAGATATTGCTGTTGCAGTGCAAGGTTTCTCCGTATTACCGAAATTTCATACACCTCCTGCGGGTTCAGGAGGCTTTTATTTACATTTAGTTGTATTAACCTTCCGTTCTCTGACAGCGTATAGGGAATTTGCTGCGGAGAATCCAGTGGTTCACCTTCATGTGCCCTGGTTTTTCTTATCCAGGTTTCGACAGGAAAGTCGTCATCCTGGAAAATATAACTCATGTCTCCGATGAGGGTAATAGAGTAATCTTCACCACGTGGAAAAAACCGCTGTCCGTTCAGTGGTGTACTGACTAGAACATTATTCTCCAGCTCCATGGGCAGATCGCCGGTTCTGAAATAAGTGATCAACGTGTCATGCCGCTCTTGTTGTGTGCCATCAATGTATGGAAGCTCCCAGCTGGAGGTATAGCCTTCGTCGCCTTCAGGAGTCCATATTCTTTGTTTTGCTGAAGACACGGCTCTGATGGCGTAAGTCGTATTCTCGTCCAGGCGGCCGTCCAGTTGCACTACAATTTGTTTTCTGTTAGGTCCAGAGCCAATGCTATAGTCAAGAGGAATTCCGCCTGCCGGATTTTCCGGCAATTCTTCGCTTATATGCGGATAGAGTATGATTGAGTGGACATAGAAGCTATACTCACGTATTTCTCCGTGTTCATTTTCGTCGGAAGGTGGTATCGTGATCTTGTGAGGGTAGATGATAAAATCTGACATATCAATATTCGCTGTGATCCGCGGTATGGTAAAAACGCTTTCAGGTTCAGCTTCTTCTGCCTCCCGGAGAGTGGCGAATCCCGGCTGGATATCCTCAAACACACGAATATCTGCCAGGGGGTCACCGACAGGTGGAAGACAAACTTCCCCTACATCCAGGGAAAGGGTTGTGCTGATATTGATCAGTCCTCCCAGAACCCGGCCTCTTACGCGTGCTCTGCCCTTCGCCCAGAACGGGTTTGGCATGCCGCCCCTGAGGAACGCACCTGCGGTTAGCTGCATCAGACTTACTGACCCTTTAAAGAACCATACATCGATTTCGATACCCACATCGCCATGGAAATATCCATAGACCTGCCCCAAACCATACCAGCCATAGAATCCCATGGGCTCATTGTTGCATTCTGCGTCCTGGTAGTGGAGGAGAGCAACATCAAAACCGGCTATCGCTACTAGGTGTGCATATACAATCAGGCTGATATCCAGTTCTCCGTGAATTCCGGCTCCGAACATCATTCCTTTTTCCGGTATTGTTTCCAGGCTACCCCGGTGCTGATCAAGGTTATGCAGGTTCAAAAATTGCACGATCTGGTAAGGGGGAGGGGGAAGGTTTGTATTTGGAAGGCTGTTTCCAAGGGCAAAATAACAGTTTGCCTCAAGAAATGCCTGCAGAGGACCTCGCTTTACATCGATCAGAGTGGCCGTTACGCGATCTCCGTGCGGGTCACCCACCATAAAATACCAGTTGCTTCCCTCGGCTTCAAACCGTATGGGGATGGACACACTTGTAAATAGAAAGCTGGCTTCAGCATTGGCATACATGGTCAGCAAATTGTCTTTCCGGCTGTACTGTATTTCAATGTCAGCATTGGCCAGATAGTTTGCATTAGCCGGGTAATCCGTCAACAGATATGCAGACCCCTCGATAAGGATGTTGTTGAAGCTTTTGCCATTAAAGGAGCAGGCCAGGCTGAAAGTGCCGTTGAGAACATGTGCTTCTGCAATGGTAAGCGTAATTGCTGCATTAAAGCCCCAGGAGTTCTTCTTTGGCACGTACTCCACTCCCGAAGATGAGGCGTGGATGTCATCCAGGTCAGGTATCACGGGTTCGGTTGGATTGCCGGGGAATTGCGGCTCAGTATGTCTTTCCATGTTATAGTATACGCCGCCGCCGAAACCGCCTAGTTGCACGGCTGGCCCAACAAGGGGGAGTGTTGGGGAAAAGTTTGCCATGGCATCCACATACCAGTAGGTGAAGTCATCCACCCGACCGAACTGGGCTACAGCCTGAATGGAGATAGCAGGGTCAAAAACAGCTGAAACCTCTCCCCGCATACCTCCACCAAAGACAGGATCATCACGATAGAAGCGCAAAAGCCCATCGATAACTACAGGTCCGAAATTTCCGCTAATTTCTACCTCATCCACATGCACGTTTTTCAGCTCAAGGCCGGTAGGCAGCAGGTTGTCTGCCACATTCCAGTCCAGGGTGCCCACCACATCAAGACTTGTGTTGCAGGAAAACGCACTTACTACGCTAAAGCCTGCGTTTATCTTCAAGCCGAATTCACCCCCGGTAAAATGTGGAGATGGCGTGTCAATATTGACACCAAACGGGCCAATTGACTTTTGTGGACTTGTCTGGCTCCAGGTGCCTGCACTCAGGAAGAATTCCGGTGAGTTGTTTTCCGGGTTGCGGTTGGAAACACCCATGTTTTGAAACTCAATACCTGAAAAACTAAATACAAGGGGTATGTCAACTGCATATTGGCTATCCAGACTGATGTCGCCATGCAACAAAAAACTCACCGCAGCACCGTGTTCATCTTTCACAACTTCCAAGCCAGAAGACTCATATATATTCAGGCTGGCAATCCAGGCCGGCATGGAGATATCATTGGTGGGCTTTACAACGAAGTGGTAGTTGATCTCATCCCCGTCCCAGCTGAGCATTCCCTGGTATGGAAGAGGGTCATTCACCACAGGTATGGTGATTCCGCCACCCATTTTCGCCTGAATAAAATCGGTTGTTTTGTACATGTTCACCTGGATGGTGTCGATGGAAAAGGCACATCCACCCAAAACTCCTGTCTGAAGCGGATGCAGGGCAAACATGTCAAGGGTAACCCCCTGGTTATCGATCAATAACTGGTTCAGGCTGATGCTGGTCCTGGGATTCCCTTCCTCTGTGGATTTGAAGTCCGGTGGGAGTAACACCTGGAGATCGTCTAGCCAGAATCCCTTCCATGAATTTCCGCCAGCCCCGTAATCTTCTCCATTCCCCGGATGCGGTGGAAAACTGATGCCTTCAGGGTTCCTCTCTACGGAATGGTCATACACGATTTTGTTTGCAGAGAAACGAAAGCCCGAAAGTCCCTGTACCTGGAAGGGTGGCACGCTGGCTGTTGCGATCCAGTCGTTCCAGTCGCTGAACCAGGTTTCAAAATGCACCGATATTCGCTCATTATTTGGCGTTCCGTCAGGGTTTTCACCTCTGATGGATGAGGGAAGCTGTACGTCAAGGGTGATCATACCCTGTTCGAAGCCATCATTGTTCCATGAGATAAAAGTGCCATCAGACAGATCACCCAGTGTGGAAGATTTTTTGAATGTGAGGCGAAAACCACTCCCGATGTCGATTTCAAAATCAGAAGCCAGGAAAAGGTTGGCTTCGTTGGGTGACACCACGATGTTTGGCGTGAAACACATCCCATGGCCCAAAAATGCCAGCCATTGTGAGTTGTTTGTCCCACTGGCGGCTTCAGGAACCCTGAAAGCAGAAAACGTGTTCATGCGGGCAACATGCGGGGTGAATACCATCCCGACAATGCCTATGTCGATATTCGTGCCGGGTATCAAAGATTCCAGGTTGACAGGCAGGTTGATGTCGCCGCTCAGCTCATGAATCAGTTTGGAGGTTTGGCCAATATAATTTGTGTATTCCGTCATTCTTTGATTGTATTGCTCCGGAATGTTGAACCGAAGATGCTGAGCCAATTCTTCAGCGGTATTATACTGGGTTTCCGCCCAGTCAATGTGTCTTTGTACAATCCTGGGAATATAGTCGTCCAGTTCTGTTTCTGGCTGGCTGAAAACGGCTCCTTCAAAGACATCCATGCTGGTGTTGACCCGGATATTTTCGAACTCCACCCGCACGCGTAGTGGTGCTCCCCTGGGATTCCAGTTTACCCTGCCTGTTCCGGTCCAGCGCCCATCGATTTGAATTGCTTGTGTCACCTGCATGGTAAACAGCCCGACCTGCACCTGCTGACCGTCGAGGTTTCCTTCGAAAGGGTCTGTATTCACCGGAGTCTCTGCCACGCATTGCGGGTCACTCGACTCGCTTGTATCGTCGTCGGCAATGATATCCAGGGGTTCGTCAGGTTCATCCGGGTCGGGATCCGGCGCTGGCGGATCGTCTGCCGGGTCTTCATCGGGTAGAGGTGTCCCTCCCCAGACAAAACTGCAAATGGGGCTTATGCCTTCATTTTGAATCAATATATGGTCACTGCCGATGCCTGCCGTTGCCGTCACCTGCATGGCGTACCTTTCTCCATGTCTGAATACACCCGGATACATATTTGTGTCGAGCGGCAAGGTGGCTACCATCATATTTTCCAGTTGCAGCGCCACAGGGTTGAAGTCTATGGCGGTTTGCATATCCTGACCGGGCATCACTTCAACGATTTTAAGGGCATAATTGAAGTTTGCCACAGCACCGGTACAGTTAAATGCCGGGGGCATCCAGGAAATCATAAAAGGATTATCAGGCTGGATGGTGTCATTGAGAAGCTCCATGTTGCAATTGACAGGTGTTGCCAGCACAGGAGCAGAAGCGGCATAACATATATAAAACGTTGCACAGGCCCCCATCTTTGAAGAAACAGGAATGATCTGCCCGAAAGGAGCATTGAAGTCGAAAGCTGTAAAACAAATCTGGTAGAGGCCTTCCGGTAGCAGGTTTAGAGTGCCATCCGCATATCCATGTTCATCAATACCTTTTCTGTGGAGATCATTATAAGAGAGGTGACCCAACATCTGATCATAATGCATTTGGTTCAACACCAGCGTTTGGAATGGCTCAATGGTCAGTGGCTGTGAAGGAGGAATATTATGGGGTACTTCCACAAGTGCATTCCCTGGCATAAGCATCTCCAGCTTAATGGAGAGGTAAAACTGTTGCGTGGACCTGCCGGTATTTGTGAGAATTACCTGCATGAAACTTGCCGGGTTGTCTATGTATTCCCCTGCGGTAGGAGGAAATGGAGGTTGAGGTATGACGCTGAAATGCAGGGGTTCCCTGGCTATGCCATGGTATAAAATGCATGTCATGATTGCCAGCAGCAGAATTATGTTTTTGAACTTCATGTGTTTGGTTTTAATGGTTGATTAAGGGGATGGCATAGTGTTTCCATTTGATCCACCAGCTCCACGATCTCCGCGCCCGGCAGTAACAGGACTGAATCTGTAAGTGTATCCTATAGATACTGTCGTATCCAGACCATGCATGCTGTACAAACCATCCAGATGCTGGTTCCTGATATTGTTAAAACTGAACCTGAAGTTGGCAGTATGATTTTGCTTATATGTGTATCCGGATGCAATCCCGGTCATGATCGACAGATTCCTGGATAAGTCATTCACCTCTCCGTAGGTAAGGTTGACATTCAGTTGTATATTCAGGCTTTCATCTTCCAGGAAACGTTTCCCTGCGCCAAGACCAATGTTTGCAGAGTGATAACTGTATGCATTTGATGAAGAGCTAATGTATCCGAGCGAGCCTGTAAGATTCATATTCAGGTCGGTTAGTCCCAGCGTATATGCAGCATTTGACGAAAAGGTATTGGTCTCTGACGGGTCGGCAATGAGTGCATTTTGGTTCTTATTTATGTTGCCATTGATGCTGGCTGTCAGGCTATGTGATCTGTTTCTGTCATCCACGAAAGTATAAGCCGGTGTAAGGGAAAAGTTGTGCATTAACCGGTTTATCCTGATACTGTCGTTCACAGCCAGGGTGCCATCATGTTGTTGTTGGTCAAAGCCATTGTATGAGCCTGATATGGTTACACGCTCTGAGACTCTTGCGGTTGCATTCAATAACATCACAAGACCCGTAGTCGTATATAGTTGTGTCTTTGTGACATTATCTTCCTGGTAATGCATTCCAAAACTGGTTGACACCGTGTTTCGGAAAAGTGTGGTGTTAAACTGCATGCCAATTTGTTGGATGTTGCTGGCCAAATGTGTTGTCCCCAAAGAGTTAAATTCCGGTTGGATAAGGCGGTAATGGAGGATGCTGTTTGTCCGCCCAAGACTTATGTTCGCCCTGATGTCGCCGGCGAATCTCAGCACGGATCCAAATCTTGGTGTAAAATAATCGTCGGTCCAGCTTACATCTCTGATCTCAATACCCGAGGAGCGCATGTTGTCATTGTAAGCACTGGCTGCCAGATCGGAGGAAATGGATACTCTTTGGCCCAGAGCCAGCCGAAAACTTGTACCAGCTACCAGGTTTTCTTTTGGNAACAGATTTTCTCCTGCCATGGGAGAAATAGACAGGGTGTCGTCTCTGGCATTAAAGAGGATAAGATCGAAATAGTTACGTGCATTGCCTACCCCCAGTTTGATGCCGTATGCAGGGCGATGATACATATTCGGTCTTGCAGGGGTCAATTCACCATGACCATATTCGCTGGACTGGTTTAAGCTTCCCGTGAAAACGGCCACTCGCAAAAGACGGTATTGATAATCCACACCCGCACCGAGAAACGACAGGCTGCTGTAAGTAAATTGTGAAAAGTTCATGTTTCTGTAACCCAGATGTACCTGGAGGTTCCTATACCTTGGACTCATTCCAAATCGCGCAAAAGGATGACTGAAGTCCCTGCTCTCATTGGAAAAGTGAAACGAAAGAGGGATCTGCATGCCATATACATCAAAGTTCAGGTTGGCAAAAAGGGTGTTTGTCAGTGGGCTCCTGAATTGATAAGGATTGGACGAATGGTAGAATGTGTTATGCGTTCCAATGGTTCCGGTTATCGTCAGCGGTGTTCTTCCACCAAGACCAGACAGGTCCTGTGCTTTAACCAGCACAGGCAACCCTATCAGCAGGATGTACAATATGACTTTCATAGGTTTATAAAATGACGAAAGATCAGACATGATTCTTTGGTTTGTATATCCGGCAAACATTTTAAATATTAGCCCATTGGCATGCACAAGCCTATTAAAGGATCAGAAACTCATCAAAAAACTCCTTTGGTATATCTCTTACTTCGATGATCTGTTTTGGAATTTCGGGGTGTTCCTGTTCTAAGTAACATATCAGCTTCTTTAGCTTTTCTTCTGACCCTTCTGCTTTAATGATCAACTTTTCATGATCTTCGCGAACCAGACCCGACAATCCCAGCTGTTTAGCCATGAAGAAGGTACGAAACCGGTTGCCTGAGTTGTGCTTCAGCCCGCGTATAATGATCTGAATATGCTTTGTCATACAAATGGGGTTGTTCATCATCAAAAATAGGGGAGCAGAGTGTTTGCGGCAAATATTTAGCATAGACAAAGCATAGACGAATCTTTTTTTTACAATGCCGAAAACACCTTTTGGTAGGGAAATACGTAATGTCTATAGTATGTCTATATTGACACACAACGGGAGGGGATAAAAAAACGACAGAAAGTAAGATATTGACGTCTTAGAATTGCATCAGGAAATCATTCAGGTTTTCTTCATTTGGAAGGTTCATTTTTTTGCGGATGCGATACCGTTTGGTAATTGCAGACTCCGTGCTGATGTTCAGGATCTGGGCGATCTCTTTACTGGATAGGTTAATGCGCAGGTAAGCACAAAACTTCAGCTCGTTGTGGGTAAGGCCGGGATATTCTTTACCCAGTCGTGAAAAGAAACCGGGATGTACCGCCTCAAAATGTCTCTGAAAAAACTCCCATTGCTCGTCCAGCTTAACGTTGTCGTCAATCTCACGGATAAGCTTTTTTATACATGCGATACCATCACATGAATCGCTTTTTAAAGCCTGCAAAGCCATTATGCGCATATTGTTCAAGACTTCATTCTTTTTTATGATGAGCAAGGCAGAGCTGGCCAGTTCCCTGTTTTTTTGCTGAAGCTGGGATTTTTGCATGCGGTTGATTTCTTCTTCGGCTACCAAAACTTCTTTTAGATGCTGCTGTTCCTGCAGACTTTTTTCATGAGCAATCCTGCTTAGTTCTTGCTGCGATGTGAGCAGGGCCGTATTTTGCCGCAGTGATTTTCTTTTCAGGTTAAAAAGGATGAAAAAAGCTATCGCCAAAAAAGCAATGGACATGGCAGAGATACTCACCATGATAAGCCTTAATCTCAGGACATTAGACTGTTCAGTAAGCAGAAGGTTCTCCTGTTCTGTAATTTCTGTATCGTAAACAGTTTGCAGTTCAGCAATGCGTGAAGCAATATCCGCACGATTCAAAGAATCATTCAGCTGCTGGTAACGTGTCAGATGATCATATGCCTTCTCGTAATTGCCTTTGCCGGCGTAATATTGATGCAGATTGTCATAATTACTCAACTCCAGTTTTCTCAGCTGTAACATCCTGGAAATATTCAGGCTTTCTTGAAATAGGGGAAGTGCTTCGTCATTTCCCTCTATCAACATAATGACACCAATATTATTCAGAATGGCTGCCTGAGTTTGGACATCATTGATTTGTCTGGCCATCTCCAAAGCCTTGTTGTATTGAATAATGGCCCGGGTATTATCACCGCGTTCCCTGGATACGAGTCCCATGTTATGTATAAGTTTCACGATACCAGCTATATCTGTGCCCATATCTTCTTTTATCTCCAAAGACTCAGTGTAATTTTCGTCGGCCTTGTCAAGCATTCCTTTTTTATACGCAGTAATGCCCAGGTTGAGCAATACTTCAGATTCTCCCTGCCTGTCACCCTGCTCACGTCGCAATTTCAGGGCTTGTTCCAGGTAATTTGTGGCCAGATCATGATTCTCCTTCCTCATATGCACATTGGCAACATTCATTGTGATTTGTGCTCTCAGGGGCAAATTCTGAATGCGATCGGCAATTCTTAATCCCCGGTAGTAATAATCTGTTGCTACATCAAGTCGGCCGCCATAGTAAGCAGCACCTGCCATATTGACCAGGTTGTTAGCCATGCCCAAAGAGTCTCTTTCTTTCTTCCTAAGCTGGAATGATTGTGAGAAGGCTTGGTATGCAGGCTCATATAGTTGATTGCTAATGTGAATCTGGCCTATTGCCGTATATGCTCTTGCAGCCGAAGCTCTTTCATCAAGATATTCATAAAGCCTTGCCGCAGTTCGGTAATGGGCGATGGCTGCTTGATGATTGTTGCTCACCCGTTCGATTAGTCCATAATTTGCTTCAGAATCAGCAAGTTTTAAAGGCATGTCAGCCTCACGTGCTATTTGTTTTATGGCTCCCACAAGAACCCGGGCGCTGTCGAGCTGTCTTGACCGGAACTGCTCCCTGAGGGCTTCAGTTAAATCTTCAATTAGTATGGAATCCCGGTTGCTATGTGCGGCATTTTCCTTTATTCCCCAAAAAAAAGAAGATACAAGAATAGCCGACAAGAGGAAGTGGCTTAAATGCTCCTTTATTGCTCCCTTGTATGTCATACCGGTCTGAATTAAAGGGTTAACTGATGATCTTTGCGTAACCGGAGATGGTATTCTATATTATTCTCATTGAGTGAGAATTTCCTCTATCCGGTGTAATTCATCATCACCAAAACCGGATTTCAAAAGTGCTCCCAGGTTATTCTCCAATTGAGAAACCGAGCTTGCACCTAAAAGGACTGAGGTAACCCGCTGATCCTTTAGCAACCATGCGATCGCCATTTGTGCCAGGCTTTGTTCGCGTTGTGCGGCGACTTGATTCAGTTCATGTACCTT
>SL_8KL_010_SEDDRAFT_10003234_pt1 | contig 13494 bp, 13 predicted proteins | sample SodLakKL_010_SED_4_FD_11160 | JGI IMG/M metagenome (IMG submission 11160) | reverse complement strand
AAGCGGGCACTCGGCAAACCTGAGATAAGGTCAATGCTTGGTGCAGGGACTACCGTAGCATAGCCCGAACTCCATAGCGATGACCTGACCTCTGCAATGTAAGTCAGAACAGCGGAGGAGAACCCTTGAAAAGCTGGAAGCCTCTTCCTAACCAACGGTTAGGTGGAGGAGGATGTCACATGTGGTTTATCTAACTATTTTTGGAAATTAATATTTCTCTGGTCCTAGGCCCATCAAATTCGACTAAAAATAAAGATTGCCAAGTACCTAATGAGAGATTCCCTCCTTTGAATGGTATCGATATTGATGAGTCAAGTAAGATACTTTTTAAGTGGGATTTTGCATTATTGTCGATTTTATCGTGTTCCCATTCTTTATTCTTGACCACATCATTGAGAAGAGCTTTAATATCATTAATCAACCTTTTTTCGTTTTCATTTATTGTTAGTCCGGTTGTTGTATGTTTTGAGAATACTGTAAGGACACCACCTTTTTTATCTTCAATTAATTCATTTACCTTTTTTGTTATATCTATAAATTGAATTTCTTCTTCAGACTTTATTTTTAAACTCGAAATTTTCATTTATATTACCCTTTAAACTTTCAATGCAATGTCAATTCAAATTAATGGTTTAGAGCTACCTTTGATCAAGCAAAAAAATATAAATGTAGATATATCATCTGTTATCAGATCCTCTCTCGAAGAAGAGAAAATTGAAGTTGAAAGTGAGGACATACTAGTGGTATCTTCAAGTATTATATCTAAATTTGAAGGTAGATCTATAAAACTTGATAAAGTGTACCCATCTGAGTCTGCAAAACATCTTTCAGATTTAACAGGTAAAGATCCTCGGATTTGTGAATTAGTTATTAGAGAAGGTGAAATACTTGGGGTTGTAAATAGGGCAATTATTACTGAGTACCAGGGCAGGATTTGTGCAAATGCTGGAATAGATATTTCAAATGTCGAAGGTTCTAAGGTTTTGTTACCACCCGTCAACCCCAATAGAACATCTGAGAGGATATTGAGCAATCTAGATGTCCGAGGAGTAGTAATCTCTGATAGCGTAGGTAGGCCTTTTAGGAAAGGAGCCATAGGTACTGCAATAGGATATGCAGGTATTGCACCCCTAATCTCATATGAGGGAAAAAAGGACTTATTTGGTAGAGAACTCGAAAGTACTCTAGAATGTGTAGCAGACGAAATAGCTTCAGCTGCTAATTTAGTGTTTGGGGAATCTAATAGAGGTATTCCAGTAGCGATAATCAAGAATTTAGATATTGATGGAATTGAAGTTTCTGAGAAAATAGTGAGAGAAAAAGAAAAATGTGTATTTGAATGTTCAGATAATTTATGGTAATTGGGTTTTTAACTTCTGTACCAAGAAGTCTCCTTCCCAATCTTTGATTGGTAATGAGGTTAACCTACGTATCCATTTACATCATTAAGATAATAAAAAAATATGAATAGGATAGTTAATCCGTCTTTTTACTGGAAACTCATTAAAACTATTTAGTACAAGGCTAAGGAGAAAACCATCTTGTTTATAAAAATCAACGAAGTAAATAATTCTAAAATCTTTCATAGAGATGGAAGCGAGAACACTTTAAGACTAACTAAAAAGAGATTAGACTGTAAAACCCGCGGTCCCAATGACTATAATGTCGATTTTATAACGGAACCAAAAACATCCTTTAGGACACCTCTGATAAAATGGTAGCAGATAAGGTTAACTTGAACAAGGCTGTAACCGAGGCATTTATGAAGAAAAACAAAGCAAATCTAGATAAAGCCATCGGAAGCCCCATCCTAACAATTAAAACTAATTAGGTGGGTGCAGTTCATGAAACCTCACATATAGTATGATATTTAAGGTGAAAATAAATGAAAGTTTATGATTTATTGATAAATGCACTCTTGCTTGAACTTTCAACTACGCCTAAACCTGGTTGCGTTGATCGGGAATTTGACCATGATGACACTACTTTTAATGATTTTTTGAAATCGTCGGTTGCAGTTGGAAGAGCGTTCGAAAGTAATTTGAATAAATCTTTAGGAGAAATTATATATGAATCGGCTAAAATGATGCGCAAATCACATGGTGGGAAGAATACTCATTTTGGAGCAATACTTTTGAATGCGCCACTATTTAAATCAGTGGTAAAATTAGAATCGGATTTTTTTGAAATATCTGATATAAAAAAAACGGCATCAAAAATGATTGAAAATTCCACAGTTGAAGATGCTGTCTTTTTTTATAAAGCTATAAACCTTATTGAAGTTGGCAGTCTTAAAGAATATGATGAATATGATGTCACTTCTGATGAGACAATGATGGATCTTTATCAAGAAAATATAACTTTTTACGATCTTATGAAAGTATCTGAAGAGTTTGATGACATAGCTAATGAGTTAATAAATGGCTTTCCAAGAACCTTGGGCGCATATTCAAAACTAAAAGATACTAACATTGAGAATAAGGACATGATAAGGACGTTTATGCACCTTTTGACAAAACCTGACACCCATGTTGTGAAAGTACATTCAAGGGAAACGGCTGAGGAAGTATCAAAGATGGCTCAAAACTTAGTTAAGAATTGGGATACTGTTAAACTCCAAAGAATGAATGATAAGCTTAATAAAAGTGGAATAAGTCCTGGTACTACTGCAGATATACTTTCTGCATCAATATTTTTGTCGCTAATTTATCAAAATATAATGTGATTTTAATGAATATTGATGGAAAATTAATAAAACTTGGTTTTTTAGATGATAGATTGGTTGAGACAATTATGGTTACTCCATCCCGCTCTAATGTTAAATCCTATAATACTGCACCTATTGGCGTTTGGAAGGAAAACAAAAAACTAGTATCTAAGGTGTATGATAATAGTAATACTTTTATGAACTTGGTTGAATATGGAAAAGGTAGCTTAAATATAACCCACAATGTAATTAGTTTTGCTAAATCTTTGATCAGTGATGTTGATATTGAAAAGGATATGAAGATTGAAAATTCTGATGCAGTTATAGAAGTAGAGGTTTTAGATTCCATAGAATTTGGAAATTTCTACAAATTGTATTTTGATCCTATCTCTGTAGATTTTTACGTTGAGAACCCTCGAAGTTTTTGTAGGTCTGAAGGAGCTATAATTGAGGCTTTGATTGATGCAACTAGGCAAAGAGAAAAGGTGAACAATTCAGGCATGATCAACCATTACAAGGAAATAGTTGATAAAACCGGAAGTAAAAAGGAAAAAAAGATTATGGAACGTATAGAAGAATATTCAAATAACGTTGCTTGAAAGATATAGTTTCCATTTTAGATAATTCAGAATTTTTAAGATACAAACTAAAAATATGGTATTATGTTATATACCTCCTAAAACCCAAGGGTTTTTTACTGTAGAAATCCCCCCTAATGAAGAGGTTTCCACAATTCACATATATTCAATTAAAAGTTGAAGTGCTACCATAGAATCGAGATGAGGGGGACCCGACTTTTTGTAGATATTTTTTAAGGTCCACCCCCTTTTAATAACTTGCTATAAATAAGTATCCAAAGGTAAGTTCATGGTTATAGATTTCTAAACACATCTTGTACCTGTTCACAGTTCACTTGGATTTAATTAGAGGTTCTAGCATTTCTACTTGCCTAAAAAACTCAAATGAAATTATCCAAGGCTAACCGTTAACCTGTTATCTTAAAGATGCATCGAAACTACTTACTTGTTGGATATATCTTATCTGAAGTAAGAAGTTTTACTCAATTATTAGGATAAAAAGTTAACTAACTAAATTTTTCTTTTAGCTTTTGTTTACTATCTAGTTTTCTGAATTAAAATCAAAAATATTAAGCCTTTAAACAACTTTATAATTTCTAGATACAATGAATAGTGCTGAACTGTTAATTGAGGCATTGCCATATATAAGGAAGTTTCATGGCTCTAAGATTGTTATCAAGTGTGGCGGACATGCTGCTATAAATGATGAAACTATAGATAGTATTGTAAAGGATTTAATACTTCTCAGATATGTGGGTATACAACCAGTACTTGTCCATGGAGGAGGTCCAGAAATATCGAGGGTAATGGAGAAGATGGGAATAAAGCCTAAAATAGTTAATGGTTTACGGGTAACTGATGAAAAGACCATGGAAGTTGCAAGAATGGTATTGATTGGCGATGTAGGGGCAAAGATTGTTTCTAAGATAAGTAGCCACGGTGGGAAAGCCATAGGCCTTTCTGGTAAAGATGGAAAACTCTTTACAGCTTGTAAAAAAGAATCGCAAAAAGTGACTATTGAAGGAGTCGAAAAAAATATAGACCTTGGATATGTTGGAGAAATTGAGAAAGTAGACCCCGAGATGATAGAGATAGTATCAGAGAGAGGGTATATCCCAGTAATATCTCCTATAGCAATTGATGATCAAGGAAATTCATTAAATGTTAATGCGGATACAGTTGCTGGTGAAGTTGCATCAAATATAGAAGCACGCAAGATTATAATGATGACTAATGTAGATGGTATATTAAGAGATCGTGAAGAGGATAAATCGTTAATATCGAAACTTTCTATTGAAGAAGCGCAAAAACTTCTGAATGATGGAACTGTAAAGCGTGGGATGATACCTAAAACAAAAGCTTCTATAAAAGCAGTCCGTTCAGGTGTTAAAAAGGCCCATATAATCAATGCTGAGAGGCCACACTCGTTAATTTTGGAGCTCTTTACTGATGAAGGAGTAGGCACCATGATAACGGAGAGTTAAACCGATTAAATATTATCTAAAATAAGGTCTAAAACTATCTCTTATATAGAGGGGTTTCACCCCAATCTCAAAGTATAGGTATGGGATTTATAAATTTTCAATCTTGTTTTCACGTCTAAACATATTGGGTGGTAGAGTATTTTTTCGAGTAGTTATAAGGTGGTAAAAGACATTGATAGAGATTAGGAAAGAATTTAAGTATTCTACGAAACATTAAATTCTAAGCTAAGGACTTTTTCTGTCCGAGGAGCTTAAAATCTAAGAGAGGTGTTTAAAAGATGAATGAAGATATTAAAACTCCACCAACACCAATAGATGTTGGGGATACATACGATGTTGAGATAGAAGATACAGGTAAAGAAGGAGACGGTATTGCTAGAATTGAAAACTTTGTTGTGTTTGTTCCTGATGCAGAAGTAGGAGAAGAAGTTGAAATCGAAATAAAAACTGTTAAGCATACCTTTGCTGTCGGTGAAGTAGTAGAATAGAGAAACAAAGAAAAAGATATTAACGGAATTTTTATTCTCTACTATAAACTTGTATAAAAAGTCAGGATAGTTTTTTGTACATTCCTTTATAGGTTTAATTGTACTCATATATCTGACTTTATTATATATTACGAAGTGTATATAATATCTAAAATGTTTAATGTAGCGGACAGATGTTTATTACGATTTTCTAGCTAGAGGAGGCAATTATGAGCATACGGGAAATAGAGCTAGAGGGACATATAATAGACTCCATGATCCTTCCAAGGGTATTTGATTCCATAATAGATATGGGAGGAAATTTCAAAGTAATGGAGTTTGATATTGGAAAACACAAGGAAGATGAAAGTTATACGAAGATAAGGATTGAAGGGGAAGATGAAGAGCATTTAGATAGTATAATAAGAGAACTCCATAGATATGGTGCCCAACTCCCAGAAATTGAGGATGTTAAGTGGAAAAGTGCACCAGATGATAAGTGCATACCTCGTAATTTTTATTCTACCACCAATCATCGTACATATATAAGGCTTGATGATGAATGGATTGAAGTAGAAAACATAGAGATGGATTGTGCTATAATAATTGAAGATGATAGAGCGATATGTAAACCTATTTCTAGAGTGAAAAAAGGAGATAAAGTTGTTATTGGTGAAGAAGGTATAAGGGTAACTCCACCAGAAAGACCCCGTGAAAAAACATCTTTTGAATTCATGGGAAGTAATGTATCATCTGAAAAACCTTCGGAAACTATAGTAGCCCAAATTGCTGAAGAAATTATTAGGACAAAAAAAGAAGGTGGCAATATAGGTTTTGTAATTGGTCCTGCTGTAGTTCACACTGGTACAGCAGATAATTTTTCAGATCTAATACGAAGAGGTTTTGTGGACACACTTCTTAGTGGTAATGCTGTTGCTGTGCATGATATAGAGCACTCACTTTATGGGACATCTTTGGGTGTCAATTTGGAAAGCGGAGAACCCATGCCAAATGGTCATAAAAACCATATATACGCTATTAGTGAGGTAATGAGGTCGGGTTCGATAAGAGAAGCTATTGAAGATGGTAAGATAGAAGATGGAATAATGTATGAATGCGAAGTAAATGATGTTGAATATATCTTGGCTGGTTCTATAAGAGATGATGGACCTCTTCCAGAAGTTATAACTGATACAATAGAAGCCCAGGATAAAATGCGAGAGGCGATCAAAGGGACTGATTTGGTTATAATGATTGCAACTATGCTCCATTCTATAGCTACAGGAAATTTACTACCATCCCATACTAAGACTATTTGTGTTGACATAGATGGATCTACCGTGACTAAATTGGTAGATAGAGGAAGTGCCCAAACGATAGGAGTAGTTGCAGATGTTGGTACATTTCTTCCACTCTTGACCGAAAAAATAAAAGAAAAAAACAATGCAAATTAATGAATTTTAAAAGGCAATGTTTTCTACAGCGACTCTTATAAGAAAATAATTTGTGTATCCTAGCCCGATTCGTTTTTTTATATAATATCTCGTTATTGATGGAGTTAAAATAAAAAACATAGCTTGAATTACGTAAATACTGAATATTTAGGGATTAAAAATAATTCAAAATATCTGAGTTCCTACTTCCCAAAGGACAAATGATGGAATTATATCTTTTTAAACCTACTGCTTTGTTTTTAAGCTATAATTATTTTTCTTAAAGTTTTTATCTTGATTCGGGGCTAAGACTCCTTCCTTTAGGGAGGATGTCACATTAAAAATAAGTTATATTAATTTTTCATTCTAGATATGTTGTGCCTAAAAGCTGATGTGTATCATCTTCCTTTTCTAAAATTTTAGTCCAGGTGTTTTTACATTCACAATTCAATCCTTCTAATACTGAAATATCCTGATTCAATGAATAATATTTAATTGCATTTAAAACATCTTTGTCACAATTACCACAGTTGTGTATCCCTCTTTTTTTTCCACCACCTACGGGATCACTTATAACATCTATATCTGATTTGGATTTATGGGCTTTTTTCAATATCTCTACCAAACTCCATAGCCATGGAGGCCTATATTCATTACTTTTAAACATCTCATTTACTATTGTGCCTTTTTGGACGTTGCATGGATTTATAGATATCTTAGATATATCTAATTTATTTAAAGCTTTTATTGAAGAAATTCCATCTATTAAACTCTCTTTCTCTGTAAGAAATGGTGGTTTTAATAAAAGATAAGATTTTACATTTCCTCCTAGTGTATTTATCTTTTTAACGCCATCTAAAAAATCATTATAGCTAAAATTTTTATTTATGCACTCTTCTCTGATATTATTGTTTACAGTTTCTAGACCAATCCCAACTTCAAAGTTGGAAAGTGTATCCGTTATCTTTTCTATTTTAGATTTTCTGATGTACTCAGGTCGACTTTCCACACTGAGAAGTTCCACTCTTGCGTCATCTTTTATTTTTTTGACTATATATTTAATTACCTCTTCTGGCACCTCTTTTTCATCAAAGAATGAACCTGAATTAAATATTTTGACACAAAATGATCTATCTTTTTTGTACTTAGAATAAGCCTTTTCGAACTGATTAATTAAATTGTCTTTGGTTACATTATATGTTGAGCTATTTATATACCCACACATACTACAGCCTGATTTTCTAGCCCATTTACACCCGGCGGTTCTTAAAATTATATTTAGAGTATTGATAATTTTTCCATTCATCCTCGATTTATCAATCCACACGCTTACAGGGTCTTGAGGATCATTCCTCTCTTTATTTTTTTTGATCCATCTCTTCCTTGTTTCTTGAATCCATTTTTCTATTGGTTTAACCAGAAGTCTTCACCTCTTTTTAGAGTGTCTAACTTTGATTGATATTCCTCTATTTGATTCCATCATTTCAGACGATCCCATCTTTGCTCTACCTACCCCTATAGATTTTTCTCCCTCGAAAAAAACTTCGTCATTCGGTCTTATTTTGGTGCCCGAATTTACTACGCCGGGAGCTAAAACTGATCCCTTGGGATGAAATTTATCTATCTTTACGCGGTAGTCTGGTGGAATTATCTTTTGAGCTGCATCTATTGTAAAAGCTAAGGAGCCATATTGGGGCACAAGGGTGGCTATTTGATCGTTGTTATCGTTCAATAGTTTTAATTTTGGATAATTTCCCTTTATGTGGAGATTTCCTAAGCTACCTAAGTCTCCAGCCTTAGGTCCAAACTGATAGTCTAAAATACCTTTAAAAACATCTAAATAAGGATTTTCACGCGTCTCAAATCCATTTAATTCCTCATCAAGCTGGTTTATAGCTTTTTTGGATCTTGGATCGGTACCCTCTGAAGTAAAAACTAAATCGATATTTTTATCTTTCAATACATCATTACAAATCTTTTTCAATTCATTGTTGACGTGTACGATAATTTTTCTATATGATTTTTTATCTATATATGAATCTAAGCATCGACGTATTCTTTCTTTCTCATCTTCCGTCCAAACACCTATAACAGATATATCATAGTGTTGAGCGGGATAAATCATTTCAATCTCTCTTGGAACTACACCGAGTGGAGATGTTATAATTATTTCTTCTCCTCTACTTTTGATGCCCCTTTCAAAAATTTTATGAGATTTAGAAGTTGAGTAGGGTTTTTTTGCTGAGCATGGTAATATAGTTAAAACATCTTCTCGGGGTGGATTAAATCTTTTTTCGACCCTATTTATGAATCTTTTTATTTCCATTCTATTTATTGAGAAGGGAGATGAAGCAATCAAACTCCTTCTTTTAAAAACAGGTGTCCTCTCCTCCAAATATCCTTCTTTGAACCTGTCTAATTTACGTAGTGCCGAGGCTGAATTAATATTTGAGCTTGCCCTTTCTTCAACCAATTTTCTTATTTGACTCTTCTTTATTGCTTCTTTAATTCTTCGAATTTCACTATTTAGAAGGTTTATATTATGCTTCTCTATAATTTCTTTTCTTTTACTTTGGTTTAGCTCGGATAACTCTTTTAGATTTGTTTTTGAACATACTTCACAAAAGCATGGAAGATAATCTAAATATTTATATTTTATTTCCTCACTAAGCGTAAAATACAATCCGAATTCAGCCGAGATGGAGGCCCATGATGTATCAAAAAAATCAAATCCCATATACACTAAAAGTGCTAATTTACTAGGGGTACAGATTCCTGGAGCGTATATAGAGGTATTTTCTCTCGATTTTTCTCTGATCGAAATAATTGTTTCGATTAGTTTTTGATCAAATCTTAGTTGCTTTAAGCAGTCAACCAACAGAACATCAAAATTATCAAGTTTTGTTATTTCCCTAGTTCTTTCAGATGGAAATCTACCTCCGCTAATAATAGGTATGTAAAAATTGTCGTCATTTGCTGAATCAGCTATTTTAATATTTTCTTTAGAAAAATATCTTGCCACATATTTTGGAGCACAGGATGGGGTTTTTTTACTTGGAAGAATGTGTGCATCTTTTCCCTTATTAAAACCAGAAAAACTCCAAGTACCTCCTCCTTCAACAAGATCTAAATTCAGATCGATAAATCCAGGGCTTTCGAATTTTTTTCCATTTATCTTCAGCTCTCCTATCCTAGCTGGACCATCTCTATCAATTACTTCAAAGTAACTCATAAATTCCCCTATAACCTTTTTTTTCAACTTTTTTGTGGATCTTTTATCTTCTTTAAATCTCTAGAATCTTTTACTCATAGAAGAATAAGGAATAATTAATCTTATATCCTCTCTTTTTTGTTGGTTTTAAGGATAATCTGGATAAAAATATCGGTTTTTATTTTTATTAATAAGTTCATTATTTTTAAAAAATCCTAATAAAATAGAATTATTTATTTAATTTTCTGTATATTTTTATATTGATTATTAAATTAAAAAACATTTATGTCCTTGATTTAATTTTGTCGCGTTATTTTTTTAATTTAGTTTTTTAATAACTGATTGATTTCAGTATTTTGATAACATCTCTCAGGAAATTATTTATCTTTTTCCATAACCCAATAGTTAACAGAGGAAAGTTTTCTACCAAGATCAATATTGAGCATTTTTTCATTTATATTTTGAAATGCACCTATAATGAAATCTGGAGAGTATCTATAAACCGCGAAAGGAACAGCGAAACCATTTAATTTTTTCATTATATTGAGATTACATTTTTTAGCTAGATCATTTACTTCCTCATCACTGTATAGTTTACTACCCATAGGTAAAAGACGATTGTATAGGATCCTAAAACTGGAGAAGCTAAATGTATCGAAAAGTATTTTATCTTTGCTTACGCGTTTCATTTCTTTAAGATATTTAGAAGGTTCATCTACAAGATGCATAAAGCGTATAGCCATAACTACATCGAACGATGAATCTTTTAGTGGAAGGTTTTCGGCATCGGCTCTAATAAAATCAATATTTGACTCCACACCCCTTTCCTTTGCTTTATTATAAGCTATCTCAAGCATCGGTTTAGAGATATCACATGAAGTAACGTAGGCTCCTTTTTGAGCAGCCATTATTGAGAACCTTCCTGTACCTGCTGCTAGGTCAAGTATTTTTTTACCCTCAAAATTGCCTATAGCGGCCCCAACTGAGTTTTTTTCGCATTTATCGATATATGATCCTCCCTCACCCTCGAATCTTTTGAGGTCGTATTCTTCTGCAATTTCAGGTTTTCTGTACCAACTTTTTCCCTTCATCGGTCTAATCTCATTATGTATTTTATTATTAAATGTATTCTTTAAGCTTAGTTATGCGTGATGATTTTAAATTTTTTATAATTGTGATGCCTTTGAGTTTAATTTTTACAGAGTAGCCTAACTCATCCACCATCTCTAGTATGTCTTTCCCATTACTATTGCTTGTATCTTTAGAGCTTTCTGATAGTTTTTTTACTAATTTTATTATTGGTTTGATCGAGGATATTTTAGTTATATTGAAAATAATTTTTTCATTCTTTACTGTAATCTCAGCCGATCTTTTGTTATTTAGATCTAATCCTATCTCACCATTAAATTCGATATCTAAATCACTCATCCTTATCAACTTTCACCTCTATTTCACCATTTATATTAGCACTTCTCTTTCCGATTGTTAATTTACAATCTCTAAACTCTAAGCCAATACTCCCCTCACCATCAAATTCTCCTTCTTTGAAGCTTTCGATAAGCTTCTCGAGTATTTTTTCCAATTCAGATCCCTCGGTTAATCTAGATAGATATTGTATTTTTTTAATTATTTATCTTTTTAGCTCTAAGCAACTTAGTGTAATTATTTATTAACTCATATAGGATTATTTGTTAAATCATATAGGGAAAATTCGTATTTGCTATATCAGTCTTAGGTTTTGTTATTTTAGGTAAAACATTTTTATTTTTCAATAAAAACTTTAACTCTATTTTTTATTAAAATATATTTATTTAGATAGTGTACTATCTGTATATTCACAGCTTATTATATCTCCAACCAAATATGTTTAGCCCCAGTTAGCTAGCCTTTTTTCTTAACTCTTTACCCAAGAACTCACCTTCCCAAATCTTTAATCAGTGATAAATTGAAGAGAACATATATAGAATACCAATAATGATGGGACATCTAAAAAATTCCAAAATCTACGATCTGGGGAGAGCTTCAAGGGGAGATGAATAACTCTTTTGAACGAAGAAAGCATCTCTCGGCATAAGGGAGTATGGTGACCATTCCCCCGTCACTACCATTGATCCCTGCAATGCAAGATAAAGTAAGTAGTAACATAAAAAAATAGATGTTCCATCCTTGCAAAACGTTCCTGTGAACCCTCATTGATCCGAAAACCAAATGATAATGGTGGATAGATGAAAGCATTTTCCAAATGTTAGGCAGATGGAGAGGTCACACAGCATAAAATAGGAACTATATGATTTATTAATAATACAACAAAAAACTTATGTCATAAAGTTGGAACTAGAGCTAGTTGAATTCCTATGATAAGAAGGAAAACAGCTATTAATTTTCTAAACTTTTCTTTTGGTATTTTTCGTACTACCTTTTCAGCGGATTTTGATCCTAAATATGATGCAGGCACAAATAAAATCAGTCCTAAGAAAAGAGGTGTTGTCAGCATTGCCCCGCCATCTACATAAGCTGTTATACGTATAGTGTCTACTATTATACTTATTGCACCTGTAGTTGCAATATATACGGCTTTTGGAAGATTGTAAGTGGTCAAAAAGGCACTTCTAATTGCCCCTCCAATACCGAATATACCGGCTAGGGCCCCATACAATGTACCTCCTATCAAGGCTGTTGTTTTATTTTTCGGAAGCTGGAAATTAGGTTTAAAAAATAGTAAAACAACATATCCTATCAGAATTAATCCTAATGTTCTAGTCAACAATGTTTGCGGAAGCTCAAATACTGCTCTAGCTGCCAGATAGGTTGCTATTACTCCAGTGATTCCAAAAAAAAGTATAAGACGTAAATTAATTCCTTCACGGAATAGCCCCATTTTCCATATATCAGTAAACCAATGGATTATTCCAACTAATAACAGTGTAGTAGGTAAGGGATAAAAAAGGGCTAGAACAGGAACCATGATGGTTGAGGTCCCAAAGCCTGTTAAAGTACCTACACCACTACCTAGATAGGTTAACAAAGTTATTCCGACTACTAATATTATCAAGTCTAGCATTTGTTACGTCTTCCCTATTTTGAAAAAGTTCTTGTACCTTAAATAGATGAACCTCAATAAGTTTATAAATGAAGATTTACTTCAGCATTAGAATTACAATTAATATATTTCATAATCTTAATATATAACTCATGTTCAAAATTCATTCTAACTTTTATTAGGTTCAAAAAAGGTTCCCATCCAACTTTTTTGCTGTATTCTTAGCATAAACACCATAAAAAATCTGCAAGTTCTGACTTAACTCTTTACCCAAGAAGTCACCTTCCTAAATTTTTGATTTAGGTGGATGCTGAATTAGAATAGTTTTATATAACCGAAGAAAGATACGTTGCATACAAAATCGGGGTGTCGGAAAGCTCCAAGTCCTCCAATCTGGTGTAGAGCGTCAAGGCGAAATGAATAACTCTCCTGAACGAAGAAAGCCTCTTCTGAAATCAGGAGTACCGTGACCGTGCCCGAAGCCACTACCGTTGACCTGACCTCTGTATATCAAGTAAGTAGTGGGTGGCAACCACAAAAAAGGGAGACGTTCTCCCCATTACAGGATGTTCCT
>SL_8KL_010_SEDDRAFT_10003233_pt1 | contig 13495 bp, 19 predicted proteins | sample SodLakKL_010_SED_4_FD_11160 | JGI IMG/M metagenome (IMG submission 11160) | reverse complement strand
CTCCTCCAAGTTGTTTAATTCTCCAAAGGGCACACCGACAATATACAAATTTCCATGGGTGGTCTCGTTTCGTTCCAGTACCTTTAAATCATCTCTAACTTCTTCGAGTAAACAAAGAGCCGATTTATTATAGTATTCAAGTGAATGCATAGGCAGGTCATGCTGTCCCGGGATCGTTATCAAAGGACCCGGTAAGTTAAGATAAGCCCATGTGCATAACCAGGGGCTGGCCTTCCAATTATCAAATACATCGCCGGCACATAATACCGGGCAGTGATTGTTTCTTGAACTCAGGTCTTTAAGGAATTGAAGTTTCCTCTCTTGTGCGATGATGTAATCATCTGTTCTGGAAATTGGAGTGGAGTCTGTAAGATGAAGGTCCGCTGTTAGTATTGCATCAGCAACAGGTTGTTTTTGTTTTGTCCTTCTCATGTTATACTAATCCTTTCCTTCTAAGATAAAACCGAGGAAGCCCAATATTTTTCTCCTGCTTAATCCGCGGATTAAAAAAGATATTACTTATACCTTTCGCGAAGTAAAACGCGGGCTTGCTGGGTATTTTTGCCCCCAAAGTTGATTTTAAATGGTGTCCTTTCCTCATTGTTGTACTATTTCCTTTTTCATCTGATTACCACACAACGGACAAATATCTGGGGCCAGTTCATGGTATTGTTCTTCGATTCCCTGTATTCTTTGATCAGTGTTCTTAATATTTTTCTGTAAACGGCTTGCCTGCGAAACTAACTGCTCTAAAGACTGAATTTCCTTACCATGTTCCCTCCACTTCAACAATTGTTCTTCTGCGGCGTTGCACTTGCTGAGAAGATCAGGAACATACTTTGTAGCCTCCAACCACTCACTTAACTCCTGGGCTCTGTCTACTTTGTTTATTAAATTATGTAAATTACTGTCCTTCTTGTCTCTCGACTTTTCAAGCTCCTCGATTCCCTTTAGTTTACTTTCTATAGTTGGAATGTCGGAATATTGTTCCATTTGCTCTTTATACTCTTTCAGCTGTTCTTCGTTGTGTTTAATGTTTCTACTAATATCATTGTAAGCCTTCTTTAGTCCGGCGATGGCGTAATCAATATCATCAATAGATGCCGCCTTGTTTAACAGCCTGGCAGCTTCCCCAGGAGAGTTTGCTAGCAGGAAAGGTGGTTCCATTTGGGCTTGGATGTTGGCTAAATCTAATTGTAAGATATTTGTAACTTCTTCCGGCACTTCGGAACCAAATGCTTTTAGTGGTTGCCCGTTAATGATATATTCATTCCCGGTTGTAGATCGGATTCGTTCAACAACGTTTTCTTCTGAAGTGTGTAAAACCACTCTGGTGTTCCCGCCCCATTCTGATCGGAAAGCATCCCCCAAAGGACGGTTTGAAATCACCCAGTTAATTGCTCGAAAAACTGCAGACTTACCTGCGTCAGAGCGGCCAATAATCACGTTGGTGCCCGGGACGAATTCTATAACAGTTTTCTTGTGGCTTTGGAAGTTTTCAATTTCAACTTTGGTTATCATTTTGTGGCTCCTTTAGTAGTTCAAAAAATCTCTCCGCATCCATAACTATAATAGGATCCACGCGGTTCTTCTTCACGATTAGTAACCAATCCGTGCTTTCACGTTGGTTATCTTTGGCTTGTTTAATCCAAGCTGGCAAATTCCATGCTTCCTGATGCTTGCATTCAACAGAGAATGGAAACCTGTCCTTAGCTTCACCAACTAGCCTAACATCTGTTCCGGACTGGGATGCTTCTCTGGATGCAATCATCTCATCTTTACCCCAAGGAATGCACAGCAGTTCAGATATCTTTTGACAAGCCCACTGCTGCAAAGCCCGTCCCTTTGCCTTTGCCGATGCTGTACTGATTCCTTTTTTCTTTTTCTTTTTTGAGTTGATTGTTCTTTTTCTTTCTATCATTGCCTTGGCTTCCTTTTCTCAACAAACTTTTCTTCAACCTCATTCCAAAGCTCAATAGTTTTGTCCTTCAACTGCTGTTCTAGTCCTTCCTCCTCAACGGTTTTAATAGCCTTGTCCATCGACTTACCAAGAGCCTGATCGCCAAGTCTGTAAACTGTATCTGAAGTGACAGATTTGGTAAATGCCAGGTTGCCCCGGATGTCGTCTATACCGTAATCATACAAGATATAGACTTCAGCTGAACGGAAAGGTTTCCAAACTGAGGATTTGAATACTTCAATTCCTACTCGAACTCCAACTATACGTTCATGTTCCTTACCCCGCACTGAACGCTTTACTTTAATTTTCTGCGGGCTCATACAACGTAATCTCAGACTGGAATAGAATCCTAAAGCCTCGCCTCCTGGACTCGTATACTTTTGCCCGTATGGACCGGCGTCCAGGTTCTGCCTGATCTGATTTGAGCAGACCATTAAAACATTCCTTTGGCTGATAATCCTGCAAGTTTTTCGAAGCTCCTCACTAAACTCTTTGGCTCTGCGCATTCCCATTTTGTCTCCTTCTTCTTTATCCATCTCCATGTCAGTAGAAAGAGCTGCCAATGAGTCAGCAAGGACACCGTAAGATTGTTCAGTATCCTTTTTCTGCGGGATCCACCCCCGAACAGATGTAAACACCTGAGGAATGGTGTTTGGAATGGTATAGTTAATAGTATTTGAATCAAGATCAAGCCCGAACATTTTCGCGAATTGTTTATTCAACCGGGCTTCCGGATCATGGAACATTATCGTTCCACCAGCTTTTTGAATGTTACCAGCTATTTGAGAGAGAAGAACTGTTTTGCCTGTGCCAGAAGGCCCAAAGATTTCGACAAGGATCCCAGTTGGTATTCCTCCTTCTCTAAATCGGCCTCCGCTGATAGCCAGATCAAGTAGGGTTGATCCTGTTGATACCGTACTATCAAAGCCTTCGTATTCTTGAGGATCAATCTGCTCCTTATTCTTGTCATTGATGTGCTTTCTATCTACCTGAGCGCTCAACTTTTCAGTTCGTTTTTGCCTTGTTCGCTTCAACACGACCCCACCTTCTGCACCATCTTATTTTCTAATTCTCTGAGAATTCTATTGATGTGATCCTCAGACACTTTCCGCCGCCTTAACCTGTCTTCAATTTCTTCTAAATACTTTTTCTGTAATCTCACACCAGCGACGGTGTGCTTATTTTCTGTTTCTAACCTTCTGCCCCACTCGGAATACGCACGCTCAACTAATTCTGATATGATTTTCTTTTCTGGCATATTGACATTTTCCAGCCATTCTGATAGTACCTTTTGTACTAGTCCTTGTAAACTGTCTTCATAGTGTAAAGCCAACAACCGTAGATGTTCTACCAGAGATACTGGCAGATATGCCCCCACCAACTTAGTATTTTCCTGCGCATCCTGCTGCTTAGTATTTTTGAATGGATTTTTCTTTTCTATTTTAATCACCTCCGAATTGTTGCTTACCACACTAACTATAACGAGATAGGAGGATTAATATCTGGGTTAAAACCAAACCACTTATCCCGTTCTTTAGTTGCTTGATTGTAAACTTTAATAGATTCCATTAAATGTTCTGCTACGATATAATCGGGAGTACTGATTTCAACGTCTATGCCATGCTTATTAATCAAGCATGTTAGTTCATCTTTAAACTCGTTAATCTGGTCTGCTGTAATCATAAATCAACTTTCCTCCTTCCTTTACAATTTATTTAATTTTGGCGAGGCCTGGCTGAAAGGCCCGGGTTACCGAATCGAACGGATACCCCACTCCCTTGCTCCTGGGAAGGCCCCAGTGGTCAGCTCCACCTGTGACCCCGCCAAAGTTTTTACTCTTCAAATGCTCTTAAGTCTCCAAAATACTCTCGTACTCGCTCAACTAATTTTTCCAGCTGATTTTTATACGATTGAGTTTCTCCTAGTCTTTCTGGGCTTTCAAGCCTGCTTCATGGTCTTGCATTCTTTCCACCTCCTTAATTAATTTTGGCGGGGCTTCCGGCTCACCCACCCCTCTTTGCCGGTATCCGCTGACTGCCCGGGTAAGGGTTCCCCCGTAAAGTATTAACAGTCAATGTTCGCTCGGCTGTCCTGTTTCAAATCGCTATGCGCTAATCCCCAGAGGACATTACCCCGCCAAAGGTTAATTCTATCATTTTTCACCAATATTTAATAAAGCAGGGTTTAGAACAGCACTGTCTTTTTTGTTCGCTTCTTCACCTTCATTACTAATTTGAGTGTCAAGATTGTGCCAGATTCTTAACTGTTCCCCGTATTCCCAAACTGATACCAGAACAGCCACTCCTGCACCATACATAAAACCTGTGATTCCTTCAAATTCTTCGCTGGCTTTAAAAGATAATTCTTTTGCACATTCTTCAAGTTTTATTCCCTTGGTCATTTTTTCTTCCATTAATTCAGCCCAGCGTTTTGCAAAACCGATAATGGCAGCTCCGTAAGGATCTTTGTTGTCATCTTCCCATTTCTTCATCGCTTCCAAATCTTTAATTTTCATTTCTGTCAACACCTCCTTAATTATATTGGCGGGGGCCAGGAGTTTCACCCGACGGCTACACCCTTCAACGCTTCCTACTCTGTAGCACCACCCCGTGCGTTATCACGCCTCCCCGCCAAAGTTTAAAGCTCTTTCCTCAATTTATTATCTTCATATACTTTTACTTTTCCACCCGCTTTATCTTTCATTTCTCTTGCGTCCCTCAATACACCGCCCCATGTATTCCTACCTGTAACCACGACAGGTTCCTTTTTATTAAAGCTCTGAACAATCGTGAAAGTGCCTATATAATAACTACCAGGACTAAATTCTTCTTTAGTTGTCTGCATGCCAGTTCCATTACAACACTTACATTTCTCACGCTGGACAATCATTTCGAATTCCTTCCTTTCACTTTTGCCCAATTTTGCCAGGATACTTAGTTCGTTTCCTACGCCTCCCCGGGCCATGCGAGCCCGTTGTTTTCACAATCCGCCGTATTTTTGGCTCGCCTCGATGTTTTTCTTGATACTGGTGCCAGATTTGTTTCAGGCCTTTGTTTCCATATTTTTTGCGTATCTTATTTCTGATCATTTGGCGGTTTTCATAGAATATGCTTTCGAGTGCCATGATATAGCTCCTCTTTTCTATTCTTCTGCTTCATCTAAGCAAGCTTCCCACTCTTCACACTCATCACATTCATCGTGCTCCTCGCAATCTTTGCCGAACTTGTGACCATGTGGGCATCGGTCGTCTTTTTTTCCTTTTTTGCTTTCGTCTTTATCCTGTCCTTCTTTATCTTGTCCTTTGTCCTTTTTTGAGGTTTTTCTTCTGGAAGGCTTTGGTTTCTTTTCCTCTTCTTCCTCTTCCTCGGTGTCCTCTTCGTCTTCTTCTTCTTCTTCGTCATCCTCCGATTCAGGTTTTTGTAGGTTTTTCCGTTTCTTGGCTTGTGCGGGGGTTTCTTCTTCGTCCTCTTCGTCTTCTTCTTCTTCTTCTTCTTCTTCCTCATCTTCGTTTTCTATTTCATCCTGACTTAAGCCACCGAAGAAAACCGCCTGAATTTCTTTGAGTGAAGGCACAACGAGAACTTCATCTAGTGAAAGGACATCATCCAGAATGGACTCGCCATAAGGATCCCGGTCATTGAAATCTATCCGGGAAGTGTTGGCAAACTTATTTGAACCAAGCTGATCCTCACTAAACCGAATTCTTAGGGTGTATCCTTCTTCTAAATCCGGAAATGTTTCATACTCTTCATTCTCCTGGATCTCCTCGTTCAACTTATCTTGGAACAGGAACTGTGAAATGTCCCAAATATGAATTTCTTCATCGTAGTTTTTATGCCCTTTAGGAATTATTGCATACAAGTTTCGCATAGAGGGCTTCAATGCCTTTACCGAATCATCGTTCCAATCCGTTCCATCCTTAAGTAATTGAGCCCGGTACTCACAAACTGGACATTTTTGCTTGATACTTGATGGGCAAACAACATCCTCACTATTGGCACCGATCCCACGATGCAACCAGTACGGGCGTTTATACCAGAGTTCGCCTGGTACTGCGATTTCATACTCGTCATCTCTGTCGGGATGAACCTCATCAGTTACTGTATATGGCAAGATGTCCAGGTCAACTCTTGTCTTTGGTTCTTCCCTGAAAACACTAACCCCTTTGGGCAGATTCAAATGTCCAAATCTTGCCCCTCGGGACTGTTTAGCCGCGTTCCGACTAACGGCCCCTTTAAATCTTTTTCTTTTGTTAGCACCTTTTTTCTTAACCACCATTTACATCCTCCTTTAAAGTAATTAATTAACGGCCTTATTCTCGTTATAACAATTTTCTTTTTCTTCCTGTTTATCTTGGAACAACATTCTAAGCGCCCACACTTTTCCGATAGTAGAAGCCGCAGATAGCACTATCATATACACGGGGATCAGGAGTACTGTGACGACTATTAAAGTTATTTGATCCATGCTCATTTTATTCTTGATCCTTCCTTTTTCTGTTGATTTTGACTTTGGCGTTCCGATCTTTTCTCTTCTTCTCTTCCAACAGCTCGTGATTCAGATCTCTTGGAGATTGAGGGCCAGCAAAGTATGAAGCATTTAAGAGTCTTACAAGGTTTTCTAGTGCTGTCTTTCTCTGATCAACCGCTCGGACCACAGCCATGGCGACATCGTTCTCATACTTGGCATCCGTGTAATCCCTGCTGAGTTTTTGATATTCCCCCTGAAGTATTATTGTACTCTGAACTGCTGACTCTGTTGTTTTTTCTAATCCGTATTTAGTTGGGTTATTTCTAATGTCCATATCTAATTTGGCCCTACCTACTTCCAGACGCTCCTTCGCGTTATCCATGTCCCGTTTTGTGTCAGCAGCATGATGAGTATACTTTCGCATTAGTTCAGGCTGTTGCACCCACTCTACGTCCAAAGCGTTGTGGTCAATTTGAACATCTTCTTCATAATTCAGGTTGTCCATTATTCTTCCTCCTCGTCTTCCTCAACTTCTTCAAGAGATGTTGACCAGGAATTAAGCACTGCGGTATTAGCGAGTTTCATAACTTCTTCAACTTCCCACATTTCTTCCGTCTCTTCCAGCTCGATTGTGATTGTATCACAATAGCACAGTCCATATCTCTTTTCCAACTTGACTCTCACTTTTTTGGCCATCTTAATTTTCTCCTTTACCTTATTATACTATTATACTCAATTTCATTTAATCCTCCGAGAACAAGGCAGAATAGCAGGCAAGTACCAAACCTGCTAACCCCGTATTATAGAATGGTTCCAAGAATTCCTCCATTACAGCAGCAACTCCGTCGTTCCGCTGTTCACCCAGCAAAACGGCCTGACAATAACCAAGTACTGCTCTTCTGACTTTCTCGGGGTCTTCATCTAGGCCTTTGAGAATGTTCGATATTTTCTTCCACGGTGCTCCTTCCACCAGAGCCCTGCACAATTCAATGGTTTTAGAATGTTCTTCAGCTGCCTTCTTAGCTATAGACAGCCTTTTGTCTTCCTCTACTGCGAGCACCTGAGAAAGAATTTGTAAAGCATTGCGTGGATAGCCTAAACTATCCTGTGTAATTTGACCGTATACTTCTTTGGGCAATGTTTCGTTCTCAGACTTCACAACCCTTCGAAGGAGTATTTTCATCTCCTTTTCTGATAGAGGGTTAACTTGAAACTGGGCACACCTGCCTCTAATTGTTGATAACAACTTCTGCGGCTCCGTAGTACATAAAATAAAGTAAACATGACTGGGTGTATCTTCAAGAGCCTTTAGCAGAGCACTTTGTGCATCTCCGGTCAAACGGTGGCACTCGTCTAATATCCATATTCGATGGGATCCCTCTAAAGGTTTGTAAATACTTTGTTTTCTAATATCCCTGGCTGTTTCCACGCCTCGAAAATCAGCACTGTCAATTTCTTTCAAGTCTGATCCTTTAGCGCCTAGTTCCTTAGCCACTATACGTCCCAAAGTAGTTTTACCACATCCAGTGGGCCCGTAGAACAATATACTTCTGGGTATGGGCTGTTTCGAAGTTCCATCTAAATGACTTTCCAGAACTTTAACAACGTCTTCGTTTCCCACAATCTCGGCGAACGTTTTTGGCCTGTACTTTAAATAAAGTACACTTTCGTCATTATTCTGATTCATTCGAAATCTCCTTCCTCATCAGATTGTTCGTTTTCTAATTCATCCCTCCCCACGGTTTCTGGGCGTTTACCAAACCGATAAGGATATAAAGAGCAAGTGTGAATTAGACATAATCTTACTTCCTTAGGACTGCCACCACTACAATCTAAGCATTTCGCCCGGATGGCTTTCATAGGAGTTACCGCCATATATTATAACTCCCTCCTTTCTATCTATAAAAACCTTAGGAGACTAGTGATTTTTGATATAGAAGGCGATTTTAAAGTGGGGGTTCTACGCGACCCATGGTTTATCAACTCCGTATACTTCCAAATCAATATCCAGCGGTACAATAATCCAATCCCATTTCTTAGGTAATTCTTCTTTTACTATTCTGTTAATAGTCCCCTTAATATGTTCAAGCTCATCTGGGCGAACATCTAAGAGGGCGTCATCATGGATTTGTCCTACTAGTTTTGAATCCCACTTTTCCTTTCGCATGGCTTTATCCAACTCGATAAAAGTAAGTAGTAAGCAATGAAATGCTGTTCCCTGGATCGGGTAATTAATTATTTCATTTTTTCTCGCTACTCCAGCACAAGTGAAACCAGTTAGCATTTTCAGGTACCCATCACGTCTATACTGTTCAACCCATTTGTCACGCCAGTTATTGTAAACGTGAAATCTGTTGCTCCAGAAGTCATCCTCTACTTCTTTCATATATTCAACAAACTTTTGAAAGGATTTTATACCGTTATTTCTGAGATGATCAGATATATAGTAGCCATCAGATAGTTGAATCCCCATACCAGGAACCCATTTGCTGTGTGGCAACCCAACCCACTCACAAAGTGAAGCCGCGTTATTCCCATAGTAGTCTCCATAAAATTGTGGGAACACAAACCCGTTTTTTGCTGCCGATCTAAGTTTATTCTGAATAGGATCACTGCGATCCAAAGCCTCCAGCATGAATATTTGTTTTGCCATGTCTGCATGCATATCCGATTCTTTGTCCTTTAGATATTTTAGCATTACTGGATCTTTATGGTAGCATGCTCCGATATGCACTTCGAGTGCTGAGAAGTCCATTTCTACTAACATATGACCTGGCCTTGGTAACAAAGCTCGCCTACAAATTTGCATGGACTCCTTATCTCGCTTAGGTATATTCTGGAAGTTTGGGTTGGATGAGCTTGAGCGATAGGTGCGAACATTATGCAACTCGAAAGAAGGATGGAGATAACCATCAGTTTGTTCCCTAATAAATGCATCCAGGTATGTGTCTCTGATCTTAGCAAGTTTACGAATCTTCAGAATTATTTTAAGCTCTGGAATATCGATCTGGCCCAGGGCGTCCTCATCTGTGGATCCCTTCCCAGATTCTGTTACCTTTGGAGGTTCTATCTTCATTATATGATAAAGTAATCTAGATAACTGATGGTTACTATAAATGTTTGCTTTTCTACCATAGATGTGTTCCCATCGCCGGTAAAACTTTGTTCCCTGCAACTCCTTCTGGTACTTGTTTATTTTTCTAGTTAAATGTTGTTTCTTTCTCTCACAATACTCTGTATCGATTCTAATACCCTGTCTTTCTGCTCTGGCTAAGGCCAGTGTGCCATTATGAAATAATTTGTATGCATCAGCAGTAGTAGCTTTGATCTTCATTTCTTACATTCTCCAATCCCGCAAGTATTATATCCACAAACCGGACAAACAAAACAGCCGCCTTCTGGAATCATCTGGTTACCACAATCTGGACATTGCTGCATTCTTTCACTCCCTCCAAATATGAATATTAGTAAAAACACTCAAGTAAGTATAGTTTACTATTCCGCATGGCCTATCTTTCACCTGCCACGCGGTCGGCGAGATATGATGATGTGCGATTGTGTAATGATCAATTATATGGAAATTTCCCATCACACCGGGCCACCTGCCAGCACAGAAAAAGAACTGGCGGTCTTTTACAGAATATACATCTGTGTATTTTAGAAATAGCTTTCCTTCATCTTTCAGGAAACGATGAAAAGTTCTATTTGCAAAGACAAAAAATTCCTCTACTTCTTCAATCGAGTAATTGTATTCACCGTAATCTTCCCGCCTAACATCTGGTCCTTTTTTACTGCCAAATATATAAGGAGGGTCAAAGAAGATGGCATCAACTCTACCGTGCTTTCTCACATAGTCTTCTGTTTTTTCGAATGATAAAATATTATCATCAATAAAAGCAATATTGAATTTTGTGATCGGTATTAAACTCGGTTTCTTTGTCTCCTTCAGATAATACTGCCAAGAATATTTCTTGCCAGGAGTAGGATCAATGATGGTAGCATTTTCAAATAGGTGGAATTCTAATACTTTGTGTAGGGTTTGAGAAAAATTCAAGCTGGTCTGTAAAGAAACTATTGGCTTTGTAATAATTCCATCTCCTTCATTTGTATTTTGGCTAATCTAAATTCAAGCAAACTGTCAATTCCATTATATACTAGTAATCTTCTATACGAAGATTGGTTTGCGGTAAGCTCTTGTATTCTGTTCACACTGTTAGAATTTGTGCTTCTTAAGTAAGGGGCAACTTCGTCATCATACCCCAATACTCCAAACCGAACAAAAGATTGAAACTTTAACCCTGTAATGCCCGGTCTGTTGTCCAGAATATGAGCTGCCAACATAGTGTCAAATGTCCAAGGACGTGTTCTTATATTATACATAGTTACCAGCCAGTTATCCTCATATTTCATGTTCGCAGCAATCTTACCAATCTTCGGGTTTTCCAATAATTCCTTCAAATACCCTATGTGTTTCTTCTTTTTAGGTGCCGGTATTGCAAAGGCCCTATTCTCATCATAGCAGAAAGAAATTGCCACAATCTGATGCTTTTTCTTATTGAAGGGTTTCAAGCCCGTTGCTTCAATGTCAAATGTCATTAACTCTGGCTTCTCATCATTTAACTTAGTCAGAACACTTTCAATGTCATGAGTGACTGTAATACAATCTTCTTCAGGAGGATGGCTCGGGAGAGGTTCTGAAACTTTCGTAAAAGCCCGTTTTAGATCCTCAGTCCACCATACTTCAACTTCACTTTCTTCTCCATCTTGCCTCTCAATGTAGGACGGATGAAACGTAGGACACACCCACGCATTGAAATCTCTGTCCGGTATTGTCCATCCTGCCCACTTAGTGACTCCCCCCAAATCCTTTTTCCACCTATAACCTATTAAGGATGAAAGCGCAGAACCTCCGTGCAGAATGATCACAGGCGGTTTATATCTTTTTATTTCTGCCAAAACATTCTGCCTACAACAAGCTATCTCATACTCGTTTGGCGATCTATTGCTCCCACTCTTATCAACTGGGCGGCAATTGACAGCATTTAAGCTAATACAGTCATCAAACAAATCAATGCCCAGTTGTTTATATTTTCTTTGCAATACGCGCCCCATCTTTCCTTGCCAGGGAGCACCAGCACTATCTTCTTCTTTTCCAGGTGCTTCTCCAATAACCATTATACCTTTTTTGAAATTACCATACGCTGACATCCTTGGCGTTTCTGCAGATTTATACAACCCGCATGATACACAGGAGTGAATCCCCTTCTCGGAGCGGTATGGTGATTGTGCTTGTTCCTTAGTAAAGAAACCTTTCATTTACTGATCCTTCCTCCTTTCTTTTCATCCGTTACTGTCATTCCAGCAAATCTAGTAAGCAATTCCGTAAAGATTGCTTAGTTTCAAAACCGGATTTATTCCTGGGTGTATCTTCTATGTCAGCCCAAGAAAGGTTTGTATCCGGATTTAGAAGGGGGCCCGGTTTAGTAGCAAGGGACACTCGATTTTTATTCCTCCTTACTTCTGACTTTACCCACCTGAGATGCTCAAGATTCTCAACTGGTGGTAGTAAAGCATATCTTGTAATGTCGGCAGGGTTCTTGGGATCGGGGTTAACGAATAGAAAATACATTTTATTCAATACAGACTTAATAAAATAGTCAACATTACAGTCAGAAGGCAATTTGTAATATATGTCGGGGTCGCAAGCCCTCCTGATAGAAATGATTAATTTAATGGGTGTCCATTCTGCTTCTAAGATGTAGTCAAGTCCCATTGCGGATAAAGCAGATGATTCCCGTATTCGATTAAGGAGAAGATTCTTCTTTTGCTTCTCCGCCGGTAGAAATTGCATTAAGTAGGGATGCAATCTTGTTAATCTTGCCTTATCATCAATTAGTGGGTTTATCTTAGCTACCAACTGTTCTCGAATCTTTTTAGCATTGTCGAAATCCTCATCTGGTCTTTTCACACTTCTCACAATGTGGGTTTCTGGAATTTCTATAAGTCTCTTCATAATTCAACCTCCTACTTTTATTTCTCCACCATCGCTATCACATGTGTCCAATTATCACCGGTGAACTTGACCCTGTCCTCGCCGATTATGCAAGTTTGCAATCTGCTAAAAAGATTGATCAGGAATTGGACACCCATAGTAAACTTGATCGGTTTTCCGTCATACTTTGTTCTGGCAGTTTCTTCAAACCAGCCGTGCTCATTTTTCGCCGTAATTCTTACTTGGTTTTCCTTCATTTCGACGGTGGTCACAGATATATCTCCTGTACTAAAATCACTTCTAGAAAACACTTGTGCCCTTTCTAATATCTGAGCTGTCTTCTTTGGAAAGTCAAACTCAACACCATCAAACTCAAGGTGCTGGCTAGTATCCGGAAACTCATCTGTTAGAATCCTGGAAGAGAATACGGTACCATCATCCGTCTTGAAATGGATCCAACCTTGCCCTTCCGCAATCTCCTTGACATCATACCTTACTAACTCTTTTACCGAATTGGCTGGTATTAAAAACTTCCCTACCAGAACCCCTTCTCTTAACTGATAACGAACGATTTGATAAGAATCAGATACTTCAACAGTACTACCGGACACATTGACACAAGTCAAGATTGGCCTGCTCATATCTGGTGAGGCGCATGGATAACAAAATTTCAAAGCTTCAATAGTATCCTCTGGCAGTTTGTGCCAATCACTTATTTCACCTACTTGTTCAACGGGTAGCCTGACCTCCTGCTCAAATACCAGACCAGCTTTAGTTCTGCCAGACTCAATCACTATCTGTTTATCTTCCCACTCGATATCAATCTCGTCTTTCTTAATCTTATTGAGAAATTCATAAAGCGCTTGTGCCTTAACTGCCCCTTCAATATTGAGGCCTTCCACCGGATGTGAAATGCTGATTTCATCATTGTATGTAACCACCCGATGGCCCATAAGTGCAAAACTAGTAGACTGCTCAATTAACTCTTTACTTGCGAGTCCTGGCTTTACTTTTTCTAGAGCTTCCTGTAACTCGTTCTTGTTCACTTTCATTTTCTTCCTGTCCACCTTTCT
>SL_8KL_010_SEDDRAFT_10003232_pt1 | contig 13498 bp, 13 predicted proteins | sample SodLakKL_010_SED_4_FD_11160 | JGI IMG/M metagenome (IMG submission 11160) | reverse complement strand
GAACATCCTCATCAGGCCCAGCAACCCAAAGTAATCAACCTCAACACACTCAAATAGCATGGAAGTAATTAATACCTCAGGAAGAAGGAAAACAGCTGTTGCCAGGGTTTATATGAAGCCGGGCAATGGAGAGATCCAGGTTAATGCAAGAAACTACAAAGAATATTTTCCCACCAGCGTACTCCAGTACATAGTTACGCAAGCTTTTGAGATTACCAACAACCAAGGCAAGTTTGATCTTACCGTCAACCTTGATGGCGGCGGTATCAAAGGACAGGCGGAAGCACTTCGCCTTGCCGTTTCAAAAGCCCTGGTTGAACTGGATGCTGAACACAGACCACCTCTGAAGGCCAAAGGCCTCCTGAGAAGGGATCCGAGGATGGTTGAAAGAAAGAAACCCGGCCAGAAAAAGGCAAGGAAGAAATTCCAGTTCAGCAAACGTTAATCACATTTTATTTTATTTCGTATCATGGCAAGAACAACTTATAATGAACTATTAGAGGCGGGTGTTCATTTCGGACACCTCAGAAGGAAGTGGAATCCCAATATGGCGCCCTATATTTTTATGGAGCGCAATGGCATCCATATCATTGACCTCAATAAAACCATTGCCAAAGTTGATGAGGCAGCCAACGCGCTGAAGCAGATCGCCAGGTCGGGAAAGAAGATCCTGTTTGTTGCTACCAAAAAGCAGGCTCAGGATACCGTGAAAAATCTGGTGCAGGAGGTGAATATGCCTTTTGTTACTGAAAGATGGCCCGGTGGTATGCTCACAAACTTTGCCACCATCCGCAAAGCAGTTAAGAAAATGGGCGCCATTGATAAAATGGCCACCGACGGAACCTTTGACAATATGGCAAAGCGTGAGCGTTTACAGGTGATGCGTGAACGGGCCAAGCTTGAGAAGCAGTTTGGCAGTATCGCTGACCTGAATCGTTTGCCCGCCGCCATTTTTGTGGTGGATATCTGCAAGGAGCATATTGCGGTGAAGGAAGCCAAGAAACTCAACATCCCGACCTTTGCCATCGTTGACACCAACGCCAATCCACTGGATGTTGATTTCCCGATCCCTGCCAATGACGATGCGTCCAAGTCCATTCACATTATTGTGAAGCTGATGGTGGAAGCCATTCAGGAAGGACTTGCCGAGCGCAAGCTTGACAAAGACAAGGCAGCTGAAGAGGAAGAGGAAAGAGAGCAGGAGCAAGCCCGCGAAGAAAAGCGTCTGAAGGCCCTGGAAGAAGCTGATGATGAAGATCTATCCGAAGATGAGCTGGAGGAAAAGAAAGCTCGCCTGGCCAAAAAAGCCAAGATGAAGGACGATGAAGGTAAGGATGAACGGGGCGGCAAGCCAGGTTCAAGACGACCTGCCGGAAAGCGTCCAAGGAAGTAGTAAGGTGCTGCCTGTCAATTAATCCCATTGTAAAACCGAATAACAGACACAATATGACAAAAATAACTGCCGCTGATGTAAACAGCCTTCGTAAGAAAACCGGTGCAGGCATGATGGACTGCAAAAAAGCACTTGTGGAAGCAGAAGGTGATTTTGAAAAAGCGATTGACTTGCTGAGAAAAAAAGGCCAGAAGCTCGCCAGCCGTCGTGCTGAAAGAGAAGCCAATGAAGGTGTGGTGATCAGCAAAACCAGTGATGACCAAACCAAGGCGTTTGCACTGATGCTGAATTGCGAAACTGACTTTGTGGCCCAGAACCAGGAGGTCATTGATTTTGCCCATACGCTGCTGAACCTTGGTGCTGAGAAGGATTGTGACAGTGCCGAGGCACTGATTTCCGCCCAAATGGATGGACGTACCGTTGAAGAAAACATCACCGACATGATCGGCAAAACCGGCGAAAAGATGACCATTGGCGGTTTTGAAAAGGTGGCCGGCGATAAAGCTTTTGCCTATACCCATCCCGGCAACAAGATTGCCTCAATTGCTGCACTGAATAAAGCAGATATCTCTGATGTGGACACCATCGGTAAGGATGTGGTGATGCAGATTGCCGCCATGGCTCCTGTAGCCATTGACAAGGATGGCATTCCGCAGGAACTGATCGACAGGGAGCTGGAGATTGGTAAGGATCAGGCTCGCCAGGAAGGCAAGCCGGAAGATCTTGTTGAAAAAATTGCCATGGGCAAACTCAATAAGTTCTATAAAGAAAGCACCCTGATCAATCAGGAGTTCATTAAGGATAGCAAGAAGACTGTTGGGCAAATGCTCCAGGCTGCCGATAAGGAACTCAAGGTGGTTGAATTTAAGCGTTTGTCGCTGGTGTAACCAGTGTTCCGCGCATCTGTCCCTTTACGACAATATCATATAGCGCACCCTTCTCATTGACGTTGAAAACGATAATGGGAAGGGTGTTTTCTTTGCATAAGGCGAAGGCCGTGGAATCCATGACCTTCAGGTTTTTCTTCAGGGCTTCGTCGTAGGTGAGTGTATCATACCTGACGGCGTCTTTATCCTTTTCAGGGTCAGCGGAATAAATGCCGTTTACCCGTGTGCCTTTAAGGAATACATCGGCCTTGACCTCCAGAGCACGCAGTGCTGCCGCCGAATCGGTGGTAAAGAACGGGTTGCCCGTTCCGCCTGCAATGATCACCACATAACCTTCCGACAGTAGTTCAAGGGCCCTTTTGCGGCTCATTTTTTCGCACATGGTTTCCACCGGAACCCCTGATAATACTTTGGCTTTGACGCCCATGCCCTCCAGGGCCGACTGCAGCGCCATGCTGTTGATGATGGTGGCCAGCATACCCATCTGATCGCCATGCACGCGATCTACTCCGCTGGCAACGCCCTGCAGCCCGCGGAAGATATTTCCGCCGCCGAGCACAACGGTTGTTTCCACGCCCTGGTCGGTTAGCTCCCTGATATCTGTGGCGTAACTGTTGAGGGCATCTGCGTCAATGCCCAGCTTCACGGATCCCGCCAGGGACTCCCCGCTGAGTTTCAGCATGATTCGTTTGTATATTGCCATATTCTCTTAGTTAGTCGGGGGCTAACGCCCCCTCCAGTTAGTCGTGGCTGACGCCACTCCAGTTAGTCGGAGGCTTCGCCTCCTCCGGTTAGTCGTGGCTGACGCCACTCCGGTTGGTCGGAGGCTTCGCCTCCTCCGGTTAGTCGTGGCTGACGCCACTCCAGTTAGTCGGAGGCTTCGCCTCCTCCAGTTAGTCGTGGCTGACGCCACTCCGGTTGGTCGGCGCTTCGCGCCTCCGGTTAACGGGTGCTTCGCACCCTTGGTTGTTGGTTTGTCAGCGCTGCGCGCTGACGGTTGTTGGTTCTGCTGCGAAAGGTACAAATTTTTTACGTTAGTAACGTGTGGTTGCCTAGTAATGTGTGATCCCTTCGGGATCTAACCAACAATCGCCTGGCCCGTTTCCCAGACCATTGGCATCTTCCCCAACCCATAGCCCATGAGAACCAACAACTTCTTCTCTCCGTTTACCAGCCCGTTGGTCTTTTCCTTCCCTCCGCCCATGAGAACCAACAACCAGAGGGGGCGGCAGCCCCCGACTAACCAACAATCATTCTACATCCACATTATTTATTAAATTTGTCTGTACGAACCAAAAATGTCGCAACATGAATGAAGATTTGGATTTTTTATTAGCTGAGGCGGACGAAAAGATGGGCAAGTCGATCACCCACCTGGAAAAGGAACTGGCGAAGATCCGGGCTGGGAAGGCCAACCCGCAGATGCTTGAAAGTGTGACGGTTGACTACTATGGCGTTCCCACAAAACTGTCGCAAATGTCAAACATCAATACCCCTGATCCGCGGAATATCCTGGTCCAGCCCTGGGAGAAAAATATGCTGGAGCCTATCGAGAAGGCCATTCAGGCTGCCAACCTGGGGTTCAATCCACAAAATGATGGTACGTTGATCCGCATTACGGTACCTCCGCTTACGGAGGAAAGACGTAAGGAGTTGGTGAAAAAGGTCAAAAGTGAGGCGGAGAATTCCAAAGTGAGTATCCGTAACGTCCGGCGGGAAGTTCTTGATGCTGCCAAAAAGTTGGAAAAGGAGGGGGTTCCGGAGGATGAAATTAAGGTTTTCGAGAGCAAAATCCAGGATCTGACCAACAAATTTACCGAGCAGGTGGATAAAATGGTTGAAGGCAAAGAAGCCGACATCATGACCATCTGATCCGTTCCTGCATGAAAATAAATTCCTTATCTGCGTTTTCCGGGGCGAGGTATTGAAGGATGTTGGCGGCCTGGTGACGGTCTTTATCCAGTTGATGCTTCAGGTCTGCCAGTGAACTGAAACGCATCTCGTCCCGTATTCTCCCCAGAAATGCGATGGTGGCGAATTCTCCGTAAATTTCTTCACGGAAATCAAAAAGGTGGGCTTCGATGGTAACGTTTTCTGCGTCTATGGTTGGCCGGATGCCGATATTGATCATGCTGTAATGCCATGTACCTCTCACTCTGACCATCCCGGCATAAGCCCCCTGGGCCGGAAGCACCTTTGAATGGTCCGCCAGACGCAGGTTGGCAGTCGGGTAACCCAGCGTCCTGCCAATTTTATTCCCTTCAACCACATATCCGCTCAGCGGGTAGGCAAAGCCCATTTCGTGGGCTGCTTCGGTGAGTTCTCCGGCCTCTATCAAGCCTGTCAGTTTCTTATAGACTTTGTTTTCAGGATCCGTATCCGAAAAGCTTTGGTCTGTCAGTGCACGGAATCGGCGATCGTTCTCCATGGTTTTGGTGAGCAAATCCCTGAACCCTGCATTCGACCACATGTCGGCTCCGGGCACCAGCCGCCCTCCTTTTTTCTTCAGTAACTTCGGGCTTACAGGCCATTCTGCGGGCGATTGTTGCCGGGATCCCGGAAGCGCCCAGGGTAGGATGTACTGATATCCCATTGCGGTCAGCAGCTGTGCACGTTCTTCCGGTGAAAGCAGAATTTGCCGGTCGGATTCCACCTGGCCTCCGGAAAAATCTTCATAACATATTACAACCAGGATTCCGGAGGTGTCCTGACCAGCTATTTCGCGGGCGTGCGACAGCAGCAACAGCTGGTGGTCGAGCAAACCGTCAAAACCCGAAAAAACGGTTACCCTGAAGCCCTTGCTTTCAGCAAGCTGTTCTTCCGTAAAAGGCACGGCAAGCTGTTTTGAATCCATGGTGTTATTGGTTGTCATACAATGTCCGGGTGTTACCAATCGTTGACATGGAGGTAAAGTTATAAAAATAAACGGGCTTCTGATCACACATTTGTTTTAAAAATTTGTACATTCGGTAATGAAGGTTTAACTGACAGAAGTGGTGGGATTGCCTGCGGCTACCAGCCCCTTGGATGGTGGCTTATCCGGAGGTACTTTTGTGACACGCCCGGTGGCTTTTCCGGTGGTTTCACCTGAGGCTTTTCAGGGGCCCCTTTCGGTGACCCATCCGGTGGCCTATCAGGAGACCTCCGGTGGCTGCATCTGCGGCTTCCGGTGGCGGTTTAGGATTCCGGCTGTGTTCAGTCTTAATTTCTTATCATATAAGCACACTGATATGGGAAAAAAACCAAGCGGACAGGGCAAAGTTTCCCAGGTGATCGGCCCGGTGGTGGATGTGGCTTTTGAGGGGGAGAAGAATCTTCCGGGAATTTATGAGGCACTGGAGGTGGTGGCCGAAAACGGACGAAAGGTGGTGCTGGAGTGTCAGCAGCATCTCGGAGAGGATACCGTCCGAACCATTGCCATGCACCCCACCGACGGTCTGGCACGTGGTGTTGAGGTGAAGCGTACCGGAGGCCCGATTACCATGCCCGCCGGTGAGGAGGTAAGGGGTCGTCTGTTCAATGTGACCGGTGAGCCCATTGACGGACTGGGTCCGGTGGAAACCGATACACGCTATGACATCCACAGTGACCCCCCGGACTATAAAGACCTGAAAACCGGCGAAGAGGTGATGTTTACGGGTATCAAGGTGATTGACCTTCTGATGCCCTATCCCAAGGGAGGGAAGATCGGGCTGTTTGGCGGTGCCGGGGTGGGAAAGACCATCCTGATCATGGAGCTGATTCACAATGTGGCCCGCAAATACAAGGGTAAAAGTGTGTTTGCCGGTGTGGGCGAAAGAACCCGTGAGGGCAATGACCTGCTTCGTGAAATGATTGAGTCCGGAGTGATTGACTACGGGGATGCGTTTCGTAAATCGATGGAAGAGGGCAAATGGGATCTGTCGCTGGTGGATCGTGAGGCGCTGGCGAATTCACAGGCCACTCTGGTTTTCGGTCAGATGAATGAACCCCCCGGTGCGCGTGCCAGGGTTGCGCTTTCGGGCCTTGCCATGGCAGAGTATTTTCGTGATGGCGACGGGGAGGGAAAAGGCAATGACATCCTGTTCTTTATTGACAATATTTTCCGTTTTACCCAGGCGGGTTCGGAGGTTTCGGCCCTGCTGGGGCGGATGCCTTCAGCTGTGGGGTACCAGCCTACACTGGCCACTGAAATGGGTTTGTTGCAGGAGCGGATCACTTCAACCAAGCGGGGATCGATCACATCGGTGCAGGCCATTTATGTGCCGGCCGATGACCTGACGGATCCCGCACCTGCCACGACCTTTACCCACCTGGACGCCACAACCGTGCTGAGCCGCAAAATTTTTGAATTGGGTATCTATCCCTCGGTTGACCCTCTTGACTCTGCGTCGCGCCTTCTCTCACCCCATATTGTGGGGGAAAAGCATTACCAGGTAGCCCGTGATGTGAAAAGCATCCTGCAGCGCTACAAAGATCTTCAGGATATCATTGCAATTCTTGGTATTGATGAGTTATCTGAAGAAGATCAGACGGTTGTGAAACGTGCCCGCAGGGTGCAGCGCTTCCTCAGCCAGCCGTTTTTTGTGGCTGAGCAATATACAGGGATTCCGGGGCAGTTTGTGTCTCTGGAGGACACCATTGATGGGTTTTCGGTGATCCTGAGTGGTGAAATGGACGATTACCCTGAGAGTGCATTCAATCTTGTGGGGAGTATCCGGGAAGTCAGGGAAAAGTCCGCGAACAACAATCACAATCATACAGGTCATGTTTCTTGAAGTGATCAGCCCGGAAAAAATTATTTACAGGGGCGAGGTGGGCCTGGTTCAGATGCCGGGCGCGATGGGGTCTTTTGAAGTACTGGAGAACCATGCGCACCTGGTTGCATTGCTGGATGCCGGACGTACCAAAATCATCGATGACCTCAGAAACACCATTTACCTAACACTTTCAGCGGGTGTTGTACACGTGAAGGACAATCACATTACCATCCTTACGGAAAAGTAAGCCCCAAAACAAGCCTGATTTTTCTTATCTTTACAGAAAAAACACTAAATGTTGCAAAAACGGTGGGTGCAAAAAAACGATGAGAATGAAGAGCTCATCCAACACCTTGCCACCACACTGAAGATAGATTCTGCGCTTGCCCGGCTGCTGGTTCAGCGAGGCATATCCGATTTCGGAGAAGCGCGTGACTTTTTCCGGCCTTCGTTTGATAAGCTGCACGACCCATTTCTGCTGAAAGATATGGATGTGGCCATTGAGCGTATTGAAAAGGCCCTGGAAAAGGGTGAGCGCATCATGGTTTACGGCGATTATGATGTGGACGGAACCACTGCAGTTGCCCTTGTGTACAGCTTCCTTAAAGAGTTTTATTCCAATCTTGATTACTATATCCCTGATCGCTACAAAGAGGGCTACGGAATATCCAGGCAGAGCATTGATTATGCCAGGGAAACCGGCGTCGGTCTGATCATTTCGCTGGATTGCGGGATAAAGGCACACAACCAGATTGGTTATGCCGCTGACAATGGAATTGATTTCATTGTGGTGGATCACCACCGCCCCGGCGATCAGCCTTTGCGGGCCACAGCCGTGGTGGATCCCAAGCAGTCTGACTGTTCCTATCCTTACAGGGAATTGTCCGGTTGTGGGCTGGGGTTTAAACTGGCGCAGGCCTACTACCTGAAAAATGGGCTTCCGTTTGACCGCCTGAAAAAATATCTTGACCTCGTAGTGGTAAGCATTGCTGCTGATGTGGTTCCCATCACGGGTGAAAACAGGGTACTTGCCTACTACGGCTTGAAACAGCTGAACTTTCATCCAAGGGCGGGCCTGGAGTCCATTCTGTTTTACAGCAATGTGTACCGCAAGTCGGAGCCGGATCATCTGACAGCTTTTACCAGGGAGATCGGTGTGGGCGATCTGATGTTTCTGATCGGTCCGAAAATCAATGCCGCCGGCCGCATCAAAAATGGCAAAAAAGCGGTGGATCTGCTCATCTGCAAGAAAATGGGGGATACCCACGAGCTGAGTGAAGACATCAACGACCAGAACACCGAGCGGCGCAGCCTGGATACAGAGATCACCCGTCAGGCCATGCAGCGGATTACCAGGGATCCGGCGCTTCGAAACAGCAAGGCCACGGTTTTGTATGACCCCGACTGGCACAAAGGGGTGATCGGAATTGTAGCTTCAAGGCTGATTGAAACATATTACCGCCCGACGATTATTCTTACCGCCTCCAATGGGATGATTACCGGATCGGCCCGCTCTGTGAAGGATTTTGATGTGTATGATGCCATTGATGCCTGCAGCGACCTGTTGGAGCATTTTGGCGGACATAAATATGCTGCAGGCCTCAGCCTGCGCCCTGAAAACCTGGATAAATTCCGTGAGAGGTTTTTACAGGTGGTGGAAGATACCATTACGGATGATTTGTTAATTCCTCAGATTGAGGTACATGCTGAAATCCAGCTGGATTCCATTGCCGGAAAGTTTTTCAGGGTGTTGAAGCAATTTGCTCCTTTCGGCCCCGGGAACCCCAACCCTGTCTTCGTGTCGCGCCGTTGCAGCACGCACGGAAGTGTCAAGGTGGTGGGGAACAAACACCTGAAATTCAAGGTGACCCAGGGCCAGGGCAATGGCGGCTTGCCTGCCATCGCATTTCAGCAGGGCCATCACCACAGGGAGATGCTGTCAGGAAAGTATTTTGACCTTGCCTACCAGGTGGAGGAAAATGAGTGGAACGGCCAGGTGAATATGCAGCTGAACGTGAAAGACATCAAGTTTTATGAAGATTAGTCGTGGCTGACGCCACTCCAGTTAACGGGTGCTTCGCACCCTTGGTTTGTCGTGGCTGACGCCACTCCGGTTTGTCGGCGCTGACGCGCCTCCGGTTGGTCGGGGGCTGTCGCCCCCTTCGGTTAACGGCGCTTCGCGCCTTGGTTGTTGGTTCTTATGGGCTTTGTGTTGGGGAAGTTGCCAATGGTCAGGTAAACGGAGCGAAGAAGTTGTTGGTTGGTGATGTTTGACCCCATCGGGGTCAGATGCTACTAACACAGGAAGGGCCACCAAACCTCTGACCCTGCAGGGGTCACATGTTAGTCCGATCCCTTCAGGGTCGCATGTTACTGACGCAGGGAGGAGCACATACCCTTTTGACCCNGCAGGGGTCACATATTAATCCGACCCCAGCGGGGTCGCATGTTACTAACTCAGGGAGGAGCACATACCCTTTTGACCCTGCAGGGGTCACATATTAATCCGACCCCAGCGGGGTCGCATGTTACTATGGGAAAAAAGTATTATACCGTATGGCGTGGCCATCAGACCGGTGTCTTTGACAGCTGGGACGAGTGCCGCAAAGCCGTTGAAGGCTATCAGGGAGCCATTTATCGCTCCTTCCCCGATAAGGAGTATGCCTGGAAAGCCTTTGACGGCAACTACGCCGACTATATCGGGAATAACAGAAAACATGTAAGTAAACTATCTCCCGAAGAACTAAAGGCCATCGGAAACCCTGATCCTGACAGTATTTCGGTGGATGCGGCCTGCAACAGCGTGACTGGTCAGATGGAGTATCAGGGGGTTGAAACCCAAAGCGGGGCAAGGCTTTTTAAAATGGGCCCTTTCCCCAAAGGCTCAAACAATATTGGTGAGTTCCTGGCCATTGTTCACGCCCTTGCCTGGTGCAAAAAACACAACATCAACCTGCCCATTTACACAGATTCCAAGACAGCCATGGCCTGGGTGCGGAATAAGAAGGCCCGCACCAAAGTAACCCAGACCAATGAGAACAGGGAGTTGTTTGAGCTCATCCGTCGTGCGGAGCAATGGCTGGAAAACAATACCTGGGACAATGAAATCCGGAAATGGGAAACCGAAGCCTGGGGCGAAATCCCCGCCGACTTCGGACGAAAGTAGGTGGGCGCCGCAACCAGAGGGCGCGCAGCGCCGTTAACCAACAACTGCCTGGCTTCGGCCACGGTCTATGGGCTACCCCCACTGTCCCCATCCCATGAGAACCAACAACCGGAGAGTGCGGAGCACTCGACTAACCAACAACCGGAGGCGCGTCAGCGCCGACAAACCGGAGTGGCGTCAGCCACGACTATTTCTTCATGGAATCCCAACCCTGGGCGGTAATTTTTACCAGTTGGCCGGAGCTGGTGAACAGATTCCTTCCTTGTGCAGCTTCTGTTATGTGGCCGATTGGATGAATGGCCTCCAGGTCTTTGACCTTTTCGTAGTCGTTTTGACTGATGGTGAACAACAGTTCATAATCCTCTCCCCCGCTGAGGGCGCAGGTTGTGGGGTCGATGTTGAACTCATGGGCGGTTTGTGCCATCCGCTGGTCAAGGGGCAGCTTTTCCTCATAAATGTTGACACCCGTGCCTGAATGTTTGCAAATATGCAATACGTCGGATGCCAGGCCGTCAGACACATCAATCATGGATGTGGGCTGCACCCCGGCTTGCTGCAGCATTTCAATGATGTCTTTGCGGGGTTCGGGCTTCAGCTGACGTTCCAGCACATAAGAGTAGTCTTTGATTTTTGGCTGCATTTGGGGATTGGCCTTGAACTCCTGCTTTTCCCGCTGAAGAACAAGCAGGCCGCAGTACGCCCCGCCCAGGTTGCCGCTTACGTATAACAGGTCGTTGGCTCTGGCCCCGCTCCGGTAAACGATCTGTTCTTTCTCAGCCTGCCCGACTGCTGTGATGCTGAGCATCAAACCGGCCGGGCTGGTGGTGGTGTCTCCACCGGCCATATCCACGTTGTATCGTTCACAAGCCAGCTTCATCCCGGAATAAAGTTCTTCCAGGGCCTCCAGCGAATACCGGCTCGATACGGCCATCCCGACAAATACCTGTTTGGGATGGGCATTCATGGCATAGACATCCGAAAGGTTCACTGCAATGGCCTTGTAGCCAAGGTGTTTCAGCGGGGTGTACACCATGTCGAAATGGACGCCTTCCACCAGCAAATCTTTGGTGACGATGGTGGCAAGGGGGCCGTTGTCAATCACGGCGGCATCATCGCCCACTCCGGCAAGGGTTTCAGGGTTGCGGAGTTGAATGTCCCTGGTCAGGTGCTCGATAAGTCCAAATTCGCCAAGGCTCGAAATATCGGTCAGTTCCTGTGGTCTTTCCTGGTCTTGTGTCATAGCTTGGATGTGGTTTCGGGTTTAAAACCGGCCCTTTTAGCGGGTTTATGGTTGTTGATTTTTATCCTCTCCGGGGATGAAAACGGAACCGGGCAAAGTGTTCCGTTTGCTGTCTGTGCTTTCGGATTCCGGCTGGTCAGATGTGCTTTCTGACTGGATCCTGACGGACTCATCATGAAGGAGTTGCAGAAACTTATCCAGAAAACCCGGATAAAGACCCAGGATTTCACCTTTTTGCCGGCGGTCGGAGAAAAGGGCTTTTAGCCTGTGCGGTTGAACGATTTTTTCGTTGCGCAGTTTTTTCAATTGGCCAATTTGCCGTGAAAGCCCCATTCGGTGGGCTAGCAGGGCCAGCAATTCATGATCGTTTTCATCAATATGCCGCCTCAGATCGTCCAGGGTTTCTGCGGATTTCTGCCTGTGTGGAATGGCTGAAAGACGGGCGAACAATGCATGCATGGTTTCAGGTGTAATTTGCTGTTCCCGGTCAGTAAGGGCTTTTTCGGGCTGGTGATGTACCTCCAACATCAAGCCGTCCATCGACAGAGTCAGTGCCTGCCCCGCCACTTCTTCGAGCAAAGCTGTATTGCCTGAAATATGACTGGGGTCGCAGATCAGCGGCAGTCCGGGAACCTCATGCCGGAGTTCAAGCGGAATGTCCCACAGCGGGATGTTCCGGTACACACTGCGTTTATGTGTCTTGAAACCCCTGTGTATGGCAATGATTTTTTTTGATCCGGCCATCAGGATGCGCTCAATGGCCCCGATCCACAGGCGAAGGTCAGGGCTAACAGGGTTTTTGATCATCACGGGGATGCCTGTTCCGCTGATTGCATCGGCTATTTCCTGCACCATAAAGGGGTTGACGGTGGTTCGGGCACCCAGCCAGATGATGTCCACTTCGTGTTCCAGACATTGGATGGCGTGGTCGGGCCTGGCTACTTCCACGGCAATTCGAAGGCCCGTGTCTTTCCTGATCTGCTTTAGCCACGGGAATGCCTCTGCACCTTTCCCTTCAAACTGTCCGGGCCTGGAACGGGGTTTCCAAACGCCTGCCCGCAATACCGGCACGTTGCCCGCCTGTGCCACACCTTCGGCGGTTTCTGCCAGCTGTTCCCGGCTTTCCACGCTGCAGGGTCCGGCAATGTATAAACGATTGCCGCTCAATGGGATCCATTCAGATAACGGAGATATGTCAGATGCAAAAGCGACCGGCATTGGCTTTTTTTGCAAAGGTAGCAAAAAAGAAAACCTTGTTGCTATCGTCAATCAGCCTGTCCTGATAATATGCATCGGTTTCATTTCAATCATAATATTTTGTATTTTTGCCGGTGTAAATATGCATCTGGCATGGACATTCAGAGGATACATCATAAAATTTCCCGGTATCAGGAGGAGGGGAAGCGGCTGTTTGCAACTTCCAGTTTTCAGACCAACAGCATTACCCTGTTGCATGTGTTGAGCCGCATTGACAAAGAGATCCCGGTTTATTTTATCAATACCGGGTTTCACTTTCCTGAGACCATATCCTACAAAGAGGAAATAACGCGGATGCTTGGAATTAAGGTGATTGACCTGTTTTCTCATGTACCGAAAGTGATGCAGACCAATGCGTCCGGGGACCTGTTGTTTACTTTTGACCCTGATTATTGCTGCTACCTGAATAAGGTGCAGCCGGTGGAGAAGCTGATGCCGCAGTTTGATGTCTGGATCAATGGGGTGCGTGCCGCACAGAACCATATCCGAAAGGGATTTCGGGAGGAGCAGAAGACAAGGGAGAATATTCTGCGTTATCATCCCTTGCTTAGCTGGACCAATGAGGAGGTGATGGCTTATATGAAGGAATATGATCTGCCTGTGCATCCCCTGGAAGCTAAAGGGTACAAAAGCATCGGCTGTGAGCCCTGCACCAGACCGGTTAACGATGATAACACACGGAACGGCCGGTGGGCCGGGATGAAAAAAACTGAGTGTGGGTTGCATTTGGAAGCTGGAAGCTCGAAGGGAGAAGTTAGAAGTTAGAGGGTGGAAGGTAGAAGTTTGAAGCTGGAAGNNNGAAGCTGGAAGGAGGAA
>SL_8KL_010_SEDDRAFT_10003230_pt1 | contig 13504 bp, 17 predicted proteins | sample SodLakKL_010_SED_4_FD_11160 | JGI IMG/M metagenome (IMG submission 11160) | reverse complement strand
TCAGGAGCAAGGTTAAAGGAAGCAATAAGCTGGAAAAAACTAAAAAAAGAATCAAAACACGTTACCATACCAGGAGAAGCTACAGCAATACTTCCAATACTCATCTCAAACTTCATAAAAACGAAAGAATAAACAAAAAACAAAGAAAAAACACCTTATAAATAACAAAGTTTTTATACACACAGTTCCTTTTACAAACACTAACCACCAAAAAAGTGGATAAAATGGAAAGAGAAAAAACCGGAATACCAGGACTGGACGAACTAATACAGGGAGGAATCCCAAAAGGATCAATATCACTAGTATCAGGATCACCCGGTACAGGAAAATCCATACTGTCACAGCAATTCCTAAGAGAAGGAGTAAAAAACCAAGACCAACGATGCTTATACATTTCATTCGAAGAAGAACCAAATAGCATAATAAAACAAGCCAAAGGATTCGGATGGGACTTTAAAGAACTACAAGCATCACAAAAACTAAAAATAATCTACAACGATATAACTAAGAGAACACTAGACGAGAATGAAACCTACATAGATATAATAAAAGGACAGATAGAAAGATACGATCCAGACAGATTAGTAATAGATTCACTAACACCCTTATCAAACTTCCCAGTATCCTTTGAAGAACTATCACAGTACGGGTTAGCAACCGATTTCGACAGATTCTCACCAATAGGAATACAACAAGATCTTCTGATAAGACTACAAATGCACAAACTAATAAACGCTGTACGAAGCGAAGAATGCACCTCCATACTGATCTCAGAGATAAAGAAAAATAGCAAATGGATGTCAGCCGACCACGTGACAGAATTCCTAAGCGACAACGTTCTACTATTGAAATATCCTGGTGGAAACATCAAAAGAACTCTCAAAGTAGAAAAAATGAGAAGCACAGACCACTACGAAGACGAAGCAGCAATGGACATAACAGAAGACGGAATACAGGTCGAAAAAATAGAAGAACAATTCAAATAAACCTCAATCAAAACAATTAAACTCCAATCCTACATGTGTATACAGCAAATGTAGTGCCTAAAATAAGAGCAAAACACAAAAACTTCTAAATACCACAATCAACGAACAAAACAGATTCAAAGTAAAGATAAAACCCAAAGACACCAATACAGATTAATAAAACCAATAAAATAAGTAAAAAAGACTTGAAAAAACACGAGGGAAAAAATGCAGAAACACATACAACTACCAAGCAACTTCTGGATAGGTAAAAACGCGTTGGAAAATCTTGAAAAATACAAGGAAAAAAACACATTAGTAGTAACCGGGCCAACAACACGGAAAGTAGCCGGAGATAAAGCCGCTGAAATACTTGAAACAGATACGCTAATAGTGGAAGAGCCCACCACCAAAGAAGCAGAGAGAGTGGAAAAAGAAATCAAAGAAAACGATAAAGACATAGCCATAGCAGTAGGAGGAGGGAAAGTAATAGACCTAACAAAGTCCGGGAGTTACAGAGCAGGTAAAAAATTCATATCAATACCAACAACATTAGCCAACGATGGAATAGCAAGTCAAATGGCCTCATTACAAGAAAATGGAACTAGAGAATCAAAAAAAGCAGAAACTCCAGAAACAGTGATAGTGGACTCGGGAATAATAAAAAACTGCCCGTATGAACTAATAAGAGGAGGAGTGGGAGACACATTATCGAACCTAACAGCAGTTAAAGACTGGAAACTGGGGCACATCCTAAAAGACGAATATTACGGAGATTATTCATCCTCATTAACAAAGATGGTTGGTGAACTCGTTAAAAAAAGAGCAAAATCAATACAAGAAAGATCAAAAACAGGTTTAAGTACATTAACAGAAGCACTAATATCATCAGGAGCAGCAATGGGAATAGCAGGCAGTTCAAGACCAGCATCAGGATCAGCACATAAATTCAGCCACACGTTGGATAAAATAGCGGACAAATCCGCATTACACGGAGAACAATGCGGAGTAGGTGCAATAGCAATGAGCTACCTACAAGGAGAAAACTGGAGAGAAATAAAAAACGCTCTAAAAGACGCCGACGCTCCTACCACAGGAGAAGAACTAGGAGTGCAAGACGAAGTAATGATAGAAGCAATGGTAAAAGCAAAACAGATAAAACCCAAGCGATACACTATAATAGAACATATAGGAATAAATCGAGAGATAGCGGAAAACGCATTAAAGAAAACTGAAATAATATAAACAAAAGGTGATGAACATCAAAATCAAAAAACAACTCGAAAAAACCATAAAAGAAGAAGGCGCATGCCACCTAACCCTGATAGACCCGGACGAACAAACACCAAAAGAATCACTAGAAATGGCGAAAGAAGCAGAAAAAGCAGGGAGCGATGGAATAATGATAGGAGGGTCAGGAGTAGATCAAGACGCAACAAGAAAAACATGCGAAAAACTAAACAAGAAAATAGACATACCAAAAATCATATTCCCAGGAGACACATCCAGCATAAACAAACACGCGGACGCAATATTCTTCATGTCCCTACTGAACTCCCGTTCAAGATACTGGCTGTCAATGGCACAAGCATTTGGATCATTCAGCGTTAAAAAAGCAGGACTAGAACCAATATCAGTAGGATACCTGATACTCGAATCGAGCAACAAAACAAGCGTGGAGTTCTACGGAGACGCAAACATAATACCAAGAGACAAGCACAAAATAACAGCAGCTTTCTGCCTAGCAGCACAATACATGGGAATGGACTACGCCTATCTAGAAGGAGGGTCAGGAGCAAACGAACCAGTTCCAAACAAAACAATAAAGCTGATAAAACAACAAACAGAAATCCCAATAATAGTAGGAGGAGGAATAAGAAATAAAGAAACAGCAAGAGAAAAAGTAAAAGCAGGAGCAGATGTAATAGTTACAGGCACAATAGCAGAAGAAGCAGAAAACACTAAGAAAAAGATAAGGGAAATAGTAGAAGGAACCAAATCCAAGTAAAAATAATTCTAAAACAAGCCTCAACTGAAAATAGAGGATTCAATTGAAAGAGCTAGACCTAAAAAGAGGAGGAGGACAAGTACTAAGAACAGCTACAGCACTAGCAGCTGCTACAGGACAAGAAGTAAAAATAAAAAACATTAGAGGAGCAAGACCAACACCTGGATTGAAAGAACAGCATCTAAAAGGAGTAAGAGGTATAGCGAAGATCACGAACGGAGAACTAAAAAAAGATAAAAAAGGATCAACCGAGATAGAATTCAAACCAGGGAAAACCATAAAACCAAAAGTAGAGATAGATATAGAGACAGCGGGATCTATTGGATTAATTTTACAACAATTCCAGATACTAGCACTGGAAAAAAACATAGAAATAACTGTAAACGGTGGAGGAACACACGTAAAATGGGCTCCACCAGTAGAATACATGTCAAAAATATTCCTACCATTAATGAAAAAATATAACTATAAAGGAAAGATAGAGATAGAAAAAGAAGGATTCTACCCAAAAGGAGGAGCAAAAGTAAAAGCAAGATTAAACGGAGAGAACTTAAAAGAAATAAATATCAAAGAAAGAGGAAAACTGAAAAGAATAACAGGGATATCAAAAGCAAGCAAGCAATTAAAAAGATCAAAAGTAGCGGAAAGACAGAAAAAAGCAGCGGAAAGAGAACTAAAAAGAAAAAAAGATAATGAAATAGAGCCAGAAATAGAACAAAAGTACGTTGAATCATTATCACCAGGATCAGGGATTATATTAAAAGCAGAAACGGATAAAACGATTATAGGAGCTGATCAAGTTGGGGAAAGAGGAAAACCAAGCGAAGAAGTGGGGATGGAGGCATCAGAAAATCTAAGAGAAGAACTAGACTCAGAATCCTCGGTTGATATACATATGGCTGATCAATTAATACCTTACATGGGCTACTTAGATGGAGAAAGTTTTTTCAAAGCTAGAAAGATAACTCAACACATGAAAACAAATATAGAAATAACTAAAGAACTCTTGAATACTGAATTCATTGTAGAAGAAAATGTGGTAAGATGTTTAGGTAGAAACAGTACCTAAAAAAGGAGCTAAATCTAGATAGTTGCTTGCACCAAATAGAAGAATGCATCTCCAAATATCAAACTGATTAAAAGAGCTATGAATATGTAAGGCACGAATACAGGCAAGTTCTCACAGACCAATACTTTCTCATAACCCTTCTCTTCTGCCTTCTTCTTAACCTTCTTGAGTTCAGGAGGAGTGAATGTTTTTCTCCAGAGCCCTAAATCTTCTTTCTTCTGCTCTTCAATTCCTTCAAGAGCTAAAACATCATCATCGTTTAATTCAGATATTGGTTTCTCAACACTGTAGAAAATTCTCACCATATCATCCTTGAAAGGGATCAGTGAAAGAGTTATAGCCATCGGGATGAATAAAACTAAGAAAGCTGGGGTTAGATAAGCCCATAAAACCAAGAAAGGAATTAATAACATGCCTAATAGGATCCCTTTTCTTACCTTACCTGAAAAATTATCTATTTTATGTTTATTCTTGAATATTCTGTAATGGCTCTTTATTGACACAGCGAACATCGGTCCAATTATCCCAGCTAAGATGAATATTGAGCCAACAAAAGGATATACTGGACTTACAGGATTAATCCCTATATACTCGGCTAATGGTTTCATAACTTCAGGATAATAAGGAACTAGTAAGGCTATTGCAGTGAATAGTTTTACATCTCCCCCTCCTATCTGTCCAAATGAATACATTAGGAAACCCAGGCCAAATACAGCTGCTGCTACCCCATAAACAAATATCAGATCATTGTATACAATAGGAGCCAGAATTGCTCCTGAAGCTATCATAAAATGGCTTAATTTATCGGGAACTATCCCTGTTTTATAATCTGTATAGGCGGCTATGCCAGTCCCTATTATCAGTATAGCTAGGTTAATCATCATCGGATCCATGTACCTTCACCACGTTCAGTTTCTTGGTTTCCAAGCTGTTTTTCATTATTTCAGCAAAGCTAGGACGGGTTCTACCGTAATCACCTGAAACAAGCTCTTTGATATAAGCCCCTGCTTCGGCTCTCACCTTTGCTTTAAATTCATTATCGTTTACTTTTTCGGTTTCTATTACCTTTACGTTTCTCTTTCTTGTTTTATCAGCTCTTCTATGATTCACTCTTGTTGGTGTTCTCTGTTCTATCTCTCTATCTTCGAACTCTTCCTGTATTTTATTTAAATCATCTTTACTTACTTCTTGTTTTGCTTTAACCCATACTTCGTAAGTTTTATCACTTCTTTTTGATTTTAACTCTACTACCTTATCTTTATCCGAATATTCCAATTCACTTACCTCTATTTTACCTTCTGAATTTTCCTTTATTTTTTGATGAAACTTATCTAGATCAATTCTTCTTTTTACTGGATTTACTGCTTCTAAAACAAATGGTCTGCCGTTACCAAGCATTAATGCATCTCTATCTTCTCTTCCCTGTCCGTGAAACTTTGATTCTTCAGCCTTAGTCATTTCTAATAAAGGTTTTTCCATGATCCCTTGTACTGTATACGGAAATTGTTGGCCTGTATTATCACATTCTTCACATCCTGATCCTTCGCAGTGGGTGCAGGGCCATTTTGTTTGAGGTATTCCTCTTTCAAGTTTTTTGTATCGTCCGTAGATGTAGATTGATTTTATCTGTGTTTCTATCTTGTTCTCCTTGAAGTTCAGGATGAATGTTATGTCGGGATCTTCGAATTCGGCTTCTGTTCCTGTTTTTTCTTCTAATTTTTTCCCAGTCTCTCTATTTATCTGTCTTTTTATTGTTTCCGCGTCTTCTGGTGTTATCTCTGTCCAAATTTTCTCTTCGTTCTCTGCTATGCCTCCTGGTACTTTGGTCCCTACTAAGAAATTGCTGAACTCCCATTTTTCAGTTTCTTCCATCAGTTTTGAATGCATTTCAGGTAATTCAGTTAATAGGCCTTCGCAGAGATAACAATCCGATTTTATTTCCGGTTCAGGTTGTTCTTCTATTATTTTATCTATTTCTGGTTCTGTTTCCGCTTTTCTAAGTGCTGCTCCTATCAATCCATTCGATATTCCTTGGTGTCTTAGGGTTATCTGTCTTCCTAGACAGGGGTCGCATATTTCTCCTTTTTCCATTAGTGTTTTCTTAATTTCAATTGAGTTCATATGTTTCTTCCTCTTCCTTTTCTTCGTATATCTTCTTTATCGTGATTTTTTCATTTATTTTAAGAGTCACAAAACTCGGTTTTGAACGAGTTCTTCCTCCGCTAGGTGCTCCTGTGGCTGATCCCGGGTTTATGAGTATTTTTTCGTTTATTTTATCTATATTTAGTTTATGTGTGTGACCGTGTATTAGGATGTCGGCTCGGTTTTCTTGTGCTATGTATCTTAATTGATCTTTATTTCCTCTTGGATTTACTTGATCACCGTGAATCATCATGATCTTTGTTCCTTGTTCTTGTATTTGTACTGAATCGGGCTGAGTGATTCTATCCATATTTCCTTTTACTGTCTTGGTTTTTGCTATTTTTTCCAGCTTTTTGAGGATGTTTTGTTGTATTAGGTCTCCTGTGCAGAGTATGAGTTCAGGTGACTCTTCTTTTAGTTTTTTATTTATTTTTTCAGGTATTTTAGGTGATCTTGTGGGTATGTGGAAGTCTCCTATTATAGCTATTTTCATTTTAAGACCTTTTTAGAATAGGCCGCCTCCGCCTTTTTTCTGCATCTGCTGCATCATCTTTTTCATGTCTCTGCTCTTTCCTCCTTTTAGTCTCTTGATCATCTTCTTACCTTTGTTGAAGTGTTCTATTAGTTCTTTTACTTCTTCCTGTGTTCTTCCTGATCCGTTTGCTATTCTTTGTTTTCTGTTTTGGTTCATTAGATCTGGGTTTTTCAGTTCTTCGTTTGTCATAGAGTCCAACATGTATTTATACTTCTGCATTTTCTCTTCTGTGGCTTGTAGTTCTTCTTTTGAAATCTTATTTTGTATTCCTAATGCATTGAATATCTTGCTTAGGGAACCCATCTTGTTCACTGCTTCTAATTGTTTGTAGAAGGTTTGAAAGTCGTATTTTCCTTTCATCATCTCTTGCGGATCCAGTTCTGTTTCCTGTGTTGCTCTTTGAACTCTTTTCAGTAGTTCTCCTAGATCGGGTTTTCCAAGCAGGTTCGCTACGAAGTCCTCAGCATTGAATACTTTGAATTCATCTATCTTTTCTCCTGTACCTATGAATGCCACTGGCACTTCGGCTTCTGAACAGGCGGTTAGTGCTCCTCCTGCTTTTGCTGAGGTGTCTGTTTTTGTTACTATTACTCCTGTTATGCCTATTTCGTTGTTGAAATCGTTTGCTATTCTTTTAGCGGTTTGTCCTGTGTCAGCCGATGCTACTAGGAAGGTTTCTTCTGGTTTTAGTTTTTTCTCCAGCTGTTTTATCTCGTTTAAAAGTTCTTGATTGACGTTGTCTCTTCCTGCTGAGTCTATTATTCTTACATCGTATTCTTCAGTTTCTTTTAGGTATTTTTCAAGTACTTTGAATGCTTCTTTTGCTTCCGGTTCTCCGTATACATCTATGTCAGCCTTTTCTCCTAGTTGTTGTAGTTGTTCGTAGGCCGCCGGCCTGTCCACGTCGGTTGTTATGGCGCAGGTTTTCATTCCTCTTTTTGAATAGAATTGAGCTAGTTTTGCTACTGTGGTGGTTTTTCCCGATCCGTATAATCCTACTAGTAGTATGTCGTGGCTTTTCATTTTTGGTTTGTATTCTTCTCCACCCAGCACTTCTTTCAGTTCGTTGTAGATGAGTTTTGTGATGTATTCTTTTTTTGATACTCCTTTTGGTGGTTTTTTTTCCTTTATTTTTTCTTTTATATCGTCAGTGAGTTCTTTAACTAGTTCTACTGATACGTCTGCTTGTATGAGTATTCTTTGTATGTCTTTGGTTATTTCTTGGATTAGTTCTTCATCTATTACTCGTGATTTGGTTATTTTATTCATCACGCCTTGCAGTTTATCTAACATATTGTCACCTTGTTTTTCCGATTTTTATTCGGGTATTATGTTATTTATGAACCATTGTTTTTTAAATGGTTTTAAGTCCTCTAGGTTTTGTCCCACGCCTATGTAGTGTATTGGTTTTCCCACCGTGCTTGGTAGGGATAGTATGCATCCTCCCTTTGCGTCGGTGTCTACTTTGGTTATTGTGAAGCCATCTATTCCTATTTTTTGGTTGAATTTTTTTGCTTGTTCCACTGAAGCGTTTCCCGCTACTGCTTCGGTAACGTACATAGATTTATCTGGTTTTGTTACTCTTTTTATTTTTTCTAGTTGCTGCATCAGGTTTTTATTCAGTTCGCTTCTTCCCGCGGTGTCTATTAGGACCACGTCTTTGTTGTTTGTTTCAGCGTGTTCTTTCGCGTCGTAGCAAACTGCTGCTGGATCGGCTCCGTATTCGTGTTTTATCAGTTTTGCATTCAATTTTTCCGACCATTTTTCTATTTGTTCTATGCTCGCTGCTCTGAATGTGTCTGCTGCTGCTAGTACTATTTCCATTTCTTGTTCCTGTAGCATTTTACCTATTTTAGCTATGGTAGTTGTCTTTCCATGTCCGTTTGGACCTAGGAACAGCACTAGATATGGTTTTTCTTCGTCTTTTAGTTCTTTTATTTCTTGGTGCAGGTATTTCTCCGGTTCTTTTAGATGTTCTTCCAGGGTTTGTTTTACGGTGTTTTTGATTATTTGGGTGATTTTTTCCTTTGCTTTTACTTCTCTCCCGGTTAGAGATTCTTTTAACTGGTTTTCTATCTGTTCCGCTACATCTAGAGAGACATCTGCGGATAATAGGGAGAGACGGAGCTCTTCTAAGGGTTTTTCTATATCTTTTTCCTTTATTTTTGCTTCTCTTTTTATCTTTTTCTTTATTTTTGTCTCTAGGGATGGCTTGGCTTCGAGTTTCTCTTCTTCTCCCAGGAACTCCTGGAATTTGTCTCTGAGTTTATTGAACATTTTCTCTATTTTTTGTATTTTTATTCGGACTGTTGTCTTTGTTGTTGTATTTGTTGGGCAATTTGCTGGTATTGTCTTTGCAGTTTCTTTTGCTGTGCTTTTAGTTTTTTCTTAACGTCTAGTAGAGAATCTTTTCTGTCTCCTAATGTTATTATTGCTTGGTCTGGTGTTTTTTCAAGCACTACTCCTGCTCCTACTTCCACTAGTGTTTTTTCAGTGTTCTTTATTTCTGAAGGCATGTATACTCCTTCTCCTATTGGTGCTATTACGTCTTGTTCTTCTTTTTTGGATAGTTCTTCGATTCCTTCTCTAGTGGATTTGATCATTTTCAGTTGTTGTTCTACCTGTTGTAGATCTTGCTGTGCTTTCTGCATTCCTTGCTGTATCTGTCTTGCCTGTAGGGCTAGTCTTTGTTGGTCTTGTTGGTTCATGTTTATTCCTCCTATTTGTTTATTTATTTGGGTGTTATGTATATCTTGATTTTGGTTTATTCCTTTAACATAAATATTTCATCTACTCGGTTTATTTCTGGACCTGTGGTTTCTCCTCCAACGAGTATTCCATTGTTGTTTCCTATTATCCCGTTTTTAACGTATGGGTCTCCGAAGTTGATTGTTCCCACTTTTCCTTCTACCTTATAAGTTTCTTCTAGTGATTTTATTTCTTTTTCCTTTGTGTTTCTGTGGGCCAGGAACCCTTTGTCCGTTGTAAACACGGTGGATCCTACTAAAGTTGTGCCTGCTACTTCGAGCGACGGTGCATCTATATCTTCCTTTATGAATCTGCTTATTGCTATTCCATTGTTGTTCATCGCTACTAGATTTCCTATCGCTGTGTATTTTGTATTTATAATGTCCACTTGGTCGAAGTATTCTTTTAAGGTTTCTTCTTCGTGTTCCATTATGGTTGATGGTAGTATGATTCTTTTGTCATTCATTGCCACGAATACTCCGATTAGGTTGGAGTTGCATACAGTGGTTTCAACTATGTCGGTTTCTAGAATGCTTTTTACTTTTTTCTTGTAGTTTTTTGAGGCTGCCGGTGGTACTAGGGTTATTTCGTTGTTTGATTTTGAGAATACTCCTATTTCTGAGGATTTTTGGTACTTTGCTCTTCCTATCATGTATACACCTAGTTCAAGTTCTTTTTCTCGGATGTTACTGTTCTTTTGGGTATGCTATTGCTTCTTCTGGTGTCATTTCTACTTTTACTTCGATTTGAGAGGGTGTTTTTGTTCCTGTTTTCCAGATTTCTTGGTTCAGTTCTCTTGATATCTTCACCTGTCTTTTGAGGTGCCGGTTTAAGTGGTTTTTAATGATCTTCATTGCTTTTTTAGGTCTTTTTTGTCTTGCTGCTTTTCTGGCTTCTCTTGTAGGCACTGTTAGGAATTTTTCTTCGGTAGGAACCTCTATTTCTTCTTTCTCTGGCTCCGGGGTATCCATTGCTTCTTCAAGACCTGCTTCTTCCAGTTCCTCTCCTAGTTCTTCGAGTTCTTCAGGTGTTTCTGGAGTCTCAACTTCTTCTATTTCAAGCTCTTTTTCGTCCTCTGTATCTTCCTTTTCCTGTTCCTCTTCCTCTGGTTCTTCGTCTTCACTTTCTTCTTCAGGTTCTTCTTCAGGTTCTTGTTCTTCCTCCGGCTCATCTTCTTCTTGTTCTTCTGATTCGTCTTCTGACTCTTCTTGTGGTTCTTCTTGTTCTATTTCATCTTCTTCCGTTTCTTCTGTAGTTTCTTCTGTTTCTTCATTTATTTCTTCGGGTTCTTCTTCTGGCATTTTTGTACCTCCGTGTTGGACTGTTTTCTATTCGTTCTTCTCCATTTTGTTCCGTATTCTATTGGATAGTTTGTTTCTTCTCCAGTTTCTCAGTGTTCTTCTTTTTCTGATTGGGTGCCATCTTATGTCCTCTGTTTTTTGCATTACCCATAGTGGTGGTGACTGGTTGGATTTTTGGGCGCTTGCGAGTCTTTTCTTCATTTCTTGATCCTTGTTGCTGCTCATGTTTTTCACCTGTTTTGGTTTTTGTTATCTTCTTTTGATGTTTGGTTCCTTTTTTTGTGAACTTATCTTCTTTAGGAGTTGTTTGAGTTTTTCATCAGTTATTTTCCCGTTTATCTGTCCTGATCTCCATAGTCTTATTGCCAGTGCTTCTACTTTTTCTGCTTTTTCCGGTGTTGCTGCTCTTATTCTTCCTAGTCTTTCTCTTGCTTCTTTTGTTAGTGCTTGTCTTAGCATTTGTTGTTTCATTGCTTCTGCTTGTTTCTGCACTTGTTCTTGTTTCTCTTTTCTTCCTTCTTGTATCTGTTCTTGTAGTTCTTTCTTTTTTTGTTCTCTTATTTCGGAGATGTCTTCAGGCATCTTTTTATCCTCTTTGTTTTGAGGTTTATTGGGATTTTATTTCGTTGGTGGTTTTTTCAAGTAGTGATTGGCCTTTTGAAGTTGTTTTTCTTCCTGATTCGGCTTTTTCCACGTATCCTGCTTCTTCCAGTTGTTGTATTGCTGTTCTTATTATTTTTCCGCTTGCTTTTTTGTGTCTTTCCGGTGCTGGTCCTCTGTCTTTTTTTCCTCCGTACCAAGTTCTTAGAGTGTTTACTCCTGTTCCTGGGTTTAGTTGGAGTCTTCGTAGTAAGGATGCTGTTCTTTTGTACCACCAGTCCTCTTGTTTTGGTCTTCTTTCTCTGTCTTGGCCTGTTTTAATGTGGTTTGCCCATTCGGGCTTTTTTATGCTGTCTTCTTTTTTCAGTTTCTCCGATACTTCGTCTATGAGTTTAGATGCTTTTACTTCCTGTATATTAACCATTTGATCACCTTTAGAGCTTTTTCTAGGTTTCTCTGTTCTCTAGAGAATTCCAGTTTCCAGGATGTATATAAATTTTTTGTGTGCCTCTTATTTATAAGTCTCAATATTAATGTATCTACTGGTTATTTTTACCCAGTTTTTCCTCACTGTAGCCGTAGGTTCTTTCCCCCCCGCATTCATTGCAGATATAGATTACTCTATTGTTCTCCGAGTCAATTCTTACCTTTACTGTTTCTCCTGGAACCCAGTAACTGTAGCAGTTCGGGCAGAACTTTCTTTTAAGGTCTTTAGATATTGGTATGTTGTATTTCTCAGATATTTTGTGAGCTATCTCTATATATCTTCTGGATCTTTCCGGATGCTCGGGAAACTGTTCTTCCGCTTCGTTAAATAGTTTTTTTATCCGTTTTCCAGCAAGTTCTTTCACCCAGCTTGGTTTTGACATGGTTTATGCTCCATTGAATAATCTTGATTTATTTACTTTTATTCGTTGTACTTTAAAATTATTACAGGAAGTTTAGGCACTACGTGGTTTCCTCGAATATATCATAAAATCCTGAATAAGATTCAAGATTAGGAAAAAAATGAATGCGCCGACCGGGATTCGAACCCGGGTCATTGGCTTGGAAGGCCAGCGTCTGTTAGTCAGTCCATTGAAGTGGATTGACTCTTAACCCCTGGACTATCGGCGCTTTTACAGTTCTTTATTTTTTATCGTGCTTTATTTTAAATCTTCCAGTGTTATCTCGCTTTCAAAGGGTTTGTTGCCCTTACGGTGATATATAAACGGTGTTATTAGGATTATGGCTATTATCGTTATTATTACTATGCCCACTATAATAGCGATGTTATTGAGCAGGAAAGTAATCAACAAGTTTCTATCACCGTTTTCTAAGGTTGGTTCCGGCTCCACATCTATCTCTCTTACTTGAGTTAATGGATCTCCCGTATGACTGGATACTACTGACACTTCAAAAATTTCTCTACGTGTTACAGGGAAGTCTCTGAATTGGTAAATTCTTTCTTGATTAGGCTCCAAGGATATCTCTTTAAGCCTGTATCCTGTGGTGTTTGATCCTGCCTTCAAGTCTCCTATTTTTCCCTCAGGACAGTTATTAATCACTGTTGGTGTTAAATCAAGGCTTTCTCCTTCTACTGTCTTTGTAATTGATCTAATCTCTAAGCAATCGTTGCTTGAGGCTTGTGCTGGAGAGATAAAAACCAGGGTGAATAATATGGTTGCTATTGTTAAAGGTAGAGCTGTTTTGAATCTCTTCATTCTTTCAAGCCTCATTTTTCATTCCTCTAAGTATTTTAAATGTTTGTAAGTGTTTTTATGGGAAGACGGGGATTTGAACCCCGGACAACCGCCTTTCTGCGAAACTTTTTTGAATCGTAAAACTTTTTCTAAAAGTTTTACTTCAGGGCGGCGCTCTCCCGCTGAGCTATCTTCCCTTTCCACCTGTGTTTATTTAGTGCGTTTCTGTATTTCTTTATTTGTGTTTGGATGGGCCGGACGGGATTTGAACCCGCGGCTACCAGGTTTCTTCAGGCTGTGATTTCAAGCCTTTAAAAGCCTGGTGCTCTGCCAGACTGAGCTACCGGCCCTTTCATGGCTTAAGTGAATAGAATAAGGATCAATGCCACGATTATTGCTGCTGCTCCAAAGGTTATGGCGAACTTTGTTATCTTCTTCATCCAATCACTTTTAT
>SL_8KL_010_SEDDRAFT_10003228_pt1 | contig 13508 bp, 11 predicted proteins | sample SodLakKL_010_SED_4_FD_11160 | JGI IMG/M metagenome (IMG submission 11160) | reverse complement strand
AGAAAAGTAAGAACACAAAATAGAGAAATGGAATTCAAAATGTTAGCTTACAATGCTCATCGACAAGCGATGAGCATCTAGAGGTTTTCTACTGAGCCGGTACAACAAAGGAGTTGTATATGATGATAGAGGGGAATATTCGAAGGCCATAAAATGTTATGATAGGGCCACTAAAATAGATCCACTCTTTGTCGCTTCATGGCACAATAAAGGTGTCGCGCATCTCGAAAAAGGAGAATATGATGAGACTATAAAATGTTTCGAGATGGCTATCTCTCTTTTTCCTGACTTTACAAGGGCTTGGAATAGTAAAGGGTTCGCATACTATGAAAAAGGCGAATATGACGAAGCAAAACATTGTTGGAGGAAGTCTCTATCTATCAATCCAAATCAGTCCATAGTGAAAGACAAATTAGATGAATTGAATTAGTTGAGACAACAATCCGGGCACATATCTCATCTCGAGTCTATGAATTCGTGTATATTTTAAAGAAAAGACGAAAGTTAAGTGAGGAATATTTACCTATCGTAATTTTTTTCTCTCCTAACCTTTTGTAGATTTTTATCTTTTGAATCTCATCTGTTTTGGTAAGTCATTTAGTATTAAAAAAGATTAGAGCAGCTTGTATAATTTGTAAAAAGATTGACTTAAAGTATAATGGTGAGTATAAAGAGTTATAGCTTCGTATAAATAACTATATTAGCATATATATCATTTAATCTTTTCGCTTTGCACTACTTGCGACAAGTCAAAACTTGGAGAGGAACAAAGTACATAGTTGTAATAGAGGTGTTATGGATGGAAAAAAGAAGGAAATATGTGGAAGGAAGACACACACGCTTTGTTCGTAGAAGAAAAAGAGATGAAACAAAAATGAAGGTAATTCCGAACCAAAGAGGTGATCATCATGAGTGAGGGTCAAAAGACAAAAGTGAAGATCGACACAAACAGTATCGAAAAAGATAAGATCCAACCAGGATCGGAATTGGAGGATGTAGTCGATGAGACAAGCTTAGATGTCAGTTTGATCGCTGGTTTTAATGACTTTCAACTAGAACCCGAAATATTAGAGCGAGAAGAGTTTGATGGACTAGCGGTTCCTCTATGGGCGATATCCAATAAAGAGGCTTTCTATGGACATCCCCTCAAAGATCGAGATAAGAAGAGAGCAAATTATTGTCTATCGGACTTTCTAACCAAAGGCATCCCTACTATAGAGAGGTTTCTGAAACCTATCGAATCTTTTGATGCTGATCCGGAGGTCGTCTTCATCTCATCTATATTTAACCCCATCAAAGCTGTTGACAGGATGGCTTGTCTCTGCGATGAATGTTGGACCGAATTGAAGGATGAACATAAAGATATCGAAGAAAAGTTGCAGGATGTCATAAGCGATCTCCCTGATGCTTCCGTAGGCCAATTACAGACATTAGATTTAGATCCTAGAGTTCCGAAGGAGAAGAAAAACAAACTGATGGAGAATTTAAAGAATGATTTGAAGGAATCTAGAAAAGTCTTGATAAATGAAATGAGTGATTTTTTGGCCTTTTATGGAAAAAAACAGAAAAAGATGTTTGACGGACTTTCTGAGCTCGAGCAAGATACAAGTTTTCTGTTCTCGGAGAGTGAAGGTATCCTCTCGAGGGACGATTACTTGTCTACCATCGGTCTCGAAAAAGATGTCATTGATCAGTTCTCTAATGTCTACTTGCATCCAAATCTTAAGAGGTCGTTCAAAGATTTTGGGCTTGAATTGGACGTTCCAGTGGGGATGTCTGTAATCAATGATTCGAGCAACTTTGCTGTAAAAATAGCACGAGAGCAACCTAAGTTGATATACGCTGCGCCTGGGGATATTGGTGGAGTTAAAAAACTTCTCGATATGATAGAAACCTGGAGTTGAAAAGAGGTGTGGTGATGAAGGAGTCAAAATATGCGGAAAAAGTTGTAATCAAACCTGCTGAGAAAGGGTTAGATGAAGAAGAAGTAAAGAAAAAATTGAAAAACAATGAAGAAATCCTGCCTGTGAACACGCCTGGCGAGTTCGAAATATCTCTCGGGGTAAAGACAGTAGAACTGATGATAAAAGAAAAGTCACCAGATGACGCGGTAGCGATAAATGATGATACGAACATTGAATTGGACAATGGGACAATGAGTGAAGTTGGCGAGGGTGACACCAAAATCTTAGAGAATGAATCTATTTTCCCGAAAGGACTTCAGACGGTGAGAGGAGTGGTAAGAAAGAAGTTGGGGGAAAGTGAATTCATACTACCCTTCCCAGTACTTTTGAAAAGAGACCACTCTTCTACACTAAATTTGTTTTTTGATGATTTAGAAAGAGCAGCTCAGAAACACGGATACAAAGTGATTAAGAAGCATGCTACCGACCTATTAGGAAAAGAAAGGGGTAGTATAAGGGAGAACGTTATAGAACTAATTAGCGATCTCGAAGATCGAGAGAAAAGCTTGGCCATAATTTCAGATGTGGATCTGCTGACGAGAAAGAAAAAGAAGAGTGAATTTGCAAGAAAGGAGTTTCTTCAAGGACTTACTCGGCTCGCGAATTTGATCGGGGAAAGGAACGAGTTCATATTGATCATGACCTCAGATAAGATTCTTTTAGACCAATGGATAGAGGAATTATCACTGATCGTTGAGATCGAAAGGCCCAACCAAGAGAATCTGATGGCAGCAACAGATTATCTTGGTGAAGTTTACGGGGAGATAGATGAAGATAAGAAAGAAAGAATTAAAGAGAAAATCGGGAATAGAAAAATAAACACTTATTCAGCCTTGAAAAAAGAATACATGATACAGGGATGGGAATGTGCCGGTATCGACGCTTCTGTTTTTGAAGATGACAATCTCAGTAAAGAGGGGGGAAAACGATTACTATATCATTAGAAAACGGAGAACGACTCAAAAATTCGAACACATTCTCCCTTTCATTGATGCTATTGAGATCTACTAAATCTCATTATACCCTCGTGAAAAAAGGATTATATATACTGTCTGAGTTAGACGGTCGAAATCTAAAGCAAAACTCCTTTAGAAATAATGAAGGTGCACAGAGGGATAGGGAGTAATATGATCTCCAAAAAAATTATAGGATGCGTATATATTATAGGAGGATTGGTAACATATGCCCACACCTTTCCAACAATTGAAGAGATATTTGAATAACCAATCACACGCAATAATTGAAGAATCAACTAGTAAAGGAGAAGAATTAATTGAGGATTTCAAAAAATCTCACTTAAGATTTTGGATAACATTGCCGACTGATTTCAGTGATAAAGTCAGAGTCACAGAAGCTAGGTTGCATGAAGCGAAGAGATTTAACGCTGAATTCCAAGTTTATAATACGCAAACAGAATCTAAAGAAGTAAAACTCTCTGAAGAAAATAAACTATTAGATACTCCAAATGCTCCACCTAGGAGCTTTAAAGAGGGAGTGAAGAAATTCATTGTTGAAGAGGGGCGAAAAAAAGTCTGTTTCCATTGTGAGGGTGATCATTTGATAGAATGCCCTAGATGTAAGGGATCAGGGAGACAAACATGTCCAAAGTGCGGTGGAACAGAAGAAATCACTGTACGAAAAGACTGTCCTTCCTGCGGCGGGTCAGGTACTAAGGAGGCAGTTACACGACATGAAACAACAGAAGGAGAAAAAATTGGACAATCGGTCACAAAAAGAGATTGCATCAGATGTGGAGGTTCTGGTAGTATATCGGTGACGAAAAAGTGTCCTAAATGCACTAGGGGTTACGTAAGCTGTGGCTTATGTAGTGGTCGCGGAGAAATAATCTGTCCCACTTGTGACGGTGCTGGAGAGTTATCAGAGGTCAATATCCTTAAGATGAAATATTGGACAGAAGAAGATTCCTACAAGTTTTATGATGGACTACCCCCTTCTTGTTTGGATAAAATGGGTGTAAAGGGCAAGATATTCTCAAAAATGGATGTTAATCTAGAGAGAAATTTTGAAGATAATAATCCTCCAATAAATCCTACTGAACCTTATTACATAAATAAGATAAAGTTGAAAGGAACTAATATTAGGGTTTGGAAAACTACTTACGAATATGATGATGAATACTATTCATTTTTTAAAGAAGAAGAAGGGAAGTTCGAATTCGAAGATTATCCCAAAAGCTGGGAAAAGATCGCTTTGACTATTACCTCTGTTTTATTGGTTTTATGCTTTCTCTCTTTCTTATATTTAAGTGGTTTTATTTAGACTCTTCTCTCATTCACAATTATGGATTTTTCTAAATAAAGCACTTTTACTTTCTAAAATGCCGATTTAGCGAAGAATTCCAAATATGAGAGAAAATGTACTCTATATCCAAAATAGATTATAAGCTTATTATGCTTTTGAAAAAGAAAAGAATATCTTTAGGCTTACCTCTCTACTCTATGAAAACCTCTTTTAGAAGTGACCTTAAAAGATTAAATCTTTCCTAAAAAAGTTATTCATTTAAAGTAATGTTTATCTCCTTTCTCATAATTGAATCTACTGTTTCTATAGTTTTGATAGGATAGATAAATAAAAAAAAATAAAAAAAGAGGTTTACTTATTAGCAGGGCATTCATCGGCCCCATAAAGTAAACACACCTCGAGAGGTATTTTTTCGCATTCTTCTTTTTTTTCTTCTTTCATGTTTAACCACCTATTATTTCAATAGATTATTGAATACTCACAAGCATCACTTGCACAACTTACTGCAAACCAGATAATTTTAACTAAATTATCATCCGTACGGAAATTATCAACATAAATATATTATTTATTTATGCTTCTAATCATACATTGTTAAATCCATCTCCAGTTCAAAAAAACATTCTAATATGTGGATCGTGTTATTAAAAAACAGATTCTGCCATGCATTTGACCCTGCAAATCTCACTATAGGGTTTCATACCACTCATAATGTAAACGAGAAAACATGTTAATAGAATATTGGGTTAAATGGGTATCTACCAATATTGAACTTGTTTTAGTGGGTATTTTAGGGATCTTATTTACAAGTATATACTTATGGAAAAGAAAGAAAGTTCAGGATAATGGAAAATCTGTATTTAGAGTGATTGTAACAGGTTTAAAAGGATCAGGAAAAACAACTCTTATAGGCGAGTTAATACATGACTTCTCGGATTTGAATATAGACATCGAAGAAAAACAGGTTTCACAAGGAATTGACGTCAGTTTATTGAAGATTAAAAGCGGTTTGCTACAGGGGAAAAAAATTGAACTTATAGAACTCGACATTGATTTAATTAAAGAGATCGATAATGGAGGTCAGGTAGGGATTAAGGACCTACTTTTAAATGCTAATCATCTCATCTTTTTGGTGAGATTTGACGATGATCTCAAAAGACAGAAAAGGTTTTATATGGATCTGAGAAAAAAGTTCGATTTTAAACCAGAAAATATACAGATCATAATCACTCATACTGATAAGTGTGGTAAAACCCGCAAACCAGCTCAATACTTGAAAAGAAGGTGGAGTGTTTATGCTTCTGATTCTAACATCTATCATACGAACCCACGAATTTTGTCCAAATTGAGAAAAACCCCACCTGAGAATAACCTTATCAATCAAGAGATTAAATGGGGGCTTTCTGAAATAAAAAAAGATATGATATCCTCAATCATCTCAACTGTAACTGATAGTGAAAATGGAGGAGATAAAAATGAATGAAGAGGAAAAAATCGAAAAGATAAGGAATATTTTACATAATTCACCACCAACTAAGCACGAAGTGAAAAAAATCAGCAAAATGGCACTACGCCTCTCAAAAGATCACCCTTCTTCTAAAAGTAGTGTTGATTTCATTCTTCAACTATTGAAGCTGTTCCCAAAAGAAAAGAAAATTCAGGAATCACTTAGAGAGTTAGAACACCCCAAACGGCTAAAAGGAATTCATTATTTGGTCTGTAAAGGATATACTAGTTTAGAAAGATGGATGAACACGATAGCTGAGGAATGGAAGTATCTCGATGAAAATGAGGCTCTGCTAAATAAATTAATAGAAGTAGCTAAAAGTGAAGGACATAAGGAAAGATTGAAACAAAAAATCCAGAAAAATAAAAACCAGGAAGTGGAATCAAATATTCGAGTATATTGGGATAAAATATCATCCCAAACAGATAGTGACACAAATACAGAAGAAGACTCTGATTTCGAGGTTAGAATATAGTACGTCAAAAGAGGATTACATCACTAGGGCTTAATACTAAAATTCCAGTTCCCATCTATCTGCCTTCTCCATTCATTCTGCCCATATCATCAATTTGACTTCTAGAGTAGCTACTATGTTTAACATAAGAACGAATAAGCTAAATCGCAGTCTTCACAGTTTCCGTCGCATCTTCTCGATCGATGACCGCCAAACCGAGGAGATGTACTTTTTTGCTCGTCCTTTAAGGGTGTCTCTTCACAGATGTACACGTTGAGTTTATCTCCATTAGATTTCAAGAAAATATATTCGTCCTTGCCCTCCACTTTCCAAAACTTCATATCCCCTTCATGATCCCTCATGAAAATCTCAACGATTTTTGCATTTCTGTCAAGAGGATAACCCTTTTCTCTAATGGCTTCTATTAATTCTTCGTCCATCTTTCCTAGTTTAAGTTTTTCTTCATGTTTTTTAAAATCTAAGTCGAATAAGTATTCTTGGTTAATATTTTCAAACTCTTTTTGTTCCTGTTCCTTGATATCTTCCATGTTCATATTATCATTATAGTTTATGAGGGTTAAAATCCTTGGGGATATGGGTTGCAGGGATAAAGACAAATAACCTTGTCCAGAATATATAATCCTAAAGGGAGTCTGCCTTGCAAATTATACTGCAAAGAAGAAGGAATCTTTTCACTTAAGTGTTTTATATGATAGTAGATCGCAATAATAGCGTGATATAGAGGTAATATCAGATTCTTAGTTTAGTTTTTCTTGAACTTCAGTTAATTTTTCTTCAACTTCATCCAGCTTATCATCGATATTTCTTTTAACTCTTATATCTGTTTTCTTTTTGACCTCTTTAGCCATCTCTAAATAATCTTTAGCTTCTTTAAGTTTCTCAACAGCGCTATCATAATCGAAATTTTCTATATCGACAGCCGCCAACTTGATAAGTGGTTCCACGAATATAGGATCACTAGAATCATCAGCTTTTTTTAAACGATCTGTAGCTTCATTAAATTTTCCCTCTTGAAGGAAGATGAGTCCTTCTAAGCAAAGAGCTTCTGGAGATGTATCATCATGATAGCAATTTTCTATTTTCTTTATAAATTTCCTCGTCTTTTTTAATCTTCCTTCTTTGATCTGGTTTTTGCCTTCTTCATAATGATTTTTAATATTTTTATCCAATATTTTTTGAGCCCTGCTATCTAGTCCTCCGATCATTCCACTATATCGTTTTAATGCATGTTTAATATCTATTAGATTGTTTACTTTTTTCAGTTTATCTTCCCTGATTTCAGGTTGGTATGTAACTCTGTCGAGAGACTTTTCAAGAGAATTTTTTGCTTTTTGATATTCGCCTAGGGCTATGAGTGCTTCTGCTTTTTTGTTTAAGGGTTTAACGAATGAACGCTCAGTTTTTTCATCAGAATCTTCAAAAAGCTTTATTGCTTTTTTATATTTATCTTCCTTGAGAGAAATGATACCCTCCGTATAAATCACTTTAGGGTGCTCGTATCCATTTAAGAATTCTTTTATGCTAGCGAGTATTTCATTAGCTCTTTCAAGTTCTCCTTTTTCTGCAAGTTTTTGAGTTCTCTTAACCCATTTATTTATTTTGAAGATTTTTTCTATTTTCTCTATCCATTGGGCCCCATCCTTTAACTCATAAAAGTTACTAGCATTGAAATAAATTTTTGTTTTTTTTGTCTCCATATTAATAGAAATATTTAAGTCATCATCATCTGGGGAAAAGGCTAATCCTATCACTCTGTCATCCCTATCCTCTGCAGTCTGTTCTTCCAATACCCCAAAATAGTTTAAAGGATTCCGAATGTCATCATCTTCTAAATTTATATCTCCATCATATCTATATACGCCCTTCAAAAAATCGATTTCAAAAAAATCGTCATATTTGAAATTCCCTAGATAGCATATTTCTATCCTCGTTGAAGAGTCAAAAATAAAACACTTGACCAATCCATTTTTACCTATCAATTTATATGTATCGCTTTGCCATTCTGTGGTTTTCAGTTGATTATTTTCTTCATCCTCTAAAATTGAATAAAACTCCAGCAAACGCCTAAATTCAGAGGATATATATCCATCTTTTAATTCAGATGAAAAATTAGCTTTGATACTCTCGTGCCAAGCACCATCTATACTCTCCTTTGCTAACTCGATGAGTATTTTCTCAAAGTCTTCACGGATATGATTAATAAACTTTTTTTCTATTTCATTTGGCTTTTCATCAATCGAATCGAAATTTAGCCGCCCCTTTTCCCAAATTTCATCAAGATTTGGTCTTCCCAAAATCTGAAATCCACCATGTTTGTAAATTAAGTAGTGTAGATTTCTATCAGTAGGAGAATAAGTCAAAAAGCGATCTAACTTACATTCTTCTTCTAAACTTTCTTTTATTTTTTCTAACTCGAGACATTCCTCTTTTTCACGATTCATAGAACTTCGGTTTATTCCATATTCTTTATTTTCATCTAAACTTGACGGCGTTTTTATGCCCATGTTCTCTATTTCAAGGGAAACCTCAACATCTATCACATAATCACCTTCAATCCTATTGTTTACATATAAAAACAGACCCATATATATCAATTGTCCTCTTTGGATAAATCATTAGAAGAAATTTTTAATAGGTATGAGATAACCTAATTAAGATATGTTTAATTAGCGAGATTTTAAACCTCACAGCTTCATTTCAGCAAGAGGGAATTTATCTAAAGATCAAGAAATTAAAAAAGGTGAGTATAAAATCATTTTTTTCTTTCGATCATATAATCCACCAGTTCTTTTAGGATTTCCTTGTTTTCGCAATCGGGTAAATATTCCAAGCGTTGTTTAGCCTTTTTTCCATATTTCTCAGCTGTTTCTCTAGCGTATTCAAGACTACCAGCGCCCTCTATCAATTCTAAAGCTTCCTTTATCTCATCATTTGAATTTTTTTCTGCCCTGATTATTTTTTTCAGTCTATTGGAGTCATGCTCCCCTAAATTATCTAATGCATGAAGAACAATTAAAGTCGTTTTGCCTTCAACCAAGTCAGAGCCAATTTCCTTTCCAAGCTGACCAACATCCCCAATCAAGTCTAGACGATCATCTTGGATTTGAAAGGAGATCCCCATTGTTCTTGCGAACTCCCTTAGATGTGAAATCTCCCTCTGACTCCCCCCTCCAATCATTCCTCCGCCACACGCAGCAGCTTCAAACAGCTGACTCGTTTTCATCTCGACCATCTCTAAAAATTCCTTTTCTCCAAATTTATCATAGCGCTTTGTGAGTTCTAAATCTTTATATTGACCTTCGGAAATCAAAACCATCGCAGTAGATAATTCATTGATCAAATTAACTTTAGTATTTTGACTTAGATTTTCATCCTCCGCAACGATTTGGAAAGCTAGGGAAAACATATTATCGCCAACTACTAGGGCTTTAGGCACACCGATTTTTTTGTGTAGTGTCTTTTTTCCTCTCCGTAAATCGTCTTGGTCTGAAATATCATCATGTACTAATGTGAAGTTATGAGTCAACTCTAATGAAGTAGCGTAACCCATGGCCAGATCTTCATCATTTCCAAATAAACCACAACAAACTAGTGTCAGAAAGGGTCTTAGCCTCTTTCCACCACCTTTTATCGTGTAAAGGACTTGATCCCTTTGGAGTGGGGCTAACTGGTCAAGTCTTTTTGTAAGAAGGTTTTCTATCCCTTCGTTAAATTTCTTCTTTCTTTTCTGAAGCATTTCTTTGATATTCATGAGTTCGAAATCGTATCTAGACTTATAACTCTTTTCCTAACAGTGGCTTCATCCCTGTGAAAAAATTATATGATTTAAACCCAAACCCTGTCAGGTGGATTAGTGGTATATGTCTTTTTAATATCCAAGATTAAGCCCTAATTCCCTGATTTTTCGAAGTCTAGATATATAGGGCGCTAAATATCTATTTTAGTAAATCTTTTAGTCGAAAAGTTTATTCTCGACTTGTCGGCGCACCCGTTAGGCGCTGTAGGAACCGCCAAGTGTCAAGAAAAATGACGAAAATGCAAATCTACTATAGCCTCCGGTTTAGCCAAAGCCTATATCATTTAATACTTGTTCCCTATAAAAATTTTCGAATTTTCTTAAAATCTGATTTTCGGAAAGAACTAAAAAGTATTTTTTTTTAGAAATTGCGTATAGACACGGCTTTCAGACCTATGAGTATAGGGAATGACCATATTCATATTTTCCTAGATCATCGCCCTTCTCAATCAATAGTTGAAATAATTCAATATCTTGAAGGCGCAAGCTTAAGAGAATTACTAGAGTTCTTCCCTTATGTCCGCCATGTAGAAATTCATTTGATTTCTAGAATTTGACTCAAGAGTAATGAAAGAATATGATGAAAAGCACCTTTAGTTTGCAGGTGAATACTTTCGACCAATAGGTGAGATTACACCTAAGATGGTTAGACAATATATTAAGGAGTCACGATGTCACCAATACAAAAATAATTCTAGTGATTTTAATAATAGCTATACAAAATGAAGCGCATCATTCCTCTGGGACTCTTCAAACTTCTCTACAAGACTTTGCTGGTCAATAAATAAGGATGGGGTCCAAAATTTATATAGGGAACACTCACTTTAGAGGTGAGTCGTAAATATCCTTATGAACTATTGGAAAATCTTCTCTTTTTCCAGTTGAAATGACAAAAAAATGACAAATTTCAAACAATATCAATTCAACTTATAGTATAGATGATCTACTCAGCTAAGATCGACTTTAAATTTTTCGGAGTCTAACGCCTAACTCTTATTTATATAGCTAAATGCTGGACCTCTTTTACTATCAGCCCGACTTGGGGATTCCTGATCAAGATCACTTGCAGAAACTATCTTCATTGGGGAAACTGCTGGTGAGTCATAAAGCCAAGTAAGATATACCCTATCTCGACCTATTCGCAAATTATCCCTAGGGTCTCTAATGATGTGTTCTCTCATTTGGGAAGAATCACCAAAGATCAATAAGGATTTACCAGCTCCAGTCATGACAGCACCAAAATCCCCTTTTGATCGGATGTTCGTAGCACCTTCATTAAGTTTGTAATCCGAGAGGCCCCAAGTTGAGAGGAATTGGTGAGTCAGATCAAGGGTTTTGATTATCTGATCCCTTTTCTTGTAATAATTGCTGGACTCAGGGTCACGTAGTATCTCCCCTAAGAGGCTGAGAACGACTATGCCCATCACTTTATAGAATCTGTCTATCAAATACTCGCCAGAATCAAAATCCATTTCGCTCATTCCTGTTTTTTTCCGCAAAATGGTCCTCAATGGCGCATGTATATTATCGTCGTCCCTTTTGTCACCTAATAAATCAAGATGCTCTTTTATACGAGGTTTATTCTCCTCCTCTTCACCCTTCTTTTCTGCCTCTTCCTTCAAGAAGGGCATAACCAAGTCTTCAATTTTGTCCGCGTAATTCTTGTATAATTCTGTCATATATTTGTCCCTCTCCTCTTGTTTTTTGATGGTACTTTTTTCCTCCCCACAACCTACCAATGATATTGTATTTTCATCAAAAACAAATCGCTCTAGTTTCCTTAAATCTTCCCTCGACTTTACATTTTTAGCTATTTGAAATATATTTCTCAAAAGGGCCTGGCCTTCTCTATTTGATTCATTTTTGATCCCCTTTATAGAGGGCAATCTGTTAGGACCTACTTTCAAATCACTAATTTGCTGTGGTTTTGTATTACCTTCTTCCTCAGGGTATGCATAATAGTAAGGTGTGTAGAGATAGGGGTGGCCGGGTCCTCCGACCATACTCGCATGAATAGCAGCACCAGAAGAAACTCCATGAAGAACATTCTCTATTTTCCACGCTAAAATTCTGATCTTTTCATAGGTTTCCGAAGCTCCTGGTGCCTTAACCCGGACACCATCCTGGTCCTTAATTTTTGAGGGGCAGCTTTTTCTATCAGCCAGATTGGTCCTTTCATTATATAAACCAGCACCCTTAGACCATGAACTCAACCATTGATCAATCAGAGTAAGTTGCTCCGGAGTGATTTCGTTATAAAATTTATGGAGGGCCAAAGATAAAGCTACCGCTAAACTCCCACTACCTCCAAGACCCGACGAAGGTGGTACCTCTGAGATAGTATAAAACTCGTAAGCTCTATCCAAATCATCAAAATGATCTTCTACCAATTTATTAATTTTATCAAGGTGATCTTCATCAATCAAGGGGGAAGATAAGCAGTACCTCCTTTTTTCACCTACTTTCACCTTTTTGATGTCTTCTTCCTCGCTTTTTTGCCCTCCAAATGTTCTTTCAAATTTTCTTATATTTTCGATTTCTCCCTTTGCTTGCTGTCCAAGACTATCACTAGTTGGTGGTGATTCTCTGACCGCTACAAAGGTATAAAGGCTAATGGGCATCCAGAGAGCAGGTTGCCCGAAGACTACGGTGTGAGATCCTGAGAGTGAAACTGATCCGGATGCTCTAGCTACAACATCGAATTTTTTAATTTTATTGAGGATCTTCCGGTGGTTTATTCTTCTCTCTAGAGGAATAGACATCGTATAACGAAGTGGGGCATTACTAACATGACCAGTTCTGTAGACCCCGACAAGATCTAGCTGGGCTAAATACTTAAGCCAGTATTGATAGTTCTCTACGTTGTCTTTCAACTTTAGAGCATCTAGATATGTTTGGGAGATATATTCCCCCTGCCTCTCCTCCCAGGCCTCTTTAAATTCATTATATCTTTCTTTTAGTGTATTTTCCAACTTCATTCCATAGGGTGCTGGCAAAACCATTTATCACACCTATCACCTATATTATACCAATCTATTTATCTCTTTCGATTTTACTTTCACTGTTATAGGATAATAAAATTTATCGAATATTCTTTTCACTTATATTATTATGTTAGAATCACTTCTAGAAGTGGTTTTCAAAATATTTAGATATAAGTATATCTTTTTATCAGTTGTACTAGAATGAACAAGTACTTGAATTATTTTACTTTCATCTTTTTAGTTATCGTTGTTCATTACTTAACATAGGAGAGGGGAGTAAAAGAAGAATCAATGCAATTCATCTAAAGGCTAAAGGCTGTATGGTTTATAGACCGTATATATCTCACTATTTTTCTCTTAGATTATTTAGTAGTCCTTTCGAATATTATATTTAAAACCCAACTTTGACAGTTATTTGCATTTTACGTTAGAAAAAGTCAAGAAAATCTATTTGACAGGTGGTAAAAACAACAGTTTTTCGGGGGATTACGACCTAAATATTCATCGATTTTTAGGGTTT
>SL_8KL_010_SEDDRAFT_10003227_pt1 | contig 13508 bp, 16 predicted proteins | sample SodLakKL_010_SED_4_FD_11160 | JGI IMG/M metagenome (IMG submission 11160) | reverse complement strand
TGAGATCAAAACCGAGAAGTGCCGCAGGCCGGACTTGAACCGGCGACATCCACGTCTTCAGCGTGGCACTCTCCCAGACTGAGTTACTGCGGCTTATCAATGAGTAAACTCTACTTGAATTTTAATCTTACGCTTCAAAATGGTTAAGTAGGGTTTCTTTAATAGACAAAAAGTGATATGATAGTATATTCGCGTGGAAAAAATACGGACTCTGAAAACGTGATAGAATGCATCTATGATCTTTCCGAGCTGGATAAAGAAATACTTTCTCTCTTTTCAGGAGGCGAAGAACTCAGGTCCTCTGAGATAGCCGAGAGGATAAACAAAGATCAGAGTACAGCTTATAGATCTCTAGAAAAACTTTCAGAGTGTGGTTTGATATACAAGGAAAAACAAAATATCAGAAATGGAGGATATTACTTTTTATATTCCAAACGTCCCTTGGATAAGATAAAAGAAGAAGCTAGAAAAACTGTCGATGGATGGTATGATGAAGTAGTTGAAGCTCTTCAGGAGCTTGAAGAACTTTGAATTATCGTAGATCAAAATTTTTTTCTAGCCTCTCCTCAAATTCTTCTTCATCGAGTTTTCCTATAATTTTTTCCTTCACATCTCCCTTCTTGATGAAAAGAAAACTAGGTAATGATTGGATTTCGAATTTTAAGGGTATGTTTTTGTTTTCTTCCACGTTAACTTTACCAAATTTTACTTTTCCTTCAAATTTTTCTGCTAGATCTTCTATTATCGGATCCATGTAAACACAGGGTATACACCAGGTAGCCCAAAGATCAAGGACTATTTGTTCGTTGCTTTCCAAGAATTCTTCATAATTTTTTTCTGTCACGGTTTTGACGAAATTTTTTTCATCGCTCAAATTACCACTTCATTGAACTGTTATTTATCAACTATTGGATTCAGGTATTTATTTTTTTACTTCAAAAACAAAAGATTAAAAATACTCCTTTTCTATAAGACCTTGAGAACATGTCTGAAGAAAAAGAACCAACGGTTTCGATCGATTTCATTTACTCCGATACCTGTCCAGATTGCCCACCAGCGAGGAAAGCAGTCGAAAGGGTCACGGAAGACATGGATGATGTTGAGGTAACATATCATAGACCTAGAGACGTACCGGAAATGGTGGCTGAATATGATATAACTCACGTGCCGACGATAATAATCAATGGCGAAGTTTCTTTCGTGGAGCAGGTTAACGATAAAGAGTTGAAAGAGATCATAGAAGCAGAACTGTAAAATGAACGATCTGTTTTTTGAGCTGGTAGGTCCAGACTATTCTCTTGCTAAGGCGGAGATATTGGCCGCTATAGAGGGTTTATCATATGAGTACGAAAACCTTCGATTTGATTTAGGGGTATTATCACTAAGCACAGATTGTCCCGCTAATCGCCTAGCTGAAAGATTGGGACTAACACATAGGATTTATCGAGAGATGAGTAAGTTCTTTGGAGAAGATGTTTTTAAGTTTGAAGACGAGATAGAGTTACCTTCTGGAAGTGCTGCGGTCAGAACAAGACGAATAGAAAATTATAGTGCCGATACTCAGACTATCAAAGAAGAACTTGGCAAAATAATATCCAAAAAACATCCCATCGATCTTGATAGTCCTGATCATGAGATCTTTGTTATAATATCTGAAAAAAATTATATCGGTGAGAAACTTTTTGAGATAGAAAAAGAGGATCTCCAATCTAGAGAGGTTAAGAACAGACCTTTTTTCTCTCCAATATCGCTGAAACCGAGGTATACTCGAGCCCTTATAAATTTATCAAGGGTAGGAAAGACAGTTAAAATACACGATCCCTTTTGTGGAACCGGAGGCATACTGATAGAAGCTTATCTCATGGGGTTAGATGTCTCGGGAGGAGACAAAGATCCAGAGATGATTGAAGGATGTAAAGAAAATCTTAGAGAATTTGAAGTCGAAGCTTCTCTAGAAGCCGGAGATGTTTCTGAGACTATTCCTGAGGGTATAGATAGTATTGTGACTGATCCACCTTATGGGAGAGCATCTTCCACTTCTAAAGAAGACATCTCGTCCATCTATAGAAGATTATTCAGGACCGCGGAGGGAAGATTGAAAAAAGGAGGGTTCCTTTCAGCTATATTTCCTGAAGAAAATTATGTAGTGATGGGAAAAGAATATTTGGATCTGATAGAAACTTACAAAGTGAGAGTTCATCGTTCTCTAGATAGGCATTTCACGGTGTTTAAAAAGGAATAGTCAACTCTAATGCACTTTTATGCCTGTCAATCCCAGTATTTCCTTTTCCCCAGTATTTTCAGAACGGACGGATATCTCTGTCGTAATTACGGTTAAGTCACCTTCTGTTTCGAAAGAATTTTCTTCTTTTAATCTCAATATTGCTGTTATATTCACTTTTTCTGCGTATCCTAATTCTATTCCTTCATGATCAAATTCGTCTATGTCTGTGCTATTGAAATCCACAATCCAATTCTCATCGCTGATCTCCCTCATAGAGATATTGAAAGTATCATTACGTCCTTTATTTAGGAGGTGAAATTCAAAACTCGTTTGATTTTCCTCTATCAAGGAGAATGATTCGGTAAGGAGACTGATATCAAAACCATCCCCGATTTCAGCAGCCATCAATTTTTCTTTCTTTTGTTCCACAGGTTCTTCCGTTTCAACTGTAAATGTGATCCTATTCTCTATAGAGGGGTCGGTCTCGTTCGTGGGACGGACTTCCAGTCTGTATCTTTGCTCCTCTCTTTTATTCAGGGTCAAATTATCGGGACGTTCTTGCACTCGACTCCAATTTTCTTCCTCTTTCCATAACTGGGTGTACCATCCCTCGGTTGAATCATAATCCACTTCGTACTCTATTCCTTCATCAATATCGACATTGAAAGCTTGATTCTTCAAGGTAAGAGTATAATTGAAAGATTCACCCAGAATCAACTCTTGCTCTACATCTTCCTCCAATTCTATGTCAAAACTATAACTGAAGTTTTCTTGTTCTACTGGTATAGGATGAAAACTGATAAACAATATTAGTATAGCGACTCCACCGACAACCACTCTTTTTTTATCGAGTTTAGAGATATCGTTTAAAGGCGGTGGATGTTTTACTCCGCCCAAGAAAAGTATGAGGAATGCAAAAACGATCCACCCGATATACTGCCATATCCCTACAATTATAAGGAAAGCAAACGCACCATAGCTAACATATTTCGCATTTTCTCCAAACAATGATCGAACTACGTGTCCCCCATCGAGTTGAGATGCAGGAAGTAGATTCAACCCAGTTACTAGAAATCCCACCCATCCAGCAAAAAGCGTAGGATGGATGATCTCACCGCCGGTCCACGGGATTAATCTCGTCATACCTCTGATGATCACAGGAAAATTCCATATTTGCCTGATACCTTCTATAGGGGGTGTCGCAGTTGGAGTCATTACGTTCCCAAGATAGAGTCCGATCAATGTCACGGGTATCGCGACAATAAAACCTGCTATCGGTCCAGCTATGCCGACATCGAGGAGAGATTTTTTATCAGGTATAGGCTCCCTGATACTGATAAACGCCCCGATAGTACCTAACGGAGGTGCCATAGGGAGAAAGAACGGTAAGGAAGCTTTGATATTGTGATATCTAGCCATAAAGTAATGTCCCATCTCGTGGGTACCTAAAATCAATAGGAGAGGTAAAGTGAAATACAGCCCTCCATTCATCAAATTATGAAGTGATAACATCCCTTGTCCTCCTGGGTCATAGTTAGACCACCACCATGCCCCGGCTATCAACGTAGTTCCTAGAGTTATGAAAAGCATGGCAATATTGACCTTCACACCTTTGAATTTTTTTTCTTCTTGTTTTTTCACCTTTATCATGTGCTCTCCATGTTTTTCGACCAGATGAGGTATGTAATTCTGAGGCACAAATTCTTTTCTAAGGTCATCGAATTTATCTTCAAGAACTTCTTCGTTCGGTGCCTTGATATATACAGAAACAATATCGAATTCCACTTCAGTTTTATATATCGGAAAATATCTGCTGACCTGATCTCTGATGAAATCTATTTCGTTTTTGTAATCTTCTGGTCGCTTCACCATGATATTCAAATTAGGAGAAGGTTATTAATAAGTATTGTGAATAACTGGCAAACCGCTTATCAAAAGTCATCCAATTTTTTCTCTTTCCAGGATGCCCCTTCTCCTATATGGACTACTTCCCATCCATCTTTTTCGAGTTCTTCCGCTATAAATCTCCGATGACATTTCATCGGATTGCTCTCCAAGCACAGTATTACTGTTTTGTTGTTATCCGCCAAGCTTTTCAATTCCTCATATCCACGGACCCATTCATCCTCCTTCATGATCTCTTGGTAATCTTCATCCCTCAAGCCACCCAATTGTGATAAATGTTTATATCTGATACTGGTTTTGAATAATTCTTCCTTCAAATTGTTTTTGTCGAATTTATTTCTCTTTGATGTGGGATATGATCTCACATCTATGACCTGCTTTATCCCGTACTTTTCCAAGAGCTTGAGGAAATCGTCAAGTTTCTTTCCTTCGTACCCTATTGTATAAACTTTATTCACATTACTTAATGAAATAGATAACATAAAAAATTTTTTCTTAATCTGCCCGGATTATCGGTTGACAAACGAAATTATTAAATATCAAGTTTCGTATATGCTGTACATGTAAAAGACATCTAAAAGATGTCGTATGTACACAAAAATGGAGGATAAAAGTGTCTGATAACGAAAGAATAAACGTTAGACTTCCGAAAAGTTTCCTTGATCGGATCGATTTTCTAGTCGAAATGGACGACTTTCCCTCCAGATCTGAGGCCATCAGAACCGCCGTTAGAGATATGCTTTATTATAGAGTTGATCTAGTGGCTGAAAAAGTCGAAAAGATGGCTGAACAAGAGCAGAAGATGGCAAAAGCTAAAGCTGTTAGAGAGGAGTATCTTAAAAAGTGATGGGATGGATGCACTCAACCTGCTAGCCCCTGGGCCCTCACGGGCTCATTTTTTTTTTAAACACCCATAGCTAGTCTAAGTGTGTTCCTAACAGCGGGGGAAGCTCCAAGCACTATTATAACAAACTTCAAGAAGTACCTTAAATCATAGTCTTCTGAAAAGTCTTTTTCCAACAGTATGTCTAACACGTAGATCACTATCAAAACCAAAATAATGTTGATAATGAATATTATCCAAGGGCCTGTATATTCGATCAAGAACCCAGGAAGGACATGTTTCTCAACATATCCATATGCGGTTATGCCCCTGTATGTTGAAGAGGCGTCGAAAAGATGGGCCCAACATATAAGAACATTCAAGGGTCGGCTGAATATTCCAAAATATTCACCTTGAGAACTGGTAAGCGATATCCGGTCCGTTATCCAGAAAAATCCTACGAAGAGGAAGGTCAGAATAATCCCCAAAATAGGTATTATGACCGTTTCCATAGGATTGGTGCCTTCCTTAAAGAGCATAAAGTAGGCGTTGTAAGAGAGGGATATAGAAAGCAAGATCGTTCCGTAACTGAAAAAAAGATATTTTTCATCTAATTGGAGATATTTGATACCGATCAAAAAAGACAAGGATGAAGAGAGAAGAATTACTATGATAAAAGCAAGGAAGAAAGTTGTCATGTAGTTCTGGAGCAATAGGTAAAAAAACGGTAAAGGTAAAATGACCAACAATCTCATGAACTGAGCTCTACATAGCTTCCATTCTATTCTAGATAGATGAGCGCCGATCAGCATAAGAAATATAGCTGAAAATCCAAGAACGAAATAGATCATCGGTGAGATCATCAGTTTGTCGAGAGGATCACTGAAGAGTCCAACGTCTTCTAAACTTCTAAGCGAACCTCCGAGTATTACCCACGGTAAGAGAGCGTAAACGAATTTTTTGTTTATGTCGATATCGAAATCCCTAATCAGCTCAAATATACCAAAAAATGAAATTACCAGGATTATCCCATAAGTACTCGTATTTACGAGGTTATATCCAGCTGAGATACCATTCACCGCTTCTCCTTCAGCATCTGCGACAACCGGGGCCCAAAAATATCTCCAGAGAAAAGAATCCCAGAATATATTTCTAGCAACTAACGAACCTATAACGAGTGTCAAAAGTGGGACGAATACTATCAATAACCATACGATGGATTTCTTTTTCTCGTAAATCTCTATTATTTTTTCTTTCATTCTACGGTCACACTCTTGGCAAGGTTTCTCGGTTTGTCTATATCTCTATCCAACCTATATGCGGTATAGTAAGATATTAACTGGAGAACTACATTCACCAATAAAGGTGAAAATAAGGAGGATACCTGAGGGATAAAATAAGTGTCATCAGCTAGTTTTTCCAGCTCTTTATCTTGATCACCTACAACTACAACAGGACTGTCTCTTGCGGCAATCTCCCCAATATTCCCCAACATCTTCTCAAAGGTCTCATCTTTTACGGCGATAGCTATCACTGGGGTATTCTCGGTCAACAGAGCGAAAGGTCCATGTTTCAGTTCTCCAGCGGGATAACCAGCGGCGTGGATATATGCGATCTCCTTGAGTTTTAAAGCTCCTTCAAGTGCCACTGGATAATTTATATTTCTACCGACAAAGAAGGTGTCATCAGCTTTAGATAATCTTTCCGTGATCTCTCTGATTTTTTCTTTATCGTTGAGGATACTTTCAACTTTTCTAGGCAATCTTCGAAGTTCGTCCCTGTAATTATCCGCTTGGTCCTTGCTCAGTACGTTCCTTTCAATTCCCATCTCTATAGCGAGCAGATAAAGCATTATTACCTGAGTGGTGAATGTCTTTGTAGCGGCCACACCTATCTCGGGCCCTGCTTGAGTATATAAGACTTCATCTACTTCTCTAGTTATCGAACTGTCTAAGACATTCGTTATGGCTAATGTGTCGTTTCCTCTGCGGTTCGCCTCTCTTGCCGCTGCGATGGTATCTAAAGTCTCTCCACTTTGACTCAACAAGATAGTCAACGGATAGCTATCCGAAGGTGAAGAGTGCCGATACTCTGAAGAGAATTCGAGAGTGCAGGGTATTTTAGCGATCCTTTCAAAAATATATTTTCCTACGAAGCCTGCATGGGCTGAGGTACCGCAGGCTATGAATTGAACCGCGTCTAAATTATATCGAGAAAAATCTAATTCGTCGAAATCCGTTAACCTTCCCAGTATAGATTCGTGTATAGCTTTGGGCTGTTCAAATATCTCCTTGAGCATGAAATGCTCATATCCCCCTTTTTCTGCATCCTCGGCATCCCATTCTATCTTTTTTGTCTTTCGTTCCGTTGGTTCGCCATTTTTGTTCCATATATCTATCTTATCCTGTGTGATTCTAGCTATATCGCCGTCTTGGAGATATTTTACATTCTTAGTGTAATCAAGTAGAGCTGGAGCGTCTGATGCGATGAAATTTTCATGCTCACCTATCCCGAGAACCATGGGACTCTGATTTCTAGTTACCAGGAGTTCATTAGAATCCTTATGAAGAGCTAAAATCGCATAAGATCCGTTTATTTTAGTGACAGTTTTCTTAAAGGCTTCTAGAAAATCTCCGTCATAATTCTCTTCCAAAAGATGGACTATGACCTCGCTATCCGTTTCAGAATTGAATTCATGGCCTTTATTTATCAAATCCTCTTTGATAGAATTGAAATTATCTATTATACCGTTATGAACGATAGCTATCTCTTTCTTGCAGTCCAAAAAGGGATGGGCATTATGATCAGATGGTTTACCGTGCGTAGCCCATCTAGTGTGCCCAATGCCGGAACTACCCGTAGATATATCTTTTTTGGAAAGATCTTCGATTCTACCCTTTTTTTTCTGAAGATATATCTCGCCTTCCTTTGATACTGCAACACCGGCGGAATCATAACCTCGGTAATCTAACCTTGTTAGACCATTCATTAAAACTTCGCCTGTATTTTTTGGACCGATGTAACCTACTATGCCGCACATTGCAATACCTCACATCACCTTAGATCCGGAATCGATATACTCTCTGATCGTTTTTCCTGATTTTATTTCGCATCCTTTACCTACTATTACTCCCGCATCTACAGTGACCCCTGAGCCGATTTTAGTATCTTCAGCGATCATAGCCCCGATATCTTGGACCTTATGTAGGGTTCCGTCAGTTTCGATTTTTTTATCGTCAGAATAGGTGGAAAAATTGTTCTTTACCTTTACACCATCGCCGATCACTGAGTTGACTATCGATGAGTTGCTGCCGATAGCTACTCCGTTCATCACCAAACTATTTTCTATAGAGGTGAATGGCCCTATCTTTGTATTATCACCTATGCTGGAACTTGAGCTAATACACACATTAGGACCGATATCGCACCCCTCGCCGATTATTGTAGGCCCCTCTATGAAACTCCCTCCCCTTATCCGTGTACCTCTCCCAATCTTGACGTTACCCTTTATCATGACGTTTTCTCCTATCAATCCGTTGTATTTTTTGTTTATTTTTTTCAAGGCCGCTCTGTTCACATCGAGAAGATCCCATGGATAAACCGCGTCTATCCAATATCCTCGTGTTTTGATGGCCTTTATCTCGTTTTTTTCCCTTACTTTTTCTATAGCAGATGGGATATCATAACGACCTTCTCCCATCACCTTTTCGATATGATCAAAGATATCTGGTCGGAAAGAGTAGATGCCGGTAGATATCAGATGACTGGGACTTTTTTTTGGCTTTTCGACGAGCCTTTCAACGTATTCCCCACCACTTTTCAATGTGACAACACCGTATTTTGAGGGAGTTTCACTCCTAGTGATAAGTATTGTATAATCTTCCATATTCTCCAAAAGGTCGGAAACTGTATCCTTGGAAATCACGTTGTCTCCTGGAAACACTATGAATTCTTCGTCAATTTTGTTCTTAGTTTGATAGAGAGCATGAGCAGTGCCACCAGTCGGAGGTTGATTTTTTTGGACTACGTACTCTATATCAGCTCCGAATTCGTCTCCGTTCCCGAAATATGACATTATCTTTTGTCTTTTGTACCCAACAACCATGATTATATCTCTGATCCCGTTTTTGACAATGGCGTTCACTACATATTCGAGGATGGGTTTGTTTGCCACAGGGATCATCACTTTCGGTTCCGTAGCTGTGAATGGACGTAATCTCGTGCCTTCCCCCGCAGCTAGGATTACTGCTTTCATAACTAGGAATCAAGATAGGCTAATTTAAGGATTTTGTTTATAGGAGGAAAAAATCCACAATCTTTAACTATTTATTCACAATTCTCAAAATGATATCATGTTAAAAACACCGATAATAATGGTCAATTACAAAACCTATGGTTCCTCAATAGGGGATAATGCCGTAAAGACCACCTTGACTATAGAAGAGAACTGCAATGAAAATTGGGCTGTAGCTCCTCAAGTAGCGGACGTTAGAATGGTCAGTGAAAAGACAGAACTCCCTGTCCTTTCTCAACACATAGACGCGGTAAAGCCTGGAAGTAATACGGGGCACATGCTTTTAGAGACGATGGTAGATTCCGGTGTTGAGGGGACTTTAATTAACCATTCTGAGATGAGATTGATACTTTCTGATATTGAATATATAGTAAGGCGTTGTAAAGAAAAAGAGATAGAAACGATCGTCTGCGCCAATAATCCAGATGTAGCCGCCTCTGCAGCAGCTTTGAATCCAGGATTCGTAGCCTATGAACCTCCTGAATTGATAGGTGGAGACGTTTCGGTATCTTCTGCTAAACCTGAAGTCGTTGAAGAAGCCGTTAAAAAAGTAAAAGATGTAAATCAGGAAGTAAAAGTGCTCTGCGGAGCTGGGGTTAAAAATGGTGAAGACGTTAAAGCGGCTCTGGAACTAGGTACAGAAGGAGTTCTTCTTGCCTCAGGCCTGGTGAAGGCTGATGATAAAGAAAAAGTCATAAAAGATCTAGAAAAAGGTATATAGGGTTCTCAATCCCTTAATCCCAGCCACTTGTCTAAAACCTCTTCACTTTCTTTTGGCCCTCTAGCGAAGATCCTATCTCCTGCCTTCAATTCTATATTTTTATCTGGTCCATAAGCCCAATTTTTTCCTCTCCTGATAGCTATCACTTTCATCCCTATTTCACTGCTCATCCTAGAATCGTTAAGTGTTTTCCCGTCCAGAAATGAACCCTTTTGGATTTCCTTTCTGACCATGATCTCATCGGATTCCTCAATACTTTTCTTCACTACAGGGTGAAGCTCTATATCTCTCAAGACAACATCGGCTATATCCAGTGCGGCATCAGCTATCCTCTCTATTGAATCAGCGACCTTCAAAGGTATTTTGGCTCTATCAAGACTATTTTCTCCTTCTCTACAACTTTCGAGTATCTGGGAGAGGATATCTTCGTAAAGCCGATCTATCCTATCTTCTAGTTCCATCACTTCTTCTGCGATCTCTCGATTACTGAAAAGTACGGAAGAATAGGCTAGGTCTAACATTAATTCAGATGTATTCTTCATTTCGATAAGGTTTTCCTCTACCTTTTTCATGATTTCACACCCCTCCAATCCTCTTTGGATTTTGCCACTTTTCTCAACTTTCTGTATCCTTCCTCGATACCTCTGACTATCAGACGGTCTTTAGCTTGAATGATGTCATTTCCGTCCGGACCATATAGCCATTTTCCCTTTCTCCGCAGGGCTACAATCCTGACACCTGTGACAGATTCTATAGCCAAATCTCCGATTCTTTTTCCTACAAGATCAGAGTTCTCTAAGACTCTTATGGTGTGTATGTGTTCATCAGCTTTTTCTAAGATGTATGGCAACATGGATTTTAGGTCAATATCTAAATCTAGTAGCTCGACCATATCTTCCGCTGCGTCGGATATATTTTCGGCGGAAGATGCGATTTGAAGAAGACCGCTTAATCGTTCCGCATCATCGATATTTCTAGCGCTGAGCATACTTTTTAATCTGATTTGGTACATCATGTTGTCCATCCTTGATTCAAGGTGCCCAACTTCTTCTGCAAGATCTCTATTATCGTATACGAGGGCTGCATACGCTAGGTCGGCTATAAGTTCTGAATTATCCTTCATCTCAGTTAGAAGCTCTCTAACAGTTTTATCTTCTGGTTCAAGACGGCTGTGATCATCCTCCTTCTCCTTCTCTTTTTTTGATTTTTCTTTTTTCACAATATCACCAACCATACCATAAAAAATATCGAGACTATACTTAAAAGGTCTGCGAGTGTTGTTAATACAGGTATCGTAATATTATCAGGATCCAATTTCTTCCTATAAGAAATAAGTGATACCGTTACGGTTATTAATGCAGTACCGACTGTGACTATGATACCAGAACCTAATACCACGATGAAAAGATTCATCGCGGTTGGCCCCAATGGTAATATACCGCTCGATGCAGCTACAGCTAAGCCCACAGAAAAATAAGTGACAAGCCCCATGATAAGTGTTACGAGAACGTTTTCATTCAATTCCCTATCGGTGATAGCTGCATCTACTATCCCTGAGTGAAAGCCAGACCCTAATCTTGAGGCCAATACACATCCGAGATTTCCCCCCAGGTCGTTCATCAATGGAAGCAAAAACAAGAAAACAGGGAACTGAAGAAGAGTCTCTTCCATCTGATGAAGAACTTGACCACCGATTATGCCGATAAAACCCATGAGTAAAAGAAGTAGAGCGCTTTGTCGAAAAACATTTTTCCAATCGTAAATCACATTATCGCTCCTCCAATTAAGTAAGCCCATAGGAACAGTAGAAGGAGAGTGAGAACGTCTCCTACAGTAGTAAGTGCAGGACCGCTTAGATTATCTGGATCAAGATTATATTTGATAGAAAGGATGACTGCAAAGTAAGATATGAAAGAAAGTAAAATCCCAGTGGTGAGACCTGTCGCAATAGCTATCAGATATATCGCGGCTAATACTCTAAAACTCGCTAAACTTTCCACGAAGGGCAAGAGACTCGTTGCCCAAAATATCAAAGGTAAAAAAGCGGCGACAAACAGACTGAGTGTGACAGTCGCTTTGATATTTTCACTCACTATAGATGATCTCCACCCTTTATCTATCAGACCCAAATGGTGAGCTGAACCTAACCTAGACCCCATGGTAGAAGCTATATTCCCTCTCATATCTATCATCGCGGGGACAAGAGCTATCAAACCCGGGACGAGTTCAAATATATATTCCATCTGTCCTAATACTAACCCTGCAGCTGCTCCACCTGCGGCGCAGAGGAAAAGAAATGGAAGACTTTCCTTCATTACCCTAAGCTTCCTCATGATCAATCACTAGTTCTCTGATTGTACGAAAGATATATTGAGATATAATCACATATATAAAAGTCTTTTTCCAGTGTGTCTTAATCGATTTTTAGCGCCTCCTCAGGACACACTTCGGCACAGCAACAGCATCTTATACATTTGAGCCAGCTTATTTTGGGCCCATAGCTTTTCTTTTTAATTGCGGCAGCGGGACATATCTCCTCGCAATCCCAGCATTGGGTGCATCTATCTCTATTCAATTCGGGCCGGTCCAAATAAAGATTAGAAAAGAAATCTGATAAATAGTCTGGTACCCACCAAGGTGTAGATCCACCAGACGGATAATCGAATTCCTTCTCGAATGAATTTGGCTGTCTTTTTATGCACTCTATTTTCCCTTCATCGTAATCGGCTTCGTATAAAGTAGGTACTTTCTCAGCCGGGATACCTACAACTTTACAGGCTGCATAGTCACATACCACTGGATCTTTTGAAGCGATCACACACTCGGCTTTGATAGGCTCCCCTGCTGCAGGACCATCACCTTCCATCCCCCAAATACCGTCCATCAGAGAGAGTCTAGGACTCACCGAATCGCTTATGTCGAGTAAAAGTTTTCCAAAATCATTCAACTTTTTGAACTGGCCGTGATAAGCTGCTTTGCTCAAACCATGTATCAAGCCGTAAGAATTCTTGACCGCCCCAGTGAACACTGTTAAGGAATGGGTTTTCAATTTTGGAAGATTTATTATTCCATCCACTTCTTGGCTCAACTCTAAAAATTCGAAGGATTTTTTGACCCTCCCATCAAATGATATCTTTTTACTGTTAGTATTATAATTCAACTTTGCACTGGTCTCTTCTTCTAGCTGTAGATATTCTGATTTCTCATAGAGTTTTTTCAGCTTCCCTTCAGACATACGTCCTCCAGGGCTGTCTCCGACTATGATCTCTATGTCTTTTTTTTCTAGGACCTCGACAACAGTTTTTACGAAATCAGGATGAGTGACCACGCTCTTACCAGGCTCACTTGCCTGTAGGAGATTTGGTTTCACCAATATTGTTTCTCCATCTTTCACGAATTTATCGAGACCGCCAAGGGAAGTGAAAGCCTCTTCGATGACCTCTTTGACGGTGCTGTAATCTGTACACCTATCTATGAAAACTTCCATATCCCTTCCAAAATGTTTATATTATAAGTATTTGTAGGTTAGTGTTGCAATGTG
>SL_8KL_010_SEDDRAFT_10003224_pt1 | contig 13514 bp, 9 predicted proteins | sample SodLakKL_010_SED_4_FD_11160 | JGI IMG/M metagenome (IMG submission 11160) | reverse complement strand
GAGCAGGTATACCCCGTATTCCCGGGCCAGCGCCGGGATCCGCTCCAGCACCATCTCCGCAATACGATCCGCCTGCCGATGCTTGCCCAGCTCGCTGCCCAGGTACGCGAAATTCTCGGGCAGCGCCACAAGGCGGGCCCCTTCGCGTGCGGCACGGGCCACATCCACCCCGACCTGATCCATGTTGCGCTCAAGGTCGGGTTGACTGTTCATCTGTACGGCGGCGGCAAGGAAGGTTGTCATCAGGAGCTGGATGTTGGTGAGGTACCGGTGGACGGCCGCATTCGGAACGTTGCGTCAATTATGCGTACCTTTATCCTCTGAATGTTAGCAAAAGACCCGGAGACATACAAAAAGGGGGCAGCGCACCGCAAAATGAACCAGCGCAGCCAAAATCAGCCAACGTACACCAAAACAAGCCAACGCATCGCAAAATGAGCCGACTCGCCGTCTGGAAGGAGCGGTGGCAGCGGATCCAGGCCGATCCGCGCGCCAAACTGCTGCAGAAACTGCTGCAGCGGGTAATCCTGCTGGCCATCCTGGGGCTGATCATCTACCGGCTGACGGATATCGGCTGGGGCGAGGTGCTGCAGTCGCTGCCGACCAGCCCGTGGTTCTATGTGCTGTTCGGGGTGCTGTTCACCAGCCTGCCCATCGCCGAGATCTTCATCTACCGGCGGCTCTGGACGTTCGATGCGTGGCAGGGGTTNCGCGCGTTCCTCACAAAATGGGTGTACAACCACGAGGTGGTGGGCTATTCGGGCGAGTTCTACCTGTTCCTGTGGGCGCGCAGGCGGGTGGGGCTGGGTGACCGGCAGATCTTCAAGCACATCCGCGACAACAGCATCATTTCGTCGGTCAACTCCAACCTGGTGGCCATCACGCTGCTGGCGACGCTGCTGTACACCGGCCAGCTGGACCTGTCGCACGTACTCGACGACACCGCGCCCATCTATATCGGCGCGGGAATCCTGGTGCTGGCAGTGGTGACGGCGCTGGTGGTGCAGTTCCGGCGCTACATTTTCGACATGCCGGCGCGCACCGCCGCGGCCATCTTCGGCATCTACCTGACGCGCTTTCTGCTGCACCATGCCGGGCTGGTGCTGATGTGGATGGCGGCCATCCCGGGCACGCCGCTGCCGGTGTGGCTGACGTTCCTGGCCATGCTCATTGTCATCAACCGGATCCCGTTCCTGCCCAGCAAGGACCTGGTCTTCATGTGGGCCGGGCTGGAGTACGCGCGCGGGCTGGACGTGACCATCGCCGCGGTGGCGGGCATGCTGTTGGTCTACAGCGCGCTGCACAAGGTGGTGAACCTGGCGCTGTTCCTGCTGCTGTCGTATTATTTCAGGGATCCGGAGATCGACGAGGCGAAGTCGGTGCCGGTGGGGGCGGAGAAAAACTAGCTTATTCCGGTGTGCTAAAATTAGCTTATTCCGTTAAAAATAGTTAGGAATCGCTTATTGCGTTGAAATAGACGCTATTTTCACGGCACGGAAAAAGCTGTTATTTCCGCAGCGCGGGCAGGTAGCCGTAGGTGGCGGCGCGCCAGAGCCACTCGAGCGGACCCATGGTGAAGTGCTTCATCCACCAGTGCGCCAGAACCATCTGCACGGCGAAGAAGGAGACGGCGAGCAGGGTCATCATCCACGCCGGCATGGCGCCGTACAGCCCGAGACCGTATCCATAGAAAATGGTGGTCATGACCAGCGACTGGGTGAGATAGACGGTGAGGGACATGCGGCCGGTGTCGCGCAGGGCCGGCCAGAACCATCCACCCATGTTCCCGAGGCTGTCTCTATTTTCGAGGTGGTCCACGTTTCCGACGCGGTCCCCATCCCCGAAACGGTCCCTGTTCCCGAAGCGGTCCCCATTCCTGAAACGGTCAATGTTCCCGAAGCGGTGCCAGGCGCTGAGCAGCAGGATCACGTAGGAGAACGTGAGCGCGGGCGTGCCGACGATGAACAGGAAGAGGTAGAGTGGCATGTCCCAGCCGGGCATGATGATATCGCCGCCGCGCATCAGCAGGAAACCGGGGATGGCGCAGGCGAACCCGAACAGCAATGTCCAGGGCACGTAACGGCGCAGTGCGGGCAGGCGTTCGGCGATGTTGGTGAACCATCCGGCGCGTCCGGCGAGCATTCCGGCCAGGAACACGGCCAGCAGGTAGAACACGCCCACGCCGCCCATGATGAAGCCCTGATAGGCGAACGCGAGTTCCTGACGCCGGATCGCCATCATTTCGGTGAAGGTGCCGGTGCGGTAGATCTCCATGGCCGAGGCGGCCATCGCTTCCAGTTCGAGGCGGCTTTCGTCAAGCGCTTCGCTGATGGCCGCGGCGCCTTCGGGCGTGCTCATGCCCAGCTTGAACAGGCCTACAAAAGCGACGATGAACAGGATGTGCAGCACAGGCAGCAGCACGATCCACACCTTGAGGGTCTTGTCCGTGCGGTTGAGGAAGAGCATCATGACCAGCCCGAGCATCGCGTAGAACAGCAGGATGTCGCCGGCCCAGAGCAGGAAGGCGTGTGCGGCGCCGAACAGCGCCAGAATGAACAGGCGGCGCAGGAACAGGGGTCCGGCCGTACGGCCTTTCGCGCGCGCCCGCGAGATGAAGATCCAGAATCCGAGTCCGAACATGAACGAGAAGAGCGTGATGAACTTGCCCTCGAAGACGATGCCGATCAGGAAGCGGGCGGCCTCGTCCAGCGGATCGTTGAGCGGGTTGAGGTCGGTGATGACGGTGTAGATCGGCATCCCGAAGAAGAGCATGTTGACAATGAGGATGCCGAAGAGGGCGAACCCGCGCATGAGGTCGAGTTCGACGATGCGCTCCTGGCCGGCGGTGGCGGTTCGGCTTCATCATACATCCACCCACCCAAAAGTTTATTGCAAGAGTGTATTGCTATCCATTTTTTTGTTCACAAATTTAGGGTGTTCACGTAACGTGAACGATAAGATTTTGTGAACATGGAAGATAAAGAGATTATACATACCGCATTAGACAACCTGGACCCGGTTCTGATAAAAGGAGAATGGCGTCCGACCACAGCGCATTTACTCCAACAGGCCTGAAAGTAGTATTTGGATTTTTTACAGTAAAAAAGAAGTGTGCCCTTATACCTGATCGGTGTAAGTGCCATAGCGCTTGCGATGCTTAAGAAGGGAATTAAACCGGCACATAGACCCGCTTATTAAAATCCAACATATTTGCTTATCTTTAACGTTACTAACGCAAAAGATTATGATTGTCTCTTTTGGTTCCAAAAAGACTGAGCAAATTTGGAAAGGTAAGCGGGTTACTAACTTACCGATGGACATCCAAAATACCGGTCGCAGAAAGCTGCGAATGTTAAACAACTCACAAGACTTGATAGACTTGAAAGTTCCTCCGTCTAACCGGCTTGAGAAAGCGAATATCATGCAAAAGTTATCAAATATCCATCCCGGTGAAGTCCTGCTCCATGAGTTTCTGGAGCCCATGGGGATATCTGCCTACCGGTTGTCGAAAGACCTCAACATTCCGCAAACCCGCGTTTCCCAAATAATCAAAGGCAACCGCAGGATCACGGCGGATACGGCACTGCGTCTGAGCAAGTACTTTGGAACATCGGCAAAGTTCTGGCTTGGTCTGCAGAACGACTACGACATTGAAGAGGAAAGCGAGTCCAAAAAAACGGAGCTGGACGAGATCAAGACCTTGTAGAATCAAATTAATATGCTTGTATGAGCAAATGGCTCAAATAAACCGGACGGAGTCGGCGCTTCAGGAATAGGATGAAATTGCTGTCTGAATATCCAGGGATAAACCTGCTGATGCGGCACATTCTGTCATAAATGCGTAACCAGCACGCTCAGTAATACGAAATCTCGTCGCCGCTCTTCATCCAGTACTTGTCCGGCGCCCATTCCACGATCTTGCCCTCGCGCTTCTTGATCCACTGGAACTCGAAGTAGGTGTTGGCCGGCAGCTTGAGCTGGATCTCCCAGGTGGGATACGCCGAGGAATCGAGGGGACCGATGGCATTGGCGGGATCCCATCCACCCAGTTCGGGAATATTGCCCACAATGAACACCTCCTCGCCGAACTCGGTCTCCACAAACACATCGAGGATGGTGTTTTCGGCCTCCAGCGACGGTTTGTCGGCGGTCCTGACAAGCCAGTAGAAGCTGTAGGGCTCCATCAGGATCTCCCGGAAGCTGAAATCGAGCACGCGCCCGGTATAATGGTCGCGGTAGTAGCGCCGCTGCCACTCCACGGGCAGGTCTTTGATGGGGATGCGGATCGGTTCCNGTGAAAAGTTGGTGAGGAACAGCGCCTTCTCTTTTTCCCGCGCACGCTCAAAGCAGAAGAGGGAGTCGATGTCCAGGATGATGATCTGGTCACGCGACGCCCCGTGGATGACCGGCGTCTGCTTGCGCGCCTTGATCAGTTTCTGGAATTCGGCGAACAGCCGGTGCTGGATGCTGCCGGGCATGTTGCGCAGCTCCACCTTGTCCCAGTCCATGGCCGGNCGGTGCACCCAGCGGTTGTCGCGCATCTTGAGCGGGTTGGACAGATACCCGTAGTCGTTGGTCTGGCCGATCTCGTCGCCCATGTAGATGAGCGGAATCCCCTTCCAGGTGAAGATGATGTTGTTGAGCACCATGATGCGGCGGATGGCATCGTCGATGTTCAGGTCCTCGGCTTCGACCATCGCCTTCTGCAACCCCACCAGCGACGCCATGGTGCCCGAGACGCGCGCCTCGCCGGTGTGGAAGTCGCGCTGGAACGCGTACCCCTCGGCATAGCTGTTGGCGATCTTGCCGGTATAGAAATCGGTGCAGAACATGCGCGTTTCGTAGCCGTTCTGTCCCACCGCCGCGGCGAACTCGTCGGAGATGCCCCACCCGATATCGTCGTGGCAGCGCACATAGTTGACCCAGGAGGTGTTGCGCGGGGCGCGCGGCAGGCTCTTGAGCGCCGTGCGGAGCAGGTGCGTGTTTTCAGAGGCCATCGCGTGCCAGATGTGCGACATCAGCGTGGCGTTATAGGCCAGGTCGCACTCCTTGCCGCCGAACCCGTGCACTCCGAGGTAGCGCACGATCTCCTCCGGACCCACAATCGCTTCCGCCTTGAGCAGCACGCCCGGCGCCAGGATCTTCAGCAACGCCCGGTAGGCGCGCAGCAGGTGATGCGCCTCCTCCTGGTTCTGGCAGTGCGTGCCCAGTTTTTTCCACAGGTAGGGGACCGCATCCAGCCGCAGGCAATCCGCCCCGGTGTTGACCAGGTGGATCATCTCCTCGAACATGGCGTGGAAGACGTCGGGATTGGCGTAGTTCAGGTCCCACTGGAATTCGTAGAAGGTGGTCCACACCCACTTGTCGATCTGCGGGTAGAAGCTGAAGTTGCCGGGCGCGAAATCAGGGAAGACCTCGATCAGGTGCTCTTCGTACATATCGGGCATCGCGCGGTCGTCGAACATGTGGAAGAAGCGCTGGTAGCGCGGGTGTCCGCTCATGGCGGCCTGTGCCCATCCGTGCTCCTTGGCGGTGTGGTTCATCACGAAATCGAGCACCAGGTTGATGCCTTCGTGGTGGAGGATGCGCGAGAGTTTGCGCAGATCGTCGTAGGTGCCCAGCCGGCGGTCAACATCGCGGTAGTTCTGCACGGCGTAGCCGCCGTCGTTCAGCCCGTCGCGGGGACGCAGCAGCGGCATCAGATGCAGGAAATTGATGCCCATCTCCTTGAGATAGGGGATTTTCTCGCGCATTTTCTTCAGATCGCCGGCATACAGGTCCACATACAGCACCCCGCCCACCAGCTCCTCGCTCTGAAACCAGAGCTGATTCTGCTCGCGTTCCTTGTCGAGCTGCTGCATGTCCTTCCGGCGGTCCTTGAGCCCCTGCACGATGGAGTCGAAAATGCGGATGATCCAGAGCTGCTGCTCGTAGCCGTCGCCGTAAATGGCCGTGTAAAATCGCCAGAAATCGTCGAAACTTTTGTTGATGCGCCGTTTCAGGAACGGGTAGCGATTGTAGTTGGGTTCGTAACGCTCAAGGATCTCCCGCTTCATCAGCTCGCGCTTGTCACCTGACTTCCACTCCTTCCGGGTGATGTTCAGGGGGATGTACTGCGATACCGATCGCGGGTTCCATGTTTTTAATGCCATTGGTGCTTATCTGTGTTGCAAATATGTTGTCTGTTGCGTTTGCTTCAGCGCACGGCGTCGATGACCGCATCGGGCAGTTTCGGTGTGGCCCCTTTGCGGGCGAAGACCTGAGCGGCGTAGCGGTTGGCCGCGGAAATGGCCACATCCAGCGGTGAATTGCGCAGCAGGTGGTGCGTCAGTCCGGCAGTGAACGCATCGCCCACGCCGACCGAGTCACCATTGGAATCTTCGATCGGATGGACCGGCTCAATCAGGTGCTCGTCGGGCGTGATGAGCTCGGCGCCGTCGCCGCCTTTGGTGAGACAGATGATGCGGACCTTCTTTTCGGTGAACAGCCAGTGGTTCAGGTCGTCGACGCCGAACATGCGCCGAATCTCCTCCCACTCCTGCTGGTTGAGTTTAACCACATCGGCCATGTCCAGGCTGGCTTCGATGACCTCTTTGGTGTAGTGCGGGGGACGCAGGTTGATGTCGACGATTCTGGTGCACGCCGCGGGTGTATTCGCGAGGAACTCGCGGACCGTGCGCCGGCTGATCGCGTCGCGCTGCGCCAGCGTGCCAAAGCAGACGGCATCGGCGTTGCGGGCCAGGTCGAGCCACTGCGAGGTCATGGAAAGCCGGTCCCAGGCGGAATCCAGGGGGATGGAGTAGGAGGCCTCTCCGTCGGTCATCATCACTTCCGCCGTGCCGGTCGGGGCAACCTCGTCCTTCTGGATATATGTGGTGGCGAGACCGTTGGAGGTGAGCACATCCAGCAGTTCCCTGCCGTCATCGTCCTGACCCACCCTGCTGGCGGTAATGCCCTCGTTGCCTAGCTGCTGCGCATGGTATGCGACGTTGGCCGGGGCACCGCCGGCGCGTTTGTATTCGGGGAACACATCCCACAGAACTTCTCCAAGTCCAACAATGACCGGTTTCTTCATGGCAATATACTTTTGATTCCGGGTTGCGTGCTGTCCCGCCGTGTGGCGTTTCAGACCTTTATATAATAACAGGACATAATGTAGAGATGTTCCGGCATTAATGAAAATGAAAGGAACATGACAACATCAATGCGCATCCGGATGGGAATGCGGGGGCCTCTTATTCCAAAGTCCTCCAAAGGCCGGGTTTGCATGGCAATATTGCCATCCGCAGATGGATGATCAGGTAATCCTTTCAATCNGTGGCCGTGGCGGCGGCGGAGGGTGCCTCACCGGAAACAACGCCGGCCTGGCCGTGCCATGACGGCAGTTTGCTCCGGAGCCAGTCAAAGCCCGAGGTCACCGAAACGTACACGATGGGGATGAAGATCAGCGTAATGAGCGCCGAGACGGAGAGCCCGCCGATGACCACGCGCGCCAGGGAGGCCTGGATCTCGCCGCCCGCACCGGTTCCAATGGCCAGCGGCAGCATGGCCAGGATGGTGGTGATGGTGGTCATCATAATGGGACGCAGACGCAGTTTGCCGGCTTCGACTACGGCCTGATAGAGCGGCAGTTGTTTCTCCCGGCGCATCAGGTTGATGTAGTCGACCAGCACGATCGCGTTGTTGACCACGATACCGATCAGCATCACCATGCCCATGAAGCTCTGCAGGTTGAGTGTCGTGCCGGTCAGCAGGAGCGCCGGCACCACGCCGATGAGCGCCAGCGGCACCGAGAACATGACGATCAGCGGATCGATGAACCGCTCGAACTGGGCCGCCATAACCATGTAAATAAGCACGAGCGCCATGATAATGGACATGATGAAGTCGCGCTGCGCCTTCTGCTGCTCTTCGAACTCGCCGCCGAAATAGACCGAAAAGCCGTCCGGCATCGGGAACTCCCGGAGTTCTGTTTCGATCATGCCCACCGCATCGCCGAGGGCCAGTCCGCTCTCGAGGTTCGCGGTGATGTAGGTCACGCGCTGGTTGTTGATGCGGTTGATGCTGGGCGGCGTGCGCGTGAATTCCTGGGTGACGACCGCCGAAACGGGTAAAATGGCGCCTTCGCTGCTGCGGATGGAGATATTGTCCAGGTCGAGGATGGAGAGCCGGTCTTCTGGACGCAGCCGCACCGTGATAGGCCACTCCTCGCCATTGACGCGGAACATGCCTGCACGGGATCCGCCCACATTGGTCTGGATGGCGCGGGCCACTTCGTTCACGCCCAGCCCGAGCTGTGCGATTTTTTCGCGGTCGAAACGGATATCCTGCTGCGGGCTGCCCTCGCGCCGGTCGCGTTCCACGTCATTCACTCCGGGGAGCCGTTCCAGGATCGTTATCAGTTGCCGCGATATCTCGTCGGCCGTCTCCAGATTGTTGCCGCGCAGCTGGATCTGCAGGGACTCGCCCTCGTCCTCTCCACCACCGCCTCTGCCTCCGCCGAAGACACGGCGCAGCACCCAGAGTCCCGACCGTGCCGAAACACTGATATCGGCGCCGGGGATGACGCCGCGCAATTTTTCGCGGATATCATCCGCCAGGTCATAACTGGAAATGCTACGCTTATCAGGGGGATGCAGCGTCAGGTCGATGCGACCGTTACCGTTGCGGATATCTTTGGAGTAGTAGAGGATTTCGTCCTGCGGTATGATCGACTGCACCACCTGATCAAGCTCTTCCAGATACTGGTGCACCACCGCGATATTGGTCCCGTCGGCCATGGTCATGCGGATACGGACCTCGTCCGCATCCACCTGCGGGGTGAGTTCGTAGGGTATCATGCGGAATCCCAGGACAGCAAGTCCGAATAACACAAATACGCTTCCGGCGATGGCCAGCTTGCGGTTCAGCGCGCGCTGAAGCAGGTTGCCGTAGCCGTTTTCCAGACGCTCAAACGCACGCTGAAAACGCGTACGCCGCGAGGGATCCGGATCGACGGGCTTGACGGTCAGGATCTTGCTGCCCATCATGGGCACCAGGGTGAGTGCCACGATCAGCGAGCAGAACAGGGCAAACACGACCACCAGTGCCAGCTCTTTGAAAAGCAGGCCGGTAATCGTCTGCATGAACAGCACCGGCAGAAAGATCACGGTAGTGGTCAGGGTGGATGCGATAATCGCCCCGGAAACCTGGCGGGTGCCGATCAGAGCGCTCTGGTTGAGATCCTTGCCGTTTTGCCGCTGCCGGACAATGTTCTCAAGCACCACGATGGCGTTATCCACAATGAGGCCCACCCCGAGGGCCAGACCCCCGAAACTCATCAGGTTGAGGGTGAGTCCGCCGAAATACAGCAGCGCAAAAGTGGCGATGATGGATATCGGGATGGAGATGCCGATGATAAGCGTGGTGGAGCCGTTGCGCAGGAAAGCGAACAGTACGATGATGGCCAGAATACCGCCCCAGACGGCAGCGTTGCGCACATTGTTGATGGATGATTGGATAAATCCACTCTCGTCGGTGATCACGCGCAGTTCCAGGTCGGACCGCAACCGGTTGATACGTTCTACTTCGCGATGGATCTCCCGCGCGACGGCCACGGTATTGGCGCCGGTCTGTTTGCGGATGCCAAAGCGGATGGTGGGACGTTCATCAATTTCAATATAGCGCCAGATGTCCTGGTACCCTTCCCGCACATCGGCCACATCACCGACCCGGATCGGCGCGCCGTCGACGGTGGTGATGATCGTCTCCCGGATATCGTCCACGTTCTGGAATTCACCGACGGAGCGGACGTACAGATCACTGAGCCCGTCCTTGACATTGCCACCCGGGAGGGTGACGTTTTCGCGTCCAAGCGCCTGAACCACGTCCATGGCAGTGAGCCGGCTGGAGATGAGCCGGTCGCGCCGCAGATCCACCTGTATTTCGCGATAAATCCCGCCCCAGAGGTCAATGGAACCGACGCCGGGGATCTGTTCGAAATTTTTTGCCACTTCTCGTTCCAGCACCCGGGTCAGGTCAGACAGTTCCCGGTTGGACCGGGCGCCGATCATGACGATGGGCGCGTCGTTGGGATCGAATTTCCAGATGCGCGGCGGGTCGGCGTCATCCGGAAGGCTGCGCCGCAGCCGGTCCAGTGCCGCCCGCACGTCGTTCGAGGCCTCGTCAATATTTGTCCCCTGGGCAAAACTGAGGGATACCCAGCTGCGGCCTTCCGCCGAATTGGAACGAACCTGCTCCACGTTGGCAACCCCGGCCAGGGCGTTTTCAACCTGTTCGGTGACAAGCAGCTCCATCTCCTCCGGTCCAACATTGCTGTAGTTCACGACAACGCTGAGCTGCGGATATTCGATAGGCGGTAGCAGGTCGATGGGAAGGTACCGGAACCCGAGAGACCCCAGTGTGATGACGATCAGGAAGATCATCATCGTGGTGACGGGACGGGCAACGGAGCGATCGGTTAAGGACATGGCTTGCTGAATCTTAGGCGTCTGGCGTGTAATTGTTGTTCCGCTTGGCCATTTTTTCCTGGATGATATCGAACAGGTCGCGGCTCTGCATCTGCTGAAGGTTGAGGATATGGTCCCAGTCGACCGGCCGCACATTGGCCCGCTCGGCTCCCCGGAGCAGCAGGTTATGCCCAAGCGTGACGACCCATGCGTCGTTCGGAATCCCGGCGATGCCCGAAACCTGGCGTCCACGCGCCACGACATCCACCGGGACAAAACGGACCGGCGAGGCGCCCGTGAGCTCCCGCGGCGGGTCCTCACCCTCGAAAGTCAGCTCCTGCCCGACATTGTCCGCGATGAAAACGCCTTGCGTGCCGTGGTCGGGATGGTGGAAAATGGCGTTGTTCGGCACCAGGATGGCCTGCTCGCTTTCACCGTATTTGACCGTGACGGTCACAAACATGCCCGGACGCAGGAACCTGTCCGGGTTGGATACTTCAATTTCAGCGGTGGTCGTGTGTGTGACAGGGTTCAGGAACGGAGAGATGCGTGTGATGGCGCTTTCCATGGACATTCCGGTGACCGATGAGGCGATGATGGCCTGCTGGCCGGGAAAGATGTAGCCGGTCATACCTTCGGTGAGCACCATCTCAATTTTAATGGAATCGGGATCACCTATCTGGAAGAGGCGGGTGGATGAACTTACCTGCTGTCCGACTTCGGCGTTGCGCAATCCCAGTACCCCGTCCACCGGAGCGCGGATGATCGTATTTTCAAGTTCGTTCTTCCGCTCATCGATGATTGATCGCGCCTGATTTCTGCGGGCGATGTTGAGGTCCAGTGTAGCTTCGGCGGATTCCACCTCAGCCTCCATGTTATCGAGCTCGGCCTGGGTTTCCAGATCACGGCTCCGCAGCTGACGGACACGCTCCAGGGATGTTTTCCTGCGGTTGAGTTCCGCCTCGGCCTGGCGCACCTGGGCACGGGCAATCTCATAGCCTGCCTCGGCCTGGCGCAGCCGGTCCCGGACCTCCACGTCACGCAGTCGGGCAAGGATGTCGCCCTCACGGACGGTGTCGCCATTATTGGCCAATACTGCTGTGACTGGCGCCGATATCTGAGGGTAGATATCGGTCTGGTTGCGGGCCCGTACCGATCCGGTCAGCCTCTCCTCAAGCGGAAGGTTGCCGGTGATCACCTGGATCGCCTCCACGGTGGGCGCCCGGTTGGATTGCCCCTGCCGGACCTGCTCCCCATCATCCGAGCAACCGGTAAAGAGAACCAGTGTTGACAAGGCCAGAAAGGTTATGAATAATTGCGATCGCATGGAAACCATTCAAAAAGGTGAATGTGAAGAAACGGATGAGTTTGCACCGTCAGAGTGACCTGGCATGCACAAAATGAAAAGCAAGAAATGTGCCAAAGAAATACTTTGGGTAAAACCGGTTGCAGTTCATGTCTGTTTGCCATTTTAGTGAACGTCTCTTGCTGAATTTTGCTCACGGCGTTGAGCAATGCGCCGAAATTCAGACGAATCAGCGAAATATCGTTATCGCTTTTTCGCCATTACAACGATTTTTCGCCACTTCAACGTGAATGTCAGTATTCCGGCACGAAAACCGGTATTTGTAAAGACCAGAAATTCCAACAAAAAACGATTAGCGCAATCTAATACAACAAATTACGACATATCGTTTACCCCGTTTTGTAAAAGGTTTTTAAAATATGTTCTAATCCAGGGTTTCCCCGTTCCATACCAGGTAGCGTTCCCTCATGGCTTCGGCATGTTTTCGGATGGATTTCCTGTCCCAGTCCGACGTGTCCAGCGGCTCGTGGAAATGCACGGTCACGGTGCCCGGACGTGCGATGAGCGATTTTCCGGGACAAAGTTCATAGGCGCCTTCAATATATATGGGCACGATCGGATATCCCATCTCCACCGCGGCATGAAACGCACCGCTTTTGAAAGGCAGGATCTTGCCGGTCCGGGATCGTGTCCCTTCCGGCGCCAGCATCAGCGAAAAACGTTTCTTTTTGAGGTACTTGTACGCCCGGTTGATATGTTTTATCGCCTCGCGCGGATCGCTGCGATCGATCATGATCTGGCCGGACAGTTTGGCGATGGCCCAGAAAAACGGGTTGTAGCCCAGTTCGCGCTTGGCGATGTAGCGGACGCGGGGCAGGGCCAGGGCGGTGCCCACGAACAGATCCAGGGTGGAACTGTGATTGAACAGGTAGACGACGGGCCGCTGCGGCAGGTCGCCGTGGTAGCGCACCTTCATGCGGATCCCGGCCAGCAGCAGGGCGGTGCGGCCGAACAGGAAACTGGTAATGCGGAAGGTCTGATCCTGCCAGCGTCCCAGCGAAATCAGATTGCCCACCGCCATGATCACAATGGTGACCGGCAGGAGGATGATCTCGGCGATGAGAATGAGGATCATCCGCAATATCACGAAAAAACCGGGTTTTTTGCTCATGGCAGGTTGTTTTAAGTTGCTCAGATGTTGCGCGGGCCCGATACAGCGTGTGCCCGAGGCTGTGTGCGTTTGGCACATTGTCCCGGATGATCGGCCAGGTTGCGTGCGCACCGGAAAACGGAGCGGACAGGGCCGCGGCCAAACACGGACAAGCGCCTGACACTCTTTGGCTATCGCTAATGTAAAAGTTTCCGCGGGAATAAGCCATGTGGGGAATAAGCCATGTGGGGAATAAGCCACGTACCGGATAACGCTTTGTCTCTTGCGGCAGGTTTTGCTACTTTTGGGCTTTGGACTGTGCGATATCTTTTCGGGTGGATGTGAAGGCATCCGGACCATATCCACACGGACCGTATCCACCAGAAAAACACACCGAACCAGGCGATACCGCATCCACCAGAAAACACACCGAACCAGGCGATACCGCATCCACCAGAAAACACACCGAACCAGTCCATGCCGCATCCACCGGTATTTGGGCCCGGACATTGAAATTCAAACCGACTTATTTTATGAACGAATATCAGCAACTGGACCAGCAGAGCCATTTTCAGGCGTACAAGCGCCTGCCGATCACCCTGAGCCACGG
>SL_8KL_010_SEDDRAFT_10003221_pt1 | contig 13519 bp, 12 predicted proteins | sample SodLakKL_010_SED_4_FD_11160 | JGI IMG/M metagenome (IMG submission 11160) | reverse complement strand
TCCAGGATCATGCGCAGGCCGTCGCCGTTCATCAGGCTGACGGCTTCGATAGTGCCGTCAGGCGAGCGTCCGGCGGAGCCTTCGGGACGCGGATCGGGTACCGACAACTGGAAAAAATCAGCCAGACCGCTGATGAAGATGATGCCTATGGCAAATATGGCGAACAGTGTGACAGGATGCGGGAGAAGATTGCCCAGCCATTCAATAACATCCAGAAACCGGGTGAACCAGTCCCTCTTTTTGGGAGGAGCTCCTAGGTGATTGCTCATTTACTTCTGTTATCCGTTTAAAGTTTTTGAAAATGGTTTGGAAGACGATATCGAATCAACCCGTGATCAGCTTAAGAGGGCTGATTATCGGGGCAGCAAGAGATAGTCTGCTTGTGTTTTACTTCAGTGACGATCACGCTACCAGAGCATCAGTTTCATGCAGAAAACACTTCCGCCGCTTTTGAGGAACTCGCCGGTATCCACTTCATGGAAGGCGAATCCGTTTTTTTTCAGGGCCTTGTTGACCTCCTGGCACCCTTTCTGGATGATCACGTTTTTTCCATCCGGACAGCACGCGTTGCAGGCAAACAGTTTCTGCGCTTCTTTTTCCGGGGCCTCGATAACCACAGGAAAAGCGGCATGGATCAGTTCCAGGCCCTCTTGCGTGAATGCGGGCGGGTAGATCAGCACGCTCTCCTCGTTAAGAGTACAGAAGCAGGTGTCCAGATGGTAAAAAGCGGGGTGGACGAGCTCCAGCAGGACGACCGGCACATTGAATGTCTCTGATACCGCTTCGTAAGCTTGTCGCGACGACCGGTATCCGTATCCACCCCAGAGAATACGTTTTTTGAAATGCCAGATGGCATCTCCCATGCCCTCGAAATCGGTAATCCCTTCGGCATCCAGATAGTGCACTCCGTAGCCGTGCTGACGGTACCACTGCTCAAAGTAGGGAACCTCGTCTTTGCGCTGTTCGGAGTGCATGATGCTCATGAGGGCGTGTTTATGTCCGTCCGGGTCGATGTACGGAAGGCTCTGATTGGCGCTGAAGACCATGTCGGGAAAGCCGGGTTCCCCTTCCATCTCGTGGACCCGCAGCCCGAGCATCCGGAATTTGTCCCGGATCACTTCCCACTGCCACCGGGCTTTTTTCTTGTCGACCGTACCAATATTGCCCTCCATGTGTGGATTGATTACATATTCCACCGAAAAATGGCTCGGTGTTACCATCAGCACTTCGCGGGGCGCGGGCATGGTTTCGGCTTCTTTCAGTGCATGAACGAGCGATTCCTTGCCGGTAATTATTTCTGCCATGGCCATGAGGGTTAGTTGTATTGGGAACTATGCAAAATAAAAAAAGTTTGAAGAAGTTTGAGTGTTGTATAAAAAGCGGTAGTATATACTGCGTAAATTACAATTATACGGGCTTTTACGGTCCCGTTTTCAGTTTCAAATTAACAATCCATGCTGCTTACACCAGAACTCATCAACCGGCTTGCACCCCTGGAGATCAAGGCCCGGCAAATTGTGGAGGGATTTATCAGCGGTCTTCACAAGAGTCCGTATTTCGGGTTCAGCGTGGAGTTTGCCGAGCATCGTCCCTACAATCCCGGTGACGATCTGAAGCATATGGACTGGAAAGTGTATGGCAAGACGGAGCGCCATTATGTGAAGCAGTACGAGGAGGAAACCAACCTGCGCTGCTATATCCTTCTGGATGTGAGCAGTTCCATGCAGTTCCGCTATTTTTCGGACTGGTCCAAGCTGCGTTACGCCGTGCATCTGGGGGCGGCCTTGGCCTACATGCTGCACCGGCAGCGTGATGGCTGCGGACTGGTGCCGTTCGACCGGCAGCTCGGCGAGATCCTCCCGGCCAAATCGTCCTATGCGCATCTGATGCATCTCTACCGCAACCTGGACCGGATATTGGAAAATTACGACGATGAAACGCCGGAGATACGGCAGACGGCATCGGCGGATGCCATCCATCAGCTTGCGGAGCGCATCAACCGGAGGAGCCTGGTTGTGCTGCTCACCGACCTGTTTGAAAACGTGCAGAAACAGGAGGAGCTGGTGTCGGCGCTCAAGCACCTGCGCCACAAAAAGCACGAGGTCATCCTGTTTCATCTGCTTGAAAAGAGAAGTGAGCGGGAGCTCGACTTCCCGGACGAGCGCTTTGTTTTCCGTGACATGGAAACCGGCGGGGAGATGGATGTGATCCCGGGCCAGATACGCAGGGACTATCAGAAAAAAATGGCCGAATACACCAAGGATTTTCATATTACATGCAGCGAAGCGAATATTGCATATGAGGAAGTGGATACACAGGATCCGTTTGAATATGCCCTCCTCGCCTTTTTGAACAAGCGACGGAGGCTGATGTGAGCAAGCCGGGCCCGGAAAAGCAGAAGAAAAAATGGAACTACGTGTTTGTTGAGAGCCTGAAAATGGCGTTGCTTCTGCCCCTGGTCATCCTCCTGGCCGAAATCTTCCTTCTTGGTTCCTGGCCCGACTGGGAGGAAAAGCCCCTGGAGCTGGTATCTGACTATCTTTTCCTGTTTTCCGTGATTTTTCTGATTTTTGTCGTCTTTCACCTGATACGCTGGAAGCGGTACAAGCAGTACGTTACGTAAATGGTGTTGCATGAATGGTATTACGTAAATGAAACCGTGGGCAGCGTCCGGCCCGGCCGGCACCACGCACCCGGGCAATCCGAATTCAAAAAATTTTCTTATCTTTTGGATTATTTCATTTTTCCAAACTCTCTTCATAATTACGTTAACAGGCCGGGGGCCTCCCGGGGAAACGGTTTCTGACTGTGAATTTCAAACGCACCATATTACTTGTAGAAGACGAAGCAGAACCGGCAGAGATGCTTTCAAGTTATCTCGAAATGCATGGCTATGATGTGCTTCTGGCGATGGATGGCAACCGTGCCATTGACCTGATCGACAAAAATGCCCAGCTCATAGACCTGGCGATACTGGATATCATGGTCCCGGAAAAGGACGGATACGAGATCTGCAGTTATCTGCGGAAGCATCCGGTCCTCGGGGATGTCCCGGTCATTTTTTTAACGGCAAAGGACAAGGAAAAGGATGAAATCGCCGGTCTCGATCTGGGGGCGGACGATTACATCCCCAAGCCTGCCAGCCTTAACCTGGTCAAGGCCCATGTGGAATCCATGCTGCGCCGGCGTCCGCGTGTAAAGGGGAACTGGATATCCTTCCGCAACGTTTTCGTCGCTCCAGAAAGCATGGAGGCCTGGCAGGACGGGGAAAAAATAGAGCTTACCAATACCGAGTTCAAGCTTCTCAAACTCTTTTTCGAGAATCCGAAACGGGTATACACGCGCCAGGAAATACTTGAGTATATCACGGATGAGGAGAAATACGTATTTGACCGGACCGTTGATGTACACATCAAAAATTTGCGGCTGAAGCTCAGGGAAGACGGTGACCTTATCAAGACCTACCGCGGCATGGGATACGGATTGAATAAAGATCTGGCCTTTTCCTGATGGACATACGCTCCAAACTGGCACTCACCCTGACGATCATCCTCATCGTAACGGTTACGGCCGGAAGCGGCTATGCGTTGTTTTACATCCGTGCCTATATCCTGGAAGAGGCTGTTGCCGACATGGAGAGCGATGCCTACTGGATGATGCACACCCTGAAATTCCTGCCCGAAGGACTGCAGCTGCAGGAAGAACTGGAGCGCGTGGGGGAGATCTCCAATTATCACATCGCACTGTACGATTCCAACGGTACCATCCTGGCCTCCTATCCTGCCGGAACCCGGCGGTCACCCCATCTGCATCTGCGTCCCGATCAGTTGCGCCGCCTGCTGGACGAAATCAAGGTGATGCAGACCATCAACCAGCCCGATGATGACAATATCTGGGTGTACGCCACCATTCAGGAAAGCAGAAACCAGGCCCGTTTTTTTGTCATCAATCAGCCGAAAAGCCAGATTTTTCAGCCGGTGACCGCAATCCGGCATATCATTACCATTGGCCTGGTGGTGGCTGTCCTGCTTATCCTGGTCTTAAGTGCCCTGCTGGCATACTATATGGCCCGCCCGCTCCTTAAGCTTACCAGTGATGTAGAACGTATTGCCGAGGGAGACACGGAATACATGATACACATGGAGCGCTCTGACGAGATCGGAAAACTTTCCGAATCCGTCAACAAAATGGCCCATAAACTGAGGTCGGATTATCAGCATCTGCAGAAGCTCAATGAGAAACAGACCCAGTTTTTTGCCGATATCACACATGAGGTCCGAAATCCCCTGCACACCATCATGGGATCACTGGAAATGCTGGAGCTGCCCGCGCTGGACGATGAAAAACGCCGCAAATACGTGCGCAACGTCCGGGGCCAGGCAGAACGGATCGGCCGGCTGTTCAAGGATCTGATGACACTGCAACGGTATGATTCCGACGAGAACTTCGTGATCAGGGAGCATGTCAATCTCTCAGAACTGGTGGATAACGTTTCGGAATGGTATCGGGAAGCCGCCAAAAACAAAGGCCTGGAGCTCAAAACGGACACCCACTCCTGCATGGTGTACGCCGACCCCGGCAAGATCGAGCAGGTGCTGGACAACCTTGTCTCCAATGCCATAAAATTCACCAACAGCGGATCCATAGCCATCTGCTACAGCCATATCGGTGAAAAAGTGGAAGTCTCTGTCCGGGATACCGGGATCGGAATACCCCAGGCACACTGGCCCCGGCTGTTTGACCGTTTCTACCGCACCGACAAGGCACGGTCCAGAGACAAAGGCGGGACCGGGCTTGGCCTGTCGGTTGTCAAAGGCATCCTCAAGGCACACAAAAGCGACATCCAGGTGGAAAGTGATGTGGGCAGGGGAAGCCGTTTCTATTTTTATCTGAAACCGTCCGGCAAAGGAGCCGGGTGACTCGACGGAAAGCGCTGCTGCCCATAAACTCAGGCAATCCGATTGAAACTCTGCGTTTTTTCAAGAAAAATGCGTATTTTCAAAATTGCTTTTATCACCCTTTTCATATCCGGTACGGCGAAAGAGAACGGTTGCGCGAGCTGGATAAATAATCCCTGATCTGTACATGAGTCAAAGCGGAAAACGAATCGGAATTGTCTTACTGAATCTCGGCGGACCCACCTCGGAGCTTGCGGTCCGCTCTTTTCTCGAGAACCTTTTTGGGGATCAGGATATCATCAACCTGGGTGGCGGAAAGTTTCAGGGCCGGCTGGCAAAAATCATCGCAAAATTCCGCTACAAGGGTGTGGCGGAGAAATACCGCGAGATCAACGCCTGTCCGAACGGATGCCAGGGCAGCAAATACTGTCCGAACCGGCAGAACAAGGTGGTCTCCGACTGCTGCTCGCCCATCAACTCGCTCACCGAACTGCAGCGCCGGACGCTGGAAAAACAGCTTAAGGAAGCCTGGCCGGGGCACTTCGTGAAAGTGTATACGGCGATGCGGTACTGGGTGCCGTTTGACTATGATGTTTTTGAGGAAGCCGTATCCGACAAAATAGACCATCTCGTTCTGCTCCCGCTCTATCCGCAATTTTCTTTCACCACCACGGGGAGCAGCTTCCGCAACTGGGAAGCCATCCGCATGGATCGTCCCGCCGGCAGCCCCGCGCCTGCATGGGAGGAATACCTGGTGGGGCAGTATCACCTCAATCCGCACTATCTTTCGGCCCTCAACAAGCGCATCGACGAACGGCTGCAGGAGGATTTTACCGATGAGGAGCGCTCCAAGGTCCACCTGGTCTTCACCGCACACGGCACCCCGCTCAGCGAGGTGAACAAAGGCGACCCCTACACCAGGCAGATTGAAGAGACGGTGGATGCGATCATGAAGATGCGCAACTACCGGGAAACGCACTGGCTGGGGTACCAGTCAAAGGTAGGTCCGGCCAAATGGACCCAGCCCAACACCGAGGAGCTGGTCCTGCGCCTGATTGACTACGGCATAAAACATATGGTTCTGATTCCCGTTGCTTTTGTGACAGATCATATTGAAACGGCTCATGAGCTGGATATCGAACTCCGCGAAGTTATTGAAGAAGAGAAGAAACATGTGGAGAAGATGGTGGTCAGCCGCGGACTGAATGACCATCCCGATTTTTTGGCCGCATTGGAGGATGAAATTTCCAAAAAAATAGGGCATATTACAGACACTCCTGTACCGGTTGATCAGAAAGCGCAAACGGTCACGGAATCAGAGGATTAACCGGAAGACCGGCACTCACAAGGCATTGGATCGCATAGTATACAAGATGAAGGCAATAACCCCGCAGATCAGCGAATTTTCCGCGGTCGGCATCAATCACTGGAAAGCCGATGTGGCTCTCAGGGAGTGCTTCAGCCTATCCGGGGAGCAGAAGGAGGCTTATCTGGAGGATGCGCGCGTGATCGGGCTGCGGGATGTCATCATCATTTCCACCTGCAACCGGACCGAGATCTTTGCCCGCACCACCACACCGGGCATCCTGATCGAACTGCTGGTCAAGCACACCGGCAGTACCCGCGAGCAGTTCGACGATTCCGGTTTCGTCTTTGAAGGCGAAGAGGCGGTGCGCCATCTGGTGCGGGTGGCGGTGGGACTTGATGCGCAGATCCTGGGCGACCTGCAGATCATCAAGCAGGTCAAGGAAGCCTACGAATATACGCACGTGCTGGGCATGGCCGACACCGTGCTTCACCGTCTGATGCAATTTGTGCTGCGTGCCCACAAGCGTTCGCGCACCGAAACGGATCTGGCGAGCGGGGCGGCCACCACGGCCTATGCGGCAGTGCAGTTTGCCAAAAACCGGCTCTCCACTCTCCGCGACAAGAACATCCTGCTGGTGGGTACCGGCAAGATCGGCAAGATCACCTGCAAGAATCTCATCTCCATGGGGGCGCGCAATGTGGTGCTCCTCAACCGCAACCGCCAGCGGGCGGAAAACCTGGGCGATCGGTTCCATCTGCCGGTCGCAGGACTGGAAGATATCAATACCGAACTGGCGCGCGCCGACCTGGTGATCGTTGCCACCGGTGCTGACCGCCCTGTCATAGGACGCGAGCAGCTGTCCGGGCTGGAGGGCACGGTCCACAGAACGGTGATGCTCGACCTGTCGGTGCCCCGGAACATCGACCCGGCATTGGATGGACATCCCAACGTGGAACTGGTCAACATGGATCAGCTCAACGACACCACCGATGAGGCCTACCGCCGCCGCGAAAGAAACATCCCCAAAGTGGAAGCGATCATTGACCAGGAGATCGCCAACTTCAAAACCTGGCTTTCGGAGCAGAAAGTGGTGCCGACCATCCGCGCCCTGAACGAGAAATTGCACGATATCCGCAGCCGGGAGATCGAGAAATTCCGCTCCAAATTACCCGACTCTTCCCTTGAGGATGTGGATCATCTCACACGCCGTATCGTCAACAAGATCATGGCGCACTCCATAGATCACCTCAAGGAAAACCACGAATCGCCCGAGGAGATCACCCGCCTGGTGCACTCCATGTTCAAATTGAAATCGGAGTCAGATGTCGGGCAATGAGGCACCCGTGGCACCTGATACCCCGTCCAGCCGACCAATCCGCAACGAGAACGGAGGATTACCGTGACCGGAAAACCGCTCCGCATCGGAACACGTGACAGTATCCTGGCAACCTGGCAGGCCCGTTTCGTTCAGGAGCGTCTGAAGCGCACCGGCTGCCCGTCCGGCCTCCACTTCATCAAAACCGAAGGCGACAGGGTCCTCGATACGCCACTGCCGCTGATGGGAGGCAAGGGTGTTTTCACCAAGGCGCTGGACGACGCGCTGCTTTCCGGCGAAATCGATCTGGCCGTGCATTCGCTCAAGGACATCCCCACCCGGCTGCCTGGCGGACTTGCCATTGGCGCCGTAAGTGAACGGGAGGATCCGGCCGATGTGCTTGTGACGCGTGAAACTGCCAGGGCATATCTTGCCGCAACCGGGGGGGCTTCCGGCACCGCAACCGGTTCCGGGCCGCCGGGCAGCGCATTACCTGATACCGCATCGCCGGGCACTGCATCAAACCCCGGGTCACCGGGATTGCGGATCCCCGATACCGCCCAGCCACAGTATCTGAAAGACCCGGAGTACCGGGCCGTGATCGCCAGCAGCAGCAACCGGCGGATCGGCCAGTGGCTGTCGCGCTATCCCCTGCACAGGGTGACCGACATCCGCGGCAATGTGCAGACCCGTTTGCGCAAGCTGGCGGAAAGCGACTGGGACGGGGCGATATTTGCGGCGGCGGGACTTGTAAGGCTTGGGTTGCACGATGTCATGTCCGTCCGGCTGGACTGGATGCTGCCGGCACCGGCGCAGGGAGCCATGGCGGTGATGATCCGGGCAGACGATGAACGCATCCGCAAGGCACTCGCATCCGTCCACGATCCGGATACTTCCCTGTGCACCGGCATCGAACGGGATGTGCTCCATGCCCTGGAGGGGGGATGCAGTGCGCCGGTCGGAGCGCTCGCCACGGTGGAGAGGGACGTTGTGCATTTACTCCTGGCTACTGTCTACCCGGATGGTACCGGCTTTCTTTCGTTTCAAATGTCGGAGACGCGCGACCTGGCTAAAGATCTGGGCCGGCGGGCTGCGGACGAGGCCCTTCGGCGCGGGGCCGACATGCTGATCCGGGATCTTCGGGGCGGCAATGGGCCGATAAACGGGGCAGGCAGCGATGCTGAAGGCGGAACGGGCAACGATGCTGGCAGCGAAGCGGACAGGGGTGCGCCTTCAGCTGGCGTGCCAAAAGGGCACGAAACGGCAGCAACACGCCTGGCCATATCCACCCGGGCATTAACTTCCGGGGAGGTATCACTGGCCCGGCAGCATGGAGTCCGGCTGATGGATTACCCCGTCTGGCAATACCGCTGGCTTGCGCCGCTTCCGCATCTGACCGCGACCATTCTGGCAGAGGAGCCGCAGGCATGGGTGTTTACCAGCCGGCGCGGCGTGGAGGGGTGGTGGCGCACCTGGCAGGAGCAGCTCAGAAAGCAAAAGCTCCGCAACGAGATACTCGGCAAGACAACGCAGCAGGCGCGGGGCGGCGAGATGCCTGGCAAGACAACGCAGCAGGGGCGGGGCAGGGACGGCATGCGCATCCCCCCGGTGTATGTGGTCGGCGGCGCCACGGCCGATGCGGTCCGTCGTTTCTTCGGAGAAGCCGGCATCAGGGAAGCCGGCACCGGAGAGGAAGAAATCAGGGTGGACGACGTCAGAGAAGCCGGTATCGGAGAAGCCGATCTCACTCAGGCGGACATCGGAGAAGCCGATATCAGGGTGGCTGACAGGGGCGATGGGGAGTCACTCGGGGAAGCGCTGTTGCGGGATGGTGTGCAGCACGCGGTGCACTTTTGTGCGGTGGAGCGCCGCACCGAGCTTGCGGAGTTCTGCATGAAGCAAGGCATATCCCTGACCGAGGCCGAAGTGTATCAGCGAACACCCGTATCCAACAGAAAACCGCTCTTCACGGTATTTGACGCGTTGCTGTTTTTCAGTCCGGATGGTGTCACGGAGTTCTTTCGGATCTATGGCGTTCCGGGCGGGTCGTGGCGGCCCGTGGCTGTCGGACAGACCACGGCCGCGGCCATCCGGCAGGAAACCGGGCGCGAACCGCTGATTGCCGCTTCTCCCTCCTTTGAGGAGATGCTCAAACTTGTATGACTTGCCGCCGGTCCATGGCGGAACAATGCTCCATATCTTTGTAAAACCTGTTCTCATGCTGAAAAACGATCTCTATCTCAAAGCACTTGCCGGTGATCCGGTGCCGCGTCCGCCTGTGTGGATGATGCGTCAGGCCGGGCGCTACCTTCCGTCGTATCTGCGGCTCCAGGCGAAGTACGATTTTTTCACCCGGTGTGAAACGCCCGAGCTGGTCGCCGAAATCACCTGCCTGCCAATCGACGAAATCGGTCCCGACGCCGCCATCCTTTTTTCTGACATCCTGGTTGTGCCGCGCGCGCTGGGCCAGCCCGTGGAGATGAAGCCGGGGGTGGGTCCGGTGCTGGACAATCCCATCCGCACGGCGGAGCAGGCCATGGCGCTCAGGCCGGTGGACGCATCGCAGGCACTCGGCTACGTGATGGACGGGATCCGTGCGACCAGTGAGCGGCTGGACGGGCGCGTGCCCCTGATCGGTTTCTCTGGCGCGCCCTGGACGCTGCTGTGCTACATGGTGGAAGGGCGCGGATCCAAGGACTTTTCCACGGCCAAGGCGTTCTGCTATCAGCATCCCCGGGCGGCAAAATACGTGCTGAACCTGCTGACCGACGTGATCATCGACTATCTGAATGCGCAGATTGAGGCGGGCGTGCATGCCGTGCAGGTGTTCGACAGCTGGGCCGGGCTTCTGGGGCCGGAGGATTTCAGCAATCTGTGCCTCCCGTACCTGCAGCGCATCACCGAGGAAGTACGGGGTGCGCCGGTGGTGCTCTTTGCCAAAGGGGCGTGGTACGCGCTGGAGCTGCTTTCGTGGCGGACCCGTGCCGCGGCGCTGTCGCTGGACTGGACCGTGAGTCCGGAATACGCGCGCCAGGCGGCCGGGCTGGATATCACCCTGCAGGGAAACTTCGATCCGAGCCGCCTGCTGTCGCCGGTGCCGGTGATCCGCGAGCAGGTCCGGCAGATGATCGACCGCTTCGGAAAAGATCGCTATATTGTAAACCTGGGCCACGGAATCCTGCCCAATGTCCCGGTCGACCACGCCAAAGCTTTTGTGGATGCGGTCACGTCCTGGAAGAAGTGAGGCGCGGCAGTAACGGCCGGCCGCATCCACCCGGAATAAAAGAATGAAGCATATGAGTATCAGGACATCCTTCACCCAATGGACCCATGATTTGCAGGACCGGATCTGCAACGCGCTGGAACAGGCGGACGGCAAAGCCCGGTTCCGCGAGGACCTCTGGGAGCGTGACGGCGGCGGGGGTGGCAGGTCGCGGGTGATCGAAAAAGGCGGGCTGTTCGAAAAGGGCGGCGTGAACGTGTCGACGGTCCACGGCGAGCTGCCCGAGCTGATCCGCAAACGGTTCGGGGTCACGCAGGGATGGTTTTACGCCTGTGGCATTTCGCTGGTGCTGCATCCCGAAAGCCCGATGATGCCGACCGTACACGCCAATTTCCGGTATTTTGAGCTTTATGAGCAGGAGGATGGCGATCCGGTGGATGCGTGGTTCGGCGGCGGGGCGGACCTGACGCCGTATTATCTGTTCGGTGAGGATGCCCGTCACTTCCACCAGATCTATAAAACGGTGTGCGATCGTTTTCATCCCGAACTGTATCCGCGTTTCAAGACGGCCTGCGACCGTTATTTCCACAACGAGCACCGGGGTGAGGCGCGGGGCATCGGCGGCATTTTTTTTGACTATCTGCGCTCTGAAGAGGAGCAGAACCTTGCTTTCTGGCATGAAATGACCACGGCGTGCGGCGATGCGTTCCTGTCGTCGTATCTGCCGATCGCCGAGCGGCGGCGGGAGGAACCCTGGGGCGACGGGGAGCGCTACTTCCAGGAGCTGCGGCGCGGACGTTATGTGGAATTCAACCTGATCCACGATCGCGGGACGCTCTTCGGGCTCAAGACCGGCGGGCGCACCGAGTCCATTCTCATGAGCCTGCCGCCGCGTGTGCGGTGGGACTATAACGTGGAGCCTCCGCCCGGCTCCCGTGAAGCGGAAATATTGCAGGTGCTCCGGAATCCGCGCGACTGGGTGTGAACCGGGGCGTGAACCGGGCCGTCAGGCGCGGTCCGTCAGGCGCGGTCCGCATCCACCCGGGCCCGCTACGGAAAGACACCGGGGCGCAATTCCGCACAAAATCGTACCTTTGTCCTGAGCATCCCAATTTTGTTAATTCTTCAACCGTATCCACCATGACGCGAACAGACTCTCAGCTTCCATCAGGGTTTCCGCTGACACGCGGACGGCGCAACCGGTATGGTTCCTCCCGGCGGGAGATGCTGACCGAGCACCGTCTGCATCCATCCGATTTCATCGCACCGCTGTTTCTGGCGGAAGGCAAGGGGGTGCAGGATCCGATCACTTCGATGCCCGGCTACCACCGCCTGTCGCTGGACCTGGCCGTGCGCAAGGCGGCTTCGTGGCACGAAATGGGGATTCCGGCCGTGCTGCTGTTTGCCATGGTGCCGGACGAGAAAAAGGACAACGAGGGCACCGAGGCGCTCAACCCGGACGGACTCATGCCGATGGCCGTCAAACGCATCAAGGATGCGGTGCCGGGACTCACGGTGATGACCGACGTGGCGCTCGATCCCTACTCGAGCTACGGGCACGACGGTATTGTGCGGGACGGCGGCGTTGTCAACGACGAGTCGGTGGATGTGCTGGCGCGCATGGCCGTTACCCACGCGCGGGCGGGTGCCGATTATGTGGCGCCGTCGGACATGATGGACGGGCGCATCGGCGAGATCCGGCGGGCGCTCGAAGCGGACGGGCACGCGCGGACCGGGATCCTGGCCTACAGTGCGAAATACGCGTCCGGTTTTTACGGGCCGTTCCGTGATGCGCTCGATTCCGCTCCCGGTTTCGGCGATAAGAAGACCTACCAAATGGATCCGGCCAACGTGAGGGAGGCGGTGCGGGAGGCGCTGATGGACGAGGCCGAGGGGGCTGACATCGTGATGGTCAAGCCGGGGCTGCCGTACCTGGATGTGGTGCGGGCGGTGCGCGGGGCCGTTCATGTGCCGGTTGCCGTCTACAATGTGAGCGGCGAATATGCCATGATCAAGGCGGCGGCGCAGATGGGCTGGCTGGATGAAGAAGCGGCCATGCTGGAGAGCCTGCTGGCCTGCAAGCGGGCCGGAGCGGATATCATTGTCACCTATTGGGCCGAAAAAGCCACCGCGTTACTGAATAATCGGTGATATATGGACGGGTACTCCGATATCCTTTCCGTCCGCGGCAAAATAATATTTAGATTTGGCCGGATTAATCCGTACCTTATAATAATTGGCCATTGACCGGTGAATAGAGATTGTTGATTTTCCTAGAGATAGTTCACGAGATTTGTTCCGTTTAGATTGCCAAGTTACATAACCCTATAATAAAATTTGATGAATATGACGACGATTTATGTTGGCAATCTCAGCTTCAAGACAAGCGAAGACCAACTTCTTGAACTTTTCTCCGAATACGGCGAGGTAACCTCTGCCAAAATTATAACAGATCGTGAAACGGGCCGTTCCCGTGGATTTGGCTTTGTTGAAATGAGTGACGATGCCAAGGCCGGAGAGGCAATCCGTGATCTGCATGAAACCGAGTTTATGGAGCGCGACCTTGTGGTTAACGAGGCTCGCCCTAAAAGCGACGACAACGGCTTCGGTGGCGGTCAGCGCCGCGGCGGTTCCCGGAACCGGTACTGAGTTTCGCGCATAGTGTCCGTCATTTGCCGGACACAGCAGTGAAACAGCCGCTTGACGGCTTCACAACATTTGTGAATACGGGCTCCCCCAAAAAGGGAGCCCGTTTTTTTTGGTGGTGCGCCCGG
>SL_8KL_010_SEDDRAFT_10003220_pt1 | contig 13521 bp, 13 predicted proteins | sample SodLakKL_010_SED_4_FD_11160 | JGI IMG/M metagenome (IMG submission 11160) | reverse complement strand
CTTCTTGGCCAGATCCTGCTTCGCCAGCACGCCGTAGAGCCCGATGGCCAGCAACGCCAGGACGAACAGGTAGACGTAGCGGGAGAGGAACAGCTCGATCATCGCCGGTCCTCCTCGACGTTGGCCGCAGGGCGTAGCTGGCGCACTGCTTCGTCGGCTCCGGTGATGACGTCGAAGATCAGCAGCATCGCGCCGAACACCGCGAAGCCGACGGCCACCTCGACGGCCAGGATGCCGAGGTAACGCACGCGCGAGGCCTCGAGGCCTGCCACCTGGATGGCGCCGTAGTCCAAGAGGGCACCACCGACCACCAGCGGCGCGGCCGCCACCAGTAGGAACAGCAGCATCCCGAGGCCGCCGACCACCGGTCCGAGCCAGGTGGGGAACAGCCGGTAGGCCAGCTCGCTCGGCAGGGTGATCCGGGGCAGGATCGCGCCGACGGCGAGGAACACCCCTCCGGCGAACCCACCGCCCGGGCCGTAGTGGCCGTGGGCGATGATGTAGATCCCGAACAGCAGCAGGAAGGGCACCAGCACCGCGCTGACCACGCGGACCACGACCGAGGGGTAGGCGCCGAGCATCATCTGGCCTCATCCCCTTCGGTGCTCGTGAGGTCGTCGCCGCCCGTGTCCGAGCCGGCAGGGCCGGCGTGGTCGCTGTCGTGGCCGTCGCCGGCCTCGGCGTGGTCGTCCTGGTCGCGGCGGCGCACCAGCACCATCGCTGTCGACAGGGCTGCGGTCAGGATCACCAGGGTCTCCCCGAGAGTGTCCTGCGATCGGTAGTCGGCCAGCAGCGACGTGACGACGTTGGGGGTCTCGGTGTCAACCAGGGATTGGGAGAGGTAGATCTGGCTGACGCCGAGCTGGGCGGGTGCATCCGGGTCGCCGCGGTCGGGCAGCCCCGTGGCGGCGTAGAGCATCAGCGCGAGGAACAGCCCGATCAGCGGCAGCACGACGTAGCGGCGCCGCGGGTCGGGACGGGGCTCGGAGCGGCGGGTGGTGGCCAGGATCGCGGCGATGAGCAGCAGCCCGGTGATACCGGCACCGAGCGCGGCCTCCACCAGCGAGACGTCCACGGCGGAGACCCCGGCGAACAGCAGGGACACGAACAGGCTGTAGGCGGTCAACATGGCCACGGCGGTGAGCAGGTCCTTGGTGACCAGCGCGAGCACCGCCGCCGCGATCAGCACCAGGAAGAGGACGACGTCGAGGGCCTCGATCATGAGCGCTCCCCTCCCAGCTCTCGGTCGGCTGCCGCCTGGTCCAGTTCGATCCGGGGCCTCGAGCCGGTGCGGTAGGCGGCGCGGACCAGGGCGTGAACGGCCGTGGGGTTCGCGATCGTGGCGAAGATGATGATGAAGGCGAGCCGCCCACCTGCGCCGAGATCCACCTCGGGTCGCAGCAGCACGCCGAGGAATACCATCGTCATCCCGATGGTCTCCGACTTCGCCACGGCGTGGGCGCGGGTGTAGAGGTCGTGCATGGTGAACAGAGCGAGGGCGCTCACCGCCATCAGCAGGACGCCGGTCGCGATCAGGGCGTTGGCGGCGATGGTCACGATGGCACCTCCCCGGAGGAGGCGGCATCGGGGTCCGTGCCCGGCTGCTGCGTCGAGGTGGCACCGGCCGGGCCGCGGTCCGCATCCCGCTCGCGGATCTGCTGCTCGAAGTAGCGGCCCAGCGCCAGCGGCAGCAGGAAGGCGAGCAGCGCGTAGCTGATCCCGATGTCGAAGAACAGGTTGGGACGCTCCAGCACCGCGCCGAGCAGCACGATGATGACCACGCCGTTGGCCGTCACCAGCGCGACGGCCACGAGCCGGTCGAACACCGTCGGCCCGGCCCACACCCGGTGCAGTCCTGCGCCGATCAGCACGGCCACGGCGATCGTTGCACCGACGAGGAAGGGATCCATCATCGCACCCCTCCGGTGCCGTCCACCTCGATGTCGCCGTCGGGGTGCTGGTCAGCGACGTCGGGGTCGTACAGCGGTTCCCACTCCAGCTTCGGCGGGTCGTCGGGGGGCACACGGAAGATCCGGGCGATGTGGCGCTGGACCTTCGCCTCCGCGATGTCAGCGGCGCTGGCGGCGTTGAAGGCGTGCACCGTGAAGAGGTTGCCCTCCACCTCGATGGTGTTGGTGCCCGGCACGAGCGTGATCGAGTTGGCCAGGATCGCGCGGGCGGCGGGGGGTTCCAGGCCCGTGCGGAAGCGGAAGACACCCGGCTTGGGGGCCAGCTTCGGGTTGACCACCACCCACGCGAGGCTGAAGCCGGAGACGACCTGGCGCAGGAACAACCACATGATGTAGACGATCAGCGCCAGGGGGTTGAAGCCCCCACCCTCGCGGTGCTCGCCCGTTTCGCTGTCGACGACCGCGATCGTGTACCAGGCGATCCACGCCGCCGAGGCGACGCCGATCACCAAGAACAGCGGGTCGAGGCGCGCGGACAGCACCAGCCAGAAGATCATGAGGAGCACGAACAACACCAGGATCCGAAGGTTGCGCTTCACAGCAGGCTCACGATCAGCAGCACAGCTGCGGTTGCGAGCAGGACACCGCCGAGCGTCCAGGTGGCGACCACGTCGGGTGGGCCTTCCTCGGCGGGTTCGAACGCCCGCGCGAGCATGGTGCGGGCGCCGCTGCGGGTGGAGGCCACGGCTCGGCTGCCGGCTGAGGCGGGCGCGTCGGCGCGCGCCAGGCTGCGTTCGGCCCGGTGCGAGCTCAGTACCACGGGCAGGCGGCGGTAGACCCAGTCGAGGTCGAGGTTGATCTTCGCCTTCGAGCCCAGCAGAGCGAACAGCAGCCAGAACCCGAGCACGGTCATGATCAGGATCTGCAGCTTCTCCACCACCGGCCCGAGCGCGTAGGGCGCGCGCGTGATCTCGGTGGGCATCAGGTCGTAGAGCAGGCGTGGGTACAGACCGATGGCGATGTTCAGCGCCGCGGCGGCGCCCATGGCCACGTACATCGACACCGGCACCGGCTTGACCACGACCCGGTCGGTGCCGTCCTCGGTGGCGGGGCCCATGCCGCGCGTGCCGATGAAGGTGGCGTAGGGCAGCTTCAGCCCCGTGGACAGGAAGGTCCCGACCGAGACGACCTTCAGTGCGATGACCAGCCAGGCGAGCTCCTCCTGGCCGGCGGCGTAGGGGATCAGCTCCTTGGAGACGTAGCCGGAGAACAGCGGCACCGAGGAGATGGACACCGCCCCGATCATGTACAGCACCGCCACGGACCGCATGCGGTTGAGGACGCCGCCGAGGTCGCTGGCACGGGAACGCCCCGTCGCGTAGAGCACGGCGCCCATGCCCATCAGCAGCAGGCCCTTGTAGAGGATGTGCGAGAAGGCGTGTGCCGTGGCGCCGTTCAGCGCGGTCTCCGTGCCGATCCCGACGGCGGTGACCATGAAGCCGACCTGGCTGATGATGTGGTAGCTGAGCAGCCGGCGGATGTCGTTCTCGAGGATGGCGTACAGCACCCCGTAGATCGCCATGATGACGCCGAGGTAGACCAGCACCTGTGCGCCGGGGAAGCCCCGGATCAGGGCGTAGACCGCGGCCTTGGTGGTGAAGGCCGACAGGAACACCGTGCCGGCCACCGAGGCGGTGGGGTAGGCGTCCTTCAGCCACGCATGCAGGGGCGGGACGCCGGCCGACAGGGCGAAGGCGGCCAGCACCAGCCAGCCGGCCACGCCTGGCTCGAAAGCCTCGAAGGTGAGCGAGCCGGTGGTCTGGTACTGCACGATCAGTCCGCCGAGCAGCAGCTTGCCCCCGGCGATGTGGAAGAACAGGTAGCGCATGCCGGAACGGTTGGAGCGCGTGGTGCGGCGGGAGAGGATCACGAAGCTCGAGGTGACGGCCTTCAGCTCCCAGAACAGGAACAGGGTCAGCAGGTCGCCGGCGTAGATCACGCCCATGGCGGCGCCGACGTAGGCCAGCGCGACGGCGCGCTCGCCGATCGGCTGGGTGGCCAGGCCGTAGATGCTGGACAGCAGCGCGGCGACGGCGAACACCACCCCGAAGGCGGTGGTCAGCCTGTCGACACGCAGCAGTTCGAGCTCGAAAGTCATCAGCGGTGCGGTGACCAGGGTGCCGTCAACCAGGGTCAGCACACCGGCCAGCGCCAGCACCGGGGCGACCAGGGTCAGCATCTGGCCCGGACGTCGAGGGAGCACGCGGACCAGGACCGCGGCGATCAGCAACGGCCAGGCGGGGTGCAGCAGCAGCTCGCTCACGCTGCCCCCCCGGGGTCGGGCACGTTGCGGTGGTCTTGGTCGCCCGCGCCGCCCGTCCGGTCAGCGGCACCGGGGTCGCCATCCGTGCGCACGCCGTCGGTGCGCACCCCGTAGACGTCGTGCTCGATGTCGGGGGTGCGGTCGGCGGGGTAGTAGTCCTCGCCGCGCTGCAGGACGGGCGCCATGGCCTTCTTGGCGACCAGGGTCAGGATGATGGTCCCGAACAGCCCGATGCCGGCGCCGTAGCCGACCACGGGGGAGTAGCCGATCAGCAGGTCGAGCCCGAGGCCGACCACGGCTACCACGGCGATGACGGGGAGGGCACGGGTGGTCACGATCCACCTCCGGTGACCGCCGCGGCAACGCTGCCCGCGAGCTCGTACAGCCCGGTCCAGTCGGCGAGGCCGAGCAGGATCGACAGCACCCCGGTGGTGAACAGCGGCACCACCATCAGCGCGGAGGCCTCCCCGTAGCCCTCGTGGCCGTGGTGGTCCTGGTGGCCGGAGGGGCCGTCGTGGTTGTCGTGCGCACCCTGGTCGTCGTGGCCGGTTCGGCCTGCGCGGTCGTCGTGCGCCGCCACCTCGACGTTGGCTCCCGTGGTGGAGCCGGCCGGCTCCGCAGGGTCGGGGGCGTGCGCGCCCGCACCCGCCGCACCGGCCATGGCCAGGGCGGGTTCGGGGTCGTGTCCGGGTTCGGGGTCGTATCCGGGGTCGGGGTCTGGGGTGTGCCCCGCGGCCGGGGCCGCGTCGGGGGCGTCCGGGGCGGGACGGAAGAAGGCCCGGTAGACCACGGGGAACAGGTAGCCGGCGGTCAACAGCCCCGCGCCGACCATGATCGTGGCGTAGACGTAGGCCTCGGCCTCGAGCGCGCCGGTGATCAGGGTGAACTTCGACAGGAACCCGCCGGCGGGGGGCAGACCCGCCAGAGAGAAGGACGCGAGCGCGAAGGCGACCATCGTGAAGGGCATACGTCGCCCGATGCCGTCCAGCTCGCTGACGTGATCCTTATGTGCCGCGATGTGGATCGCCCCGGCGGCGAAGAACAGGGTGATCTTGGCTACACCGTGGTTGAGGATGTGCAGCAGCGAGCCTTCGTAGGCGCTCTGCGACAGCAGGGAGAAGCCGAGCACGATGTAGGCCAGGTGTGCGATGGTCGAGTAGGCCAGCCGCCGCTTGAGGTGGTCTTGGCGCAGGGCGATGATCGAGGCGAGCAGGATCGTGGCACCCGCCACCGCTGAGAGCACGCCCTGGATATCGACGGCTGCGATCGCGCCGGGTCCGAGCACGAAACCGACCGCCCGCCCCACGGCGAACACCCCGCCCTTGACCACGGCCACGGCGTGCAGCAGGGCGGACACCGGTGTCGGCGCCACCATCGCCCCGGGGAGCCAGGCGTGCAAGGGCATCAGGCCGGCCTTGGTGCCGAACCCGACGGCGAGCAGCAGGAACACCACCACCGTCAGCGTGGAGTCGAGCTGGTCGCCGACGAACCCTCCGGCGGCGAAGCTCAGTTCGCCTGTCTGGGCGTAGATGATGATCATCGCCAGCAGCACCAGCGCGCCACCGGTGAGCAGGTAGCCGAGGTAGGTGCGGCCCGCGTGGATCGCCTTGGTGTCGCCCTTGTGGGTCACCAGGGGGTAGGTGGTGACGGTGAGCAGCTCGTAGGCGATGAAGAAGGTGAGCAGGTCGCCGGCGAAGGCCACTGCGAAAGCGGTGGACAGACACAGGCTGTAGAAGGCGTAGAAGCGGGTCTGGTTGGAGGCGTTGTCCCCGCGCATGTAGCCGATGGCGTAGCTGCCGGCGAGCACCCACAGGAAGCTCGCCAGCACCGCGAACAGCATCCCCATGCCGTCGGCGGCTAGGGTCACCTCGACGCCGGGCAGGAGCTCGCCGAGCGAGCTGGTGAGCACCTCGCCGCGCAGGGTGGCGGGGGCGATCGCGGTCACCACACCGAAGGTCACGAGCGCGCCGAGCACCAGGCTCGCATCCCGCACCACGGGGGCGCGACGGGTGAACACGATCACCGCGGCGGTGACCGCGGGGACGAGCACCGCGGCGAGCGGTAGCAGCGACGGGGTCTCCATCGGCCTCCCGGTGCTCGGGGTCTGGGGGTGCGCTGCGTGCTCGGGGTGGGTGCTCGATCGTGTCGGTGCAGGGACCGCGATGGGGCCGTGGAAGCGATCAGCGTTGGATGCTCACGGTCCGTGTGGTTCGTGTGGTCCGTGTGGTCCGTGGGGTCCGTTCCGACGTTGGCATCCGTACGGTCATGACTGCCTGCGCCATCTCGGTGGCGTCGTGCACCACCTCGCCGTCGCGGTCCTGCTGGGATCCGTGGCCGCGGACAGGGAGTTGTGCCATCGGGCGGTTGGCGCGCTGCCTTCGGTGGCGACGGGGAAGAGGCTAGCCGCCTGGCGCGGCGGCTTCAGCAGGGCCATCCGCTTCGGGTCGGAGGCTCGCAGCCGTTGTCGGCACCGGTGGGGCCTACCGTCCTGCGGCCCTGCCTAGCCCTACCACGACCACCGGTCCAGCAATCATGGTCAGTGCGGATTGAGCGTCTGTTCACCGTCCCGTGACCTCGGGTTCGGACTCCGGCTACCTGTCGCCACCAGCCTCGTCATCGCGAGCCGAGGAACCTCCTTCGGTCGCTGTTGCGAGGTCGGTCGTGGCGCGCTTGATCCTGGAAGGTGTCAGCAAGCGGTTCGGCGATGTCCAGGCCCTCGCGCCCCTTGATCTCGAGATCGGCCAGGGGCAGTTCGTCGGGGTGCTGGGTCCGTCGGGCTGTGGCAAGACCACCCTGCTGCGCTGTCTGGCGGGGCTGGAGGCGCCCGACACGGGGCGGATCCGCTTCGGGGACCGGACCGTGGTCGACGTCGACGCCCGCGTGCAGGAGCCTCCGCAACGTCGCGGGCTCGGCATGGTGTTCCAGGATCTGGCGCTGTGGCCCCACCTGACCGTGTTCGAGAACGTGGCCTACACGCTGCGCGCCCGCAAGGACACCGACGACCTCCACGACCGTGTCCACGACGCGCTGGCCAAGGTCCAGCTCCCGGTCCAGTCCGGCCGCTACCCCCACCAGCTCTCGGGTGGCCAGCAGCAGCGGGTGGCCTTCGCCCGGGCGGTCGTGGACCGCCCGCCGGTGCTGCTGATGGACGAGCCGCTGTCGGCGCTGGACGCGGCGCTGCGGGTGGACCTGCGCGCGGAGCTGACGGCGCTGACCCGTTCGCTCGGGCTGACCGCCGTCTACGTCACGCACGACCAGCACGAGGCCATGTCGATGGCCGATCGCATCCTGGTGATGCAGGACGGGTTCGTCCGGCAGGATGGGGCCCCCGAGACCGTCTACCAGCACCCGACCAGCCGCTTCGTCGCCGACTTCATCGGTCGGTTGAACGCCCTGGACCGGCCCCTGTCCAGCGTGCTGCCCGTCGGCGCTGCCGCCCCGGTGGCAGGGACCATCAACGGCCATGACAGGCAGGAGCGCCCGGTCACGCTGGCGGACACCGCCGACCACGAAGCCGCCGACGTGAGCGCCGCCGACGTGAGCGCCGCCGACGTGAGCGCCGCCGACCACGAAGGCGCCGACGCGAGCGCCGCCGACGCGAGCGCCGCCGACGCGAGCGCCGCCGACGTCCGTGCGCGCATCGACGCCTCCACCGAGGTGGTGCTGACGGGCAGCGGCGTGGCCGGCGTGCGTCCGGAGAAGGTCCACCTCAGCGCCAACGGCCGGGACATGGTGGCACTGCCCGCCGAGGTGGAGCTCGTCAGCTACCTCGGCGACCACTACGAGCTGCGGTGCCGCCTCGAGCTCGCCGACCGACCCTGGGTGGTTATGAGCGACCGCCGTGTCGAGGTGGGGGAGCGCGTGCTGCTCCACCTCGCGCCCGACGACCTCATCGTCACCGAGCAGTGACGACTTCCGCGCATCGACAGGGCGCCTGCGCGCCAAGGACCAGTCCTGCGAGGACCAGCGCCAAGGTGCGCCTCCGCCCGAGCCGAGCGACCACGACCGGCCGACCACGACCGACCGAGCCGACCGGCCGACCACGACCGACCGAGCCGGTCGAGCCGAGCGACCCGCTGCAGCCGACCGACCACCCTGATTCCCGAGTACCCCGATCAACAAGGACGAGGACGTGACCTTGCGACGTAGGAACCTGATCCGTGGCACCGCCGTGCTGGCGGCCGCCGCACTCGCACTCGCCGCCTGCGGCGATCCCGAGGAGGTCGATGACGCCCTGGACGATGCTGCTGACGTCGAGGAGGACGTCGACGAGCCTGAGGAGGACATGGACGACGAGCCCGCGCCCGACGAGGAGGCCGGCTCGCTGGTGTTCTACTCCGCCGGTCCTGGTGGGCTGGCCAACGACCTCGTCGAGGCCTTCACCGCGGAGACCGGCATCGAGGTGGAGATGTTCCAGTCCACCACCGGTGACGTCCTCGGCCGCCTCGAGGCGGAGATGAACAACCCCATCGCCGACATCGTCTACCTCGCCTCCTGGGTCCCCGCCGTCAGCTACAAGGAGCAGGGACGCACCCAGCCCTACACCCCGGCCAACACCGACGATCTCAACGACGGTTGGGCCGACGAGGACGGGCACTTCTGGGGCCGCGACGGCTCCGCGCTCGCGCTCACGGTCAACACCGACATCGCCCCCTCCATGCCCACCGACTGGGAGGACCTCGCCGCGCCGGAGTGGGAGGACCTGGTCATCATGCCCGATCCCCAGGAGTCCGGCACCGCCCGGGACTTCGTCGCCGCCTTCGTCGACGACCGCGGTGAGGACGAAGCCTTCGCCCTGTTCGACTCCCTGGCCGACAACGGGCTCGCCATCGAGGGGCCGAACCGTCCCGCGGTGGACTCAGTGGTCTCCGGCACCCACGCCGCGGTGATCGCCGGAGTGGACTACATGGGCTACGGCGACGCCGCCGCGGGTGAGCCGCTCGAGGTCGTGCTCGCCGAGTCGGGGACCATCGTCACCCCGCGGCCGATGTTCATCACCGAATGGGCAGAGAACGTCGACGAGGCGCAGGCCTTCATGGACTTCGTCTTCAGCGACACCGCCCAGCAGATCGTCGTCGACCGCTTCCTGATGCCGGCCCGCACCTCCATCGAGGTGCAAGAAACCATGCGGCCCTTCGACGAGGTCCCACTGCTCGACTTCGACTGGGCCAACGTGGAAGCCACCGGTGACGACCTGCTGGCCGAGTTCGTCTCCCGCTACATCCGCTGACCGTGTCCACCTCGACGGCGCCCGCCCCGTCACTGCCGGACGACGACGCTCCAGGAGCGTCCGGCCCGCGGCGGAGCGGGCGCCGATCCCGTGCGGCCTGGGCGAACCTCGGTGCCCTGGCCCTGCTGGCGGCGCTGATCGCGGCACCGCTGATCATGGTGCTGGTGCGGGCGCTCGCGCCTGAGGGCACCTTCGCCCCCGGGGAGGCGCTGGACACCCTCACCGCCGGGACGAACCTGCGCATCATCTGGAACACGGTGCTGCTCGGCATCCTGGTCTGCGTCGGCTCGACGCTGTTCGCGGCGCCGCTCGCGTTCCTGATGTCGATGACCGACCTGCGCCGTCACCGCTGGATCGACATCGCGGTGATCGTGCCCTTCATGACCCCGCCCTACATCAACGCGATCGCTTGGATCATCTTCATGCGGCGCCGCGGCTACCTCGAGCAGCTGGTCGGCGAGGGGGCGGCGGGGGTCCTGCAGGACGCGTTCTTCACCCCCGTCGGCATGGCGATGGTGATGAGCTTCAACCTGTTCCCGTTCCTCTACCTGATCCTCCGGAACTCGCTCGACAACATCGGGGCGAGCCCGGACGAGGCGGGCGCGGTGCACGGCGGTGGGTTCCGCTACCGGCTGCGCCGCATCATCGTGCCGCTGCTGCTCAGCGGCTACTCGATGGGCATCCTGCTGGTGTTCATCAAGTCCGCGGGGGAGTTCGGCACGCCGATCACGCTGGGCAACCGGATCGGCTTCATCGTCCTGGTCTCCGAGATCTACCAGAACACCTCGATCTTCCCCATCGACTTCGGGGCGGCAGCGGCCCTGTCCAGCGTGCTGATGTCGATCGGGATCGGCGCGTGGTTCTTCCAGCAGTGGTTCGTGTCCCGCCGTCACGACCGGGCGCTGTCAGGACGGGCGACGCGGCGGGCCACGGTGCCGCTCGGCCGGTGGCGGCCGCTGGCGTGGGCCGTGGTGGCGGTGGTGTTCCTGCTGTCCATCGTCATCCCGTACCTGACGGTGTTCGCCTCGGCCTTCACCCGGCTGGAGTCGGCGGGAGTGACCTGGGGCAACCTGACGTTGCTGAACTTCCAGGTGCTGTTCGACCCTCGCAGCGGCGCGCTCACGGCGCTCGGCAACAGCTTCCGGTTCGCGCTCATCGCGGCCACGATCACGGCGGTGATCGGGATCATGGTGGCGCTGCTGACCGTGCGCCGCCGCGGTCCGGGGGCGCGTTCGGTGGACTTCCTGGCGCTGGCACCCGACATGGTGCCGGCGATCGTGGTCGTGGTCGGTCTGATCTTCTTCTGGAACGCCGTGTGGCAGCCGGTGCCGATCTACAACACGGTGTGGATGCTGATCCTGACCTACGTGGTGCTCTACGTGCCCTTCAGCGTCCAGAACGTCAAGGCCGTCTACGGCCAGCTCGGCACGTCGTTGTTCGAGGCGGCCCAGGTCGCCGGGGGCTCCTGGTGGTTCCGCACCCGCCGGATCCTGCTGCCGCTGATCGCGCCGGGGATCCTGGCCGGCTGGATCATGGCCTTCTCCATCTCCATGCGGGAACTGGTGGGGTCCCTCCTGGTGCGACCACCCAACGTCGAGGTGCTCTCCACCTACATCTTCCGTGAGTTCGAGCAGGGCAACCGCTCGCTCGGGATGGCGCTGACGATCGTCGGGGTGTTCACCACCACCGCGGTGCTGATCGTCACCGACCAGTATCGGGAGAAGCTCGTGGCCCGCCGCCGCTGACACGCGCTGTGGCGGTCCGCCACCCTGGCTGTCCGGCCGGGTCGTCGCCTCACGTGGGCATGGGGGGCGCCTACGGTGAGAACCGCCGCTCTAGGAGGACCGACGGACCGCAGGAGGACCGACGGACCGCAGGAGGACCGACGATGGACCCCCAGGCCGACCCGACCCCGACCACTCCGTCACCCGGCGCGAACGGGCGCCTCGTCGGCCGCCGGCTGTTGGTGACCGGTGCTTCCTCCGGCATCGGCCAGGCGACCGCCCGGGCCGCGGCCGCGGCTGGTGCCCGGGTCGCCCTCTTGGCCCGCTCCGAGAACAAGCTGCGCACCCTGGCCGACCACCTCGGCGCCGTCGCCGTTCCCGCCGATGTGGTCGACGCGGATGCGGCCCGTGAGGCCGTGGCCGCGGCGGCCGAGGCGCTGGGTGGGTTGGACGGGCTCGTCAACGCGGCCGGGGTCGCGCGCCCCGGTCCGATCGCGACCACCTCGCCGTCCGACTGGCAGCTGATGCTCGATGTCAACGTCCGTGGGCTCCTGCACGTCACCCAGGCCGCGTTGCCGTACCTGGCCGCGGAAGAGCGCGCCGACGTCGTCAACGTCTCGTCGATGTCGGGCCGGCGGGTCGGGTCTCCGGAGATGGCCGTGTACGCGGCGTCGAAGGCCGCGGTCCACGCGCTGTCGGAGGGGCTGCGCCGCGAGGTCGCCGACCAGCGCGTCCGGGTGTCGGTGATCGCCCCCGGGTTCGTGCGCACCGGCATCTTCGACGAGCAGGACTCCGAGGCTGCTGAGCGGCTCGGCCGCAAGGGGCAGGAGGTCGGCCTCGACCCACGCCAGGTGGCTGAGCGCATCGTCGAGGTGCTCGCCGCCGCCGCCGAGGTGGTCCACGTCGAGGTGGCGATGACCTCCGCCGACCAGTGAGCGGGCGGAGGCGTCAGGCGCTGGTGGTCGGCTCCGGCGCCGGGACCGGGGCGAGCTCGGGGTGGCGGCGGAGCGTCATGGCTCCGATCGTGACGGCGACCAGCGCGAAGGAGACCCGCAAGCCCACCAGGTCGGCCACCAGCCCCACGACCGGTGGGCCGATGACGAAGGCGAGGTAGCCCACGGTCGCCACGGCCGCCACCCCGGCTCCCGGTGACGCCGATCGGGTGCCGGCGGCGGCGAACACCAGCGGCACCGTGACCCCGAGCCCGCCACCCACCGCCGCGAAGGCCACCAGGGTCAGCGGCAACGAGGAGCTGAGCGCGATCGTGAGGTAGCCGGCGGTGGCGAAGGCGCCGCCGGTGACCACCACCCGGGCGGGCCCGACGCGGCGCACCAGCCGGTCGCCGATGAGCCGGATCGCCGTCATCGCGGCGGTGGAGGCCACGAAGCCCCACCCGATCTGCCCCGGTGCGACCCGCAGCTGGTCGGCGAGGTGGATGCCGCTCCAGTCGGCGGCGGTGGCCTCGCCGAGCGCGGCGGCGAAGGCGATCAGCGCGAGCGGCAGCAGCGGACCCCGGGGGAGGGCGAAGCGTGGGCCGCTCGGTGCGGCTACCCGGTCCTCGACGCGCAGGTTGGGTGCCGCGACGAGGGTGAGAGCGATCAGGACGACCGAGATCGCGGTCAGGTGGGTGGCGACGGACACCCCGAGACCCATGGCCGCGGAGCCGATGACCGCCGCCGCGAGGGCCCCCAGGCTCCAGGCACCGTGGAAGCCCAGCATGATCGAGCGTCCGTAGGCGCGCTCGATCCCCACCCCCTGGGCGTTCATCCCGACGTCCATGGTCGCGCCGCCGATACCGATCGCGACCAGCAGCACGACCAGCGTGAGGGGATCGGGTGCGAGACCCGCCAGCGGCAGCAACGCGATCATCACCGCCGCGCCGCCCAGGGTCAGCCGTCGGCTGCCGTGCCGCGCCGCCAGCACGCCGGAGAGCACCAGGCCCAGCACCACCCCGACCGCCAGGCCGGACAGGACCAGCCCGAGGGTGGCTTCACGCAGCGCGAGCTCGTCGCGGACGTTCGGGACCCGCACGAGGAAGGACGCCACCGCCAGCCCGTTGATCAGGAAGGCGAGCGTCACCGCACGGCGCCCGCGGCGGTCCGCGGCCGTGTGGGACGGTGTCATCGACGGCTCCGCTGGGCCCGGCCGCACCCACGGCGACCGCCCGCAGCCCGAGGGTAGGTGTCCGTCCCCGCGGTGAGGTCGCGCGCCTCATCCAGCCGGCGGTGGCCGCGGCCGGCGTGGTGCCAGCGGGCGTGGTGCCAGCGGGCGTGGTGCCAGCGGGCGTGGTGCCAGCGGGCGTGGTGCCAGCGGGCGTGGTGCCAGCGGGCGTGG
>SL_8KL_010_SEDDRAFT_10003218_pt1 | contig 13526 bp, 10 predicted proteins | sample SodLakKL_010_SED_4_FD_11160 | JGI IMG/M metagenome (IMG submission 11160) | reverse complement strand
TTTTTTCGGCATATTCTCTCTGTAGTGTAAATATTTCAATGAACGGAAAAGTTGTTGTATTGTCAGGCGCAACCTCCGGTATTGGGAGATCCACCGCCATCTATCTTGTGAACAAGGGATTCACGGTATACGGTTTGTCCAGATCCATTGGCCGGGATCAAGGCGTTGTTTATATTGAATGTGATATTGCAAACAGGGATGAGGTTTTCAACGCTGTTAATCAAATATTATTGAAGGAAAAGCACGTTGATGCGCTTGTCAACAATGCCGGGATAGGAATCAGCGGTTCCATTGAAAAAACCGGAGCCATGGATATGGACGTCATCCTTGACGTGAACGTCAAGGGCATGATCCACCTCGTACAGGCGTTGCTCCCAAGCCTGCGTTCAAGCAAGGGAAGAATTATCAATATCGGAAGTGTGGCCGGGCGATTCACCATTCCATTCCAGACCGTGTATTCCATGACAAAAGCCGCAGTGGAGGTCCTGAGCGAGGGGCTGGCCATGGAACTGAAACCGTTCAACATCCATGTTACATGCCTCCTGCTTGGCGATGTAAATACGGGATTCACCCGTAATCGCCGCAAGAACGAAAACGAGCATCCTCTTTATCAAAAACGTTCAGCACGTTCCCTGAAAAAAATGGAACTGGACGAGCGCAATGGATTGCAGCCCAGTGCTGTTGCCAGAGAAATACATTGTCTGATAACGGCCAGGAAACCACCGTTGAAAAGAACTCTTGGCGCCAGATACAAGACATATCTTCTGCTGAAGAGATTTCTGCCCGATGCAGTGACTGTAAGCATCTTAAGGAGATTATATGGCTGACCTGGTAATCGTCAGGGAAGTGCAGAGCCGCAAAGAGCTGTTGCATTTCGTTGCTTTTGCAAATCAGCTTTATTCTGGAAATGAATATTTTGTCCACGATATTGTCAAAGATGAGCTGGACATGTTCAATCCAAAAAAAAACCCGGCCTACGAACACTGCACGACAAGACTGTTTTTGGCCTATCAGAATGACGCTCTTGTAGGAAGAATCGCGGGTATACATCATATGGGCCATATTATGAAGACGGGCAGGAAGCAGTTACGGTTTACGCGGTTCGATGCTGTGAATGATATTCGAGTCAGCAAGGCGCTGTTTCATGAATTGCACAAATGGGCAACAAGCCTTAATCTTGAGGAAATAATCGGCCCTATCGGGTTTTGTGATTTCGACAAGCAGGGTCTGCTGATTGAGGGATTTGAAGAATTAAGCATGCATATTACTGCATACAACCATCCATACTATGCGGACCATCTTGCCCGGTTAGGTTTTGTCAAGGATGCTGACTGGGTTGAATACCAGATATACTCTGCCAGGGATCCACAAAGAGTGGAGAAACTGGCTGATAATGTCGCAAAAAGATATGGATTTAGAATCGCTGCATATCGGAAAAAAAGCCAGTTGAAATCCGTCATACCTGATTTTTTTGAGGTGTTAAACGCATCCTTCATGAACCTTTATGGTTTTGTCCCTTTGACGGACAAACAGATGAAAATGTATGCCGACAGATTTTTTCCGCTCATACAGCCGGATTATTTTTACGATGTAAGGAATGCGAATGGCAGGATGATAGGATTCGGACTGTTATTGCCTTCATTATCCAGGGCCATTCAAAGTTCCAGGGGCAGATTGTTTCCTCTGGGTCTTCTGAGAATATTTCGTGCCTTAAAGACCGCGGATGTTCTGGACTGCTACCTGATGGCAGTCAGGCCGGAGTATAAAAACAGAGGGGTCAGCGCCTTGATCCTTCAGCAAGCCATGGAAACAGTCCGGAAAAAAGGCATCAAAATGGCTGAATCGGGGCCGGAGCTGGAATCGAATAAAGAAATGACATCGTTATGGAAACTGTTTAATGTCAGACAGCATAAACGAAGAAGATGCTTTTTATGCAAGGTTGATCAATCATGTTAGTAAATCTATATGTTAATCTTTGCGAAAAATATCCACGCATTCGCAAAGTGACACGCAAAGTCATGTACAATTTTTTAGCAAGCTTGTACAAGAAAAAAGATTGGGCGTTCATGAATTATGGATACACAGACTCAACCATTCATGAATCTCTTAAACTTTCAAATGAAGATGAGGTTGACCGATATTGCATTCAGCTGTATTATCATGTTGTTCATTCTATTGATCTCAGTAATTGTGATGTGTTGGAAGTAGGATGCGGCAGGGGTGGCGGGTCTTCTTACATAATGCGTAATTTTAAACCAAAAAAAATTGTCGGTGTCGATTATTCTTCAAAAGCTGTAGCTTTGTGCAGGCGCTTTCATCAGATACAGGGCTTGTCTTTTCAGTATGGTGATGCAGAGGCTCTGCCTTTTGCATCAAACAGTTTTGATGTTGTCGTAAATATTGAGTCGTCGCACTGCTACGCCTCAATGGACCGTTTTCTGGCACAGGTCAAACGGGTCCTGCGGCCAGGTGGCTATTTTCTGTTCGCCGATTTCAGGTCTCAGGAGCAGGCTGGCGTGCTTGAGGCGCAATTGCAAGCATCAGGATTGGAACTCATTGGAAAACAGGACATAACCTCTAATGTTCTGGCTGCCCTGGACATGGATCATGATCATAGAGTCGGGCAGATACGCCGGGGCTCGCCAAGAATAATTGCCGGTCTGGTACAGGAGTTTGCAGGCATCAAGGACACCCGGATCTATAGAAACTTTGCCGAAAGGGAAAATATTTACCTGAGTTTTGTTCTGCGTAAAAACAGCCATAATCAACCATAGCTCACACATGCCCCAGCGCGTCGACAATGCTTTTGTTGGCCGCTTTCCTGGCCGGAAGAACTGCTGAGAAGATTGACAGAATCAGCATGAAGGCAAAAGTCAAAGACAGGTAAGCAGGCACCAGGTTAATTTCCAGAGGTATGGGCATGCTGAACTGGGGGGGTATCCAGGTGATCTCCATGGCGTTGACCAGCCAGCAGCTGGCAGCGGACACGAACAGACCTGAAACAGACCCGGCAATCCCGAGCAGTGCGCTTTCAATGGCGAAAAGGCGGATGACGCCAAACCTTTTCAGCCCCAGGGCCCTCAGGGTTCCTATCTCGCGGGTTCTTTCCATGATGGTCATGCTGATGGTGTTGATAATGCTCATTATGATGATAATAAACACAATCACAAAAATAAAAAGGAATATGATGTTCAGCATGTTCCTCACCTTGTGGTAATCCGGCGCGTAATCCATCCAGTTTACCACTTCCATGTCAAGACCGGCCGCAGGCAGGCTGTCCGTGATCCGTTTCTGCACTGACAGGGTATCTTCATCGTCGGCCAGGAGTACAGATACCTGTGCAACACTGTCCGTATCATACAGAGACTGGGCAAAATCAAGGGAAACCCTCAGCATCTTGTCATTGAGGGCTTCCAGGGGGGCCTCGAATGTCTGGAACACCTCCATGTCCAGGGCGTTCATCATGCCGTCCACTGTAGTGGTCATGGCCATGGCCTGGTCACCTTCTCTCAGGTCCAGAATATGGGACAGCCCGCTGCTCAAACCCACCCCGTAGCTTATATCATCCTGGAGTTTTCGTCCTTCATAAAGCTTGAAGGTGGCCAGTATCCCCCTGGCCCGTCCCTGGGTGAATTCCACATGGGAAGGGGCAACCCCATGGCCCACAAAAACCGTGGATACCAAACCATTGCTTATCAGCCCGGACACCCGCAGCTGAGGCGAAACCAGCACGACCTCGGGCAGATCGTACAGGATGCCTTCAATAGTCTCCAGCTCTTCCCTGCTTATTAGAAATTTGTGCGGGTCAATCCGGCCTTCCTCCAGGTAGCCCCCCTTAAAAACGACAAGGTGTCCTTCTCCCTGCAGATAGATCTGGTTGGTCTGAATGGTATGAAAAATATAATTGGTGAAGCCGCCGAATATATTTATGGCCGCAAATCCAAGGGCGATGGCGGCAATGGTATACAGAGAACGCCTGCTGTTTTTTAAAATGTTCCTGACGGCAATCTTAATCCAGGCAATCATCTCAAATTTCACTGTTTAATGATTCATTGATCACGGTGGGTCTCGTCCTGTGTGATTGATCCGTCCTGGAGCCTCACCCGTCTTTTCACGTGTGAAAGCAGTCGCTCATCGTGAGTGGAGAATAGAAACGTGGCGTTTCGGGACCGTCCTGTCTTTTTCATCAGGCTGATTATCTTTTCAGCGTTTTCTGTATCCAGGTTGGCGGTTGGTTCGTCGGCGACAATCAGGAGGGGATTGTTTACAAGGGCCCTGGCTATGGCCACCCTCTGCTGCTGGCCCCCCGAGAGCTTATCCGGCCTGTTATCCAGCATACCGCCCAGGCCCACTTCATCCAGGACTGAAGCAGCCCTTGCTTGAGCACGGCTGTAAGGCAGTCCACGAATCTGCAGGGGAAGCATCACGTTTTCCAGAGCCGACAAAACAGGAACCAGGTTGAATCTCTGAAACACAAGGCCAATGGTCTGGTTTCTCTTTTCGCTGCGCTGGGAATCCGTCAGTTCAGAAACAGGCACTCCGTTGAACAGCAGCTCCCCCCGGCAGGGTTCATCAATAAGCCCGGCCAGGTTACACAAGGTGCTTTTTCCCGACCCTGAAGGCCCCCACACAGCCACCAACTCCCCTTTCCTCAGCACAAAATCCACGCTGCGCAGGGCGGCAATGCCCGCGCTTCCGTCATTGTAGTATTTCCAGACATCATTGAAGAGAATCAGCGGCTGGTCGTGTTCATTTTTATCGGCCATGCTGTTCACAATTATTATCCTTCCGGTTCTGGAATATTTCCACCTTTCAGGACGCATTTGCAAACGTCAAAAAAGGTTTCAGCCTTTAAAACCAGCTTTGTAACTCTTTGATTTTTATATCATCCGTCCTCTTTCATTGCATGTCCTACCTGACCATGAGGTTGACGTTGAAGACGTGGTCTTCCACCCGTTCCAGCGAAGGGCTGTCAAATTCGAGGGTGGTCCTGGAGTCGCTCATGAGTTCATCAAATATTGTAATCCTGGATATGAACGGCTGGGAATCATTCACGACATTCTCATATTCCATGCGGGCAGACTTGATGAGTTTGTCCGAAATGGTGTAATACTCGGCTTTGACTCCCACGTTTCTTGATTTGGAAACCCAGTAAACAATGCGGTCATAAGTGGTGTCTCTTGCGCTTGCCCGGAGATCAAAAACCAGGCACTCCTCGCCGTCAATTTCCTCGGTGCCCGTCAGGGTGGAGTCATAATCCCCGGCATAGTTGGTGGCTGCGATATCACCATAGGCAGCATCTCCCATGAGCCTTTGTCTCTGAGAAATGGGAAAGGGCTTGGAGAGTCCCGGTTTGTGGTACCACATGTTTCCGCTGACCATGAGCAGTTTCCCTCCCCTGTGCCTTGGGGGGGCTGCAACCTCAGCAAAAAAATCAAACCCCCTGGCCTGAACATCATAGGTTATATATCTGCTCCTGCTGTTTTCAATGCTTTGCACCGTGACCTCCCACCTGATGCCCTCCCGGGAATAACCCCTGGCCTGATCCGCCCTCTTGAGGATATCTCTTTTGTCTGCTTCTGAATATGCATGCGGTGCTGCTCCATGCATCCAGAACAGACAGATCAGGAACAGGGCCAGGACTCCTGAAAGGCTGATCCGGCTCATCCTGCCCGATAAAACCATTGATTTCCTCCCCGGTTAAACCTAGCATAACAACAGCTTAACAGAAAACGGCTTCCATCCAGGTCCAGCTTATGCAGAGCTCTACTTTGAAAAAAAAGACAGGAAAAATTATTTTCAGGCTGATTTTACTTGCCTGTCTTCTGTATTATTTTGCGGGAGCAGTTGCTGCATCAGCGGAAACGATCAACTCCCCAAAAGAACAAAAGAAGTTAGATGTCAACTGGCTGCGCAAGAACATTTCTGAAAGGGTTTCCAGCACATTTCGCCTGGTAAGCTTTTACCAGGTGAGGCGAACCAGAGAAAATTTATTAACCCGCGGCAGAGAAAAAACACTTGAACTTGATAATTCCAGGCTGCATTTTGAATTACGTCCGGACTTTTTTCTTGATGCCGGCCGCCTGCAGTTAAGCTTAAAACCCAGGCTCAGCCTGAACTGGAGTTCCTGGAACACAGGCAGCTTGGCCGGAGAAAGACACAGAGAAGAATCTTTTTTTATCAATGAGTGGCAGGCCAGGTATATGATGGCTCCGGAGCTGTTCATCACCTATGGTCGAGAAAATCTGCACTGGGGTCCATCATATCTTATTTCACCCTCCAATCCATTTATCCGCGACAGGGACAGGCTGAATCCGCTGCTTGAAGGCAGGGGGGCTGATTTTGCCCGTATTTTATGGTCTCCGGCCTTCAGCTGGAATATTTCGGCCATTGCAAACCTCAATGAAGGGGAGCGTACCGTCCTGGGAGATTTTAAAAAAACCTGTGCCCTGAAAATCGATTACACAGCCACTAGATATTTCATGAGTATAATCCCTCACGTTACGGAAGAGCATGAATGGGGAGCAGGCTACTATCTGGGGTGGAATGCCACTGATGCCCTTATCCTGCACACCGAGGGAAGAACCTTTGACCAGGAATACGAGGTGCTCACCGGAGGATCATACACCTTTATGCGGGGTACTACCATCACCCTGGAGTATTACCACAATTCCGCCGGATCCAAAGCAGATCCTCTTATCCTGGCCTTTCCCCCTTTTGGGGATATTGATCCGGACAGCATGTACTTCAGAAAAAATTACCTCCTGTTTCAAGTGCTGGAAAGAAACATCATGGATAAATTCCACCTTACTCTCAGATGGAAATACAGTCTTGACGAATCCACCTCCAGAACCATGGGGATTCTTGAGTATGAGCTGGGCGATCACCTGCAGCTGTATGCAGTGGGACACCATGACTCAGGAGGCCCATGGGATGAGTTCGGCGGCATCCAGAGGTATATGGCGTCTGTTGGAGCCCAGTATACGTTTTAAGATGCGTCTGCAAAAAGTCTCTTTTGCAGACGCATCTTGGCATGCAGTCAGGCAATGATATCATCTCCTGCTGCTGGATGGTCCACCAGCTCCTTTTGTCCCATCCATCTGACGGGTTCCTGCCAGCGTCCGTACAGGCTGTCGTAGCCGTACTTTTCCATGTATACCGGCGAGGGGGGTGCGTTCCCCCAGGGTGTTCCAAGGTCCGGCCCCCAGCGCATGTCTATTTTCAGCCAGTCTGTGACTTCCTTGCTGCTGTCTATGTCTATAAGATCGTAATTTAAAAATTTTGGCAGATGCTCTGAAGAGACGTCTTCAGCCTTCTCGTCATCTCTGTAAACAGTGTCCAAATCCTTTGAAGGTATATATTCTGTATAGTATTCCCCGGAAAGGATATGATTTTTTCCACTGGTTATATCCATCCTGTGCATATCCATAAAGCCGGGAACCAGCAGGTTGGTGTCTTCCAAGGCTCCTCTTACATCATTTATACCCAGGAAAAGATTTTCCTGTCCTGATAATCCCACTCTGGTGCTGCCTTCGCTGAAATACACTGCGTGGCTGCCGTCGGCAGGGAATATCACAGGATTTGTTCCTGCCTGATATTCAAGCTGATACGCATGATCTTCCACAAACGGAAAATAATGTCTGGAAGTTGCACTGTAATGAACTGATGATTCGTAATCAATCCTGCCGTTTTTGTGCAGGGCTGCCTGAAAAAATTCCCAGTCACTTTCATGGGCACCAAAAGGGTAGCCCAGTGCAGGAATATAATCTGATGCGTCGTCCTTGAGATAATATAAATAGTACTGCAGATATATTATATCTTCAGCTTCAATTTTTCTTGCATAAACCGCGGGCCCCTGGATTTCCTGAACAGCCAGGTCGTCAAAGGAAAGAACTTGGGCCTGGGCGTCATTTTCAGATGAAGCCGATTTAAGCCACAAAAACACATCGATATTATCCCTGAAATTTTCAGTTCTTTGACTGTATTTCCCATAATTTAAAAAGTCCAGAAAATAATCAGTGTGGTCACTGATCTCCTGGGCTATATCGCTGAAACTGTCATAGCTGTGTACATTCTCTTCCCGGGCAATGCGCGCATAAATATCCTCAACAGTTTCCAGATTTATCACCACAGCATCCACTTCTATCACGGAACCTTCCTGATCCAGCATCTTTTCGGAGTTGCCGGCAACGCTTGAGCCTTTGCCCATAACCGTGTACTCAGCATAACCTGAAGCGGTGTCTTTGCGGTAAAGTACCGCATGCTCCAGAAAACCTTCAATCCTGGTAGGCAGGTACTGGGTTTTGTTGTGCGTCATGGAGATGATGGGGGCATGTTTTTCCAGCAGAGATGAAGGCAGGTCCCATTTGTATGTTTCCCGGCCAGGTCCAGAGATTTTAATGTGACCTCCGATAACTGATCTGTCCAGGCCTGCAGGTTTTTCAAGCAAGCAAAGAGTTCCATCGCCGTCCAGCCTGACCAGTTTTTCCAGGTCATTTTGTTCTGCATAAAGGCGTACGCCTTCTTCCATATAAAGCTTGTCAACACCCTGGCTGATGAGCTCTTCAAGGTGCAGAACTCCATCGCCGGTGAGGCGAAGTCCTGTCCGGCCTTCATTGAGCATGATTTCAGAGTCCGCAGCCTGTTCAACACTCATGGCAGTATACAGCCTGTCCTGGATAAGCCTGTTTTCAAGGGCAGTGGCGTCGGGCATGCGTGCGTCCCGGGCCCCGTCCATGATGTTCTGTTCCAGGCTTTGCATGGAAAACCTGCCCGATTCCAAGCCCTGCAGGTAGAATCTCAGGCCGGGGGCATCCGGTATGCGCTGAAACAGATCCTGGTATATGTCTTGTATTGCCTCTTTAAAGTCCATGGTCTCTGATGCAACTGTAAAAAGTTCTTCAGTGAGCCGGCTCGGATGCAGGTCTTAGGGGTTACGATTGCCCAGCGCAGTCCTGTTTTTTTAGGCGGCTGCAGAAATTTGTTTCTGCAGCCGCAACGGTCATGCTTGAAGCACAAGTCCTTACAATCGTCTAAACCTGGTCAATCCCCTCCTGGGAATACTCGGTGGAAACGCCCAGGATGTCCACTTCATGGGATATCTCGTTCCAGTGTATCTGCAGGATGTATCTGGAGTCGTCTTCCTCCCAGTACTGCTCTGTTATCAGAGTGGAGCCGTCCAGTTCAAAATCTATGACAGTGGTCTCGTCCTCTTCAAAAATGACCAGGGTGGAGCTATCCACAATCTCGAAAGATATTTCCTGGGATTCTTCCACTCCGTCCTCCACGGAATGTACTTCCAGTAAGCCTGTATCCTTTATTGACAGAGAGCTCTGGAATTCGTCCATGTCCTCAATGATGGTTTCTTGGGTGTCCAGGTCAATGTCCACAACCTTGAATGCCTCGTATGTCCCTGTAATCTCTCCCAGGATTTCTTCCTTATCCGGCAGATCCAGGGAACTCCTGTTCCAGACTATTTCGGTTTGGGCATGCAGGTCCTCAAACCGGGTTATGAGCTGTTCTCCGTCGAATTCAAAGCTGCTGACTAACTGGCCGTCGTCTTCATAAGTGAGCATGGTGTTGTCGTCTATGAGCTTAAACTTGCTCTTGTCGTATTCCCTGTATCCGTCGATGCTGAAATTTATTTCCCGGTATCCGTAATCGCCTTCGTTATCATGAACGTACAGCAGCATTTCAAAGCTTTCAAAGTCTTGGTCAGTGAATGTTTCCCCGGTTTCAAGGTCTTTTTCCTCAAAGCTGAAGGCTTCATAGGTGCCCACAAGTTCTTCCGTGGTCAGGGTCAGAGTTTTGGTGCTGTCCAGGACATTAAAAAGCCTTAGATCACTGACATAGAATGTTTCTTCATCACCATACACGGCATCCATGTAATATTTGCCAGGACCGAAATCAGCTGCGAAGTTGAAGGTATATTCCCCGGTTTCCCCTGCTTCTACAAAAAAAGCTTCCACCTCTTGGAAGAACATATCCTGGTCATCATCGTCCCATATAGCCAGGTCCAGTGTCTTCTCCAGATCCTGGTCCGAGTCGTTGTTTACATGGACCGTGATGGAGGCTTCTTCGCCCTTGAGCACGGCATAGTCCTGAACGTATACTGTGAACTGGGGCATGGGAAGCTCCTGAACAAGCTCTTCGGCCTCGCTCCTGGCCCATTCCACGTCCAGGAGCTGGCCTTCAAGGATTGCCCTGGCATCCAGAATGTGCTCGGACTGATATATCCTGCTCCCATGCCAGATCATGTCTGTGAAGTAATCCGCCACTTCAAGCTTGTTGTCCAGCACAGTGGCGTCAGGCTCATCGTCGTCCAGGGCCCCGTCCATGATGTTGCGCACAATGGTCACCAGGCTCATCTCTCCGGACTCCAGCTTGTCCACATAGAAGTCAAGACCTTCTTCCTCAGCATCCCGGCCGAAAAGATTCTGGTAGATGTTGTTCACCAGTTCCGGATATTCGTAATCCAGTCCGGTGTCCGGGTCCTGGAACACGAATTTACGGGCCTCGTCTGAATCGGCAAAGGCTTCCAGTACACTGCCAGGGCTCTCACTGCCCTCTTCAAGCCTGTCTGACCAGTAATGAATCCCAAAAGGATCAGCCGGCCGGCCGTAAAAGCCGATGTAATACTTCTGAATCAGTTCGTTTGCAGACATGTTCAACCCCTCCCTTATTGTTGCGGTTAAAATACTGTAACAAAATCCAAGTATTACGACACAAATGCCAGGCAATATTCCAGGTTAAAAAAGGTTCCATGTTTCTGTTTAGTTCGGCTTGTGCCTGCTCTAAGCGTATCCCAGTTTTTCAAGCATGCCGGGGAACTGCTGTTCAAAAGCCCTGTTCATGGAATCGTCAAACACACTGGTCCACTGTGCAGGACTTCCGTCCTGTACGTGTTTCTTTTTTTTGATTTTTTTGTTGAAAATGATGGAGTTGTTATAGAAGGTCAGGATTCCCTCACAGGTTTCTGCAGCGTTGAAGCCCAGGAAAAAAAGGATGTCATGCCAGAGGGAGGTGGATCTGTCCTGCATCAGGTCTTCGTATTTCACCTGCATGAAATTGCTTTCACCCTGAAAGGAGGCCATTTCTCTTATTTCCCTTCCGGCAATGTTGTGCAGTTCAAACATCACCCTGTCTTTGAAGGCGGGGATTTCATTTATGGCTTCCTGGTAGGTCCGGCCTGCGAAGCCATTCCAGGGCCTGTGCAGCCACTCTTCTTCAGAGAAGCTGTGATATCTGGCGCAGGAAATAGCTACGTCTTTTGGATGGCGGATTACATGAATCCCTCTGACTCTTTCGGACTGCAGCAAAAAGCTGGGAAATCTGGAATGGGTGTCGAAAAAAATCAGGTGGCTGGAATTACTGGCCAGTGTTTCAAGTTCTCCTGGTCTGTCCCTGAGTCCTGACTCCGGAAGGTGCACGAACCCGGTGTTGACTCTGTCAGCCATCTCCTTGAAAACCGAGGCCATCCAAACGGTTCCGGTTTTGTGGTGGGTGCCTGCGCAAACGTGATAATCCATGCCTTTTTTCCCTGTAGTGCGTATTGGTTTTGACATGGGACAAGGTTCCAATTCAGTCTTTTTTTATACTCCTAAAGATTTCCCTGTGCAAGCTTTTTTTCTGAGAACACCTGATTGATTAGCAAATCCATACCCATATCTTGTTGGCCCAGGTTTCCAAGGTTGTGAAATTAAAGTTCCACGACTGATAATCCGCGCGGTGTTTAAGTCACTGACGCGGAAATCCAGGCTGGTGAAATCCCTGGAGGTGACGGCTCTAATCTCCTAAAAATATTGACATGAGGCCTCAGGCGGGTTTATTAGCCTCTCTGCATTGACACTTGACTTGATGAATCTGCAAAAAAGCGAAATAAGGCAGTATGTCTTATAACGTGCCTTTAACCATCCAATTTTATAGTATGAACAACAGAAAAAAAATCGTTTACGTAGGCATGAGCGCGGATCTTGTGCATCCGGGACATCTGAACATCATCAGAAAAGCCGGTGAACTGGGTGAGGTCATTGTCGGCCTTCTCACAGACGAGGCCATTGCCAGCTACAAGCGCATGCCTCACATGACCTTTGACCAGCGAAGAGAAGTTATAGAGAATATCAAGGGGGTCAGCCGGGTGGTAGCCCAGGAAACCCTTGATTATGTGCCCAACCTGGAATGGCTCAAGCCCGACTATGTAGTCCACGGCGATGACTGGCAGGAAGGGGTACAGAAGAAGGTCAGGCAAAGGGTTATTGACACCCTGGCCATCTGGGGGGGAGAACTGGTGGAAGTGCCCTATACAAAGGGCATATCCTCCTCTCAGCTCAAGGGAGCCATCAGGGAGGTGGGAACAACTCCGGAGGTTCGTCTCAAGTCTCTGCGCCGTATGCTCAAGATCAAGCCCCTGCTGCGTTTTCTGGATATCCACAACGGCCTCACCGGATTGATTATAGAACATACCCAGGTGGATACACCAGAGGGGATGCGGGAATTCGACGGCATGTGGGCCAGCAGCCTTACAGATTCCACGGCCAAGGGCAAGCCGGATATCGAGGCCGTTGATCTTACCGCCCGCATGAGTACCCTGAACAATGTCCTGGAAGTGACCACCAAGCCCATAATCTATGACGGGGACACCGGAGGCAGGCCTGAGCACTTCGTGTTTACCGTCAAGACCCTGGAGCGCCTGGGGGTTTCAGCGGTTATCATCGAGGACAAGGTGGGACTCAAGAAAAACTCGCTTTTCGGTACGGAAGTAGCCCAGACCCAGGACAGTATTGAGGGGTTCTGTCATAAGATAGAGGTAGGCAGAAGGGCCAGGGCCACTGATGATTTCATGGTCATTGCCCGCATCGAAAGCCTGATACTGGAAAAGGGCATGGAAGATGCCCTGGCCCGGGCCAGGGCATACATCCAGGCCGGGGTGGACGGGATCATGATCCACAGCCGCAAAAAGACCCCTGAAGAAGTATTTGAGTTCTGCAGGCTGTATAATCAGCTGCCGGACCGCAAGCCTCTGGTGGCTGTGCCCTCCAGCTACAACTGCGTTACAGAAGACCAGCTGAAGGAACACGGCGTTAACATAGTCATCTACGCCAACCACCTTCTAAGAAGCGCTTATCCGGCCATGATCAATACCGCCAGGAATATCCTTATGAACAAGTGTTCGGCCAATGCCCAGGGACTCATGCCCATCAAGGAAATCCTGGAACTCATCCCCGGAGGCAAATAGCTGTGATTGAACCGGCCCGTCTTTTTCAGATCCTTAAAGATCAGGGTATAGCTTTTTTTGCCGGAGTGCCTGATTCTCTGCTCAAAAGCCTGTGTGCTTATCTTGATGACCACGCAGGCCCGGGGGAACATGTCATCACTGCCAACGAAGGAAATGCAGTGGCCCTGGCCGCCGGCTACCACCTGGCCACCGCCAGCATGGGGGCCGTTTACATGCAGAATTCCGGCCTGGGCAACTGCGTCAATCCCCTGACTTCCCTGGCTGATCCTCAAGTCTATTCCATACCCATGCT
>SL_8KL_010_SEDDRAFT_10003217_pt1 | contig 13526 bp, 14 predicted proteins | sample SodLakKL_010_SED_4_FD_11160 | JGI IMG/M metagenome (IMG submission 11160) | reverse complement strand
ACACTGCCCACAAAATCTATATTGCCCACATTGAGATCCAGATCACCCTGGACCTTATGAACCGGTGTAACAGATACCTTGCCATCCTCACCGACCGGCTGGCCTTCAGCGTCAGCGACCAGCTTATTTTCTTTCTTTTTGACATTTTTACCGGCAACCAGCTTTTTATCCGCAGGAGACTCAGGCTCGATTTTCTCACCTGTCACGGTCTGACCCGGCTGGCCGGGAACTGGAGGTTCTCTTGTTACCAGCAGCTCCCCTTTGTTGACATTTGTTATTAAGTCCCTATCGAAAAAGTCTATAGAGCCATCCTCACGCTCTGTCCCGATCTTCTCCTCTCCCTGTTCAAAATGATAGTGCAGCTCGGCATCCTCACCGGGCCGGGGAGGATCCCCTTCAGCCACTATATATTCTTTTATTTCTGAATCCGCTTCGATCACTTTCTGCAGTGCCTCTTCCTTTATGCCATAGACTACTCCCGACTCTTCCAGCATGGATTTTAGATCCGATAAAGTCAGCTCTTCTCCTCCATGAGCGGGTTTATAATCAATAGAGGCTTTCAGCTTATCTTCACTTATGCTGACTTCAGCCTCGGCATCCTTATCCAGTTCAGGTTTGCGCGGGGCAATCTCCACCCATTCCCCGTCCGGTTCATCTATCTTTTCCTGCACTGCCTCCCAGTCAACATCCTCAAGTTTAAGTTCCTTTACCCTCTCTCTGATCTCATAATAATCGATCTTCTCTCCGCCGCCCGAAGGTGCGGTGATTCTAAGCATTATACCTTCTGAATTAAAATCAATCTCAAACTCACCATCGACAGCGATTTCTTCATCCAGATATTCGATCTCCCTCTGCAGTTCTTCAGAGGAAGTTTTTTTTAGCTCGGCTCTGTAGAGATTATCTTTGCTGCCAAACCCCAGAAACCCCGATCTTTCCTCCACCAGCTTAAGAGTCAGCCTCTCCGGATCAAAACCCTTCTCATCCTGCCAGTGAGAATATGCTTTTTGTCTTGCCTCTTCTTCATCAGCTGCTTCAATCTCTATCGTCTTTTTTTCGGCATTCTTACTCATGATTTAATTACCGCCCCCGATTTTAACTTATTTCAGCAGTTCCGGCTTATATAACCGCGCAATCTCTGGATTGCCTTGCGGTGCAGCTGTGATATTCTGGAAGAGGAGAGCTGCATAACCTCAGCAATCTCCTTCTGGTTTAAACCTTCATGATAATAAAGGCTGATAACGATCTGCTCCTGTTCTTTTAAATTCTCAACTGCTTCGGCCAATACCTCCTTTTTTTCCTTTTTTTCCAGAGATCTGAGGGGGCCCTCCTGCTGGGCCGGTATAAAATCATACATCCTGGCATCTTCATATTCAGTATCAAGTGAGAGCCACTGGGAGGAATTCAGATATCTTTCCAGCTCCTTTATCCTCTCCCGAGAAAAGGAAACCTTCCCAAGGAGTTCGTCCATCTCCGGCGCTCTTCCCAGCTCACCTTTTAACTGCCGGCGGGCTTCCACCAGCTCACTGGCATCACGCCGCATTGAATGAGGCAGCCAGTCCAGCTGACGCAGATGATCTATCATGGCTCCTCGAATTCTCCTGCGGGCGAAAGTGGAAAACTCCACCCCTCGCTCACTGTCAAATCTATCTATAGCCTGCATGAGACCTATCAGACCATAGCTCTCCAGATCCTCTCTGGAGATGAAATCCGGCAGCACCGCCTCCAGTCTTCTGGCCTGATGCTTAACCAGGGATAGATTCTCCATAACCAGCTCATCCCTCATGTCTTCATCCCCGTCCTGATGGTAGCGCTGCCATAAATCATAGTTTTCGATCTGTTCCTGCTTGCCGGCTGCTGGCATTCTCTACACCCCGCTAATTCTCGTCGTCAGTTTCCAGGACAGGTGGATCCAGTGGGGAAAAATCATCATCTTCCTGATTAACAGCTGCCCTATCCCCGTCAGCTTCTGCTTCCTCTTCGCCATCTCTGCCGTTAATTTCTTCCCCCTCTTTCCCCTGTTCATAATGACTGGCGGCTTTATGGGGGGGATTTTTAAGCTTCTGCCCTTCTTCTGAACTCTCATCATTATTTTTTAAGACCTCAGCCAGGTTCAGCAGAAGAAAACAGGAGATAGTAACTGCCGCCAGTATTCTCACACCCCTCCAGAAGACGAGGGGAAGGGGCTGAAAAGCTATCAACCCGTAGAGAACTGCCAGAACATAACTGCCTGTTCCCACCAGAGCGGAAAGCGAAAGCCGTCTCAGCATCTTTTAAAGCAACCCCTTGCGCATTAGCTTGCGCTGCTGTGCAAAGAGCCAGCCCATCAGGGTGTCTCTGGTTTGGCTGTCGATATCGAGAAACTGCAGTCCGACTGCCTCACTATCATCAGGAAAGTCGGGAAGATCGTATTCGTTGACAACCCGGGAGATTATATTTATGTCCTCTATCTCCTCGACATCAAGCTTTAGCTCCAGAAGGTCTCCTTCTTTCAGTTCCTCCTCAGAAGAAATCAACAGTTTAATGCCACCACCGCTTATATCCAGTGTATGGGACTCCCTGAACTCATCTTCTATATTTTCCCATTCACTGTCCACCCTTCTGTATCGGACATTTACTCTCAGCTCCAGCCGGAAATGTCTGCGCCGCTGAATCTTAATTATCCCATCATCTTCCGGCAGATGAGCTGTAAGCACGGGAACCGGCTGACGGCTGCGCTCTATAATCTCCGTCTGAAATTTATAAGCTGCCGTATCCCCGGCAAAGGAGACGATTATTTTTGTGCCAACACGCAGGGGGATTAGATCACCATCGGAATAAGGCATGAGAAGGTCTATTTTTTCAGCATCTATATCAGAAATCCTGGACTCATATTTACCTTTATAGGGCCCTTTTTTAACCTCTATCTCCACATCCTGATTGACATTGAGCTCATCTATTTTCATTTATCCCGCTTCCCCCTCATTCCAGATAAAAGCTCAGCCATTCCTGAAAAAACCCAGCATACGATATACAAAACCCTTCATACCCCGGGAGGTGTCCTCAACTTTTCCGGAGACTAAAAGCTCTGCAATCCTCTTAAAAGCTCTGCCCGCTTTAGAGTTGGGATATAGTTCCATGAGCGGTTTCTGCTGTTTTACCGCTTTTCTCAATACATCGTCATAGGGNACAACAGCTGAGGTATCGACTTCCATCTCCAGGTATTCATCGATAGCCTTCTCCATGCGCTCTGTCACATCTTCACCCTCACCCCTGGATTCGACCTGGTTCACAATCAGATCAAGCCTTGAGGCGACACTGTAATCGGAGAGAACCTTGAGCAGACTGTAGGCATCCATAACGGCTGTGGGCTCGGGTGTGAGCACCACCATTATCTCATCCGCAGCTCTAATAAAATTTACCACACCGCTGTGGACACCTGCTCCGATGTCTATCAGAATAAAATCATAGTTGTTCTCGATTGCCGTGGAGAGCTCGAGCAGCTTTTTTACCTCTGAAATATCAATATCTGTGAACTCATCTATTCCGGAAGCACCGGGCAGTACTGTGAGACCTCTGGGGCCTTTGATCAGAGCATCCTCCAGCTGGCATTTACCTTTAAGGATATGACCCAGGTGATAACGGGCTGCAAGCCCCATCACCACATCAACATTTGCCATCCCCATATCAGCATCCAGAAGCAGAACATCGCTGCCCTTAGCCTGCAGCGCCAGACCTATATTGACTGTGATATTGGTCTTACCCACACCGCCCTTGCCGCTTGCTACGGAGATAATACGGGACCTCTCCACTCCTTTATCATGGCCGGGTTCATCATGTTTTTTCCCATTCTCTTCACCGTCATCCCCGCCGGGAAACATCTTTCTCAATTTGCTGGCCTGATCAAACATCGCCATCACCCAGCAACAATGAGAGCAAATGACGGGGACTGGCTTTTTCTAAATCGTCGGGAACATCCTGCCCACAGCTGTAATAGGAAAAGGGAAGCTGGCATTCGGAGCGCAGATTGACAATATCTCCATAGCGGGTTGCTTCATCGACCTTTGTCAGAAGTATTCTATCCGGATTTAGCAGAGAAAATTCCTCGATCACAGCAAGCATATTGCTCAGTTTCTGGTTGAGGCTTATGAGCAGATGAACCTCATCGAGCAGTTCAGCGGTCAGCAGCTTCTGCAGTCTGCCAAGCTGCAGCTTATCATCCCAGCTGCTCCCCGGTGTGTCGACAAATACGAGATCATAATTGCGGAAATCCCCGGCCAGCACGGAGGCAAATTCCTCCCTGCTGTAGACCACCTCCAGAGGTATATTTATTATATCACTGTAAGTCTTTAACTGCTGAACTGCGGCTATTCTGTAGGTATCGGCGGTTATAAATCCCACCTTCATCTCTGATCTATCGGCAAAGCGGGCGGCAAGCTTGGCCGCAGTCGTTGTTTTGCCCACACCAGTGGGGCCTATCAGAGCCACCACATGGGGCCTGCCATCGACTGTGACCGGGCAGGATTCCCCCATTAAATCCACCAGACTGTCGCGGAGAATCTCAAGCTTTTCATCTCTATTCTGACCCGCAGCGATTTCTTGGATTATCTCCTTTCTTAAATCCTCGCGGACATTCTGTTCCCCCAGATGGTCATAGAGCTGTTTGCTGTGTTCATCGAGGTTCCTGACAAAATCATCCCGCTGCCAGCTCTCATTTAAATCTTCCAGCATATTTTTGATCTCATCGAGCTCCCCGCTGGAGGTTCGGTTTTCAGGTGCGGCTCGAGATCTCTTCTCCTCCACACCGGCCAGGACTTCGACCTTCTCCCGGCCAAAAAACCCCAGAATCCCACCCTCTTTATATTTGCGGGTGTTGAGAATTATAGCTTCTGAGCCGAGCTCGGCTTTGACTTTAAAGATCGTATCCTGCATGTTATCTCCAACATATTTTTTAACCTTCATATTCACTTCACCGTCCCGTGTATTTCTAGGTCGACGTCAGACTCCAGCTCGTTGAAAGAAAGGACTATAAGCCTCTCAAGGGAACGATGTGTGAGCTCCTTCAGCGGCTTTCTGATATTGGGGGCAGCCAGCAGTATGGGATCATATCCCACCTCCAGCAGGTTCTGCATTTCAGCAGCGATCCTGTCGATTAAATCCTGGGCCTGCTGGGGGGGAAGAGCCAGATATTTACCCTGCTCACTGCTCTCCAGAGCCTGCTCGAGTTCATCTTCAAGTTCGGGATCGAGTGTGACCGCATGTAATCTGTCATCAGCGGCCGTGTACTGGCTGGTTATCTGGCGTGAAAGAGCCTGGCGCACATACTCGGTCAGAATCTGAGTGTCCTTGGTGCGGGGAGCATAATCTGCCAGTGTTTCCAGAATGGTAAGCAGATTATTGACAGGTATACCTTCCCAGAGCAGATTCTGGAGGACTTTCTGTATCTCTCCCAGTGTGAGCAGATCGGGCAGCAGCTCATCCACAACGGCCGGGTAGTCCTCCTGAAAATTGTCCATGAGTTCCTGAACTTCCTGTCGGCCCAGCAGTTCATGGGCATTGTCCTTGATGAGTTCGGTTAAATGTGTGGCCATAACTGAAGGAGGATCGACAATCGTATAATTGGCCATTTCAGCCGCATCCTTCTGGTCCTCTTCAATCCACAGTGCCGGAGTGCCGAAGGCTGGCTCACGGGTTTCAATGCCCTCTATATCATCAGAGGTCATACCGGATTCCATGGCCAGATAATGATCGGGCATAATCTCAAATCTATCTATCTCCACACCTTTGAGTTTGATCCTGTAAACATTGGGATCGAGCTGTAGGTTATCCAGAACCCTCACAGGGGGGACGATAATACCCAGTTCTGAGGCTGTCTGCCTTCTGATCATGGCCACCCTGTCCAGAAAGTCTCCGCCCTGCTCGGGCAGCACAAGAGGTATGAGATTATACCCCACTTCCACCTCCATGGGGTCTACCTTAATGAGATCGGATAGCTCCTCCTTCTGAGGGCGCCTTCTCTCACCCTCCCCTTCGGCGGCCTCTTCAGCTTCAGCTTCCTCAGCTTCAGCCTCACGGGTAAACCGGGCCTGCCGTCTTAGCATGAAAGCTACAGTTCCAACAAGAAAAGCCAGGACCATAAAAGGCAGTGTCGGCAGACCGGGCACAAAGCCCAGCAGAAAAAGCACGCCCGAGGCGATCCACAGGGCCTTGGGCTGTCCTGTGAGCTGGACACTCATATCCCGGCCCATGCTGCCCTCGGCTGCCGCTCTGGTCACCACCATACCTGTGGCTGAAGATACCAGCAGTGCGGGTATCTGACTGACGAGACCGTCTCCCACCGTCAGCAGTGTATAGGTCTGAGCCGCTTCGCCCAGACCCATATCCTGCTGCAGCATGCCTACAACAAGACCGCCCACGATATTGATCGAAGTGATGATAATGCCGGCTATGGCATCACCTTTTACAAATTTGCTGGCACCGTCCATGGCACCATAAAAATCAGCTTCCTTTCTTATCTTCTCGCGCTGGCGGCGGGCTTCATCTTCGGTGATGATGCCGGCGTTGAGATCGGCATCTATACTCATCTGCTTGCCCGGCATGGCATCAAGTGTGAAACGCGCCGCCACTTCAGCCACCCTCTCAGCACCCTTGGTGATGACAATATACTGTATGATAACTATGATGAGAAAGATAATAAAGCCGACCACATAATTTCCCGCCACGACAAATGTTCCGAAACTCTCTATAATTTCACCGGCATAGGCATCACCTAAAATGAGACGGGTCGTCGATACATTGAGTCCCAGCCTGAACAGAGTGGCAAAGAGAAGCAGTGAAGGGAAAACTGACACATCGAGCGGTTCTGTGGTATAGATGCTGACGAGAATTACCACCATGGAAAAAGTGATATTGGCAGTCAGGAGAATATCCATCATTGTGGTGGGCATGGGTATGATGAACATTATGATTATGCCCACAACTGCCAGGGCAAAGACTATATCGCCATTGCGGGCTATAAAATGCCCTGGATTTTGTGTTGTTCCCGCTTCTCCGGTCCGGGCCATTCTCCCAACCTCCTCAATGAAATTAAAGCATAAAATTCAGCTCATATATAAACTCTATTGATATCTTTTCTCCTGTTCGAAAACGAAGGCCAGTACCTCTGCCACAGCTTCGTATAGTTCTACAGGAATCTGTTCCCCTATCTCTGTGGAAGAGTTTAGAGCCCGGGCAAGAGGCGGCTTTTCCACGGTGGCAATACCAAACTCCTCGGCTTTATCCTTAATGCGCCGGGCTATGTGGCCTTCACCTTTAGCAAGCACTACCGGGGCTTCCATCTCCTCCAGGTCATATTTGAGCGCCACAGCCACATGAACAGGGTTGGTAACAACCACATCTGCCTCCTCCATCTCTTTCATCATGCGGTTAACACTCATCTCCCGCTGTCTTTGCTTGCGCTCCTGTTTGATCTGAGGATCACCCTCACGCTCTTTTCTCTCCTCTTTTACCTCCTGCTTGGTCATCTTCAAATTCTGATAGTGATCCCAGCGCTGATAGGCCAGATCAGCAAGCCCCAGGAAGATCAAAAAGATTATAATTCTTATCGCTATCTGAAAGATGAGATTGGCCAGCAGCAAAAGGCCTGGTTCGAGACCCTGATGAGTCAACCGGACCAGCTGAGGCCAGCTGGCTCTAATCTGACTGTAGGCTATATAGAAGATGCCGGCTGCCTTGGCCACAGATTTGGCCAGTTCAACAAGTGATTGCAGAGAAAAAATATTCTTTAGCCCCTTGATGGGATCGAGTTTGGAAAACTCGGGCTGAATTATAGTGAAGTTGAACATTGGCCCTACCTGTATGAACCCCACAAAAGCCCCAACCACAGCCGAAGCTATCATAATTGGTGCCACCAGATCGGCAATAAAAACAATATAATCCATGATCAAATTGTAGCCATCGGCCGGGCTCATCGTCGGAGCCTGATTAAGTGTAAAAGACTCCATCATCCTCTGTTCTATGGAATGGATTATTGACCCCATCAAAAAATAGAGGACTAAAAAGCTGCCCAGCAGTGTAAAAGCCTGATTGAATTCCTGACTTTTTGCCACCTGCCCTTCTTCTCGGGCCTCTTCTTTTCTTTTCGGCGTGGGATCTTCCGTTTTTTCTCCGGGTGGTTCTTCAGGCATTGACACTCACTCCTCCGGATACTCAGCCCAGAAAATTGATCAGCTCCTCGATATGCTGAAAGACCTCGGCAAAAACATCTAAATAGTAGGAAAAGATGAGATTTGTGGCCAGAAAAAACATCACAAAACCTATGAATATCTTTGCCGGCAGCCCCACTATGAATATATTTATCTGGGGGATGGAGCGGGCCAGAAAACCGAAAATTACATCGGCTATGAAAACAGTGCCGATAATCGGCAGTGCAATCATAAAAGCTATTATGAACATATCACCGGCATGTCGGAAAAGGATTCCCCAGGCCTGCTCTTCCACAGCCATCTCTCCCGGTGGTATCATATCGAATGTGGAATAAACACCCTCGATCAATATCAGATGTCCGTTTATGGCCAGAAAGAGCATCGAGGCCAGCGTGTTCTTAAACTGACCGGATACAGGAACCGTTACTTCTGTGATAGGATCGAATACGTTTACAATCATGAACCCCAGCTTGAGGTCTATGAACTGTCCGGCCAGCTGAAAGGCGGCAAAGACTATCTGTACCATAAAACCGATGAAAAGACCAATACCTAGTTCGCGCAGCACATCTCCCAGCAGTAAAATTATATGTGCGGGAACCTCCAGGTCATAGCCTGCTGCCACCAGGGGGGCAGTCGCTACAGCCAGCAGAAAAGCGGCCGCCACCTTCATCCTGCGGGGATAGGCCCCACTGGAAAGAACCGGCGTTATAATGAAAAGTCCTGCATAGCGTATCATGACCAGTATAAATAAATAAGTAAAACCGGTTAAAAATGCGGCTGGTTCTGGCATTTTTAAAGCATTCCCAGATATACGGGAATATTTTCGTAGAGCTCCTGGACGAAATCCATCACGGTCGACATCATCCAGGGGCCGAAAATCCCCAGAGCAATCAGAACCGCAAATATCTTGGGCACAAATGCCAGTGTCTGCTCCTGTATCTGTGTGGTGGCCTGCAAAATAGCCACTATCAGCCCGGTAAGGAGTCCTGCCCCCAGGACAGGGGCAATTATCAGCAGAACTATATAAAGAGCATTCTGGCTTAAATCCACGACCAAACCGGGCTCCATATCAATACATCCTCCTTAAAAAGTCCTTATCAAAGACTCGATCACCAGATACCAGCCATCTACGAGCACAAAGAGCATTATTTTGAAGGGAAGCGAGATCATAACAGGCGGCAGCATTAACATGCCCATCGACATCAGAATACTGGCCACAACCATATCGATCATAACAAAAGGAATATATATGATGAAACCTATAATGAAGGCAGTCTTGAGCTCACTCATGACAAAGGCCGGAATCAAAAGGTATGTAGGCACATCTTCCTCCACTTCGGGCCTTTCCATCTCCGTCATATCATAAAAGAGGCTCAGATCGCGTTCCCTAACCTGTTCGAACATAAAACCCCGGACAGGTTCCAGGCCTTCCTCTACCATCTCCTCGGTGCCGATATCTTCATTTAGGTAGGGAGTCACAGCATCATCCAGCACTCCCTGCCAGACAGGAGCCATGATAAACACAGTGAGAAACAGTGCCAGGCCGATCAAAACCTGGTTCGGCGGCATTGTCCTGGTTGCCAGAGCATTACGGATCATCGACAGCACTATTATGATCCTGGTAAAAGAGGTGACCATTATGAGTATGGCCGGGGCCAGCGACAGAACTGTGAGCAGCAGCAGTATCTGCAGTGTCGTTACAAGACCCTCACCATCCTCGGTCCCCTCCACTTCCAGGCTTATCTCGGGAATCTCAAAATCCTGGGCACCTGCCGGCACAGAGATCAGGAGCACCAGAACAAAGATCAGGGCCAGGACGGCACCGGCTCTATTCATCATAATCACGGCGGTAGGTCTCAAGCCATTTCTTAAAACGCCCTCCAAAGCTGCCTGTCTCCTCTCCTCTGATACCTGCAGGCTGTTCGGGTCCGAACTCCTCTCCCGGCCAGGAATCGAGTTCTTCTACTCCCTCTTCATGAACTGCCAGAAGTATCACCCTGTCTTTGGCCCGAAAGCGTCAGATTTTTCTTGGGAGACAGGTAAAGCTGCTCAATTATCTTTATATGCTCTCCCTGCTGCTGACCGCGCATGAACCTGCGCAGATAGCGCTGACCGAGATATATTATAGCCAGTACTATAAGCAGATAGAAGAATATGCGGGCTATTTCCACACCGTAATTCATAACTTCTCTCTTCTCCTTTTTCCCTAAATATTGTTCAATCTCTCCCGGGGGCTGACTATATCTTTGACCCGGAAACCGAAGTTCTCATCTATTACCACAACTTCACCTTTGGCCACCAGCTTGCCATTTACCAGCAGGTCGACTGTCTCACCGGCCAGTTTATCGAGCTCTATGATAGAACCTTCACCCAGATCGAGTATCTCTTCTATAGTCATGCGGGATTTGCCCAGTCTAACAGTAACCTGCAGCGGCACATCCTTGATCAGCTCCATATTCTGAGGCAGAGACTGCTCGCCCTCTTCCTCAAAACCGGGAAACTCCGCCTTCTGCACACCGACTTCCTCTTCACTGGAAACCCTGCCGCTGCCTGCTTCACCTCTCTGCATCGAGGAGGATGCACCACTTGCGGCACCTCCAGCCGCAGCAGCCTGTTCCTGACGGTCGGCAGCCACCTCTTCTCCAGCCCGGGATGTCTTTTGCTCTTTCTCCTCCGGAGCTTCTACCGCTCCTCCGGTCTTCTCCAGTTTCTGCATGGCCTCAGCAGCCGGGTCAACCTCAGCCTCCTCGTCTTTGGCTGTAAGGCCCCTCTCATCTCCAACGAGTTCCTCGACCAGATGATGAACGAAACCCACCGGTGCCAGCTGCTGAAACTGGCTGTCTATGAGATCGCCTATTTTGAGGTCGAAAGAGATCACAGCCAGCATATCACCGGCATCGAAAAATTTATCATCATCGATGACCTCATCGATATCCAGGTAGCGAGCTTCCGGCGGAGTTATATTTACCCTGGCATCTATAACACTTGAGAGTGCGGTGGACGCAGAGCCCATCATCTGGTTCATCGCTTCACCCACAGCACTTATGTGGAGTTCACTCAGTTCCCCGTCGGGATCAGAGCCATCTCCACCCATCATTAGATCAGCTATTATGGCTGCATCCTCCTCCTTAATGACCAGGAGATTGTAGCCCTTCAAACCCTCCGTATATTCGACATCAACGAGCACAATGGGCCTGTCATACTGATTGCTTACCTCATCGAAAGGGCGTGTGTCCACCCGGGGTGATGTTATCTCAACCTTTTTATCCATGAGTGTATAGAGAGCGGTAGCGGCAGAACCCATGGCTATATTGCCGACCTCACCCATAACATCTTTCTCCTGTTCTGTCAATCTTCCGCTCTCATCTTCTGAAAGGGTGGTATCATCACTATCGGATCCTGAAGAATTATCATCATTGATCAGAGCATCTATTTCATCCTGTGAAAGAAAATCATCATTCTCCTCTTCACTCATTCTCCAAACCTCCCTCCTCTTCTTGCTCTACAACCTCCATGATCTTGACCGCTTTGTGGTTATGGCGATTACCCATAACACCCCTGTATTTGATATTTCTGCCTATCCTTATATCGGCCATCTCATCTGTCAGCTTATCCAATCTAACCACATCACCCTCCTGCAGGTACAGGAGATCTGATACTGTCAGCTCGGTGCTCCCCAGCTCCACCTGCAGCTCAAGAGGAGCCTTGCGCACCCTGGTCTTCAAATTCTCCAGATGTTGAGCGGTCTGCTCCTCTCTGCTGCTGGCAAACCACTGCTGGGCGCTCAGCTGAGGAACTATAGGCTCCAGCATTATGTAGGGCAGACATATATTGATAAGTCCTTCGCTCTCTCCTATACGGGCAGAAAAGGTTATAATAATCGTCATATCATTGCTGGGAACGATCTGAGTGAACTGAGGATTGGACTCCAGCTCCTTCAGGCGCGGTGTTACCCTGATTATATTCTCCCAGGCCTCCGGCATGGTGCTTAAAAACCAGTTGATGACCTTTTTCAGAACAGTCTCCTCTATATCTGTGAAACTCCGGCCCCGATCCAGAGGTTCCCCAAAACCTCCAAATAGCCTGTCTATTATGGCAAAACCGATATCGGGGTTTATCTCCAGCAAAAACTGCCCTGAAAAGGGTTCGAGTTCATTGATACCTATGATAGTGGGTTCCGGCAGTGAACGGGTAAACTCATCATAGGAGAGCTGTTCTATGGAGGCCACCTCAAAATCAACCACTGTTCTCAGCCTGGTAGACAGGGTGGTGGTGAGGAGCCTCATCATATTCTCATGTATCATATGCAGAGTTCTCATCTGCTCCTTTGAGAGTTTATCGGGACGGCGAAAATCATACTCCTTAATCTCATCCTCATCTCCGGCTTTCATCTCATCTACATCGACATCTCCGGAGTCGAGATCGGAGAGCAGAGAATCTATTTCCTCCTGATCAAGCACATCGGCCATTTACACCACCCCCTCACTGTACAACAAAGTCCGTAAACCAGACACTGCGGATTTCTCCCTCAGCGGCAATATCATTGAGCACATCCTTTATATTCTGCTTGAGCTCTGGAACTCCCGGCTCAGTCAGCTCCTCATCTGTGGTGTTGCGAAAAACACTTATCATGCTGTCCTGCACCTGAGGAGCTCTCGATTCCAGCCGCTCGATAACATCTTCCTCGCTGACTTCGATCACCACTGTAGTCTGCAAAAACTGATATCTTTCGGATCCGGTCAGATTAACCGTATATTCCCCCAGCTCGTGGGTTGGGCCCATCTCCCTCTCGCCGGCTTCACCTTCTTCTGTCTGAGAAATGTACCATAAAACCCCGAAGCTGGTCGCACCCGCCACAAAGATCACCAGAAAAATCACACCTATAATGGTCAGCGCGCGGCGACCTCTCCCTCTTTCTGCCATATATTTCACTCCTTCCCGCCAGAGAACTTGCTCTTATCTAATTATAACTGCTTATAACTGCGGCTCCGCAGGTTCACCATCTTCACCCGGTGGGGGGCCGGGATCAACCTCCGGCTCCGGAACCTCCTGGGGCTCATCAGCAGGTTCATAGGCCGGGCTTTCTCTGACATATTCCGGGTTCAGCAGAATTACTTCCACCCGTCTATTCTGAGCCCTGTTTTCCGGCGAATCATTGGGGACCAGCGGCCTGTATTCTGAATAGCCCGCTGCTGAGAAACGATCAGATTCCAGATTTTCATCTTCGATCAGAAACCGGGTGACTTCCGTGGCCCTGGCTGTTGATAACTCCCAGTTGGAAGGAAATTCATCCGTCCTTATCGGCAGATCATCTGTATGCCCCTCCACCATAACATCATTGGGAAG
>SL_8KL_010_SEDDRAFT_10003215_pt1 | contig 13532 bp, 13 predicted proteins | sample SodLakKL_010_SED_4_FD_11160 | JGI IMG/M metagenome (IMG submission 11160) | reverse complement strand
ACTGTATCATGGTTGCTTTAAATAATGCCCGCGCTGGTGGAGACTACAGTAAAGCCCTGATTTTTTCAGGAGCAGGTGTAGGGAAAATAAAAGAGATTCTCTCGGTTAAAGAAATTTTCAAAGAATTAAAAACCGCTTTTTAATTATTACCCGGGGAAATTTTCCCCGGATAGAAGAATGGAAAAGCCATCCCCTTTTCAAGTTAAAATAGGGATGGCTTTGTTTTAATATTAGGTTAAACAAGTTTTTCTATTGGAGAAATTCTAGGACCAAGGTGGGGATAGAACTCCTGGAACTGTTCCAGGGAAGAGAAACCATTCTGTTCGCCCCTTTTTTTAATTATTTTTTCCGCTTCTTTTTTATCAGTCAGGGACATTAAATCTATCAAAGGAGCTGAATTGAGGTCCATGATAAAATTTTCTTTTTGTTCGGTTATCCAGGGGCAGGGAGGGATCTGGCAGTTTTTATTTTCAACCCAAATAGGAGGATATAGGGCTTCGTCTAACTCCAGTTCGCCGGCTAAAACCTTTTTTGTAATTTCTTCTTTAAATCCCATTATCTCCTTATACCGGGCTTTAAAATTATCAATTTCAGCCCGGCGGCCGGTTAAATAAAAGTTGCTGAAAAGCTCCTGGGCTCGGGAAGATACAGTTGTATAGTGAGTTAACTCAAGGAATAACCTGTAGAGTTTATCTTTTTCCCCGGGAAAAAAAGAACCATAATTTTTAATAAATTCAATGGCCGGCTGCTCTGTATTCTCAAAGTCAATGTGGGCAATTGCGTATAAAATCTTTAAATAAAGGTTTTCCAGAGGGTTAATTTCATCGGGAGAGGTATTGAATTGTCTGTAAAATTCGGGGTTGGGGAAAGATTTCCGGAAAGTTTCTTCCCGGTAAAGGTAGTAAAATAGGGTTGAAATAAAACCTTCAGAGGCTAAGATCTGGTTTCCGCTTTTAACTCGTTCGGGCAAAAAAGCTGAAGATGTAATATAATCAAGGTGGAGTTTAGTATAATCGTCATATTTTTCAATTTCAGGGACCAGGCGGTCATAAACCAGACGATTATTGGGCACAACCCAGTATCGGAGCTGAGTTTCGCGGTAACCTAAAAAGGCATTTATATCAAGGGCACAATCCCAGAGTCGGTCAAATTTTTCCCTTGCGATTTCTTCGAGGCCATTCTGGTAAGAAACAATTTCAAGAGAGTTACCCAGACCTTCCATGAAGGAAGTGAAGGGATCCGTCATGCTGGTAATACAGTGGTAAACGTTGGAGCGCATTTTACTGGGATCAAAACCCAAAATATAAAGCCAGAGATGGGAGTATTCATGAGCAAAGATTTCTTCAAAACTACCGTCATCAATTTGCTCCCAATCAGTATTGAAAGCAATGTAAAAGAGTTCTTCTTTTTTTATTTCCTGGCCCTCTTTAAGAATTGAAAGTCCCCGCAGGGGCCGGGGATCGCTGAAATCGGTCATTATATAAAGGTCTTTTTCCACATTGTCCCCTCGGCCAGCATTTAAAAGGAAGTAATTGAGTTTTTCTCCGATGGATAAAAAGAGTGAACAGGGTTCTTTTCGCAGCAGAGGAAGGAGTTTTTTTGTTTTTTCAGAATCCGGGGGGATCTCCCGAACCCTGTAAACTTCTTTCCCTGAGCCAGTCCAGGATTTGACCCCCTTTGGTAACTGGCTATCATAAAAATCAAAATTACCCGCAGCATCTTTTATGGGCTCAACAAGTTTAATTGACATTAAATAACCTCCTTAGGCCCCTTTTGCATTTTAAGATAAATTTCTATGCAAAGTAAACTTTACCTGTAAAGGGATTTGGATTAATTTATGGAATTTTTTCAGGAGAGAAGTTATTTGCAAGGGAAGCTTTTTTCTGGACCATGCCAAATAAGAAATTGATTTTGAGGAGGAAAAAGATTGGAATTTAAAAAGGTTGCCAATAAAGGAGTTATGAGGAAATGCTATCTTGAGGGTTTCAATTTTCAGATCGATCCTTATTTCGGTTGTGAGCACCTGTGCTCATATTGTTACGGTTTAAATAGAGCAAGGTTTGACTGGGAAAAACAGGTGTTAATGTATGAAGACCTGGTAAAAGAGTTATCCCGAGAACTGGATGTATTCCCTCCTCAAACAATTTATATTGGAATGAACTGCGATCCCTATCAACCGGCGGAAAGTGAATATGAACAGACAAGGCAGACCCTTTTGCTTTTATCCGGGAAGGGATTTTCTACGTGTGTTTTGACTAAAAGTCCTTTGGCAACAAGAGATATTGAAATTTTAAAAAAGATCCCCAACGCTTCTATTGGCACCTCTTTAGCTTTTTCAGAAGAAGGAACAAGGGGTTTATTTGAAAAGAAATCTCCTCCCAATATTGAAAGGCTGGAAATGCTCGGGGAGATGAAAAAAGCCGGAATTGAAACTTATACCTTGATTTGCCCGGTCATTCCTTTTATTACAGATGTTCCCCGGTTAATTGAAATAGCGGCCCCTTATTCTGATACAATCTGGGTTTATCCGTTAAAATTTGCATCAACAAAGAATCCTAACTGGCAAAGGGTGCGTAAGATTCTGGTAAAAAACTTCCCGGACCTTGTCCGAGAATTTACTGCGATTGTGTTTTCGGAAAATCATTACTACTGGGATGACTTGCGAGAAGAGCTTGAGAAAGTTAATAAAGGAATAAAAGCAAATATCCGGATGGAATTTTGACCGGGAAAGAAAAAGAAGGCAGGAAAAATGGAATTATTCCATTCGGACAACTTAACTTCAAAAACTTTGCTTGCCAATGAAAAAACAACGAGGAAGACAATTTTCCCTCCTGGTATGGGCTAACACTTTTTTTGAATAAACCTAAAAGGGAATGAAGGAATTGAATCTGTTTGGGAAAGAAATTTTAAATATCGCTATAACCCTGGAATGTGACTGCCAATGCAAACACTGTTACATTGAAAGCTTTGAGGGGATTTCGGATAAGGACCTCGGTCTCAAAACCTGGAAGGAAATAATCGATCTGTTTGTTAATAATGGAGGCAGGGAGGTTTGTTTTCACGGTGGAGAACCCCTTTTATATGAGAATATTGGGAAAATTGTTTATTACGCTTGGCAAAGGGGTCTGGAAACAAGCATAATCTCCAACCTGATTAATCTTGACCATAGTCTTATCGAGGTTTTTAAGGAAACCCAGACCTATATCCTGACAAGCCTGGATGGTCCCCGGGAGAACTATTTTCAATTCAGGGGGCTGGATAAACTGGATCTAATTATTGAAAACATTGATTTGTTAAGAAAAAATGGCCTTTCTGTTCATCCCATTCACATTGTTCATGGAAAAAATTATTCGGATCTATCCTGGATTACAGAATTTTGTAATTCCAGGGAGATTAAAGTCGCAACTCTTAGTCCTTTGCAACCTATAGGGAGAGCAGCGCAACTAAAAGATTACTGGCTTTCACCGGAAGAATTAGGGGAATTTATTGATATATTTACCCAACTCAATAAGGAGAACAAACGGGTTAAATTTGTAACCCAGAGTATTTTTAAACCGGGTGATCTGGAATCATTTACTGCCCAGGAAAACTATCTGAAAACCTATAATGACCGCTACCTGAATATATTTAATGATGGGAGTATTTTGCCTGACTTTGATCTTCCTGATATGAGAAATTTTTCCCTGGGAAACATTACAGAAATCCCCCTGAAAATAAACCAAAAAAAAGAAAAAGCTTATCGGGAAACCCTTGATAAAGCTTTTATAAGGGGGAAATCAAAATTACAAAAAGGAATACCAATAAACTGGATTGAGGAAGTCCAGATTGCTGCGAAAGAACAGTTATCTCCTGACAAGCAGGGAAAAAACCTGGAAAAGGAAGAATAAATTATGGTTGGATTTAGAAAATATGGTTCCGCTCCTTATTCTGTCGTTTTATTGCATGGTGGGCCCGGGGCCCCGGGGATGATGAAATCCCTTGCCGAAATTATTTCCGCTGATTTCGGAGTTATTGAACCCTTGCAGTCGGAAAAAACAATAATGGGGCAGGTTGAAGAGTTGAAAACAATCTTAAACCGGGAGGGAGATCCCCCTTTTGTTTTGATTGGTCATTCCTGGGGGGCCTGGTTGGGTTACATTTTTGCCGCTAAAGAACTATTAGAACTAAAAAAACTAATCATGGTAGGTAGCGGGCCTTTTCAGGAAAAATATATCGAAAAAATGGTAAAAACAAGGGCGGGAAGACTGACTGAAAAAGAAACCCAAGATGTAAAAGAGTTGAAGGGTTTACTCCAAAAAAATCCTGGCGATAAAGAAGTTTTTGCTCGTTTTGGGGAAATAATGAATAAGGTTGACTCCTATGACCCCGTAACCCTAGAGAGTTCAATACTTGAATTTCAACCGGAAGTTTTTGCTTCAATTACGGGGGAAATCAATAAATTGAGGCGGAGCGGAATGCTCCTCAATTTAGGAAGGAAAATTAAATGCCCTGTGGTTGCCATTCACGGGGAGTATGATCCCCACCCTTACCAGGGGGTTAAAGAACCTTTAACCGGTGTTGTTACGGACTTTTCCTTTTTCCTACTTGAAAACTGTGGCCACACTCCCTGGAAAGAAAAAAAAGCGGGGGAGCAATTCCTGCAAATACTGGTTAAGGAAATCAAAAAATAAAAGAACTGGTACAGAAATAAACCCCCAAATGGGGGTTTATTCAAATATGACGGTTTCAATTTCCGGGGGATCCTCCAGTTGTTTTTTAACTGTACAGGCTTCTGCTGCTTTTATTACCGCTTTTTTATACTTGTCCGGAAAAGTTGGGGGCAATTGGATTTCGATTCTGACCCGGTCGATTATTTTCTTGTCTGGATTTTTTTCAGTGAAAAGTTGTAGTTTAAGGCCGTCAGTGGGAATCCCCCGGTCTAGGCAGAACTGGTTAACGTAAAAACCAGCACAGGTTCCGAGTGAGGCAATAAATAGGTCAAAGGGCGAAGGGGCGGTTTCATTTCCACCGGAATTTTTTGGTTGATCGGTGGGGATGGTAAACCCCTTGTATAAGGCATTAACCTTTTTTCCGCCCGGGAATAAAATTTCCATATCCATTGCTAATTACCTCCTGTTGGATTTCATTGTTTTGAGTATACCATATTTTTTTGGGATGGGCACGGGGTTAAAAAATTTTTTATTTCTGGACAATAATTCATCCTCCGCTTCTTTAACCACTCGGGCCAGGTCCTTTTCCGTGTATTCGGGGAGTTCAGGGGCTTTAAAGTCACCCAGGATTTTTGGGACTTCTTCATAAGCCCTATCCAGGACAATCTTCTGTTTTTTCCTCCCACCTATCAATTGATTCGCGAGAAAAAAGCTCCGGGAAGAAGAATTCATTTTTTAAAACCCGGGCAGTATGGGGGTGGGTCAGGTAACTCCCCTGGAAACCAACTTCCTGGATAACGTCTGTGAAGAGGTGTCCGTTTAATTACTTCAAAAAGGAAAGAGGTCCCTGCAAATAAATTTAGAAAATTCAAACCACGTTCCGCGTTCTGAAAAAAATAGGTTTTGCAGGTTTTTCCCCTTTTTCAGGGTATATTGCAGTAGGAGATTTAAAAATTTTAAGAAAACGGGGTGGGATAAATGTGTGGTCGATTTACACTCACTGTTGATGAGTTTTTAATTCTGGTAGAACGTTTTGGGATTACAGGGGATTTGCCCGAGGAATATCAACCCAGCTATAATATAGCCCCCTCCCAGAAGGTTTTGGTCGTTGCAAGGGGACCGGAGGGGAACAGGGCGGGTTTTTTAAAATGGGGTCTGCTGCCTTCCTGGGCCAAGGAACCTCAGAAAGCCAGGAGATTAATTAACGCCCGATCCGAAACAGTTTCAGAAAAACCTTCTTTCCGTTCCGCCTTCAAAAACCGGCGCTGTCTTATCCCCGCGGATGGGTTTTACGAGTGGAAAAAGGAAGGTAATAAAAAAATCCCCTATCGATTCTACCTTCCGGGGGAAAAAGTTTTTGCCTTTGCAGGGATATGGGAGGAATGGAAGGGGGGAGCGGGAGAGATTATTCGGACTGTTAGTATCCTTACTCAGGAAGCTGACGAGAAGGTTAAATCTGTCCATGACAGAATGCCGGTAATTTTGAGTCCGGCAGAAGAGCAAATCTGGCTCGAAGAAAAGAATAATCTTCAAAAATTAATTGATTTACTGGAAAAACATAGAGGACCGGAACTGCGGGCCTATCAGGTTTCTGAAGATGTTAATTCTCCAAGGAATAATTCTCCCAAACTACTTGAAAATCAACAAACCCTATTTTGAAAAACTTCCTTTGACAGGGAGAAAGAAAAAGTTTATGATATGACTAAATAGTCATATCATCCAGTTAACCTAAAGAAAACCTAATGGAAAAAGTGAGGGGTTTTTGGTGCCGAAACAAACCTTTTTTAATCTGTCAACTGAAAAAAGAGAGCGAATAATTGCTGTCGCCCTGCAGGAATTTAAGGAATTTGATTATTCCAAAGCAAGCATTTCCCGGATAGTAGCAAAAGCAGGAATTGCCAAGGGAAGCTTTTACCAGTATTTTTCTGGGAAAAAAGATCTCTTCTCCCATATTATTGACCTGGCTTCCGAAAAAAAACTTGATTACCTGAAGGATGTTCAAATTGGTTCGGAAAACCGTGATTTTTTCGAGCTATTGCGAGAGGTTTATATTGCAGGGTTAAAATTCAGCCGGGATTATCCCGAACTGGGGGAAATCAGTGATAACCTGATGAAAAGTAAAGATGAAAAGTTCAAAGAAGAGATTTTGGGAACCAGCATGCAAAAAAGCGATGCTTTTCTAACGGCACTTTTACAGAGGGGAGCAGAACAGGGAGAATTAAAAAGAGGGCTTGATTTTAGGTTTATTGGTTTTATCATGACCAGGGTTTCAATTGCCCTGGGGGAGTATGCCCGGGAAAAAGAATATTCGGAGAGAAATATAGGAAAAGCAATTGGAGATTTAATTGAAATGTTGGGAAGTGGTTTAAGGGCTTGAGGGGTCAATATATAAATGGGAAAAACCGATACCTTTCTTTTTTCCATGCCTGGTATCGTTCTCCAATGATTTTTTCCATTAATGCTTCTTCTTCCCGCATTCGGTTATTCAAGGAAAAAAACATGAGTAAAATGACCAGAAGCGAGACGGGAAAATTTTACAGAAAAACGGGTACTCCAGTCGTTAAAAGGAACAACCCCAGATAAAGTGGGTGCCTCAGGTAATTATAAAGTCCTGTGCTTATTAGAGTTTGGCTTTTTTCAACTTCGGTTCCCCTGGTAAAAAGTTCCCCCAGTTCCCGAATGGACCAGTAACGAAAAACCAGACCCATAATATAGATAATCAATCCGAAATTTCGCATTATTTCTCCAGGAGTGCCTTCAACAATCCCAAATCTTAAGCGGGTGAAAATTACTGAAAGGCCAACCACTAGCAAAATGGAAAAAACAATAAGCAAAAATGAATCTCTTCCCCTTTTTTTCCTGGCTGGAGCGGGGAAAAAGACAAATTCTGCCCACCAGGCAAGGGTACAGAGAATAAAAACAACCATTTGAAAATCCCAGCTGATCGGGCCGTCCATATACGAACCTCCTTTAAATTTGTTTGTTGAAGGGAAAAGAAAGGGAGAAGGATTTTCCATTTAGTGGTGGAAATTGTTAACAGGTGATAAAAATAAAGTAAAAAAGTGACAGGGGTGATGGGGGTTGGCAAAAGGGAAAGTTGTGATAGTTGGGGCGGGTCCGGGAGGGCTGTCAAGTGGGATGCTCCTTGCATCCAGAGGGTTTCAGGTTGACATTTTTGAAAAAGAACCGGTTTTAGGGGGACGAAATGCCCCACTGCAGATGGGGGACTATAAATTTGATACGGGCCCCACTTTTTTTATGATGAAATTTATCCTGGACCAGGTTTTTTTGGATACCAAAAGAAAAGCTGAAGATTATTTAGAATTCACCTCCCTGGATCCCATGTATAGGCTCCAGTTCGAGGACAGAGAAATAAATGTTTCCAGCAATCCCGAAAAGATGCAAGAAGAAATTGATAAATTGTTTCCCGGGAATAGGGAGACAGTTACAAAATTTTTAAGCCGGGAGAAAAAAAGGCTGCAGAAACTGTTGCCTTGTCTGCAGAGGGATTACAGCAAGTGGAATGATTTGCTGTCCCCGGAGGTTTTACAGTTATTACCCAGACTTAGTCTTGGCCGGTCCCTTTTTGATGTTTTAGGAGATTATTTCAATGATGAAAAACTTAAACTTGCCTTTACCTTCCAGGCCAAGTACCTGGGAATGTCTCCCTGGGAATGCCCCGGTGCATTTGCAATTATACCCTTTATTGAACATAATTATGGAATATATCATATTAAAGGCGGGCTGAATCAGATTTCCCAGGCGATGGGGAAAATTGTCGAAGAAGAGGGAGGAAAAATTCATTTATCTACCCCGGTTAAGAAAATAATTTCTTCCAATGGAAAGGCGCAGGGTATTGAATTGGAAGATGGGAGTAGAGTCGAAGCCGATAAAGTAATTATCAATGCGGACTTTGCTTATGCCATGAATGAGTTAATGGACCCAGGCACCCTCCGCAAGTACTCTCCCGAAAAGATTGCCCGCAAAAAATTCTCCTGTTCCACCTTCATGCTTTACCTGGGGTTGGATAAAGAATACGAGATAAATCACCATAACATTATTTTTGCCCGGGATTACAAGACCAATGTGGAAAATATTTTTAAAAATTTAAGACTAACTGAGGATATGTCGGTATATATCCAGAATCCTACTATTAACGATTCTACCCTCGCCCCCAAGGGCCACTCGGCCCTTTATATCCTGGTTCCAATTGCCAACCAAAAGGCCGGGGTTAACTGGGATGAAAACCAGGTTAAAGAATACCGGGCCCAGGTTTTGGCGACAATAAAAAATAAAACTCAGTTGAAAGATCTAGAGGAGCATATTGTGGTTGAGAAAGCCATAACTCCACTTAACTGGGAAAAGGAATACAACGTTTACCGGGGGGCAACCTTTAACCTGGGCCATAATCTTTCCCAGATGTTATATTTCAGGCCCCGCAACAGATTTGAAGAACTGGAAAACTGTTTTCTGGTTGGGGGAGGGACCAATCCTGGAAGCGGGTTACCCACTATTTACGAATCCGGGCGAATTTCTTCTAAGCTGATCTGCTCTGACTTTAAACAACCTTACCAAATATAAGGGTTTGTTCAAAATAATTACCTTGGATTGAATTTCTTAACAATCTTATCCCGAACCTGTAACCCGGACAGGAAAGCCATTGGCATTCCGCCCCCGGGGTTTACGCTTCCACCTGTAAAGAACAAATTTTTATATTTTTTACTGACCTTGGGTGCTTTGAACCCGAGGTTTTTCTTTTTATCAGACACTACCCCGTAAATCGCTCCCCGGTGAGACAGGTAAAGCCTGTATATATCTTCGGGGGTCCACATCAATTCGGTTACAATATGGTTGCGGAGATCAGTTAACCCCATTTCCTCAAGTTTTATAAGTACCCTTTCTCGCAGCTTTTTATAATCCTCGCGAGAAAAAGGAGGTTTTTGCAGGTAGGGAATGTGGGGCAGGATTTTAATTACTTCTCCTCCTTCGGGTGCAGTGGAGGGATTGGTATTTGTTGGTGCAACAAGGTAAATGGTGGGATCTTCAGGAAGTTTTTTGCCTTTAAAGATTGTAGAAAAGTGCTTTTCGGGATCGGAGGAAAAGAAAAAGTTGTGATGGGCGAGCTGAGGGTATTCTCGACTAATACCAAGGTGCAAGACCAGTCCTGAACAGGCCGGTTCAAATCGGTGGAATTTTTTTAAAAAGTTCTGCTCTTCTCCAAGAAGATCCTCATATGCAGGAATTACCTCCATATTGGAAACAAAAATATCTCCCTCAACAACTTCCCCGTCTTCAAGTTGCATTGAAGTAATGGAATTATCATTAGAAAAAAGGCCGATAACTTCCTGTTCCAGGTAAATTTTGCCTCCCAGTTCTAAAAAAAGTTTTTGCAAAGCCTGGCTCAGGTTGAACAAACCTCCCCTGACATACCAGAGACCGAATTTATGTTGAATATATGGGAGGAGGTTCAGGACTGCTGGAGCCGAATAGGGGGAAGAACCAACGTATTTGCAGAAAAAATTAAAAATGTCAATCAGGTATGGATTGGAGACATATCGCTTTACACCGCGATCCACAGTTGAAAACATATCAAAGCCCCTGATTGTTTCTAAAATTCCGTGGTGACTAAGAAGCTGGGGGAGAGTATCTATTCCTTTTTTAAAATAGCCCCTTTCCACGCGCTGATAAAGTTCCTGGCCGTAAGAGAGGAAGCGCGAAATATCCTGTTCATCCCTGGAGGTTAAAAGTTCATTTTTGTTGACGGTTGTTTCCGGGTCGGCGTAGAGATCAATAACAGTATTGTCAGGGAAAAAATTACGCCACTGGGGTTCGAGGAGTTCAAATTGAACGTAATCTTCTATCCTGCGGCCACTTTCTTCAAAAACCCGGGAAAAAATATGAGGCATGGTAAGAATGGAAGGTCCAAGATCAAAGGAAAATCCATCCTGCTCAATATAGTTAAGCTTCCCTCCGAGGTGACTGTTTTTTTCAAAAATTTCTACTCGGAAGCCTGAGTTGAGTAAGGCAATTCCTGCAGAGAGCCCTCCAAGGCCTCCCCCAATAATCCGTACTTTAGGCATACTCATTTTTAACCGCCACCTTTTTACAGAATATAGTAATAATTCTAATTATACCGGAAAAAGTCCTGCAGAACTTTACCATAGGAAAAGGAAATTTCCGAGGTTTGTTGACAGGAATTAAAATGGATGATATAATTAAAACGGTCAAAAAAAATTGACAGAAGGAGGTCGCTATGCAACAGATATTTTTCCTTACCGGGATTGAACAACTAAAAGCTCTTAGCGATCCTTTACGGATAAAAATTTTGACTCGGCTGATAGAAAAACCCATGACCGGGCAACAGCTTTCCGAGACTTTAAAAATATCTCGTTCCAAAATCCATTACCACCTGGGTGAACTGGAAAAGAATGGCATTATTGAGGTTGTTCGCAGGGAAGAAAAAAAGGGGATAATGCAAAAGTTTTATCGCTCTGTAGCAAAATCCATAATTCCCAGTGATGAATTGATGCCTTTTGTTGATAGTCGTTCTGTTCGGCAGTTAGGGTTGGAGGTAATAAACCGTTTGAAGAAAAAGATTCTCAAAGCACCCCTGAGTGCTTTTAAATTTCGCCCCGGTTCTATTGAAGATCAAACATCTCTATTTTCCCAGTTTGATGTTCGAATGAAGCCCGAAGATTTGGCCTCATTTCTGGTTGAAGTAGAAAAAATTCTTGAGAGAATTAAAGAAAGGGACGGAAACGAGGGAAAAAAATTTGCCATTGGGTTTACCGGTTTTTCCCTGGAGGAAGATTGACCCTGAAAGGGGTTTTTCTTTTGGATTAAAGGTCAAAAAAAATTGACCGAATAAAATAATTAAAGGGGGGAGGCCCTTGTATTTCCTATACCTGGCCGAGAAAAAGTTTGCAGAAAACTATATTAATTTACAGTCACCCCAGGGACAAACAAGAACCGCCCGGGGAAGCTCCTCATTTTCCTTCCGTTTCTGGAGAAGGTTTAAATTTTTTTTCAGTAACTGAATCTGGTCTCCCTGATTGCATTTTAGCCGATGTAGCAGAACAGGAGCAATAAGGCAACCCCTTTGCCTTAATGCTCCTGTTTTTGCTTGTTGTTATTGTTTTTCTCTTGCGAAATCCAGAAGTTCTTGTGTTATAATGGAGGATATCCTGAGGAGGGATTTCAATGAAAACTCTGGGGTTAATTGGCGGCATGAGCTGGGAATCCACCAGCGAATATTACCGGATTATCAATCAGGTTGCGCGAGCAAAACTGGGGCCGGCCCGTTCTTGCAGGAGTATAATATATTCATTTGATTTTGCGGAAATTTCTGATTTGCAGCACTCCGGAGACTGGGAAACACTTACCAAAAAAATGGTGGACATCGCGGTTCTCCTGGAAAAAGCCGGGGCGGACCTGGTTTTAATTTGCACCAATACCATGCATGTTATGGCAGGGGAAGTTCAGGAGGCGATAGGAGTTCCCCTTTTTCATATTGCTGATGCTGTAGCGATGGAGATTAAGGAAAAAGGAATGGATAAAGTTGGTTTACTGGGGACTCGTTTTACAATGGAAAAAGAATTTTATTCGAAAAGATTAAAAGAAAAACACGGGATAAAAACAATTATTCCTTCGGAAAAGGACAGAGATATTGTCCATAATGTTATCTACAATGAGTTGATTTCGGGAAAATTCCTGGAAAAATCTGCCGAGGAGTTTTTAAAAGTAATTGCAAAATTTAAAAATAATGGTGCTCAGGGGGTAATTCTGGGATGTACAGAAATCCCTCTTCTGCTTAAAGATGTAAAAACTCCTTTACCACTTTTTGATACAACCAGGATCCATGCCCAGAAAGCTGTAGAATTAAGCCTGGAGGAAAGTTAGACAGTTTTTTAGAAAGAAACCTGAAAGTCAACAACTGTTAGGAGAGGATTTAATTGCTTATAGAATTAGAGCCATCTCAATTTAGCAGATGTGCTAAAATTACCAATCCCCATGGACACCTTGAAGTGAGGGCTATAATCGGGGGTAATAATCCGGGGCGAGTTTTTGTTGAAGATGAAGAAAAACCGACAAGCGGGCTGGTCTGGCTGGGAAATCATGATGGATTTTTCTTTATCGGAAACGAAAAAAACAGTGAGTTCAACCGAAAAGTTTCCAGTTTTATAGACCGGGTTATCGCCCCTCAGGCTCAGGAATTTGGCCTGGAGTGGTTTGAATGCTTTGGCAATCATCGGGGTTGGGAAGACCAAATCAAGAATATTTTTTTTGGACGGGAGATGCAGACCTGGAACCAGAGAGTTTTTACTTTACCGAAAGGAAAAAGTGTTATCCCTGGCCATGCTAATCCCGGGGAAGGTTTTTCATTAATCAGGTTGAGCCCTGAAAATTTTAACCCTGAGATCTCTAACTATCCTTTTTGGCTTAAAAGGGTTTGTGAGTTCTGGGGAGAACTGGATAGTTTTTTTACCCTTGGTTTTGGTTATGGTATCCTTCGAAATAAAGAAATGGTGGGCATCTGTTTTTCAGGCTTTGCCCATGAGGATATGCACGGTATCGATATTGAAATCCTTCCCTCATTCCAGGGGCGAAAGCTTGCCCAGTTAATGGCCAGATCTTTTGTTCGGGAATGCCGGGCCCAAGACCTTTCTCCCTACTGGGATTGTATGGAGGGGAATAAAGCTTCGGAAGCTGTAGCCAGGAAGATTGGTTTGGTTGAGTCTTTTTCCTACCCGGGTTTTGAATTTGCCTTATAACCCGAAAAAGGATATTTATTTAAATGCAAAATGGATTTATATGGGTTTTACCGCTTTCTTCACCAGGAAAGCGGTTTTTTGTTGAAGAAAATAAAAAAAATGGTGCAAAAAA
>SL_8KL_010_SEDDRAFT_10003213_pt1 | contig 13535 bp, 11 predicted proteins | sample SodLakKL_010_SED_4_FD_11160 | JGI IMG/M metagenome (IMG submission 11160) | reverse complement strand
GAGCGGAAGCTGACCGCTTGAACGATGTTGTCTTCAAGGGTGAACTGCACGACCACTTGAATCTCGTCACGGTCGATGAACACGCCGCGGTACGTTCCGTCTTCATAGCTGACTTCGTCGTTGCCGTCGCATGCGGCAAGCGTGAAGGCAACCATGAACACGAGCAGTAGTCCGAGAATCTTTTTCATGTATACATCCTCCTTCCCCGTTATTTATAAGTAAATTATAGCATGCGCATTATGCAATGCGAAGCTAATTGTATTCATGAACGCATTGAAAACTCTCAATAAGCGGTTTAAGCGAAAGGTGGGGTGTAAAAAACAAGATTCTCTTAATGGTTAACACCTCCTTTGTGACAAGCCAACAATCGGCGAAAACAGTGTATGTATGGTACAATAAAGACGCTAGGCGGACGCTTTGTCAGGGTCCAATCTTTCGGGATGACACCTTTGTTAAGCCTTGAACGATGCAAGCTTTCATACTGTGGCAAGGAAACTTATTGGAGGGGTAGTATGAGCCAAAACGTACTGGTCGTTTACCAAAGCAGCCCTATGCGAACGCTCGCGATTTGCGGCGTGGTGGAGACTGAATTGGAACGTTTGAATGCGAAGCTTGAAACGCTGGAAAAAGAAGAAGCACGTTTTCTGACCGATTTGGCCAAAAGGCTCATTGAGCATATCCGTCAATCGATGAAAGAACAGGAAAAGAGCCTTGCCACGCTCCGCCACGAGGCGGAAGCGGCGCAAGCGCATGATGAGAAGACATCTCCGAAACAAAAGAAAGACTTGATGCAACGGTCAAACGAACTCAAAGCGCAAAACCGCACACTCCGCCACGAAACCTTCTACACCGTGAAAGATTGGGTGTTGGGCGATTTGACCGCGCAAGTCAAACCCAAAAACTCCGAGTTTGCCCTAAGCGATGCGCAACTAGAATCCATCAACACCATCGAAGATGCGCTTCTGCGAGAAACCGTCTACGACCTTTGGCACGATACGCCGGAGGCAACGTTTGAACACATTTGCGATAAGGCCAGGGAACAACTTAACACCAACACGCAGCGCGCCATGCAAAATCACGGTGAAGAGATTGTCCAAGACACGCTTGAGACGACGAAACGTCTTGGGGACAAGGAATCGATAAAAGCGCTGAACCAAGAAGAAGGCTTGGACGCTTTCCGCACTCGGGCCGAAAAAGCGTTGGAAGACGCAAGCGTTCGCAAACAGACGCAAAAGGCGATCGTTCAAATCATGCAAGATCTGGGGTTTTCGGTGAAAAAGAAAAACATCAAGCGCCGCAAAAATTATGTGTACATCCTTGCCCGAAAAGATGGCGGCGCGTATGCGGAGTTCAATCTATTCTCCGACGAGCGTTTCCTTTACGCGTTCAAAAGCGAAGAACAAGACTTGAACAAGGAAAGCCGATTGTTTCGCGAGAAGCTGGAAACGGTCTACGATGTGGATGTTGAAAGCGAGACGGTCACATCCGTGGGCATTCGACCATAGAGAAACAACGTTGCAGCGCATACCGCCATTGAGTATGCAGACATTGTCTCTTTTGTGAAAAAACAGGTTTGCCGGGGATAGCGAAAACGTTCGAATCATAGCGCTATGAAGGTCTTCTCATAGATTTTTATATGAGAACACGCAACCCTGAACTAGTCAGCACGCAAACCAAAAAACGTTGTTTTCTGAGGCGGGTGTGCTATTATAAAAATAGACGATACGTTTTTGGGGAAGCGTATCGTACAATTCACGGGGGTTATTGCTATGGGGATAAGTATAGCAAAGGGGAAAATGAACCTGTTTTACATGTACGCAAGTGGACCAAGTGGACTTTGATTCTACGGTCTTTTTGCGTATTTTTTGATGTTCATTTACCATAGCGCATAACTTCCAGGCATCCTGGAGGCTTTATGCATAATTGGTTTACCTTACTCGAAGAACAAGGAAAAAACAGTGTATACAAGCACACACAAAAAGCCGCATAGGCGCTTATTTGTGTGTGCTTTTTGTATGCGAAAGAAACAAAGAACCAACAAATAAAGTACACAAATTGGAAAGGGGAATAAGGTATGAACGAACAAGGCAAGAAAATTTATGAACCGCCTCGCATCGAGATCATCGAGTTCGAACTAAAAGAGAGCATCGCATCGAGTGCCGATCATGGTTCGAACGTGGTCTGTAGCGAGACAACGTGGGGTGAAGACTGGTGAAAAAACTGCTGATTGGGGCATTCGCTCTGTGTTGCTTTTTTGCCCCCGCACTGCTGGCGCAAGAAAACGACGCGGACATGATTGATGTCCAACTGATCACCCATTTTGATACGGACAACGAAGTACCTGCCGATATGTCGGCAGAATACGGAAGCCGAATGGCTCTTGATGGGCATTTGGCGGAAAACCCGGATTACGAGTTCGGCTATTGGATCGTCAATGGCGTGGTGCACAAGCACTTGCCCGTGGACCACGAGTTCACGGTGCGAAGCACCATGGAAATCACCGCCATCTTTAAGCCGGTCGACCAGCATTTCGTGACGTTTATGGACACCAACGGCGATTTGTTGGACATTCAGTATGTGGACGCTGGCGAATCGGTGACCTATGAAGGCTTGAAGTATCCGGACAAGCCGAACTTGAAAGTCGCCGAAGAACCTTGGGGCGACGTCAACCTTGACAGTGTGAATGAAGACAAGATTTTGTGCATCAACTATGTCCGCGATACCGATGAGACGTTCACGCTGGAATACAAAGATGAACCGTTCATGGGGGATTTCATCACCGAAGAATATGATTTTAACGAAGTGGTTGAACTTAACGCTGGCAACGTCAATGCTTTTGACTATTGGAAACTAAACGGAGAAATCGCCAGTTATGAACCAACCTTTAAGTTCAGTATCCTTGACGATGTGGAAGTTGAAGCTATCTTCAGTGGCGATACAGTAGAGCCTGAGCCCGTCATCGTAAGCGGCGACGACCTGCAATTGCGCGAAGGCTCCGTAACGCACATGGCGCAGTTCTATCTGCCCGAAGACTATGAACTGATTGAATACGGGTTTGTCTCTACGCCGCATGCGTTTGACAACGTAACGCTTGAAAACGAGAACGTCGACCGTCATCAAGGCGACAAGTTCTTTGGACCGACGAACGAGTTTTTGATGAGCCTTGATGAAGAAAACGTGCAAAATCCTCGGGCTTATCTTGTTTACAGAGATGCAGAGGGTGAATTGGATACAGTCTATAGCGAATCCAAGCACCATGTCGTTGCGGAACGCGAGATTGAAGAACGCGACCTTGACGACGATGTGATCACAATGTGGATTCCGAACCCATTGAACGACTATTTCATGGAATGGACGCCTTATATTGACGACCAAGCCATCGACGGTTTTGAAGTGCGTTCGGACGGCTCCATTTTCGGTCCCGCCGGAGAAGTGGACCAAATCAATTTTGTAGGAATCGACGGAATCTGGTATCCAATTGAGGAATACGACGACACTACCGTAATAGGGGATGGTGAATGATGAGAAGTTTTGTGAAAAAACTCAGTTTCCTAGCCTTGTTCGCGTTTGCATTGTTTGCGACCACGGCTACCAATGCGTTCGGCCTTTTAGAAGAAGGCCCCGGGTTCGAACCCGACGGGCTGATTGAGAACATACCCGAAGACAGAAGCAACATCATGATCATCGGGGATTACGTCTTCGACTTGAACGCCGACAATCACGGATACACGGTCCATAACATGATCAAAGCTTTTCAAACGGTGTACAAAAACGAAGACACCGGGACTTATGAATACTATTATCACAGCCCATCGTTAGGGGCTTGGCAAGAACGTGTATCTGGGGACGCGCTTGATGAGAGCCAAATCCCATACATGAACGGCGACGGCACCTACCGCTTTTGGAACATGTCGCCCATCGAATACGACGCCAAGGTCGAATCTTTCGACATGACAAACGAGATTTCCTTGGTGTTCAACCACGCGACCATGCTTGAGGGCACACGTCTTGACCAAACAACCGTCGAGGACGAATTGTCGTTCTTGAAAGACTTGCTTGTGTTAAGCGAAGAGGACGAAGCGTTCATCGACGACTATTTCGATTCGGACAAAATAGACATTGAACTTTCCGACAACCGGGTGGACATCACGTTAGAGCAGGATGTCGTCGACCCGGCGGCCTTTGCGGCCTTTTCGTTCACCTACGACGAGTTGCGGTTCGACCTTGTCGTCGATTACGACAAGTTCACCCGCTATGATGGTACGCCGTTAAGCGAAACGCCGGAGGATTTCAAACTGCTTATGGCGCTAGCGGAAGAAGAAGTGGTTTCGACTTTTAAGAATTTTGAGCAGTGGGAAGATTCACGCATCGCCCGCGTTCAAAGTTATCTTGACGACGTTGCGGCGTTAGACGAAGTTTCCATGGACTATGTTGAAGCCATCGAATACGCCCGCGAGCAATACGACCTCCTTGCCGGCAGCGCAGCCGATCAGGACCGCATTGAAGAAGATACAATCACGGCGCTTGAAGCGGCCGAGGCCGACATGGAATTCCTTGTTGGCTTAAACGAGCTTGAACAATGGCAAGACTACCGCACGTATTTGCCCGATGAACAACTCGATTGGATCGACGAAGAGGAACTTTCCGATTACGCGGTCTTGCGCGATGTTTGGGCCATGAATGAAGAACTCGGCCAGTTCGATACCATCTCCGAGTTTGACGAGATTTTTGACGCCGCGATGGCCTTTAGGATGTCGACGCGCGATGCGGTCTCTTACGCGAACAGCCTTGAAGAAGGCGACATGCTTGAGTACGATTCCATCGTCTACGACGTCGTCGCGACGCTTGATGGCACGGCGCTCACGCATTATCACGGCAACGTATCGAGCGAAACCGTCGAAGCGCTTAACGAGATGGCCGACGAAATGCAAACTTACCCCGAATCGTTCCTTGTCGAACGTCTTGCAGAAGGAACGTATGGCGGGTATAGCGATGTATTGCACGTCATCTATGATTTCTTGATGACAACCCATCTCGCTCATGACGGAGACGACTTGCAAGCCCTCATCGACGGCGCTTCGGAAAACGATTTGGTGCTTGTTGAAGAGGGCACCTACGAAGGCGGATTGTCGATTCTCACCGACGGTCTTACGTTGAAATCCGTCGGAAACGCCGAATTTACCGTCCTTGACGCCTCAGGCGCCACCAACGCCATTGCAATCGGCGATTTCGACAAAGACGGAACGCATCCGACCGATGTGACCATTGACGGCTTCAAAGTCGTGAACTGGGAAGAACGGGGCATCGCCCAAAGAAACGGAACGGACACCCTCCACATCCATAACAACATCGTCGTCGGACCCGAAGAGAGTTCGTTTGTCCGCGGCGGCATCATCCTATCCGGTGGCACCGGCTCAACGATTACCGGCAACGAAGTGACCGTTGGCGAAGCGGGCATCGAAGATTGGTCGAACGCCGGCATCATGCTGATGGGCACCATGGAAGCCGTCGTTGAAAACAACACCATCCACGGCATGGCTTCTGCAGGCATCGGCGTCTATGGGTATCCGGACTGGGAAAGCATCGACCCAAGTTGGGTGAGCGCGGAAGACAACCTCATCCAAAACAACCACATTCACGATGCGACTAGCGGAGTCGCCCTTGCCGGCGCCGCTTACCATACCGTAATCAAAAACAACGTCATCGAAGAGATCGACCGGGGAATCAACGAATATCCGCAACTAGGCGGCACGCCAGAAGGCACCGTCGTTACGGAAAACACTTTCGATGGCAACGCGTGGGGCATTCGAATCAGCAGCAGCCTATATAACAACGACGACTACACAGTTCCAATGGCAATCGTTGGCAACGCATTCGCAAACAGCGACGCATCGCACATCCGCGATTATTCGCAAACCTTGGGCTTGAGCGAAGCGATGGCGGAAAACGCCTTTGACGACGCCATGATTGTCCGAAACTTCATCGTAACCGAAGCCAAAGCCGAAACCTTGGTGCTCGGCTATATTGAAGACGCCGAGGAAAACATCGAGTTAAACGCGATCGTCGTCGAATTTGCCGAGTATTTGGCCATTGAAGAAGACACCCTTCAAAAGTTCGATGAAATGCCTTTTGAACAAGGACGCCACCAAGCGATCGGCAACGCCATGATGGCTTCGACCGATGCGTTTGAAACCAAAGAAGACGTCAAAGAATACTTTGAATACTTCGTCGACAAAGAACACGCAAAATACCTCTACATCCAAGCGGTCGACGGCGCAGAAAGTGTTGAAGACATGAAAGACGCGCTCATCGAGCATGTTCCCGGCTTGAACGAAACACGGCAAGCCTTAATCGATGCGGGCGTCAGCGAACTTGAAGGCACCAACTACACCACAACGCTTTATGAGATCAACGCACTGATTGAAGAAGAGCATTACGGCATCGTTGAAGATGTCGCCGCGTATCTTTACGAAGAACGCATCGAAGAAGGGAAATTCTTCGGCGTCGTCAACATTGCCGACGCTTTGCGAGACATTTTGGATGGCCACGTCGTCGTCGTTGCTGAAGGCGAGAGCGTCCAAGCCGCCATCGACGACGCACAAGAAGACGCGACCATCTACGTGCACGAAGGATCTTATGAAGAGAACCTTACGCTCAATGTCAAAAACTTGACGCTGCGTTCGATCGTTGAACACGGCGCACTCATTAAAGCGGACGAAGACAAGTCCGCTCCGGCCGTCAGTGTTGAAGGCGAAGATTTGGGCGATATCACGGTTGAAGGCTTCGTCGTGCACTTTGTCGAAGTTGGAGGCCTCGGCCAAGGCACGGGAAGCGCAGAAGGCACCGCGGTGCACTTCTTGAACAACATCGTGCATGCGCCCGACGAACTTCGCTCACACGGCAATTCCATTCAAGTTACGGGCGAGGGCAGCACCGTTTCCGGCAACACCGTCCATCTCAGCCATCAACCATCCGAGACATACGGAATCGCAGGCATTCTACTTGTGGGCGCTACCGACTCTGTCGTGAAAGACAACACCGTCATAGACCCCGCCGGCCTTGAAACAGGCATATGGATTGGCGGAAGCGGCAGTGGCGTTGTTGTTACCAACAATGAAGTGGAAGGCGCAAAATACGGCATTCGTACCGGTACGGGCCAAACCGAAACGACAATTGAAGAGAACACCACGAAAAACAATGAGACCGGATTTGTCGTTGGCGCATCCGATGCGTCCATCGAACAACTCTTTGAGGACAACACGTTCATTGAAAACCACATCAACATTTTGGACCATAGGGACGGATGGGTCAGCTATATGGACTTCACCACCATCGTCGTCTATGAAATCGACTTGATCGAAGACGCACTGCGCGCCGCCAAGGAAGACGACACGATTCTCGTGCACGAGGGCACCTATGAAGAAGAACTGCACATCGAAACCGACGGCTTGAGACTTGAAGCGGCGGATCCAAACGAACCAACCATCATCAAAGGAGACCTTATCCGCATCAGCGGCGAAGGGGTTACGCTTGAAGGCTTCACCTTAGATGGAAACGGTTCAAGCCAAGTGCTTGAAATCAACGGCGAGAACGTCACCGTCTTGAACAACCTCTTCAAAAACGCGACAAACACCGGCATCCAGCTTGACATCGCCGGCGGATTGGCGCATGGCGTTGTCATCGACAACAACGTCTTTGACGACACCTTAGAACGCGGCGTCGTCGGCACCGAAAATGTCCAAGACATGATTATTACGAACAACGTTTTCAACGTAAGCCATAACGCCATCGGCTTCGGCGAAGGTGTAAGCGTTACAAAAGTAAGCGGCAACACGTTCAACAACACCTTCTCGATGACCATCTACGAACCGACCTTAGAGGTAGAAAACATTCATGACAACACCTTTGTTGAAGGCTCCGATGGTTGGTACGTGTGGGATTCAACAGACGAAACGGACATTGCGTTGTTGATTGAAGCGAACACGTTCGCCTCGCACGAAGTCTACGTACTCTACGATGAAGACGCCAAATGGATCGCGAGCGAAGAAGCGATCGACATCTTCAACGAGACCCAAGGCACCGGCCATCATAGCATCCAGTCCTCCTTGGACATGGCCGAAGAAAACGACACCATCCGCATCGCCGAGGGCACCTATGAAGAAGACCTTCTCTTTGAAACAGACGGCGTCAAACTGATTGCGGAAACCGCACACGAAGCGACCATTCATGGTCACATCGTAATCTCTGCGGACCAAATCCATATCGAAGGGTTCACGCTTGAACACGAAGGAGAGGGCCGCATCATGACGTTGAAAGAAACAGACGGCACTATCATCCACAACAACCTCTTCCGAAACTCTGAACGTGCCATTCAGGCGCATTTGAGCCCCGTGACCAACCTTACGGTAACGGAGAACACCTTCGAAACAGAACAAGGCATCATGAGCACCCACAACATTTACGACATCGTCTTAGAAGGCAACACCTACTTGACCGAATCCACAGGCATCAGACTATCCGGAAACATTGAGATAGCCGTCATCGACATATTCGACCATAACTCGTTCTATGTTGAAGACGATTGCGCGGTTGTCGATGCCCGAGATGGAGAGGTCGAGTATTGCAACGATGGATTCCCCCAATAAGGGTTTCCAGATATTCCCCATTATAAGAAGCGTTGCCCCCCCAGGCAACGCTTCTTTCTTTTGAATAAATAACAGATTTTTGTTGAAAACTCTTAAATTTGTCGTGGTTTTCTCAAAATACGACATATGTGCGCTGTTTTTCACAAATGAAATTAGATAAGGTATTATTGGGTATTTATAATTTTTTAGTTTGTTTAAGAAACTATATTATTGAAACAATAATATGAAGGCCTGATATTGTGAATCAAGTTAAAGTGACTTATAAGCAAATTTCTAAGGCAGATAGCATATTGCGAGAAGAACTATTTAAACCCTTACAAAAAGCAATGAAGGCTGATTTTAGGTTCCAGTAGATGTGGCAAACTATCATTAAACATACTCCTTTGTATGTGTCGTGTCGTAACTTCATTATATTAAAGTGAGTTTGTCTTCTTTTTATTTTTCCGATAAAATTATAAATGGGAATCTTATAAAGAGATGTCAAAGTTCTCGCATCTTTTCAATTCAGTAGCTACTATAATTGGAGGTAAAAATGGAGTTAGCAGATTATTTAGCAATCATCAGTATTGTTGTTGGTGTAATAGGTATAACTGTTGGAGGTATAGGTGTTAAAGCGCTTTATGCTAGCAAAAACAAAATTAAAACCAAAAATAGTAATTTTGGTTCTTTTCAACAGGGGAATGTAAGCATAGTTAACATAGGATTAGATTATTTTGCCGTACTTAAAATCGCAGAAAATACAACGGAAAATCAATTAAGGGAAGTAGTAGAAAAAATTGAACAAATAAATCAAGAAAACCAAGATATAAAAGAAGACTTAAATTCTAGACCTAAATTGCATTTTGGAAAAGATGTGCCAACAGATGCCAAAAAAGGCGATCTATGGATCGAGGAAATAGATAAGAATAAAAAGAATGAAAAGAATAAAAAGAATGAAAAGAATGAAAAATAAAACTGTAAATATATACGAATTAAAAGTGCATTTGGAATACTATAAAAAAATAGAATAATACAAGGACATTAATGTTGGTGATAAGTTTTAACGGTAATACGATAGATCAAGCCATGAATGGAAGGCTGTGGTGGATCAAACATGGAATGGTTGTGCATCATAATCTTGAAAGACACAAAGCTTGTTAAGAAAGCGACATATAAATTGGACGATGTGTATACTTTTATTTCAAGTTTTATCTAAATGAGCCAGAAGTAGAGTAGTTAATTTTGTTTTGCATCTTAATAACTGTTCTCTTATTTAGAGTTAAAAGGATAATCATGAACTCAAATAACAAAGATATTAAGGGTATCATCAACATATTAAGGTAAATGAAAAATCTGGAAGAGGGTATTAATGATTTTCAAATCCATCCTGGATGATTAAAGTATTTGCTAGGGTAGATACTTTGTCAACTTCAGATACGAAAAGAGAAGTTATATTTTGGCTACCGTGCCAGTTTACTCTGGAATGAAATAGATTATCTTCAAAGGATTCGGCATTTGATTATTACTATCAAAAACGTGTAGTCCATGAAAACGACACCCTAATTAAGGTGATGACGTACAAATGTACTTCATTAACACCTGTCGAACGCTTGCTGAAGAATGGCGAATGGTTCCGTTTTCGCCAAGTGTTTTATGATGATTATGTCATTCCGATGAAACTCATTGTTGAACGCATGGTTCAGCTGAAAGAGCCGGACTATGAAAATGTTGTGGAAATTTTAAATCCATCAGTGTTGGTAGGATGCTCAAAAGTGAAGACAGAAAGATAAGAGAAAAATCAAAAAGACCGTTTTCGGAAAATGAAGTCATTGAAAACATCTATTTGAAGTACGGAATATATATCAGGGGGTATGCCAACTCATATTTGAATGATTTATTGTGTGATGAATTTGAGCGAAGCAGACATTTGCATATACCTGATGAGATAATCGAGGCATACCTCCTGCACCCTGAGACATACGGTTCGGCATTGGTGAGCCTTGACAACGGCATGATTACAGACATTGACAAGGATGACTTAGGTGGTGTTTACTCCATCACCAACGACGATAATCTAATAGGATATGTCATGATGAGAGAAAGACTTAAAATGGTTTGACGAATTTTTAGGGCAATTACTTTTTCAATTGTATTTTGATTTCCGTTTATTGCATTAATAGATTACCATTTACAAGCATATAATAACTATTGAATATCTCATAGACGTTAGGAGGCATCAATATGCGTGGAAGCAAGTCTCGTTTATTAAAAAAATATAAAAAGGTAATTGTTTTCGACTTAGAAACAACCGGCTTCGATTTCAAACAAGACGATATCATCGATTTTGGCGCCGTTGTCTTAAAATCTACTGAACAAGGCTTAGTGAAAGTAGAAGAGATCAACGAACTTGTTCATACCTACCAGACGTTAAGTCCTAAGATCGTCGAACTGACCGGCATTGACCAGTCCATGGTGGAAAAGGGCATATCCCATCAAAGCCTTGCGGAAATGTTTGAAAGGTTGTTCGCGCCGGATACTTTGGTGGTTGCCTACAACTTGCAGTTCGACATATCGTTCGTGCATTATTTCATGAAGCGTTATGTTCCGGACTTCGAGTTCGAATGCGACGTCTTGGATCTCTTGACGGTGTTCAAAGACACCTACGATTATCCCCATCGACTCGAAAACGCCCTAGAAGCTTACGACATCCCGCTTGAAAACGCCCACAGGGCTTACGACGACGCCGTGGGAACCGCAAAACTCTTTGAGGTGTTGTTAGAAAGAGAGAACTGCCAGGAATACATCAACCACATCGGCTATCACGACAAATACGGACTTAAAGGCGTGCGCTTTGACCATGTCGAATACCATCCGCAAAGCTACCTGAAAGGCAGCTTACGCAAAAAATTGAAAGATGCGAAAGTTCTAAAATAGAACGTTTATGTTTCCAAAATCGTACAAATGTGTTATGATATAGACAGAAAGGTGGAGGGAGCATGAAAAAAGAGCAAGGTCAACGGCTCAAAAAGTTGAGAAACGACCTGAATTTGTCTCAAGAATACATTGCCGAAAAACTGGGTTTGGCTCGAAGCGCCATTGTCAAAATAGAAAGCGGACAAAGAAATGTTCATGCTGAAGAATTGGCGAAACTGTCGGAAATATACGGAGTCAGCACCGACTACATTGTCAAAGGAGATTTTGACATTGACGTAGACATCAAACATTTTGCCAGATCTTATGAAGAACTCAATGAAAACGACCGCGAGGAAATCAAAAACATCATCCGTTTCAAAAAAAGATTGAAAAAGAAACTCAATGATGACAACCGTTAAAGATGTTATACACGATCCCAAAAAATTAGCGAAAAAAATTCAAGAAATGAACAATCCCGACCAGCGTTTTCCACTGGATATTCACGGGATTGTTTCTTCGTGGGACGTGTTTGTGAAATATACAATCTTTGGCTCGGACCAGCCCGGGATGTATTTTCATCCATCTTCTGAGGATGATATTCCGCTCATCGTGTTGGACCCGACAGACGATATCACCAGACAACGACATACTTTGGCTCATGAGTTCGGTCATTACCTTCGCCATCGTTTCAACGGTAGTCTTCCCGATAGAAACGAACAAAAAGAAAACAAATTTGCTGACGCTTTTGCGTCTCACTTATTAGTGCCCGATAGTCATCTTGTGCGAACGTATCCAATCGTTAAACGAAAAGGAAAGATTTCACTGGATGAAGCATGGAAGTGGTCGATTGCATACGGCATAAGCTTATTATCCATGACGATGATATTAGCTTACAGACATCAAGCGATTGAGGGCGATACAAACTCCTCTGTGCTAAAGCAAAAAGTCAAAGATTTCTACGAAAACCCTGAATTTGACGGCTACGTATCGCAAAAACACAAACTTCCGTTGTATCGGATGGCCATCGATGCCTATCCGTTTCATTTGTTTTCGACCGATGCGCATCGGCAGTTACAACGAGTAAACAACTACATCTACAACGAACTTCGAAACGAAGGTCTCCACGTGAATTTCGATGAAGTTGCCGAAATCACGACTGATCTACGGGTTGAAGGCAAGGACTCAAAATTTCTTAAATGCAAGAAAAAACGCTTCATCGAAGCTTTAGGCCAATATGAAATATACAAGGACCTAGCCGAGGAGGCACTGAAACAACCAAGTATACATGATATCAAACAACTGCACAAAAAACTTTACCAATATTCGGAGTATGGCGGTGGAGAGTTCCGAAACTCTAATCCGGTCATAACCAATGCCAACGTCGACATCCCTGATTATACGACGATTCAAAACGAAGTGTACCGTTTGTCCAATCAACTAGACGATATCTTAAAGAAATCTGATGGATGTTCACATTCAGAGTACTTGAGTCCCGTTTTGGGCATCCATTATGCCTTGACGAAGCTGCATCCTTTCAACGATGGAAACGGCCGAGTTTCACGAGCGTTTTTGAACTGGCTGCTTAGGCTTAGAAGTATCCCACTAATCTTTTTTACAAACGAACAAAAGGACATGTATTTGAGAAATTTAAGAAGAATTGATGAGGATAACGATTTTTGCGGTTTGGAATTGCAAACCATTAAGGCTATCCTATCCGCTTTAGCGGTCTAATATCTTTTCTCCCCTTAGATGAGGGATTGACATAAGACGCTTCCAGCCATTTGGCGGAAGCGTCTTTTTATGTTTCACACTCCATCAATCCCTTTGACATTCTACGGTGATAACGCTATCATAGATTTGAAGTCCATACTTGGGAGGAATCATAATGCCACGTTTGCTTGCGGACCATGCGAAAGACAAAAAGATGAAAGATCCGATTCTCGGCATCTCCAAACAAATCCAGGAAGCCAAGGAACAAGGCACCTTCAAAATCAACGC
>SL_8KL_010_SEDDRAFT_10003212_pt1 | contig 13536 bp, 17 predicted proteins | sample SodLakKL_010_SED_4_FD_11160 | JGI IMG/M metagenome (IMG submission 11160) | reverse complement strand
ACAATGATGAAAATATCTATTTTTGCTTCTTCAGTTCCAACCTCGACTTTTATTCCTTTAGACATACTTTTTCGTCCCAGGACTTCAGATATTCCCCCGGCGACTCCTCCACTCATCGAAGCGACCCCTTCAATCTCAGCAGCCGCTAATCCGGCAATAATGGAAACTACATCTTCAGAAATTCTTACTACACCAAGTTCTGTTGGTAACATTCGACTTTCTTGTTCAGCCATCAATAACCCTCCCAACCTGATTTGAGTTTGCAAAAAAGCCTTTTTTAATCTAGTTCTATTATACCAGACCTAAACAATGGCTACAATTATTAAGGACGAAGATAATGTTTACTCTTTTTCAGGATCTGGTTCCGTTAGATCATCTGGGCCTTCATACCATTCTTCATCATCGACTAAAATTGCTTCACCGCATCCGGGACAGGTCAATTCGATTGATCCTTCTTCATCTAGAATATCATCATCAACTACGGCTATTTCCCGGCAGTTTGGGCATTCAATAGTGAAACCTTCTTCAAAAGCATCAAACTCATCTTCGTCATCGTCATCGTCATCATCATAATCCTCATCAAAGTCTTCTTCTAACTCAGTCAGGTCATCGTCAATTGCTTCGGTGTATTCAAAAAGTTCTTCATAATCGACCCTTAACTGTTCTATCTCATCGGTCATCTCTTCGAGCAGATCAATGATACGATGCAGTACCTTTTGTTCCTTGCTTTCTTCGCCTAATTCAAGCCCTTCGGTAAATCCCCTTAAATGCGAGGTCCTTGCCTTTAAATCTTCATGCATTTCATTTCCCTCCCTTAGTATTATAAACTTAAACCTTTAACTTAAGCCCGCTCAATATAATTGCCACTTCGAGTATCGATTTTCAAGTAATCATCGGTATTAATAAAAAGTGGAACTTGCACCACCAGGCCTGTTTCCATCGTGGCTGCTTTGGATGCTCCTGAAGCAGTGTCACCCTTTATTCCGGGTTCAGTATCAGCAACCCGTAATACCACAGTAGCCGGAAAGTCTAACCCGATTACTTCTTCATCATACATAATTATATTGATCCGGTCATTTTCCTTCAAATATTTTACCTTGTCTCCAATCTTATCAGCAGGAATGGTAATTTGTTCGTATGTCTCTAAGTCCATCATGTGAAACAAATCATCGTCTCTGTAGAGATATTCCATTTCTTTACGTTCCAGGTGGGCTTTCCCCACCTTTTCACCGGCCCGGAAAGTATGATCAATAATTGCTCCCGAGCGAAGATTTTTTAACTTTGTACGAACAAACGCAGCTCCTTTACCCGGCTTAACGTGTTGGAATTCGAGTACGCTGTATATCTCCCCCTCCAGTTCAATTGTGATACCGGTTTGAAATTCATTGGTTGAAATCATTATCAACACGCCCTTTTTTCTGTAGTGAGATTTTATCCAGAAACTCAATTCAGCCTTAGAGGGCTACTGCCCAGAGTAATTTTATATAATCACAAGTTCGTGTGGACTGTTTGTCAGCAGTTCCGGACCATGATCGGTAATGATAACCATATCTTCGATGCGCACTCCGCCCCATTGCGGGATGTAAATGCCGGGTTCTACTGTGACAGCCATGCCCGCTTCGAGAACAGTTTTGCTGTGCTGGTTCAAAACGGGAAACTCATGAGTTTCTAAACCGATGCCGTGCCCCAGGCCGTGCCCGAAATATTGACCGTACCCGGCTTTTTCAAAAATTCCCCGGGCCACAGCATCAACTTCACAAGCTTTTAAAAAGGGTTTTACCGCCCGGGAAGCTTTCTGCTGTCCCTCAAGAACAAGTTTGTAAATCTCACGCGCCTTTTGACCGGGTTTTCCAAGGGCCACGGTGCGGGTCATATCGGTGGCATAACCCTCAAAGACCCCTCCATAATCTATAGTAACCAGTTCACCTTGCTGCATGATTTTGTCTGATGCGGTTCCATGGGGCATTGCTCCCCGTACCCCGGAGGCAACAATAAATTGAAAAGAAGGTTTCTCTGCCCCCTGGCGGCGCAGGAATATTTCAAGTTCCAGGGCAAGATCTGCTTCAGACATGCCGGGTTTGATAATTGAACAAATATAATTAAAAGCCTGGTCTAAAATTTTAGCCCCCCGGCGCAAAATATCTTGTTCAGAACTGCTTTTTACCATCCTTTGGTTTTTAACAGCATCTTCTACCGGGATAAGTTCAACCGAAATTTTATCCTTCATATCATTATAAACCGAATAGACCACATGTTTTGATTCAAAACCTAATTTGCCCCAACTTTTTTCTTTGATCAACGCACCAAGCTCTTCATACAGGTTATCTTTCCAGCGCTTTACTTCAAACTCTTTTGCCTGGGCTGTAGCTTGCTCTATATAGCGAAAATCAGTCACTAAATAAGCATTATCTTTACTAACCAGGAGCATCCCGCTGGAACCATCAAAACTGCTCAGGTATTGACGATTAATCGGGTTGGTGATCAACATGGCGTCGAGATTATGGTCTTCTATAGTTTTCCTGAATACATTGAGCCGTTCAGACATTAATTATACCTGCTGCTTTTCTAAAACTTTAACCAGCGCTTCCAGTCCCAGCAAATAACTTTGCAGTCCCAAACCGCAAATCATGCCATTAGCCACTTCAGTTATCACGGAATGATGCCGGAAAGGCTCCCGGGCAAAAACATTGCTCAGATGGACCTCAACCAGGGGCAGTCCGGTTGCTGAAAGAGCATCTCTTAAGGCGTAACTGTAATGTGAAAAGGCTGCCGGGTTAATTAATATAGCGTCATAGCTTTTGATAGCCATCTGGATGTGATCGACCAGCACTCCTTCATGGTTTGACTGGAAGCATTCAATCAGAATGCCCAGTTTTAAGGCACGCTCAGCTAAAGCTTGATCGATCTCATCCAGGGTCAGGGAACCATAGATCTCAGGCTCTCTCTGACCATGCAAATTTAAATTCGGACCATGCAAAACAAGGATATTTTTTTTAGCCAAAGCGCAGCGCCTCCCTCGACAAAGCTTTGATTATTTCAAAATTCCGGATTATCCAGTCGAAATCCTGCCTGATTTCGGAAAACTAATCAATAGTTCTTTTTTAGTTTAACAGATTAACGTGATTTTAAATAGTCCATGATTTTTTGAACTATCTGCAGGGGGGCAAGACCGGTTGTATCGACTCTTATTTCACAGTTTTTGTAATACTGCTCCCTTTCTTCCAGCATTGACTGAACCTTTTGTTCACGATCAGGACCGGAAAGCAGGGGACGATAATCGGCCTGGGCAGTTCTTCTCATGATCTCCGTCGGCGCTGCCGTTAGTAAAATGATCAGCCCGACATCTTCTAAGATTTTCCGATTGCTTTCCCGCAGGACCACCCCACCCCCGGTGGCAACAACCAGGCTTCCCGATCGGTAATTGGTAATGCTTGCTACCGCTTCGCTTTCACGATCCCTAAAATAAGGTTCACCATGCTGTTCAAATATTTCAGGAATCTTCAAACCGGTCATATCTTCAACAACCTGATCCGTATCGATAAAAGTTCTGCCCATAATACGGGCCAGATTAATGCCAACCTCTGTTTTGCCGGTCCCCATGAAACCGGTCAAAATGACATGTTTTCTTTTAACGTTTTCCTTAATCACAATTATAGTCCTCTCAATCATCCGGCGATTTATCTGAAATGCGCACCCTGCCTGTGACCGGGGTGACAATAACATAAAGGCCGTCTCCTGCAGAATTAGTAAGCCACACTGTTCCACCGGGATAAGTAACGCCTGTATATTTGAAGGCGACGCCGCGATAACGCTCTATGATTGGAAATGTTACTGCCCGGTAAGTGATCCCTTCCGGAAAAAATAGATGCTCTGTTTCCCCTGTACTTGTATCAGTAATTGTGTATTGATTATTATCATTTATATCATACCTGAAATTTACACGTTGATTCTGTCCGACCATAATAGCCTTATGCTGTGCTTTACGCAAATCGGTAGCCAGGGTCCTGGCAGCGCTTTCTAAATCTCTGCTCCTGCCCAGATTGCTTATAGCAGGAGTAGCAAGCATTGTAATCATACCCAGCAGGGCTATAACACAAAGCAGCTCGATTAGCGTAAATGCATATTCCTGCTTTATTTTACTTGCTCTCATTAATAGTCCGTCCTCTTTACTAATTGCTGTCTTTGTGCATATGATTAATAAATGCGCTGCTGTCAGCATAACCGGAAGCTTCAGCATCAAAAACAGAGCTAAAGGTGGCCCGCACCACCTCACCTATTGTTGTTATCCCCCCTTCCAGGCAGCGCAGTCCATCACTGATCAGGGGCAGCATCCCCTGCTCAAGGGCTTTTACCTGCAGTTCAACTGCTGTTTCTCCCTTCAGGATTAAGCTCTGCAGATCCTGGCTGAGCAAAAGTATTTCCTGGATTGAAGAGCGGCCGCGGTAACCGGTGTGGCTGCAGTGCTTACATTTTCCTCCGCGATAAAGCCTGGGGGGTGGATCTTTTTGAAAATAATTTTGATAAAAAACTTTTTCTTCTGCAGTAAGTGTATATTCCTCCCTGCAATGTTCACAGATTTTACGAACCAGGCGCTGGGCAATCACCCCGACCAGGGCAGCGGTCACCATAAATGGCTCGAGCCCCATATCAATCAACCTTGTTACTGCACCGACCGCATTATTGGTATGCAGAGTGCTCATAACCATGTGCCCGGTTAAAGCGGCCTGGGTGGCAATTTTCGCTGTTTCTAAGTCCCTGATTTCCCCGACCATGATAATATCAGGATCCTGCCGTAAAATCGAGCGGAGGGTATTGGCAAAAGTACGATCAATCTGCCGGTTAACCTGGATCTGATTAATCCCTCTAATCCGGCACTCTACAGGATCTTCGACAGTAATAATATTATCTCGAGCCCGGTTCAGGTAATTAAGTGCTGAGTATAGGGTGGTTGTTTTGCCACAGCCCGTAGGGCCGGTTACTAAAAGCATCCCTGACTGGTTGAGGAGCAGGCGCTGGTAAGATCTGTAATTAGCATCAGCAAAGCCTAACTGTTTCAGAGGGAGGATAATTTTTTCTTTCTCCAGGAGGCGAATCACGATCTTTTCACCATGGATAGTCGGCATTGTCGACACCCGCAGATTAATTTCTTCTTCCCCGTTTGCCTGCTGTATATTACCATCCTGGGGCAGCCTTTTTTCAGCAATATCCAGATTGGCCATGATTTTCACCCTGGATATGATGTGGGCCTGTTTATGCCTGGGCGGATCGGCCATATCATATAAAATTCCATCTAAGCGCATCCTAATCCGTAAACCCTGGTCTGAGGGTTCTAAATGGATATCACTGGCTCCTTTTTCTAGAGCGTTCCGAATCAGGAAGTTTACCACTTTTACCACCGGTGCATGATCGACCGGTGATTCAGGTGTATAGTTTTCCTCTTTTTCAAGGAGCGCACTATCGGCACCATGCTCAACCCCGACCGGATCTTCTCGCATGGCGTAATATTGATTGATTGCAGAGGCAATTGCTTCTGACCCGGCAATGACAGGATTGACCTCATATCCGCTGACCGTAGTAATTTCATCAAGTGCAGTCAAATCCATCGGATCAGCCATCGCCAGGACCATCTTTTTATCTTTTATGGCCAGCGGAATAACCCGGTGCTTTTGAGCCATCCGGAAGGTTATAGAATCAAGTGCATCCCGGTTCGGTGTTTCCTGGTAAAGATTAACCTGCGCAATTCCAAGCTGCTCTTCTAAAATGCTCAGAAGTTTGACTTCACTGATCGCTTTTTTATTAATCAATAGTTTACCCAAAGAAATTTTTGTGCTGCGTTGTTCTGCTAAAAGATTTTCCATTTGAGCAGGACTTACAGAAGCGGCTTTAAGAAGCACTTCCCTAATCCGGCGGCGATTATATTGATCCATTACTAACCCCCATGGCAAAAAAGATCTGCCGCTATTTCCATGCATTGATGTGAAAACGATATTTGCTGGCAAAACGTTTTGTATTAAAAACAGCGCTGCCGCCTACCGGTAAATTGTAGTAAATATTAATCTTTAAGCACACGCATCTTAAACCATCCCGACTGCTTTTTGCATCACCTCCAGCGGCGCTTTTTTGCCGGTAAAAAGTTCAAAAGACAGGGCTGCCTGCCCCACCAGCATATCGAGGCCGTTAACAGCCTTTCCGCCCTTGTCTTCAAAGGCAGCCATTACTGTAGTGCGGGTCGGGCTGTAACGTAAATCTATCAAAAGTGGATTATGATCAGGCCAATCCATTTCGGCCAATGTTTCTATAAATTCCGGAGAATCAAAGGGCAGGCAGTATATGATTACCTTACAGTTTGCAATAGTCTGCTTTAGCACATCTTTTTGAAAAGGTAGGTCACTGCTTTGTCTAACCGGGGTGAATTCAGCCAGCATAGCTGAAAGCTCCCTGCCTTTTTGCCTGCTGCGATTGAATACAGTCATTTTTGCCGCACCGCGGGTGGCCAGTGTGTAAGCAGCAGCGCGGGCAGCGCCTCCGGCGCCGATCATCATAATATTTTGACCTGACTGATAGCCGGGTGCCGCATTCTTCAGCGAGCGGAACAGCCCCTCTCCATCGGTACTAGTCCCGTGCAGATGGCCGTTTTTATTGAGTATTGTATTTACTGAGCGAATCTGTTTTGATTCTGTAGAAATTGAATCGAGAAAGGGGATCACAGCTTCTTTATAAGGACTGGTCACATTTGCTCCGACCACGGAAAGTGCTTTCATGCCTTCAAGAGCGGCTTTAAGGCGGTTAGCTTCCACCGGACAAGCCAGGTAAACGCTGTTCAGGCCAAGGTCTGAACAGGCAGAATTATGAATAACCGGTGACAGTGAATGTTCAACCGGATTACCCAGCAAAATAAACATTTTTGTTTCCCCGTTTGGTTGAATCACCCTGCACCGACTTTCTTAGCTGGATTTTCTATAGTATAGCACAGTCTTGTCATTGCGGGAAAGGATCCGGCCGGACCTCATTTAAGTCAAGACAATTTATTCGAATCAAATAAATGTTTATTTCTTGCAGGACTTAGATAATCAATGTGGAAAGTTCCTTTGCCGGGCTAAAAAATAATTATATCGATATACAACTATTTTAATAAAAGTGTAAAGGAACAGCTGACTTGTTTAATTCAGACCAATTATTGATAAATACTATAATATTTATTGTCGGGTTATGCTTCGGCAGTTTTTTAAACGTGATTATTTACCGCCTGCCCAGGCAGCTTTCTTTAGTCAGCCCACCCTCACGCTGCCCGGCCTGTTCAAAAAAACTCGGCTTTGTTGAACTGCTTCCTGTGATCGGTTACCTGCTAATCCGGGGCCGCTGCCGGCAGTGTAACATAAAAATCAGTCCCCGCTATCCAGTTATTGAGTTGGCCACCGGATTGTTATTTTTGTTTACCTATTTTCATTTTTTATTTTCCCTGCAGTTTTTTATTTACTTAACCCTGCTTTTTATCCTTTTCGGAATTGCGATGATCGATCTTGCTCACCGGATTGTTCCAAACTCGCTTGTCGCTGCCGGTTTAGTGGCTGGTTTTCTGTTTTATCTCCCCCGTTTTGTAAACTATTTAATAGATCTGCCGGCATGGATAATCGCGCAAGGAGATCCACTTGATGCCCTGTATGGAATGCTGTTTGGCGGTGGAATTATGCTGATAATTTTCCTTGTATCCCGGGGAGGGATGGGCGCCGGTGATCTTAAACTGATGGTTTTAATAGGATTTTATTTGGGTTTGCGCGGCACAGCACTTGTCTTGTTGTTAGGTTTTATGATGGGCGCATTGATCGGAGTTACCTTTATGATCCTCGGTAAGCTGACCAGAAAAGATGCCCTCCCTTTTGCCCCGTTTCTATCTCTGGCTGCCCTGATAGAAGTATTCCAGGGTGAGCAGATCTGGAATTGGTATATCAACCTGTTGTAATGATTTACTGATTCACCAACAAATGTTACAAACAAATATCGAGGACCTAAGGAGCTGCACCACTAATGAAACTTTCCAAGTCTAGTAATTTGCGCAGCAACTGTGGGTATACATTCATCGAGCTGTTGGTGGCCATCACTATTTTGGGCCTAATGATCCCCCCTGTTTTTGGTCTCTTCACCAATAGTTATTTAGCAATTACTTCGGCCGGACAGCAAACTGCTGCTATAAACTTGTGCCTGGAAAAAATGGAATCTGTTAAATCTGCCGGTTACGATGATCTTAAAAAACACTATATTTCTTCAGATTCCCCTTTGTTAAACGAAGAAAAAATTCCAGGATGGCCCCAATTCCGGCGTGAAACTAAGGTTACTTTCGCAAGCAAGGTTGCCGGGGCTGACAATATGCTGCCTCCTGAACTACTGCAGGTTCAAGTTACTGTATACTGGACAATTCGTGATAAGGAACACTCCGAAACTCTAAAGAGTTATCTGAGTAAAAGGTGAAAACATTATTTACAAAATGCTGAGAAACAGCGAAAACGGACTGACCCTGATCGAGTTAATTGTTATGTTTTCAGTGCTCGGTTTTATTATAGCAGCGCTTTATACCTTCTATTTCGCCGGCCTGAACAGTTGGAATCGCAGTAACGAACACCTGGAATATCAACAAACAGCCCGTATTGCCATGGATAAAATGATCCGGGAACTGCGTTTTGCGCATGAAGTAAGCTATAGCCTTGGTGAATCCGCTCCCTCTAACAACGCCGACCCTGCGAACACCAGCAGTGAAATATTTTTCAGGCTGCATGGTGAGCATCAAACTCTCTGGGACAGATTTGCTCTATCCGGCAGGCAAATAATCTTTGATCAATATTTTGGGACCAGTATTAATGCTTACCGGGTCGTTGCCTTGAACATAACCAACCTTGAGTTTCATATAGAACCCAATAATACTGTTTATATATTGGTCACCGCCGGAGATGATAAAAATGAGTTTACCCTGACCGGCAGGGTAAAACCACGCAATCTAGATTTCGGTGAGGAGTGAATTGATTATTATGGCAGAGCAGTTAAAACATTCCGGGCAAACTGAAAAAGGGATGGCCCTGGTCCTGGTTCTTGTTTTCACCGCTATTCTGCTTTCGCTGGGTGCTGTTCTAATTACCAATGCAGTAAGCGAGAAATTAATTGCCAGCTACAACACTATTGATACAAAGCTATATTATATTACCGAAGCCGGGGCAGAAGCCGGTATTGCCGCCGTTAATCAAGTCTATGCCGGGGAAGACTTTGATTTAGAAATAATGCTCAGCAACAGCCTGAACGGAGGCTCTTTCAAGGTCACTTTTGAAGAGAGTAGTAACGACTTTATTGACGAGGAACGGTACCTGGTGGATATAGTATCAGTTGGAACCCTGGATAACTATAATAAAGTGTTAACTGTCACGGTCCATTTTCTTGAAGACGAGGCAAATATTCATCATTGGCATAAACCAACACCTTTAAGGTAACCATTAATATTCTGTCAGGAGAGTGATAATAATCAGTTTAAAATACCAGGGACGTTATTCTGCGATTGGCCTTGATCCAGGCAGCGCACAAATCAAAATGCTGCAGCTCAAACATAGCGGCGGGGAAGTCTCCATTCACGAAAAGATGATCTTTCCCACACCCCCCGGGACATTCATAAACGGTAAACCAGCTGACTGGGAAAAGTTGGCCGAACGACTTAATAAAGTAAAACATCAACTCAACTGGAGCGGTCAAAAAGTAAATCTTTGCCTGAATAACCAGGTCAGCTACATGCGGACCGTAATCATGCCGCCGCTGCGCAAAAATCAACTGATCAAGGCTATGCAACGGGAAGCTGAAAAACACTTCCCCCTTAATATTGAAAAAGCGGTAGTCAGTTTCGTGAGCACTGGCCCGGGTAAAACTCATAACGGTCAACCGGTCAGGGAGTACCTGCTGGCTGCTGTTGAAAAGAAGGTCTCAGATGATTATTGCAACCTGCTCGCTGAAGCGGGTTTCATACCGGTATCAATTGAAACATCACCGCCGGCCATGCTCCGTTCACTGGAGCACAGTATTCCCAATAAGCATCCGCAAACTTCAACGCAATCTGAGCAAATCCGCTTAATTATTGATATAGGCTATCATTCGACGACCCTGATCCAGATTAGTGATCATCACTACCGTTTTCACCGGATCTTAGATATCGGCCTTGATCATTTCGTACAGGCGCTGTTGGTTGCTCAAAATTCAGAAAAATCAGGACCAGCAAAAAGAGAAATTTTTAGCAAAGGTAGTTTAGAAGAAAAAGGACTACTTGAACCTGCCAGGAAATTAGCCCGCCTTATCGCCCAATCACTGGATTACTGGTTTGAAAAAGAAGGATTAACTGAAGCTGATTATCCGGCCTTAGAGGTCAGCGGTGGAGGTATTTTTATTCCCGGCCTGCCTGCCTACTTACAAAAAGAACTAGCCTTAAATTTAATACTTCACAACTCGTTGAGAACAATTAACGGGACTTTAAACCCAAAAACCAGGCTCAGAAACCAGGAAGGTTCTTTTTTCACTTTTGCCCATGGTTTAGCCCTGCGGGGGTGGATTAAATGAATAAGCAAATGGATTTACGCAGTTCTGATTACATTTCCTCCAGGCGATTTTTTAAACCGCGCCGGCTAAAATTCTTGGCAGCCGGGCTTATCGTGTTGATCATGATCAGCCTGCCGGTCGGGATCGAGAGATATGGAAAGCGCCTGCAGCAGGAAATTTCTGCCCGGGAAACTGCCTTGCAGGAATTGAGCTTGCTGGCAGGCCCGTTAGAAGGAATAGTTGAAGAAATCTCGCTCTTAGAAACAAAATCTGCCCTGCTGAGAGATCTTAAGACTGATCATTATGCGAAATCTAATATTCTGCTAAGAATTCGCCTTGAGGCCCGGAGGAGGGGCTTAATCATTGAAAAAGTCTCGATCGGGGAAGACGGAGCGCTTATCATCAGGGCTACCGGTCCTGTGGTGGAGCAGATTGCCCTTTATAACCAGGCTCTGGATGAACATTTCCCTGTTATCGAGTATGCTGTTAGCCGGATTGGCATCAATGATCTAAATGGTTATTCCTTTGAGATTACCGGTACTGTGCCCTCTATCGATATCGAGCGGGAAGAAGGTGTAATTAGTAATGATTGGTAATATCGGTAAAAAAAGAAATATAAGAAAGACCAGTAAAACGGCTATTCTATTGCTGCTTACTGTTTTTCTTGTCCTTGGCTGGAACTTGCTCGGCAAAGCGACTTATGATGAAATTTTGGGATTACATGAGCAGCTTAGTCTGATGCGCCAGGAAGAAACTGATCTTAAGATGCTCATAGATCAAAAAGTAGAGCTTGAGCTTAAATGGTCCGGCTGGCAGGAACAGAAGGATTATCTTAACCGGGCTATTCCGAGTAACGCCGAAATACCTTTTGTCTTAGTAAGCCTCGAAGAGCTGTTAATGAACTTACCGGTAAATGTTCAGGAATTTAGTGCTTCAGATACCTCGAACCCATTAGGTTACAGCAGCACAACCCTGAAGATTAGTATTGCGGGCACTCAGGACCAGATCCAGGAGGCTTTTAGATGCCTGGATGAGTTTCCTTCCCTGCTTCTCATAGACAGCCTGGCCTGGAATAAAACTTCTGAAAAAGAAGTCAGGCTCGATCTGAAGATTCGCTTGATTTCGATGGAAACNGAAGTCCATTCAAGAAACAATTTAACTCGAAAGGAAGTATTTTATGTCGCCACAGTACCGTTTTAGCGCAAAAACCTGGAATGGTGAAACAATTAACGATTATTTAAGAGCTTCCGGCAGAATTGAAGCCTTAGAAATATTAGACTCCCGCAACCTGGTTACTCTTGATCTTAAAGAGCAGCCCGATTATCGACATAATCTGCAGGAAAGTGTGATCAAAGCACTGAGGACCATTGGCTACAGGCCTTACGGTAACCGTGACTTGATGATCTTCTGTCGACAGTTTGCAACTATGTTGAAATCCGGCATCGCTGTCCTGCAGGGTCTCAATATTCTCTCTGAACAGACTAAAGTTGCTGCTCTGCAAAATAACATACGCTCAACCGCCCGGGAGATTGAGCAGGGCAGCAGCCTGAGCGCAGCTCTGCAAAACCAAAAAGAAGGCTTCCCGGCAATTATGATTCATATGGTTGAAGCTGGTGAAGAAAGCGGTATGCTCGATATGATTATGGATAAAATGGCCGATCACTTTGAAAAACAGCATGACTTTGCTGAAAAAATTCGTTCTGCTACTTTATACCCGGCTTTCATAATCGGGGTTTCCATAGTGGTCATGGCAGTGATGATTCTTTTTGTGCTGCCTCAGTTTACACAAATATTTGCTTCGATGGGTATGGAAATGCCTTTTTATACAAACCTGCTTATAACTACCGCAGAACTGATCAGAGAGTACTGGCATTTATTGCTTGGTCTGATTATTATAATGATGGTATCTTTGATAGCTTATATAAAAACAGAAAAAGGGAGGCTGCAGTTCGATCATTTACGACTGCGCCTGCCTTTAATTGGCAAAATATATAGTCAAATAATGGCTGCCCGCCTGGCCCGGAACTTAAGTACTATGTTGGCCAGCGGGGTAACTTTGCATAACTCACTTAGCCTGGTTAGCAAAATTATTGATAATTTTGCTATAAAAAAATCGATCGGGATCTTAAACGATTCCTTAAATCGCGGCGAAAATATGGCTGATTCGCTGAAATATAATAGCTACTTCCCTTCTTTGCTGTCTGAAATGGTCCGTATCGGTGAAGAAAGCGGTACTCTTGATCAAACCCTGCATAGTTCAGCAGTTTTCTATGAACGAGAAGTATCCTACGTTGTTAATCGGCTAACTACAATATTAGAACCTGCTCTGCTGCTGATTGTCGGGGTATTCATCGGCCTGCTGGTTTTCTCCATCCTTTCGCCTATGTATGAAGTATTCCAAATGATCTGATTTTTAAACTATTGTGAAATGGTCAACCGCTAATCAGCTTGAGTTAGATCTGTGATAGATTTAATGATTATTCGCCACTGCATTCTTCTTCTTCTTTATCTTCTTCGTGATCATGATTTTCGACTTCCTCAATAGCCAGTTCAATCACTTCTGATTTATCTTCTAAATTCAGTTCTTCCTGATCCATATCTGCGGTAACATGAACTGTATAGAACATAATCATTTTTTCCTGGATCTCAATGTTGTCCGGGAAGATTATAGCTCCGGCAAAATATAACTGTTTTCCCGGCCGGGATCATATTCCGGGAATGAATCCGCATCCCAATTAATTTCAATGCCGCTAATCGTAAACATATCTGTAGTCATTTCAATGGTTTGAGGGAGAGCAAGCTCATCTTTCGAAGTTCCAAGGGGCACTTCTGTTTCAAACATTCCGCCACCCTCTAAAACGAGCAGCGCTGTATTCAGGGTATCTTCCTCCAACGAACCACCTTCGGACAGTTCTTCTCCAGGCAGCTCCTCTTTAAAACCTTCCTCATCATTTTGTTCTGAATCAGATATGCTGT
>SL_8KL_010_SEDDRAFT_10003210_pt1 | contig 13540 bp, 11 predicted proteins | sample SodLakKL_010_SED_4_FD_11160 | JGI IMG/M metagenome (IMG submission 11160) | reverse complement strand
AGAGGGATTCGAACCCTCGAGACAGGGTTTTGCCCCATCTACTCGCTTTCCAGGCGAGCGCCTTCGACCAACTCAGCCATCTCTCCACGCAAACTTAGATTGATTCTCTTGCGTGGATATTATACAATGAAAGCTATTCATTTTCAACCATCCGGGCAAACCACTTTAATGCTATATGTCTGACAAGTCACTTTATTTGCACTTTACCTGACAAATATGCTATTATGGCAATATGCTTACTTCTAAATGGAGGTTGCCAAACTATGAAGACAAAAAGCTACGATGCTATTGTTATTGGTTCCGGCCAGGGAGGGACACCACTGGCGAAATCTCTTGCCACGGCCGGTTGGAAAGTTGCTTTGATTGAACATCAATATATAGGTGGTTCCTGCATTAACTTTGGCTGCACCCCTACTAAAACAATGATTGCTTCAGCCAGGATCGCCCACCTCGTTAACCGGTCCGAAGATTACGGGATCAATACAACCCTGGACTCCGTTAACTTAAAAGCCGTGTTAAAACGCAAGCAGGATATTGTGGAAAGCTTTCGAAATGGAAGCAAACAAAAGTTGCTTTCCACTGAAGGGCTAACTCTTTATGAAGGTTTTGGTCGCTTTGTAGATGAAAAAACTCTTGAAGTCAGCACTGCCAGCGGAAACAAAGAACACCTGCAGGCAGATAAGATCATTATCAACACCGGTACAAGCCCTGCAATACCTTCAATAGCAGGCCTTGATCAAGTTCCAACCCTTGATTCAACCTCGATCATGGAAATAGATCAACTTCCGGAACATTTGATTGTCATAGGCGGCGGTTATGTTGGACTGGAGTTCGGACAAATGTTTCACCGCTTCGGCAGTAAAGTTACGATTATACAGCGTGGTCAACAGCTATTGTCTAAGGAAGATGAAGATGTGGCCTCGGAAATGGCAAAAGTATTAAAAAATGAGGGTTTAACAATACTCTTAAACACCTCGCCGATTAATGTTTCACCTGATCCAAAGGCTGGGCTTCAACTAACTGTTAAACAGGATAATCAGGAAAAAACTTTAACTGGCAGCCACCTGCTTATAGCAACCGGGCGCCACCCAAATACGAAAGGGCTAAACCTCGAAGCTACAGGCCTTAATACTGATGAAAAGGGCTTTATTACTGTAGATGGCCGCCTGGAAACAGCGGCTGATGGCATTTACGCAATTGGCGACGTAAAAGGCGGGCCCGCATTTACCCATATTTCTTATGATGATTACCGGGTCCTGAATAAAAATTTACTGGATAAGGGTGATGCAAGCATCACCGGCAGGTTAGTTCCTTACGTAGTTTTTACCGACCCCCAGCTTGGCCGGGTTGGTTTAACCGAACGGGAAGCAAGGTCACTTGGGTACAACATAAAGGTAGCTAAGATACCGATGAATTGGGTGGCACGGGCCATTGAAACCGATGAAACTAGTGGTTTAATGAAAGCCGTCATCGATGCCGAAACTGATCAAGTACTTGGCGCTGCAATTTTTGGCATTGAAGGCGGCGAAATAATGGCCATACTTCAAGTGGCCATGCGCGCCCAATATCCCTACACAGCTATTCGTGAGGAGCCTTTTGCCCACCCAACCCTGGCTGAATCACTCAACACTCTATTTGCGACTATTGACAGCTAAAAAGTTATCATCGTGGTAGTTCCGGGCCATGTCTTTCTAACGGTATTCCGGGTTCGGATGATCAAATCGACAGCCGGCCGCCCATTTTGTGCGCTGGTTACCGTGTGCCGGTATACCGCTTTTGTCTTTAAGCATCCTTGCCAGGTGCAGCAGATTCCAGGTCATAAAAGTTGTATTACGGTTGGTAAAATCAGAAAAGTCCCACCTGCTGGTCCGGCATAACTCCTCTTGCTTATCGTTGAGAATTTCATCTGTCACAATAATCACCCTTTCTTTTAGTTTACCTGTGATAATATTTTTCTTTAATTTTTCCGGGATCAAACCCAAACCTGTAGGCAAGCAGGGCATAAAATATCAGGTACAGGTTTCGCACAGGGCCCTCCCGGTCAAACTTGCGGCTGCTGCTGATTACCGGACCCTTAAGCAGCACGCATTTACCAGATCTTTTCAAACGGCGGCTGAACTCAACATCAGCCATGATGGGCATTGAAACAAAGCCTCCCAGCTCGCGAAAAACATCTGCACGAACAAAAATGCCACGATCCCCAAAATAGGTGCCGGTAAGACGGCAGTAGAGGTTGCCGCCCATGCTCAAAAGCCGGTAATGAATCCTTGTTCCATCAAGCTGCATGGTAAATGCACCGCCTGCAATCCGGGAAGGAATTAATTCAATTCGTTTCAGGCAGCCCGGAGTAAGACGGCAATCTGCATGCAGAAACATAAGGAACTCACCGCTTGCCCGGGCCGCACCTGTATTTAGCTGGNCAGGCAAATCAGCTTTATCCATAACAATTACTTTATCTGTGTAGTTTTTGGCAACCTTTACCGTATTGTCTTCACTGGCCCCGTCAACTACGATTACTTCCACATTTTCCTGCTGGATAAAAATACTTTCCAGGCAGGCCGGCAAAAGCTCCTCTTCATTATTTGTAGGGACTATTACTGAAATCATCATTTACCTTCTAATCATTTTTATTAACTTTTTAACCAGCGGTTTATCTGCCATTTCTGAAAACCAGTCATCGGTCGCTCTTTGAGCAGCCATGCCCAGGGTAGGGTATACATGCACGGTTAAACCAACTTCATGCAGCCGAAGTCCCCTGCGCCGGGCTAAAGTAAACTCGGTAAGCAGTTCTCCGGCCCTTGGTCCTAAGATATGCACCCCCAGAAGTTTGCCATAAGGAGAGGCAATGATTTTAACCTGACCTTTTGCAACATCATCTGTAATGGCCCGATCATCGCCGGAAAAGCCCTGACTGTAAACGCGGTAACGGTAACCCCGTTCCTTGCATTCTTCTTCAGTAAAACCAAGGTGGGCCATTTCGGGATCAGTAAATGTGGACCAGGGGTTGCCCTGGTAATCAACCCTGCTGTTAAAGGGGAAAAGGGCATTGCGCACTGCGGCCTTGGCTTCTATTTCCGCGATATGTGAAAACCGGGGACCGCCTGTGCAATCTCCGGCAGCCCAAATATTTGGAGCAGTCGTGCGCATATACTTGTCAACAACTATCTTATCTTCACCATACTCAACACCGGCTGCCTCCAGGTTTAAGCCTTCCGTGTTAGCCTGTCGGCCGAGAGCAATTAGTAAATGCCGGCCAGACAGTTTTTCACCGCCGGCTTCCACTTCCCAGCCATGATCATTTCTGATCACTTTATTAATCCGGGTATTTAACCTGATATCAACCCCTTCCCTGAGCAGCATTTCTGTCAGTTCACCGGCCAGTTCCCGGTCATCGCGAGTCAAAAGCCTGTCTCTTGAATGGAGCAGAACTACTTTTGTTCCCAGGCGGTGAAAAGCCTGGGCCATCTCAGTGCCGATTGGCCCGCCCCCGATGATTATCAGCGATTCAGGCAGAGCCGGCAGGTCCCAAACATTGCTATTGGTTAGAAAACCCTCCCCTAATCCTTCAATATCCGGAATACGGGCTGAAGAACCGGTGCAGAGAATGAATTTTTTCGCCCGGATAACCGCACCGTCATCCATTACCAGGGTGCGATTATCTTTAAAATGTGAACTGCCATGATAAAGATCGACACCGTAGCTGTCCAGCAGCCCTTTTGCTTTAGAGGCCTTGCCGGCTTTTACTGTGGTTTCCCGTACCTTCTCCATTATATTGCCTTCGGGCCTACCGCCGCCCTGGTATGTAAGCAGTGCCTGGTGGATAAGGGCTTTTGAAGGCACACACCCTGTCCAGGAACACTCTCCACCGAGGCGTTCTTCTTTTTCTACCATGGCCGTGCGTGCTCCCACTGCCCCGGCAGCTACACCGGCAACCAGGCCTGCGGCTCCACCACCGATAATGGCAAGGTCATAATTAACATTTCCCATTTTGTGCACCCTTCCTTCCCGCTTATAATTATTATATAATGTAGTAACGTAATATACAAAATATATAGCGATACCGGAGGCAGAAAATTAGTGAAAAACCAGGAAATAAGCAATTTCAAAAAACAAACAGGCCCTTTATATAGCTACCGGATTGCCACCCTGCAGGTAAATCTTGGCCGGCTGTGTAATTTAAACTGCAACCACTGCCATCATACTGCTTCACAGGACTCAACAGAAGTAATGCCCTGGAGCGTAATGGAAGAAATAATTAATGTTGTTGATAATACAGCAATTAATACTATTGATATAACCGGCGGCGCTCCTGAATTAAATCCCAATCTAAAACGCTTCATTGACGGGCTTCACAGGACGGGGCTTAATATTATGCTGCGCACAAACCTGGTTGTTTTAGAAGAACCGGAGCAGGCAGGGCTGGCAGAATATTTAAAAGAGAAAAATGTTAAACTTGTTGCCTCACTACCCTGCTACATGGAAAAAAACGTAAATGATCAGCGTGGAGATGATATCTTTCCCAAAAGCATAGCCGCCATAGAAAAGCTAAACAGCCTGGGTTACGGTACAACCAACGGCCCGGAACTGGATCTGGTTTATAATCCGGGCGGCCCTTTCCTTCCAGGGCAGCAGGAAGAACTGGAAGCTATTTACCGCAGAGAATTAAAGCTGCAGCCCGGAATAACCTTTAATAAGCTGCTTACCATAACCAATATGCCGATCGGCCGCTTTAAAGAAAACCTTGCCAAAAACGGACAACTAAGTGAATACCTTAACCTCTTACAGGGTGCCTACAACCAGGCAACATTACCTAACCTGATGTGCCGCAGCCAAATATTAGTTGGCTGGGACGGGGTTATTTACGATTGCGATTTCAATTTAGCCCTGGGTTATCCTGTAGACGTAGAAAAAGCTCACATTACCTGCTTTGATGAGTCAAAACTCACCGGCAGGACTATCGTCACCGGAAACCACTGCTTTGGCTGCACTGCCGGTGCAGGTTCTTCATGCAGCGGATCACTGGAAGCAGGTGCATAGTAAATTGCGGCTGATTATTTTCACCCGTTACCCGGAAGCAGGGCAGGTTAAAACCCGCCTTATACCGGCCCTGGGGGAAAAAGGGGCAGCATTGTTCCACCATAAAATGGCCGAACACACCCTAACCCGGCTAAAATCTTTCAAAGGGGAAATTGAAATACATTTTACTGGCGGCAGCCATGAACTGATGAAGAGTTGGCTGGGCGATCAGTTCCGATACCGCAGACAAGAGGGTGGGTGCCTGGGAGAAAAGCTGTTTAACAGCGTGGCAGAAGCTTTTGCCGAAAGCAAGAAAAAAGTTGTTGTCATCGGCACTGACTGCCCTGGCCTAACAGCAAACCATATTGAGCAGGCCTTTCGCCTGCTTGACCATTCAGATTTGGTTTTAGGCCCTGCTTACGATGGCGGTTATTACCTGGTAGGTTTAAAAAAACCTGTCAAAGAGCTCTTTCAGGNCATTACATGGAGCAGCAGCCTNGTTTACCGGCAAACCNTTAAGGCCGCCGAACAGNTNAACCTGCAAACAGCAGANCTGGAGAAGCTTGCAGACATTGACTGTCCGGCAGACCTGTCCTACTGGGAAACAGTTAAAAAACAGCTTTAATTAAATGCAAATCCAAAAATATTTCACATACTGGGGCGACGTAATTACCCTGACATCCGATGGGATATGGTTATGATTGCCACGGAAAAAAAAGAAAGCTTCATCACCGGCTTCGTAAACAAAGCCACACCTGCCCTCGCTGACATCATCATTAATCCTGTTGACCCAGTAGCTTTTTACTACCCCGGCCGTGCCAATTGACTCGTACCACTGCAGGTCATAGCTGATATAACCGGCATCGGCCAGGCTTAATATCGTATCGATGGCTGTTACAACCCCTGGCTGGAACATATCATCCCGTAAATTGTGAGCTTTAATTTCTACATTTTCAAAAGTCAGGGTTTCATTTTTTCCTTCTATAATTACTTCAGGAACGATTACCTTTCCTTCATTTTCATTTAAGCGACTGAGTTCATCTCGATACGTCTCGTAAACTGATTCAAGGTATTCTTCAGATGCCCTAACAAACCTCAGGGTCATTTCATCCTTGTAGGGATAGAGATCCATGCGGAAAACAGATCTTTCCCGCCAGCCTCCGTCATAATAGGCGTCATACCACCAGTTCTCCTGGCCGCCCAGACTGTCTATTACATAAGTATTCATTTCCTGATCAAAGTGATAATCCATCTCGATCTGGCCGCCTTGCTCCAGGTGAACGAGAACATCAAAAATCGAAAAATAGCCATCTTTAAAGATATCATCCCGAACTGTTTCAACATTTTCCGGATTAAATGCAAATGTCCCAACATTTTCTATATCCAGCTCACTGCTCATGGCAGCTGCTGTATCGCTAACTTCACCAAAAACCCGATTCTCATCATCTATGCCATCTTCTGCCTCTAGTTCTTCATCTTCCGGCACTACCGCTTCTTCCGCCTGCCCCTCATCAGAACAACCAGCGCTGAACAAAACTATGGAAACTAATAACAGCATCAACAGCAAGTATCTCTGAATAAACATGCAGATATCCTCCCCGACAGAATCTTTTCGAACCAATGCAATGATAGAAATATATATTGATACTTAATATATAGTAATAATATCATATTATTTCTATATAAACAATATTTTTGTTGACAGCAGGAATGTCGGACTGGTAATATTGTTGCAGCCACGGGCAAAAACCCTATTTCAAAAACTAATACCTGGCAGGAGAGAAAAATGAATAATAACGAACGCGTGCTAACCGTTGCATTTGAAAGTGAAAGGCTCAGCTACAGCAACCTGGAAGTAGACCTGCACAACTCAGGAGTAAACCAGATTTTAAGTGTATGCGCAGCAAGGGGGCACAATCTATGCCACTTCAGCATGCAGGACCTTTTCTATCATGAAGGTGAGGCTTATGCTAAGGCATCCGTTTTGGCCCTGCCGGAAAGCTGGTACACAGACCCTCTTGATTGCTACACCCTGTTAAGCAAGGTTGATGAACGCCCCGTGGCGTTAAGCGACGTTGATCTATGTTTCTTCAGGGCCGATGATGTAAGAAACCGGGAAACCCCCAACCTTGGAATTATTGATATATTGGAAAAACGCGGTGTGCTGATCGAAACCCTGGAGTCAACCCTATCGACAACAGATAAGTATGAGCTAACCAGGAGAGCGCCTGATCTGCCGCAACCGGTAACCTTTCCTGCCGCTTCGGTGGATGAAGCCCTGGCTGCACTAAAAAAAATACCCAATAATGAAGGAGTATTCGTACTAAAAGATCGCTTCGGCTATGGCTGCGGGGAAGGCGTGCACCGGATTGACTTTGCAGATCCCGAACTGCATGAAGTTTTAAAAATGTATATTAGCAACTACGATCAGATCCTCTTGCAGGAATACTGCCCGGAAGTAGGCAAAGGCGACCTGGTCGTTACTTTTTTTGACGGTGAATTGATTGCTCCCATGCTGCGGGAATCAGCACCCGGGGAATGGAAAACCAACTTTAGCCTTGGAGCAACACAGCTTTCTTACACCCTTAGCGAAGAGCAGGAAGAGATCGCCAGGGCAGCACAGACAGCTTTCCCGGAGTGCCGCCTGTTATCAGTGGATATGCTGCAATCCGGTAAGGTATTGGAGGTAAACGCTTTTCCCGGTGGAAGAGGCCTGCTGGATCTGTACGGAATATCACTTGGCACCATAGTGATGGACCGGCTGGAACGGGAAATTTTAGGCACAGAAATTGCCGTTACAAACGGTCCCCAGGTATTAAAAGCAGAGCCGGCGGACAGGTGGGATGACGTTTGCTATCTTTACAACGGTTACACAGAGCCGGTTGAAGTGCTGGATGTTTTCAGTGACGAAAAATACTCTCTATCAACCAGGGATTTAATAGAATTCAGACCGCAAAATCACGATTTTATTCTGTCCATTCCACATGCAGGAGTTCTTGTACCTTCAAAGTATAAGGAGCATTTTGATATTGACGCCAAGGCGCTATTAGAAATTGACCTTTTTAGTGACATCCTTTTTGAAGCAATCGGTGGACTGCAGGTAATTTCCAGGCTGGCTCCGTTTTTTGTTGATATGAACCGCAGCAGAAACGGCTCGGAATGCAAGAAGCTGCCCAGGCACCTGACCAATCCGCCAACAGAGTATTACAGCATTGAGGATGAACTGGTCCTGCAAAAAGAATACAATCCGAAGCAGGAAGAAAAAATTCTCAGGTACTATGATCTCTATCATAATATCATCGCTTCATTAATTGAAAACCTCAAGCGGGAACAGGGTTATGCGCTGTTAATTGATGGTCATTCGATGACATCTGTAGGCCTGGGGCGGGTCCATGACGAAGGCGAAGAACGCGACAATATTGTAGTTGGGACACTGGACGACACCTCTGCCCACCCCGACATTATCTCGGCCTTTGTAAAATCATTGAAGCAGGACATTAAACCGTACAACCTGGGGCTGACCCTGGCCAAAAACGAGCCTTATTCAGGCGGCTTTATTACCAGAATGCACCATGATCCGAAAAACGATGTTCACGTAATCCAGGTTGAGGTAACCATGGAAACCTATATGTACGAACCGATGGAATCGGATAAAGCTAAACGCTACGCACTTAAGCAATCCCGGCTGCACATCGCCCAGGACTTCTTGCGCAAAGCAACCCTTGCTGCCAGCAAAGCTGCCAGGAAACTATACTCATAGGAGTAAGCCTCTGGCCGCTGCAATTGTTTGGAAAATTATGCTGTGATAAAATTATTAAGACAAACAGGATGTTTTAGGTTTATAATTTGTTAATAATTATAAACGGCTCCTGATAAAAGGTGATAAAAAATGAAGCTTGAGAACAGCGGCATCCCTTTATACCTTCAGCTCTACGAAGATCTTAAAAAGAAGATTACCGGAGGAAAATGGCAGCTTGATACCCTGGTCCCAACCGAATCTGAATTAATGTCTTCTTACGGTGTAGGCAGAGAAACCGTACGTCGGGCCATTCTGAAGCTGGTGAGCGAAGGATTTCTTTACCGTCAAAGAGGCAAAGGCACTTATGTCTGCCGCAACAGGACCGAAGACGGGATGGAGCAGCTGGTATCATTCTCCTCAGAAATGATTTCCCGCGGTTACAAACCCGGGGCTATTATTATAGAGTTGGATACTCGACTGCCAGATCAAGAAATACAGGACATTTTAAATTTGCCCGACCATGAGCCAATAATCTACATGAAACGTCTGCGAACGGCAAACAGGCTCCCGGTAGCCCTGGAGAAATCTTACCTGAATCGCTCTGTTGTAGGGGAAGTTGATAAGGAAAAACTGACAGGTTCTTTTTATAATTATCTCGTCTACGATAAAAAAGTTCAGCTGGGTCGGGTCACCCAGGAAATTAGCTCCCTGGTTGCCGATGAAGATACGGCCAACCTGCTCGAAGTAAAAGCAGGCCACCCAATACTGCAGCTCAGCCGCTTAATTTACACACCGGATCAAATCCCGTTTTTCTGGCTTACCTTCAGTTACCGGGGCGACCTTTACACGATCAAAACCAGGCTTGAGCCCCGCTGAGCAGGTTATAGTTTTACAGCCGTGGCATTAACCCCTTCACACATATCTGCGGTAGCGATGAGGGCTGTACCGGTTCCCGCTAAATTTTCCAGGATAACATCGCCAGGTTTTAATCTCTGTTCAACCTGAACTGCTCTAATTACTTTCATGATCTCAAATATTTTACCGAGAGGCACCTCACCGGCAGTACGGACGGGCAATACTGGAAAATCAGGGAAAGCCGTTGCCACAGTAGTGGTCAGGGTTCGGGTCGGGTTGGTTACTTCCTGCCTGGCATATTCTATCCCCTGTTTACACTGGTTCCCTGTAAATTTTAGTTGATCTCCTTCACCGGAAACTGTTATCCGGCAGCTTAGAGGACACTGGATACAGGTTAATTCTCTTTTTTCCATCCTATGTAGCCTCCCCCAGGCTGATTTCTACTGATTCCACTTCAGGAGGCAGCGGCTGTAAAACTATTTTCTGCATTTCAGGAGGGCGAATCTTCAGGTATTTTTCCCTGAATAGCTCTTTGCCTGCTGCCTGCGCTACCAGTGTAACTCTATCCATGGTTTTGGCAGAACGAAAATAGATTACCGCTTCCTCCCCGGTAATTAGGCGCTGCGGCACAACATAAAGCAAATTCTTACCGGCGTTCACCTTTAAACTGCCCCGCTTCCCACCGCCTTGAACATATCCTGCTGCAGATTTACCGGCAATAAACCCACTTTCAGATACATAGTCAACCATATCGTTAACGTGTGTGGCATTGCCACAGCTGAATAGACCGGGAACTGATGTCATCATGCGCTGATCAACTACCGGTCCGCCGGTTTTAGCATCAAACTCAGGACCCAGTGGTTCTAAAATGTCATTTTCAGGAATCAGGCCTACCGATAGCAAAAGAGTGTCACAGGACACAAATGTTTCACTGCCGGCTAGCGGTTTCAAATCCGCACCAACAGCCGCAACCGATATCCCGGTTACCCTTTTAGTTCCGTGGACTTTGGTTACCGTGGTGTTTAAATGCAGCGGAATATTATAATCCTCAAGGCACTGCACCTGGTTTCTGGTTAAACCGGAAGGCTCACTTTTTATTTCATAGACTCCGACAACTTCAGCACCTTCCAGGGCTAAGCGCCGGGCCATGATCATACCAATATCGCCGGAACCAAGAACTGCAACCCTTCTGCCTGGCAGATAGCCGTGTAAGTTAATTAAGTTCTGGGCAGTTCCTGCACTGAAAATGCCGGCCGGCCGGTCACCATGAATAAATACCTGCCTGGAAGTTCTCTCCCGGCAGCCGGTTGCCGCTACCAGTGCTGTAGCTGATACTTGAAAAGCACCCTGATCCGGGTTTTGCAAAAGCAGGGAAAAGCTATCCTCCGATTTTTTCAAATCAAGGACAAATGTATTATTTAGAACCTTAAGCCCTGCTGCACGAACCGCTTCAACATCCCGGTACGCGTACTCCGGGCCGGTTAACTTTTCTTCATAGCGAATAACCCCAAAACCATCATGGATGCACTGCTTCAAAATACCACCGGGCCGGCTTTCCCGATCAACAAGCAGCACTTCCGCCCCATGTTCAGCAGCAGCTGCTGCAGCGGCCAACCCCGCCGGCCCTGCTCCTATGACGAGGACATCAGTTTGCACTTTGTTCACATCCCTTAACCCTGGNTTTACCCAGGATCAACTCCGAGCCCGGTTCATGTTTGCAGATTTCTGTAACCTGGCGGCCGGTTTCCCGGGCCAGGATATTTATAACCGNCGGCGTNCAAAAACCACCCTGGCAGCGCCCCATTCCGGCCCTGGCCCTTCGCTTGACAGCATCCAGGGTGCGTGCCGCTAGCGGGGCATGAATTGCATCTGCTATTTCGCCTTCCGAGACAAGCTCACATCGGCATACTATCTGACCATAAGCAGGCCAATTATTAATCAACTGGTTCCGCTCGTCCAGGCTTAACCTGTCCGGCTGCGGTGTTAATTTTCGCTGGGGATTAAAGTCCTGGTTTTCTTTTAGATCCATTTTTTCCTTTAATATTTTTGCAGCCATATCCCCGACATCAACAGCAATGGCCGGTGCCGAAGCGAGCCCGGGTGATTGGATACCGGCCACGTGGACCAGGTTTTCAACATATTCTGAAGTTTCAATAATAAAGTCTTCTTCGAAAGTACAGGCCCTGGTTCCGGCAAAATAAGTAATAATATCTGACTTCTGAAGGGTTCTATTTAGCACCAGGTGGTGCTCAAAAATATGTTGCAATTCATGAGGTTCGGTAGAGTAATCTTCCCTGCCGGGCACTTCATCGGCCGTCGGCCCGGCCAGAATATTGCCGTCCAGCAGGGGAACTAATCCGCCACCCTTGGTCTTTGCTTCGCTGCTCAATTGAGCCCGTCCCAGTATATAGTTCTGCGTAGACCCGGTTTTTTTATCAAGGATAGCAATAACACCTTTACGCGGGTGTATCGTATAAAAACGATCTCCGGCCATTTCCGCCACTTTATCGGCCCAGATACCGGCAGCATTAATTACTATACCTGCAGGCAGGGTTCCCCGGTTTGTCCTTATCGCGGTAATCCGATTGTTTTCTTTTTCAAAACCAAGCACCTTCGTGTTTAAAAATATTGTGGCTCCATTTTGCATGGCATTTTCTGCATAAGCGACTGTAACCTTATAAGGATCCACCACACCGGTTTCCGGCATATAAAAGGATCCTTTTTGCTCTTCCCAGGCATTTGGCTCAAGCTCTTTAACTTTCCCCTTGCTTAAAACCTGGAATCCCTGCACTCCCTTTTTAGAAGCAATCCCCCTGGCATAAGGCCCTAAAAGAAGCTGCCAGTTTTTGTCCAGCATGGCAAAGGAACCCGGCCATTTTAGTTCAAATCCGAGTTCATTCGCCACCTTCCTGAACATCCTGTTGCCGCGCAGATTATATTGATGTTTTTTAGTGCCTCGCTTTACCGCCATGGCCGGGTGAATCATTCCGTTGTTGCGGCCTGAGGTATGCCTGGCCAGGTCACTTTCTTTGTCCAGCAGGGCCACTTTAATATTGTAGCGGGTCAATTCCCTGGCAACAGCACAGCCGATTACCCCACCACCAATGACAACTGCATCGAAGGAATATTTTTCAATACTAAGATCATCAGGACTACTTATGCCCTGCTGCTTAGAGCTTTCAAGCTCTTCAACCTCCAGATCATTTACAACACCGCGAAAACCGAGCCCGCTCGCTGCATAACCAGCTTCAATGTACTGCTGCCAGTTCTTAACCCGGCCTTCCAGCACCACAGCGCCCTGCCTTTCCATGATCTCAACATCGGCCAAATTTGCCGCAGCAAGAGCTTTTTTTACTGTATCTAACTCAGCAGACATAATTAACCCCGCCAATACATCCGTATGTCCGGACTTTTAATTCTATAATAATTTATTTCTGTTAGATCGTCAATCTTTATCACAAAACAGCAATGCCGTGTTTTTTCTCAATCTGCTGGCAGAAGGCCTATAGTCAAGAGCAAATCGCCTGAAAAAAAGAATAAAGTGCTTGTGTTAAAACCTGCAAGCACTTTATTCCTGAGACTCTTCTGGCGGAGAGAGTGGGATTCGAACCCACGGTGCCTTGCGACACACACGATTTCGAGTCGTGCGCCTTCAACCGGACTCGGCCATCTCTCCATGTTCACGTAATATATTACAACAGCTTTAACTGATTTGCAACGGTAGCCCTTCCGGGCAAAGTTTAGCTGAACTCGATTAAAAATCGCTGCAATTAACGCCTGCTGCGAAAGAAATGCTGCAGCAGGTCGGCACATTCCTTTTCCTTTACACCGCCGGTGACAGTTAGCCGATGGTTAAGCCTATCATCCCGGGTAATGTCATAGAGGGTGCCGGCAGCACCGCCCTTGGGGTCTGCTGCCCCGTAAACAAGC
>SL_8KL_010_SEDDRAFT_10003209_pt1 | contig 13541 bp, 5 predicted proteins | sample SodLakKL_010_SED_4_FD_11160 | JGI IMG/M metagenome (IMG submission 11160) | reverse complement strand
GGACTTTCAGGCTCATACACAAACCTCGGTGTGGTTCACCGTAATTTGCAGGAACATAGGAAAGCTCTGAAATATCACAAAAAAGCCAATGATATAGAGAAAAAGATAGGTTCTGAAAACGGAAGCCCATCAGCTCTGACCAATATAGGAAATGTGTACGACGATTTGGGAGAACTAGATAAAGCCATCGAACATCATGAGAAATGTCTTGAGATAGAAAAAGAAAGAGGAGACATCCACGGCATAGCATCTTCNTTAGATAATATAGGAGTTATNTANTCAAAAAAAGGCGAATTCGACAAAGCCATCGAATATAACAAAAAAAGTTTAGAGNAAAAGAAAAAGTTGGGTAATAGATTGGGAATTTCGTTTTCATATTACAACCTCGGAGGATCATACCGGGAAAAAAGTGAATTTGACGAGGCTATCGATTTTTTAGAGAAAAGTTTGGAGATAAGAGAGGATCTAGGAGATAGACTTGATCAAGGATATTCTGAGCTAGAACTTGGTATAACCTATTTGGACATGATAAAAGTAGACAAGGCAAGATCGCATTTGGAAAGAGCTCTAGATATATTCAAAGGAACCCAGACCGATCACGGGATGGGGATAGCACTCTCTTACCTTGGAAAACTCTACACCATGGAAGGATCCATGGAGGAAGCAAAGAAGGTCTTAGAATACGGTGAAAATATAAAATCGAACTTGGATGAGTTCAGATTAGAATTGATCGTCGAAAGACATCTAGCCGAATATCACCTTAAAAATAACAGGATAGAAAAAGCGCTCTCTTACTGTGAAAAATCCGTACACAAAGCGAAGAAATCAGAAATGATTAACGAGTTGGGTAAAGGGAAGAAAGTCTTAGGGAAGATTTATCATAAAAAGAAATTGTATTGGAAAGCCGCAGAAGAATTCAAGGAAGCTATCGATATCTTTGATCTAACCGGTTCTAGAAAAAATAAAGCTGATGCACTATTCTCCTGGGGTAAGTTATCAGAGGAAAGTAAAACCGGAGATGATCCTCAAAAAAAGATCGAAAAAGCTTTAGAACTTTTTAAAGAATGTGGGGTCAATACTAGATATATCCAGTAGGTAAGATAAGAGAAAGGATATACCCCTAGCTATAATCTTTTTTTGTATACCTAACCACACGTCTCTACTGGATATGGTCATCGCATAGATCCTCTATTTTTTAAAGGACACTTTCCACAAGACGAAGCATCTCTCTTTTTAAGCCTGTACTTCCACTAATCTGTACTCTCTGAAACCTTGAACTACTTTCATATATCCCTTTTCTCTGATCTTTTCATTCAAATCTTCATCACCAGTATCCGCACGAAGTGTTTTAGTACTTTTGACTTTAGTCGGTGTAGCCAAAATATAAATATTATTCAATCCGGCTTTTTTTACTACTTCAGAACTTATCTGCTGATTACCTCTGCCGAGGAAGAAACCCTGGTTTCCGATCATAGAGACCACTATTTTAACACCAGGCGAGTTTTCAGCATGTCTGAGTATGTCACTTTCAGCCACATCCAGTTCAACTATTTCTTTGTTCTTCAGCAGGTCTACTCCCAAAATAGTATTTTCCAATCCTAGCACTTCTTGTATTTTTGCTGTTGTTGAACCTGGACCTAAGATAAAAAGATGATCTGGGGATTCTTCCATCTCCTCGATTATAAATTGAGCTATATCCATCTTCTGTTCTTCCTGATCCACCGATCTAAAGCTCTGTTTTCCCAATTGTATATAGTGCGGTTCGTAAATACTGAGCGCATCACCATGCATCTTTATCTCCCATTCGCCTTCTCTATATCTCTCTTCATCCAGATCCATGATCTCGACTTCAGATACGTCAGCTTCACCTTCGATGAAACTGTTGAACAATCTAGCGCTAGCTTCTGGGTTCACACCGAAGCAGCCACTGTGCATCTTGACTCCAGCAGGTATACCAAGGATAGGCAGTTCTTTATCCACCTCTTCAAAAACATCTCTAGCTGTCCCATCACCACCACAGAAGATTATAAGATCGACTCCCTTCTCTAAAAAATTTCTGATAGTTTCGTGGGTGTCTTCAGGTGATGTGCCACCAATGCTTCCCTCGGGAGGTTGATAAACCGTTCTTATATCATCATCTGGGAATATCTTTTTTAAGGATTCTTTCCCCAATATCCCCTCAGCAGTAAACCAAACATGACCTCCTTGCATATTGCTTAAGGCAAGCTCAGCTCTTTTTCTAGCAACGGGTTCGGCTCCACGCTCAACAGCTTCCCTATAAACGCCGTCAGTACCCTTCAAACCTACTCTACCGCCCATACCAGCGATGGGATTTATGATAAATCCGATTCTCATCATTTAACGAATGAAAGATTCAAGATAAATCTTTTTTCATGGAACGATCGACCCTCAATATTTATATTTTGTAACCTATGTCGATCTATGGAGATATGTGAGATATTCCATTCGCTGCAGGGCGAAGGTAAAGATCTTGGCCTACCCACTATATTTGTTAGAACTACCGGGTGTAATCTAAGATGTGAATGGTGCGATACAAGTTACGCTTGGGATGGAGGCAAAGATCTTGAGATCGGTATCATAAAAGAAAAGCTGGATATGATAAGTTGTCGAAGGGTCTGTATCACCGGAGGAGAACCTCTACTCCAAAGGGATCTCATGGGTCTAATCGAGGAACTGATACCCTCTTATGAGATAAGTATCGAAACCAACGGATCAAAGGACATATCTGAACTTATAAAAAAAGACTTAAGGGTCTCGATGGATTATAAGACACCATCATCAGGTATGGAAGAAAAGATGATAGAAGATAACCTTGGTCTTCTAAGAGAACGCGATCAACTCAAATTCGTCATCTCTGATATGGATGACTATGAATTCAGTGTTGAGATTCTAGAAAGATCTGAGCTCGACTGCGAGGTCATATTTCAGAACGAAGAAGGATTTGAATTAAAGCGGTTAGCCGAATCGGTGTTAACGGACGGTGTAGAAGTAAGAGTATTACCTCAACTCCACAAGATGATCTGGACGGAAGAAAAAGGAGTATGATGTACAACCACTACCATTCCGTACTCAAGATCTCCTGTTATCCAAGTCAGTATGTACGGCGATGAGCGCTGCTATCAAAACGATCAATATGATCCCTAAAAATATTTGAATGGGATATGGATCGGATACATCATCCTCTGTGTGATCACTTTTTTCTCCCGGATATTCATCAAAGTTCGCTGTTATCTCGACATCGCTTTTCATAGTGATAGTTATCTCCTTCAAATCTTCTTTTTCAGCAGTTATATCCCCGGACCAATGACTGAAATTCCAATTCTCTTCCCCTGTAGCAGTGATGTATACCTTTTCTCCTGAATGAAAATTGTATTTTCCTTCCCCAGGTTCGATGATACCCTCTCCTTCGATCTCTATTATTAGATCATATGTCTCTTCGTGATCGATAGATTCAAAATTAGCGGCTATACTCTTGTCTTTGTCCATGATTATAGTGATTTCAGACTGATTGATTTTATCATCGATCACATCTCCAGACCAGTGGCTAAAATTCCAATCTCCTTTAGGATGGGCACTAAGGAGTAACTTCTCACCAGCCCTGTAGCTATGTTTCCCCTTCTCTGGATCAGTGTAGCCATTTCCATCGACATCTATATCCAACTCATACTCGATGTCCTGAGAAACATTTTCAAAGTGTGCTTTTAGGACCTTGTTTTCATACATCAATATGGTGATATTTCGATACTCTTTTCCTTCCTCACTTACGTCTCCAGACCAGTGGCTAAAATTCCATCCATTATCTGGTATAGCTCGTATGGTAACTTCAGTATTCTCTTTATATTTATCCAACTCAGGATCTACTTCTATAGATCCTTCTCCTTCCAAATACATATCAAGTTCCCATCTTTTTGGTTCGCCCTCTGAGAATCTCGCTATTATCTCTTTATCCTCATGCATATTGATGGTTATGTTTTCCTCAGCACCATCATGGTCTCCAGTCCACCTCTCTAGGTACCAGTCTTCCTCTGGTACTGCAGTGATCGTTACTTTTTCTCCCTTTTCATAAGTGTGCCTTCCTTCTGATGGGTAGATATCACCTTCCCCTTCGACTCGAAGCTCCAAGAGTTTATCTTCGACTTCGCCGAAAGTTGCTGTTATCTCTTTGTCTTCATCCATCTTCATGGTTACTTCGTCCTCGATACCTTCATGATCTCCAGTCCAACCCTTAAAATAAGACCCCTTGTCTGGATCTGCCGTAAGATCCACCTCAGTGTTTTCTCTGTAATCTTCTTGCTCAGGATCGATATCGACTGTTCCGTTTCCCTCGACATTTATTTCGATTGAATGCCTTACCTTAATTTCAGAGTGTGTTTTAAAAGTCCAAACATCAGACACTTCACTGTATTCACCATCGTAAGCTTCAACATACCACTTGTATGTTGTATCAGTTTCTAATCCCTCCCATCGGACATTTGCTTCACCGTTAGAGACACCTTCATCTATGCCGATCAATTGATCATCAGCAGAATAAAAGTGTACATCTATAGTATTTTCACCTACATATCCTACATCAACACTCAAGTCTAGCTCCGTTTCGACATCGATAGACCCATCTTCAGGGGACGGCGAAGAGAGATCGATATCCGGACTGACCCCACCTACTATAGACAAAATTAGTGAGTCTTCAGCACTATTTTGATATTCATCAAATGCTTTCACTATCAAATTCCTCTCGCCTTCTGGTAGACCTTCAAAGGTGTAACTATTTTTTTCTTTTCCTACCTCCCTCCAAACATCGTCATGATCGCTTTTCACTAGAAAATGACAGATCGCTGAATTTTCATCTTCAGCATCCCACTCCAATTTCACATCATCCCCGATATATCTTCTTTCAGTAGGACTTGTTATCTTTATCTCGGGCGCTTTTGTATCTTTCACTTCAGCTATTTTAACCACTTCGTTTTCATCCTCATTTCCCTGAGCATCTTCAGCTCTCACTGCAAAACTATGTTCGCCGATCTTCGAAACGTTGACTTCTAATTCTATCTCACTTTCTGATCTCTTTATGGTCTTTATAGGATCCTCAAAATCCATTTCCTCATCATGTGCATGATATATGTTATAAGATATCGGCATGCTTGGGTCTGCCGCTTCGTACCAAACCAAGCCTACGCTCTTTTCTGAATGAGTAACATGAGTTGATTCCAATCCATCAAATTTTGGCGGTGAACCATCTTCTATTTGGAAAGAGATAGGCTCGGAAGTTGAGTTCGTAAGTCCGACTGAGTTTCTAACGCTTAATTGCAGATGATGTTCGCTGTTAGGGTCTAGCCCTTCTAGAACTATAGATGTTTCTCTAGTTCTCCACTGCCAGTGATGCTGCTCTAATTCTACATCGTCTCTCTTATCATGATGTATTCTGTATTCAAATGGTTCTGATTCTCCTTCAGCAGCTTCCCATTCCAATCTAACTGAGTTGTTTCCATCGTATTTTTCGAGTTCTGGTTCCACATCAAATCGAGGAGGTTTCACATCTATAACATGTAAAGTTTTTTCATATCGTGTTTTAGCACCGGTTTCCGTATCTTCTGCCATTAAAGCGACCGTATGATAACCAGTTTCAAAAAATTCATGTTTGATCTCTTTTCCATATCTTTCAGCGGAACACTCAAATGTCCATGTATAATTCAACTCTTCATCTGTACTTTCAGCTTCAAATATTATATCTTCACCAACGACTGGTGTCTCTGAATGAGTGAAATTCACATATGGAGGGGCCACTTCAGTACTGACCGAATATTCATTATCGAAATTAGGTTGAGCGGTCCTGTTTATCCTTTGTAAGGAGGAATTAGGTAGATATCTCTTTATCAATCTAAGATCATCTATTGAGATAGAGCCTAGACCATCGGCTAATTTTATCGGTTCTGTGGAGCTAGCTAGCGAATCAAAATCATCAAGATGGATAGTTTCAGTATGATCATCTAGTGAACCGACCTCGTCATAACCTCTCAAAGTAACTTCTAATCTGCCATCCTCATATCGCAAAGCAAAGAAAGCCCACCCGGAAGGAAAGTCTATACCTGTAGAATATTCATATGAACCTTTTTCAACATCCCATAGTTTTACGTTCAATTCATCTCCTTCCAAGGACACGCCCCAAGAACCTTCTTTCATCATCAGATCATTTCCTTCTCCGATATTTTCTTTATTTATCAAGGCGGTAACAGTGAAATCTTCAGTCTTGTCGGTAAAATTGAGCGATTGAGAGTGGTCGATGACCATCTCACTATCTGAACCATTAAAGGTAACGTATCTTCCGTACCTATCATGTTCAACAAGTTCATCGTGTTCATTTCTGCTCCAATTCCCCCTCATCTCGCCCAGATTATCTTTATCGCTACTATCTTCGATCATGTCCCCATTGACTGAACCTTCAAACCTGTGATGAGCAATATGCCAGGAATCAATCGTCCGTTTTTCTTTCACCATTATCATCTTGGGATCATCAAATCCTAGATCTGGATCTACTTGATCTGGAGAGTATTTTTCTTTGTCCAAGAGACTCCTCTCCCTAGACCAGCCGTCCTCTGTCGACTCAAGGATAGTAGGTACGGCATTACTTCCTTTTTGGAACACATAAAAATAATCATCTTCATCCACATGATGACTCAACCCCATCACGATCTCGCCTTTGTGAACAACTTTATGTCCAGATGAAACCCCGATGACTTTTCTCCTTATCTCAGAATTATTTTCTATCCAAGTGACCACTTTATCACCATCCTCTTCCGAGAGTAACTGATGAGAGGTAGTATTGGGTGTCTCTACAACTTTTTCCACCATATTTTCATCGAGTGAGACTAAAACTGTTTCATTATAGCAGGTTTCACCGTACTTTCCATTATCATCTTCCACTGTTCGAGTGTAAATGACAGCACCCTCTCCATCGACGAACTCTATAGAGGGTCTGGAAGATTGAGGAAGAAGATCACTTTCAGAATATATCTTTTCCCAATCCTCTCCATCTTGTTTCAAAACACTGATATTTCCCTGTTGGCTTGCAGGGGAATCGAACATATCGATAGATGGTGAGCCAGATCTATAAACCACGTGTATATTGTCTTCACTATCAACATCAACGTCAAAACTGGTTATAGCCTGATTTTCAGCAGAATGTTCTAAGCCTAGCTCCGACCATTCACCATCCCATGATTTACCTCTCAAAATATCGTTTTTGTAATAACTTTCCAACTCCTCTGATCCATTGAAATCACCTGGTTCTTTTTCTATCTCTTTATATATCAATGCTATCTTGTCGTCCACTATTTCGAGTTCTGGATCATAAGCCATCTTTCCGTCTGTTTCGAGTAGTTCAGCACTATCGGTCCAATTCCCTTCAGAAAATGTTTGATAAAATAAATCAGACTGAACTGATCCTTCTTTATCCTTTGAAAGCTCACTCCAAACCGCTATCGCGTTTTCTTCATCTAAAGATGCGATCGAGGGATCCGCCTCGGGACCAACATTTCTTTTATGACCGAAAGAATCCATTTCATCTATGGTTGGATCATCAACAATTTCGTAATCTCTTGTGGCTAATCTATCGGTGGTGAACATCTGATTTTGAACGCTGTCATCATTGTCCATTAAAATCATCGACGAAGTAGATGGAGATGTGCTGTATAATTCCCATTTTTCTGTCTTCGACCATAGGCCCCATCCTGCTGATACTTCAACTTCGAATCTTCCAGAATGGTAAAATTCTGTTTCCAAAGACGGTATCTCTAGGTCTAATATCGCTTCCAATAGTAATCTACCTTCCACCTTAGCAAGACCGGCTCCTACCTCTCCATAAGGTCCACCACCAAATTCAAGTAATAGTTCTATCGGTACCTCCCCATCCACAGGTGAAAATGAAAGGCCTTCACTACCATAGTACATATCACCGATATCGTACTCTACGCTTATCTCTCCCCCTATCTCTGCTGTCAAACCTACTTCAGCGAATCCTATAGATTTCAGTGGTATATCTATTCCAACACCTGCACCGACATCAAGTCCCAATTCACCGGAAACAGCGATACCTGTTTCCTTAATCTGAAGGTCGATCCGCACACTAGCAGAAACTTCCATCTCTTGTTCTCCCGAATATTTATGAGAATTGCCGAGCTGGCCCTCGAAATCGTCTATTCCCATATCGTCCTCATCTATGTCTGTTTGAAATTCGATCAAAGTGGTCTCAAAACCAAGTTGGTTATCAAACTTTATATCATCATCAGGAAACAACTCCATTTCAAAACCATAATCACCTCCNAAAAAAGTTCTAAGATTATCGAGGTTCTCTAGTTCATCGGCACCTGATATCTCTAAAGCAGACATATTCATTTCTTCCAGCTTGTCCTCGACATCATCTTTGTCATCAAACTCTGGTTTTTCAAATTCGACTTCCCAACCAGTATGATAATTCTCATCTCCTACATTTTCGATCTCAAGATTATCTCCAAAGAATACATCTATCAAGGGCATGAACCATTCAGGCGTATCGATCATCTCGACTTCTTTCGTATTTTTTAGTTCTAAGTCATGATAGGAATCTAATGGGTTTTCCTTTTCACCTCTATACTCATTATAAAGATATGGTTGGACATTTACTTCTGCATCTTCAGTCGTATCACTAACGTTGAAAATTTTCCTCCACTCCGCTCGTCCGTCCACTCTGATTGGTTCCTCACAACGTTTCTCTTCCCTTCCTTCAGCTTTCTGAAACACAAAATCGATATGTTCGTAAGTAAGAGTGTCTGATGTCTTCAATAAATATTGGTTTTTCAAACTATCTTCGTTGCTTAAAACATCATATTCGGTTTTATCTTCGGGCAAATGGAAAAATCGCTCTTCTGAATTACTCTCTTCATAACTAGATGTTAAGAGAAATTCACCAAGAACCCAGGCGCTTTGGATACATCGACGTTTATCACCATTACCGTTATCATATTCTAAAAGAACGTTCTTCAGACCAGCATCCTCGTAATCATTGTCCATGACCGCACTATTCTTTTTATATTCCCATTCTGGCTCCTCACCAAGACTGTAATCTAGATCCCATCTGATCTCGTAAGAGGCAGGATCTTCATCTTCATCTAATGGCAATAGCCCGTCTTCGATTATTCTATAGTTGTTAGTTTTTTCAGATATCCTTTCATAGGAAAAGTACCTTGCTCTAGTCTTGAGTACAGATGTGTTATCCCCGACACCCTCTCTGTTCACAGCTGCTACNCTATAATCATAGACGTTATTTTCGTTCTCCACCTTTATTCCATCGGTGTAAGATAATCCTGAAACATTATCTATCTTTTCAAATTCTCCCTCTTTCGAACGTCGATAAACATGATATCCTAATATATGATCCCCTTCTGATCTGATCCCATCATATATCGGAGATTCCCACTCTAATATTATGTCACCGTGTTCAGATCGAGTTTGAAAAGACCTTGGAGCTAATGGGGTCCTATTTTTAAAAAAATGCCTAGCATGTTTCAGATCTCCCTCACCATGGTCGTGATAAGCTATTTGAACTTCCGCATCACCTGAATAGTGTAATGAAGTGTGAGAACCGACCCTACTGTCAGTATCGATCTCTGAGGTTATCCATCCACTATCAGATCTCCAAGCAAACTTTAGATTTTCCTCAGCCCACTCGTGATAACTAATGAATGGTTCACCGTTATCAGAAATTTCAAGAGAACTGAAAGTACCTGTCGGTTCAGATCCGCCTATTATCTCATGATCCCAACCACGCTCATAAGAATGATTCACATACACAAGATGATCTTTGTCATCCGTCCATCCATGGGTGGAGATGTGAACATCATCTTCATCGAGTTCGATAGATGTGTATTTCCCGGCGTGTATTCCCTCTATCTCGATGTTTTCATTTTTCCAAACAGATTCATGGTTGTTCCAATAACTGTATTTTAGGTCTCTATCATCCCAATCGTAGTAACTTATGTGCGGTTGCGACTCATCGTCTAATGCTAGAGACGTGTACTTTCCGATCGTATTTCCACTCTCATCAACTGTTTGGGTATCCCATCCCCCGTTCTTTCCCCTTTCAGCATATCTTAAGCAGCCTTTCGATCTAGAAAAATAACTGACTCTTGGGTCTCCGTCATCACTTAATTCAAGAGAAGCGTATAGACCAACATCTCCATANTCATCGATATTTTCGATGTCTATGAGAATATTATCTTCGATACACCAAGTAGCATAATTCAATTGGAGACCTTCAGGATCGTAATAAACGATATGTGCTGTTGAGTCATCTGATATCTCTAAAGAAGTATATTTACCTCCATCTACTTCACCACCGAGATCCCATGTCATCCAATCTTTTTCGTAATCATCAATATTGTTATGAGCTATCTTAAGATCACCAGATCCTTCTTCGTAATAACTCACATAGATATGTTCATCCCCCTCGATCTGTTTTCCCATTATGGAAGCATGCTTACCTGCTTCTTCTGAAGAATCAATGATATCAAGAAATATCCCTTCTGATTTCGAAGTAGTGATCTGATGAGATAAGTGATTATTGTCAGGATGATCTTTCTCGAGATAATCCTCTTCCTCCGTCATATATACATCTTCGTTTAAACCGTACCCTTGAAGCGCACCGACCAAAACGGACCCGATGATGATCAGTATCACAAAAACGCTCAGTATGCTCTGTATTTTATCATATTCTTTATCTGATATATTCATCTCGATGACCTCTTTTGATCCACCGTGTATCAGGGCTGATATTCTGAATCTATTTATAAGTTTTGGATAACTTTAATAAATATAAAACATAAAGAAGGTTATCGAAAAGATTTTTAGACGCGGATTACTATCCATGAGTATGGATAAGAGATTGAAAGATAAAAGGGCTCTAGTAACAGGGGCCTCAAGAGGGATCGGTAGAGGTATTGCAGAAAAATTTTCTGAAGAAGGGGCTTACGTCGGAATAAATTATAACTCTAGTAAAAAAGAAGCAAAGGAAGTTTTAGATCATGTGAATGAGTACTCTGATGGAGTCCTTCTCCAAGGAGATATAGCAAGAGAAGAAGATTGTAAGAGGATCGTGGATGAGTTTACTAAAAAATTTGGAGGATTAGACATACTAGTGAACAACGCAGGCATCTATAAGCGGAAAAATATAGAAGAGGCTAGTGTCGAGGATTTTGACGAAACCATGGGGGTCAATATCAGGGGGGCTTACATGCTCTGTAAATTCTCTGTTGAACATTTGAAAGAGTCTCCGTCTGGTAGGATAATCAACATGTCTTCACAGTTGGCCTTCAGTGGTTCAGATCATGGAACTTCTTATGTTATCAGCAAGACCGCCATGATCGGTCTGACTAGAGCTCTAGCGCTAGAACTCGGTCCAAAAGATATCACGGTCAATGGTATAGCACCCGGAACGATAGATACCGACATAATATCTAGTTATTCAGAGAAAAAAAGAAAGGATAGAGCCGAGAGTATACCTATCAAAAGGATAGGAAAGCCAGAAGATATAGCGGATTCAGCGGTTTTCCTTGCATCAGAAGAGGGGAGTTATGTAAATGGTGAGATCCTTGGTGTTAACGGCGGCTCCACCATCCATTGAAAGAAGTGACTAGACTATAAAAATTTATAAAATACCGACTTATGTTGCTTATCAGATGATGGTGATAATTTGATCAAAAAAGCGATCGTACTAGCAGCCGGAAAGGGTACAAGATTAAGACCGATAACTAAAGCGATACCGAAAGAGATAATCAGAGTCGGAAAAAACCCCGCTATAGAGCATGTTTTGAAAGTTTTGAAAGCCGGGGGGATAGAAGACGTTCTTTTGATAGTCGGAAGACAAAAACACGCCCTGATAGATTATCTAGGCTCTGGGGAGAGATTAGGTCTGAATATTTATTACAGGATGCAGGAGGAACCTAAAGGAACTGCTCACGCCGTTTCTCTCGGAGAAGATTTCATAGATGATGACGAAGACTTCGCAATAATGTACGGTGACAATTATTTTACACCTTACGATACGATGGAAGAGATAGTTGAGTTCCATGAAAAAAAGGGCGGTGAAGGAACTCTCGTTTTACATCCTGTAGAGGACCCTACAAGATTTGGTGTAGTTGATCTAGACAAGAATAGTGAGATCCACGGCATGATAGAAAAACCTACTTTAGAGGAGGCTCAGCCTTACAAGTATAATGATCACTGGTTGAATATTGCCGGTCTGATGATAGTAAATTCACAGATATTCTCATATATCGATAAGACTGAACCTGGTAAAAAGGGAGAGATATGGTTGACAGATTCCATAGAGATGATGAGAAAAGATGGGAATCGGTTTTACGGCTTCAAGTTCGACGGTAAGAGGTTTGACATAGGCACATTTGAATCCCTTAGAGAAGCGGACGAATTAGAACTCGAGAGAAAAGAGGAGAACGACCTATGAAAAAGATCGGCGTGGTCATCGGTACCAGGCCCGAGATCATCAAGATGAGTCCTCTGATCAGAGAACTGGAAAAACAAAGTCTAGATTACGATGTTATACACACTGAACAACATTATGATCAAGAAGTTTCAGGAGTCTTTTTCGAAGAATTGGAGATCAAAAAACCAGATAGATACCTAAATATCGGTTCAGGTTCTCAGTCAGAGCAGACAGGAAAAGCTATGATCGAATTGGAGAAGACATTCCACGAATTCGATACGGATATAGTCTTGGTACAGGGGGATACAAATACAGTGTTGGCTGGTGCACTTTCTGCTATAAAGATGGGATTAGAGGTCGGTCATATCGAGGCTGGTCTTAGAAGCTATGATCACAGGATGCCTGAAGAGTACAACAGGAGACTGACGGATCACGCTTCTAGTATTCTGTTCGCTCCCACTGAGAAAAGCAAGAGTATACTTGAGAACGAAGACGTTTGGGGAGATATCTACGTGACCGGCAACACCGTTATAGACGCTTGTATACAGAACCTTGAGCTTGCTGAAGAAAAAGCCGATATAGACTTCGATCTACCAGAAGATTTCGTTCTAGTGACCGCTCACAGAGCTGAAAACGTCGACGATCCTGAGGTCCTAGAAAACTTTACTGAAGTCTTCGAAGAGTTGGGTTCTCCAATCGTTTATCCGATACATCCTAGGGCAAAAAAGATGTTCAAAAAATTCGATCTTTACGGGAGAGTGAAAAATAACGATGATATCCATATTATATCTCCTCAAGGGTATTTTGAATTTCTGATCTTGATGAAAAGATGCAGATTCATCCTTACTGACTCCGGAGGGATCCAGGAGGAGGCGACCGCACCTGGGATAGAAAAAAAAGTTTTCGTACTCAGAGAGTCTACGGAACGGCCAGAAGCGGTCGAAGCAGGATACTGCACCGTCGTGGGCACAGAGAAAGATAAGATATTGAGTGCTGTAGAAGAGCATGAGGAGAAAAGTTGGAGTCCTAGACCTTCGCCCTACGGAGACGG
>SL_8KL_010_SEDDRAFT_10003207_pt1 | contig 13543 bp, 12 predicted proteins | sample SodLakKL_010_SED_4_FD_11160 | JGI IMG/M metagenome (IMG submission 11160) | reverse complement strand
AAGGCTATTCAGAAAACGCCCTTGCTGAGTGATTAATCAGCTGGGCGGGCCGGCTGGATCGAGTAAAAAAGTTGTCAAAAGAACCGTCCCATTGACATATTGACATACTGAGTGATTAATAGTCTATGTGGTCCGGTTGGATTGAGCATGTAGTTCGAAAAAAGTTGTCAAAAGAACCGTCCCTTTGACATAATAATTACGGTTCCGGTTGACGGGCTGTGAAAGGAGCAAGTGTTTAAATGGCCACAAAAAAAGCATCTGAATGTCCCGGGTTAATCATGGTTTTTACCGGCGACGGTAAGGGAAAAACCACTGCGGCCGTCGGTCAGGCCCTGCGTGCCCTCGGACATGGCTTCCGCGTTTATATGATCCATTTCATGAAGGGCCGCGATTACGGTGAATTCCTGGCCCTGGAGAAAATGCCTAATCTTACTCTGGTCCGGGCTGGGAGGGACTGTTTTGTTTCCCGGGAAGATCCTGATCCGGTCGATATCGACCTGGCCAGGGATGGTTTTGCCAGGGCCGGAGCGGCGATACGGAGCGGCGAATACGACCTGGTAGTCCTGGATGAAATAAATGTAGCCGTCGATTTCGGTTTAATAGCCGAAGAAGATTTAATCGGCCTGCTTCGTGAAAAACCGGCCGGGGTGACCGTGGTTTTAACCGGAAGAGGCGCTTCCCAGGAGCTGGTCAAGATGGCCGACATGGTCAGCGAGGTGCTGGCTATCAAACACCATTATGAACAGGGCGCGGATTGTGAGCGCGGGATTGAGTATTAATTTCTAAGATTATGCTGAGACTATCCCGAAAATGCATGTTACTATTTTCATCCATCAGATGTTGCTCATTTTTTAAGGGCATGCTTGTCTAATTAGTTATCATCCGGATAGCAATAATGTCAGCAGATATCCTGGAATAATTAGAACCGTCCCCAATATTTTATGATGGCAGCGGGTATTCTGGAATAATTAGAACCGTCCCCAATATTTTAGGAGTGAGCAGATGCAGCAACTGGTAAAGGATTTGTTGGCGGGAAGCAGGCGGGCAGCGGCACGCTTGATTTCGCAGGTTGAAAATGATGATCCCCATAAAAGGGAGCTGCTTATGGAAATATTTCCTCATACCGGGCGCGCTTATGTTATTGGGATTACCGGCGCTCCCGGCTCGGGAAAAAGTTCGCTGGTGGATTGCCTCCTGCAGCAAATGCGTTCTGAAGATCTCAAGGTGGGCGTAATCGGGGTAGATCCGACCAGCCCCTTTAGCGGAGGAGCCATCCTGGGCGACCGGATCAGGATGCAGGAGCATGCCCTGGACCAGGATGTTTTTATCCGCAGCATGGGGACCAGGGGCAGCCTGGGCGGGTTGGCCCGGGCTACCCGGGAAGCAATCCAGGTTCTCGATGCTTTCGGCAAGGATATCATCCTGGTCGAAACGGTGGGTGTGGGCCAGTCGGAGGTAGATATTGTTAAAACAGCGGACAGCACCATGGTGGTTTTGACCCCGGCCGGCGGGGACAGTGTTCAGACCATCAAGGCCGGGATCATGGAAATTGCCGACCTGTTCGTGGTTAATAAGGCCGACCTGCCCGGTAAGGAACGGACGGTTACGGAAATAAACCTGATGCTGGACATGAAAGAGGACAGCCGGTGGCGCCCGCCTGTGGCCTGCACCGTTTCCGTGCGTGGTGAGGGAATCGAAGCGGTGTGGCAATCTCTCCAGGAGCACCGCCGGTTCTTGGAGGAAAGCGGGCGGCTGCAGGAAATCCGCCGGGAAAGAGTCCGGCGAGAGTTGACTGAACAGGTGGAGTACCTGGTTAAAAACCAGATTTGGGACCGGGTTAAGGAACAGATCGAGTTTGACAGCCTGGTTGAAAAGATTGTGCACCGCCGCCGCGATCCATACAGCGCTGCTTATGAGCTGCTGGAGAAAATTGATTTTTACGGCGAAACCGATTAAGAGGGTGGTTAGTTTATGGATCAGGAAAAGTTAGAACGGATCCGGGAGCTTAAGGAGTTATGGGAACAAGAGCTTGCCGATTTGAAGGAACGGAAAGAGCCGGCGGAAACGGTTTCAGGCCAGCCGGTTAAAATGCTCTTCACGCCTCTTGATACAAAAAACCTTGATTACGAAAGAGATCTTGGTTTTCCGGGTTCCTACCCCTATACCAGGGGGGTGCAGCCCAACATGTATCGGGGCCGGTTGTGGACGATGCGCCAGTTTTCCGGTTTTGGCGACGCCTACGATTCCAACCGGCGTTACCGTTACCTGCTTGAACAGGGCCAGACCGGCCTCAGCGTCGCTTTCGACATGCCCACCCTGATGGGCTATGATTCGGACAGCGATCGTTCTCTCGGCGAGGTGGGCCGCTGTGGGGTGGCCATCGACTCCCTGGAAGATATGGAAATCCTGTTCGATAAAATCCCCCTGGATCAGGTCACTACTTCGATGACCATCAACGGTCCGGCGGCGATCCTCTGGTGCATGTACCTGGCCACCGCCGAGAAGCAGGGGGTGAGTTTGGATCAGGTAGGCGGCACGATCCAGAATGATATCCTTAAAGAATATATCGCCCAGAAGTCGTGGATATTTCCTCCTGAGCCCTCAATGCGGCTGATTACCGATATTTTTGAATTTGCCTCTGATCATGTTCCCAAGTGGAACACGATCAGCATCAGCGGTTACCACATCCGGGAAGCCGGTTCAACGGCGGTGCAGGAGCTGGCCTTTACCCTGGCCGATGGTTTTGCCTACGTGGAAGCGGGGATCAATGCCGGGCTGGATGTAGATCGCTTTGCGCCGCGCCTGTCATTTTTCTTCAATTCCCATATCGACTTTTTTGAAGAAATTTGCAAGTACCGGGCCGCCAGGCGGATCTGGGCCCGGCGGATGAAGGAGAAGTACGGGGCTAAAGATTCGCGTTCTTTAAAAATGCGTTTCCATACCCAGACTGCCGGCTGCAGCCTGACGGCCCAGGAACCGGAAAATAACATCATCCGCACTGCCTACGAAGGCCTTTCCGCCGTTTTAGGCGGGACCCAGTCTCTGCATACCAATTCCATGGACGAGGTCCTGGCCTTGCCGACCGAAAAAGCGGTTAAAATAGCCCTGCGCACCCAGCAGGTGCTGGCCTGTGAAACGGGGGTGGCCAACACCATCGATCCGCTGGCCGGTTCTTACTTCATTGAGGCCCTGACCGATAAGATGGAATCCGAGGCGGAGGAATACTTCAGCAAGGTTGATGACCTGGGCGGCGTGCTGCCCGCTATCGAACAGGGTTTCTTCCAGCAGGAGATTGCCGATGCCGCCTACGAGTACCAGAAAGCCGTGGACCGGGGCGAGCGAATCGTGGTCGGCATAAACCGCTACTGCAGCGAAGAGGCCCCGGATATTGAGATTCTGAGAATTGACCCGGAAGTGGAACGCAAGCAGCTTGAGCGTCTCAAGCGCCTGAAAGAAACACGTGACGGGGGCAGGGTTTCAGACTGCCTGGAAGAGCTGAAGCGGTGCGCCGCTTCCGGAGAAAATCTAATCCCTAAAATACTTGAAGCGGTGCGGGCGTATGCCACCGAAGGTGAGATTACCGCCGCCTTGAAGGAAGTGTTTGGCGAGTACAGGGAAAAACCGCTCTTTTAAGGGGTGTTATTAACTATGGAAAACAGGAAGATCAGGGTGCTGGTGGCCAAGCCGGGGCTGGACGGACATGACCGGGGCGTTAAGGTAGTGGCCCGGGGCCTGAGGGATGCCGGGATGGAGGTTATCTATACCGGCCTGCACCAGACGCCGCAGCAGGTGGCCGAAACCGCCCTGCAGGAAGATGTCGACGTGGTCGGCCTGAGCGTTTTATCGGGGGCGCACATGACCCTGGTGCCGAAAATTAAGGAACTGCTTACGGAAAAGGGCCTTGACGATGTCCTGCTCTTGGTCGGCGGGATTGTGCCCGCAGATGATGCCGAAAAGCTGAGGGCCGAGGGCCATGCCGACCAAATATTTACTCCGGGCGAGCCCCTCGAAAAAATTACCGCCTACATTTACGACTGGTTCAAAGCAAAGTCGAATTCTTGATCATATTTAGCCCGGCCAGTTTGCCCTCCCCTTGACCTGTAATGGCAACTCAAAGGCAAAAGGGATCGGCGCTAACCCGGGTTAAGCAAAAATGATCAGTATTTTTTTAAGGGGGTAAAGCATGGGTAATTCAGAACTAAAGAAGGCCAGGGAAAGGGCCGGGGTCCTGCGCCGTGAAATAGAGGAGCATAATTACCGTTACCACGTGCTCGATCAACCCCTGATCGACGACCAGACTTTCGATCAGTTAATGCGCGAGCTGCAGGAACTGGAACAGCGTTATCCGGAGCTGCAGGACCCGGATTCCCCGACCATGCGCGTAGGCGGAGAACCCCTGCCCGCCTTTCAATCCCTGGACCACAAAGTGCCCATGCTCGGCCTGGACAACGCCTTTAGCGAGCAGGACCTGCATGATTTTGATGCCCGGGTGCGCCGTTTAAGCGGCCTGGATGAGATCGAGTATCTATGCGAACTGAAAATGGACGGCCTGGCCGTATCGCTGCAGTACGAGGCAGGGGTTTTCATGCGCGGCGCCACCCGGGGCGACGGTTATACCGGGGAGGATATCACTCAGAACCTGCGCACGATCAGGCAGATACCCCTCCAGCTTCCCGAAGAGGTATCCCTGGAGGTCCGGGGTGAAGTCTATATTAACAAGGCCGCTTTTCAAGAGCTCAACCGGCAGCGCGAAGAGCAGGGCCTGCCGCTTTTCGCCAATCCCCGCAATGCTGCCGCCGGTTCGGTCCGCCAGCTCGATCCGCGCCTGGCCGCCGCCCGCCCCTTGCGAATTTTTGTCTACGGCCTTGGCCAGCACAGCCTGGATAAAAGCGGGCAAAAAGATCTCCTGGAGTACCTGGATCGGCTGCGCCTGCCGGTGAATGCCAATTATGAGGTATGTTTGGGACCCGGCCGGGTTTGGGACTACTGCCTGAAATGGCAGGAGAAAAGGTATGAGCTGCCTTATGAAACCGATGGCGTCGTGATCAAGCTAAATTCCCTGGAGCAGCAAAAAAACCTCGGTTTTACGGCCAGGAGCCCACGCTGGGCCATCGCTTATAAATACCCGCCCGAAGAGAAGACCAGCCGGATCCTTGATATCAGGGTTAATGTAGGGCGGACGGGAGCGATCACCCCGGTGGCCATCCTGGAGCCGGTTACCCTGAGCGGGACTACGGTCCAGCGGGCGAGCCTGCACAATGAAGATTTTATCGCCGCCAAAGATATCCGGGTTGGCGATACCGTCTCGGTCCACAAGGCTGGGGAGATTATCCCGGAGATACTGGGCGTGCTTAAAGAAAAGCGCACCGGGGCGGAAAAAGAGTTTAAGCTGCCCCGCCAGTGTCCTTCCTGCAGTTCCGGTACTGTTCGCCTCAGCGGGGAGGCGGCCCTGCGCTGCCTCAACCCGGCCTGCCCGGCCCAGCTGGTGGAAAAACTGGTCCATTTTGCGTCCCGCCGGGCCATGGATATTGAAGGCCTGGGGCCCGCGGTGGCGGAGGCGCTTTACCGGGAAGGGTTGGTCCGGGACGTGGGCGACCTCTATTACCTGCGCGCCGAAGACCTGGTCAGCCTGGAAAGGATGGCTGATAAATCGGCTTCGAACCTGGTCAAAGCGGTCGAAAAAAGCAAGGATAACCCCTTGAGAAGGCTACTTTTCGGCCTCGGTATCAACTTTGTCGGGGAAAAGGCGGCCCGCCTGTTTGCGGAAAAATTTGGCCACCTGGATTACCTCCGCCGGGCCGGCGAAGAAGACCTGGCTGCCATCCCTGAAATAGGTCCGAAAATAGCAGAAGCGGTAGTAAGTTTTTTCCGGATGCCCGAAACCGGTCCCGTGCTGGAGAAATTAGAGCAGGCCGGAGTTAATTTCAGCGAGCCCGCCGCCGCAGAAACGGCAGCGGAAGATTTGTCCCTGGCCGGAAAAACTTTTGTCTTCAGCGGCGCCCTGGCGGAATTGACCCGTGATCAGGCCAAAACCCTGGTAGAGGAACGGGGCGGAAATGTCACTTCGGCGGTGAGCAAGAAAACTGACTACCTGGTAGCGGGGGATGATCCGGGGAGCAAACTGGACAAAGCCCGGGATCTGGGCGTTCAAGTCATCGACGAAGAAGGCTTTAAGGAGGTGCTGAAAAGATGAGCGAAGACAGGATTTCCACGCTGGCCGCCGACGGCGAGAGCAAGCTCTTGCTGCAGACGATCATCGATTCGCTTTCTGATGCGGTTTCGGTGGTCGACGAAAAAGGAATCGGGATCATGGTCAACCGGGCCTATACCAGGCTGACGGGTATGACCGAGGATCAGGTCCTGCGCAAGCCGGCTACAGTCGATATTGCCGAAGGTGAAAGCGTCCACATGAGGGTCCTCCAAACCGGAAAGCCGATCAAGGGCGTGCGGATGAAGGTGGGGCCTTTTCGCCGGGAAGTAATCGTCAGCTGCGCCCCGCTGATTATTCGCGGCGAGTTAAAGGGCAGCGTGGGAGTGATCCATGACATTTCCGAGCTGCGCCGGGTCATGGAAGAGCTGCACCGCACCCGCCGCCTGGTCAGGGAACTGGAGTCGCACTACACCTTTGATGATATCATCGGCAACAGCGAGCAGATCAGGGAAACCATCGAACGGGCCAGGCAGGCGGCGGCCACCCCGGCCTGCGTGCTCCTGCGGGGCGAATGCGGCACCGGTAAAGAACTATTCGCTCATGCCATCCATCATGACAGCGAAAGATCGGGAAAGCCCTTTATCCGTGTTAACTGCGCATCCCTGACCGACACCTTGCTGGAAAGCGAACTGTTTGGCTATGCCGACGGCGCCTTCACCGGGGCCAAAAAGGGCGGCCGCAAGGGCTATTTTGAAGAAGCAAATGGCGGCACCCTGTTCCTGGATGAAATCGGAGCCATGGGCAAAGAGGCCCAGGCCCGGCTCCTGAGGGCGATCCAGGAGGGGGAAATAATGCGGGTCGGAGAATCACGGACCAGGGATATAGATGTGCGCCTGATCATCGCCACCAACGCCAACCTGGAAGAAATGGTCGAAGAAAAACTTTTCCGCAAGGATCTTTATTACCGCCTGAATGTTTTTCCCATCTACCTGCCGCCGCTGCGGGAGATAAAGAGCGACATTCCCCTGCTGGTCAACCATTTCCTGGCCGGCCTGACCAGGCAATACGGCCGCCCGGTTGTCGATGTAGACCAGGAGGTATACCGGCGCCTGAAGGAATACGACTGGCCGGGCAACATGCGCGAACTGGAAAACGTAATTGCCCGGGCCCTGATCAACCTGGGGCGGGACCAGGATGTCATTAAAGAAGAACACCTGGTCATGCCTTTTGCCGAACCTGCCGGCGAAAAAAACGAAGCGACGGAGCCGCTGCAGGGAACGTTAAAGCAGATGCACCGCTCCTGGGAAAGAGACGTCATCCAGAGGGCCCTGGCGGAAGCCGGGGGCAACAAGGCCGAAGCGGCCCGCCGCCTGGACATCTCGGTCCGCAGCCTCTACAACAAGATGCACCAGCACAGGCTCCTTTAAAGTCCCGGTCCACCCGGAAAAACGGGGCCGCATCCCCGGTTACAGCCCCTGCATTTTTCAGCAGATCCTGCAAAACCGTCCCCCCCCCTATAAGATAAGCAGTCAAATCCGTAAATCTTTTTATTCAGGCCGACCTGCGCCGGCGTTGGTATGAAAATTGCGAATATATTATTCATACAGACAGGGAAAAACCTGGCTGATTATCTGCTGGAGGGTGTAAATATGTCTGAATACCTGGCCAAGATGGAAGAACAGGGGTTTGAAGAGCTGGCCCTGCTTCATGATGCCAAAACCGGGCTGAAGGGGGCTATTGCCATTCACAGCACGGCCCGGGGCCCGGCCCTGGGCGGGACCAGGATGTGGTTTTATCCCAGTGAAGAAGAGGCGATTGATGATGTCATGTGCCTGGCCTGCGGGATGAGTTACAAATCCGCCGCCGCCGAACTGCCTCTCGGCGGGGGAAAAGGGGTGATTATAGGCGATCCGCACCGGGATAAGTGCGAGGATCTGTTTAAATGTTACGGGCGCTTCGTGGAAAAGCTAAACGGGCGGTTTATTACCGCGGCCGACATGGGCATTGCAGAGCCGGATCTGGACTTTATCAGGAAAGAAACAAGCCATGTGGTCGGAGGTTCAACAATCGGCAGCCCATCTCCATTTACTGCTTACGGGGTTTGGAAAGGCATTAAAGCCTGCGCGAAAGAGGTTTACGGTTCATCTAGCCTGGAAGGGAAGGTAATAGCCGTCCAGGGCGCAGGCAGCGTCGGCTGGTCCCTTTGCGGCCACCTGGCAGAAGAAGGAGCCCGGCTGCTGGTGAGCGATCTCGATAAAAGCAGGGTCAAACAGGTGGTAGCGCAGTACGGGGCCACCGCCGTGGACCCGGATCAGATTATTTTCAGGGAGTGCGATATATTTGCTCCCTGCGGCACCGGGGGCGTGATCAATGAAGAGACCGTTTCCCATTTGAAATGCAGCATTGTCGCGGGCGCCGCCAACAATATTGTTAAGGATAGCAAGTACGCGGCAGAATTGCACGAGCGAGGGATCCTCTATGCCCCCGACTATATTATTAACGCCGGGGGACTTATTTTTGTGGAGATGCGCAGACAGGGCGAACAGGATGATCAAAAGATTAAAGCGCTCGTAGACGGGATTGAAAGGCGCTTGCAAGAGATCTTCCGGCGCTCCCGGCAGCAAAACTTACAGCCGGCAGAAGTAGCCGATATTTTTGCTGAAGAAAAATTGGGCCGGAGATAAAGGAAGCGGCGTGAACTTTTTACTGGTGGCGGAACCGGTCCGGCCCTTATCGTGAAATTATTTGCAGGCAAACAATTACATTTTGCAAAATTATGCACGCTCAATTACCGGGCAGCGGGCCCGGGTGGCCGATTTTGGGGGCAGCGCCATTTTGGTATGAAAATTGCGAATTTAGTTTATTGAAGTTATTTTATGAGAGGGGGATGATCATGAACGGTTACCTTTCCAGGATGGAAGAGCAGGGTTTTGAGGAGTTGATTATGATCCATGACTCTTCATGCGGGTTAAAAGGAGCTATTGCCATTCACAGCACGGTGCGGGGTCCGGCCCTGGGCGGGACCAGGATGTGGGCGCGTATCCTTCGGAACAGGAAGCGATTGATGATTTGATGCACCTGGCCCGGGGCATGAGTTACAAATCGGCGGCGGCGGACCTTCCTGTAGGCGGAGGGAAAGGTTTGATCATCGGCGATCCCAACCGGGATAAGTGCAAAGAGCTGTTTCAAAGTTACGGGCGCTGCGTGGCCAAGCTTAACGGCCGCTTTTACACCGGCAAGGATATGGGGGTTGACGAGGAGGATTTGACCTGCATGCGCGGTGAATCAGATTGCGTTATCGGCGGTGAAAGTGTCGGCAGCCCTTCACCTTTTACGGCCTACGGGGTCTGGAAAGGAATCAGGGCCTGCGCGGAGGAAGTCTACGGATCCCCGGAGCTGGAGGGAAAGACAGTAGCCGTGCAGGGTGTGGGCAGCGTGGGCGAAGTTTTGTGCCGGCACCTGGCCGGTGAAGGAGCTTCCCTGATCATAACCGATATTGATCGCAACAAGTTGGATATACTCCGGGAAGAATTAGGGGCAAAAGTTGTTGACCCCGATGATATCTACAGCCAGCAGTGCCATATTTTTGCGCCCTGCGCCGCCGGAGGAGTGGTCAATGAGCATACCCTGCCCCTATTGAAATGCGATATCATAGCCGGGGCGGCCAATAATATTTACAAATCCCAGGACATGGCCAGGGCGCTTGCTGAAAAGGGCATTCTTTATGCTCCCGACTATGTGATTAATGCCGGCGGTCTGATCTTCGTGGAGATGATCAGGCGGGGCATTGCGGACGAAGAGAAGGTCAAGACGGAAACGGCCCGCATCGAAGAACGACTGAAGGAATTGTTCAGAAGGGCCAAAGCGGAAAAACTGCTGCCCGGAGCGGTAGCCGATATTATTGCTGAAGAAAAGCTGCAGCTAAGATAACGGAGCAGTTTGATCAATAATTAGCACCGAGAATTATCAAGGGGAAAGAATGGAGCAATGCCTGGATTTTCCCTGCTGGGAGAGGATATAGATGAGGGCAAAAATGCAAGAATTCAGGCTGCACGGGCGCGGCGGCCAGGGCATAGTTGTGGCGGCGGCCATTTTTGCCGAAGCGGTATTTTTAGAAGGGCTGTTCGGCGCTGAAAGGCGGGGCGCCCCGGTAACCGCATTTATCAGGGCCGGGGAAGAACGCCTTATGCCCCGGAGCCGCATCTACCGGCCTAATTTTGTGAGCGTGTTCGACCCAACCTTGAGCGGCGAAACTCTCCTTTCCGGCTTAAGGGAGGGAGGGACCCTGCTGGTCAATAGCGGGGCGGAAAACCTGGAAAACCTGCCCATCGCTGTCCTGGAAGAGGGCCGGTTCCGGGTTCATATTATTGATGCCACTGAAATTGCCAGGAGGCACGGCCTGACCGTGGCCGGTTTCCCGGTGGTTAACACGGTCATGCTCGGGGCGATGGCTGCGGTTAGCGGCCTGGCTTCAATCGAAAACCTGGTAGTTTCCATCAAAAAACGGATTACCGCCAGCATCGAGGCTAATATCAGCGCCGTCAATGAAGGCGCAGACAAAGTGAAGGAGGTGGGCGGCCTTGTCAGGTAGAAGCGAAGAAGCTGTTTTTGAATATGCCCGCGGCTATAAGCCCAGCTCATTGAACAAGACCGGAGGCTGGCGGCTGGTGGCCCCGGAGAAGTTAAAACGCTTGTCTCCATGTCAAAATGACTGTCTTCTTGAGGGGGAAGTCCCGGAGTGGATGGAGGCTGTCAAGGGAGAGCGCTGGGAAGAGGCCTGGCAGATCATGAGCCGGACCAATCCTTTTCCGGCTATTACCGGCCATGTTTGTTTTTCGCCCTGCCTGGAGAACTGCAACCGGGGCCGGCTGGATCAGGAACTGGACATACCTTCCGTGGAAAAGGCTATCGGCCGGTGGCGCTTTGCAAATTATCACCCCCGCAAGGGAGTAAAAGCCATAAAGGACCCGGTGGCTGTTGTCGGCTCCGGGCCGGCCGGCCTGAGCTGCGCTTACTACCTGGCTACCGCCGGTTACCGGGTCACTGTTTTTGAACGTTCCTCCGTGCCCGGCGGGATGCTGGCCCTGGGTATTCCTGAATACCGCCTGCCGCGGGAAATACTGCTGCAAGAGCTGTCCATTTTGGAAGAAGAGGAGGTCGAGTTTGTCACCAACCGGGCCCTGGGAGAAGATTTGACGCTTTCAGAGCTTGCCGATCAGTTCCGGGAGGTATTCCTGGCCACGGGAGCCTGGCTGCCCCGTGAAGAAAACCTGCCCGGCTTCAAAGCAAAAGGGGTCTACCATGCCCTTGACTTTTTGAGCATGATCAATACCAGGCAGCCTCCCGCGCTTAAAGATCCGGTGGTGGTAATTGGAGGAGGCAACGCGGCCGTGGACAGCGCCCGTTCGGCCCTGCGTATGAACGGGATCAATCACGTCAGCCTGGTTTACCGCCGCAGCAGGGCCGAGATGCCGGCCCATTCACCCGAAATCGAGGCTGCGGAACGGGAAGGAGTGGAGCTTGCTTTTAATGCCAACCCGGAACGGATTGATGTTGAGGCGCAGGGCGGAGAGGTAACCGGGGTGGTTTTTAATTACAGCAAAACCAACCGGCAGGGGCTGATCATCGATAAAACGCGTGCTTTCAAGAAGGATTGCGGCAGCGTAATCCTGGCCCTCGGCCAGGAACCCGACTACAGCGTTTTTGATAACCTGGACCGGGAGAGGGTCCTTTTTGCCGGCGGCGACCTGGTCAGCGGCCCCGCTACGGTAACCGAAGCGATCAGGGCCGGGCGCCTGGGCGCTGCAGCGATAATGGCCAGGATTGAAAACCGGCCCGCTCCCGATGTTTTCGGGTTTTCTGAACAACCGGTCGCTTTTGAGGAGTTAAACCTGATTGCCCGGTCCGACCTGGAACTGCAGGACAGGCAGACGGATCCGGTTGTTGAAGCCGGCCGCTGTCTGGGCTGCGGTTCCTGTAATGCCTGCGGGGTTTGCTACCTGTTTTGTCCCGATGTAGCCATAGACTGGGTCAACAACAGCTTTGAGCTGAACCTGGATTACTGCAAGGGCTGCGGTATTTGCGTTGTCGAATGCCCGGCCCGGGCCCTGGCCATGGAAGGAGGTAGTTAGAAATGCCTTATGAATTAATCAGCGGCTGCCAGGCTGCCGCCCTGGGCCGCCCAGCGGGCCGGCGTCGACCTGGTGGCGGCCTACCCGATTACTCCCCAGACGGCAATTGTAGAAACCCTGGCCGATCTAGAGGCCCGGGGTGAGCTGGGGGGCGAGTTTGTCAGCGTGGAATCGGAATACTCGGCCCTGTCCTGCTGTAACGGCGCCGTAGCGGCGGGGGCAAGGGTTTTTACGGCCACTTCTTCGCACGGCCTGGCCTATATGCACGAGATGATCCAGTGGTGCAGCGGGGCCAGGTTCCCCATAGTCATGGTCAATGTAAACCGGACCGTGGGGGCGCCCTGGGTACTGGATCCGGACCAGGGCGACAGCCTCAGCCAGCGCGATACCGGGTGGATGCAAATTTACTGCGCCAACGCCCAGGAAGTGTTTGACACCGTCCTGCAGGCCTTTGCCCTTTCGGAAGAACTGCTCCTGCCCACCCTGGTTGTTTTTGACGGCTTTTACATTTCCCACACCTATGAGCCGGTAGATGTCCCCGCAGTAGAACAAGCCCGGGAATTTATCGGCCCGCCGCAGTTCCGGCCCCAGGTGGCGCCCGGCGAGCAGGCCAACCTGCACGGCCTTTCCACCGGGGAAACCCAGATGGAGCTGGTCCGGAACCGGCATGAAACCATGCTGAAGGCCCCGGAAGTTTTTGAGGCCATAAATAAAAAGTTCCACCGTGTTTTCGGGAGGAGTTATAAAACGGTGGAGGCCACGATTCCGGAAGGAGCCAGAACGGCTTTCCTGGCCGCCGGCAGCACCGCCGAGACGGTAAAATGGTTTTTGCCGGAGCTGGAAGGGTGCGGCCTGATCCAGCTGCGGATGTTCAGGCCCTTCCCGGTGGAAGAGCTGAACCGGATTGTGGAAGAAAAGGCCCTGGATCGCCTGATCATTATCGATCGCAACTGCCCTTCCGGGACAGGGGGAGTTTTTGCCCAGGAAACCAGGGCTGCCCTGTATGAAAACCCCGGGCGCCCGGTGGTTCAGGATTTATTGTTAGCCGGCGGTATTGATTTGACCGAAGATATCCTTGCCGCCGCTGCGGGCAAGAGTGCAGAACGGGGAGTTACCCAATTGCAGTGGGGGGTGGATTTGAGATGAAAATTACCGATTACACTATGGAAAACGAGATGATTTATTCGGGGCACAATGCCTGCCCGGGCTGCGGGGGCGCCCTGACAGTGCGTTACCTGACCCGGGCCCTGGGGCCAAACAT